>JACCDR012678711.1_pt1 | contig 21861 bp, 16 predicted proteins | sample 7446431 | NCBI WGS metagenome assembly JACCDR01 (sample SAMN15323443, study PRJNA562643) | freshwater metagenome | isolation source: river surface water | place: USA:Blue River Watershed | collected 2017-08-17 | reverse complement strand
GCCACCTGCTGCTACGCAGGTGCTAAGAAAACCACCTCGCCAAATTTGGCGAGGTGGTTTTCTTACGTCTGTCCGCCCTCAAGGGCTCGAACCTTGGACCGTCTCCTTAAGAGGGAGCTGCTCTACCAACTGAGCTAAGGGCGGATATGAAAATGTCACGAGAGTGTACAACAAGAGCGTCGAGTATTCAAGTCCTATTACGCCACTCCCGGCACAGCTTTCACTTCGTTCAGTCAGTGCCGGGAGTGGGACTCGAACGTTACACGTTCAGTACACCTTTTGGACATATTCTCCCGTTGGTCGAATCTGTCGCAAAAGGTCTTCGAGCCCGCGCTACGCTTTTCTAAAAAGAAAAGCTGCGCCACTCCCGTCCCTGCTTTCACTTCGTTCAGTCAGTGCCGGGAGAGATTATAAGGACTCGGTCACGAATCACTAAGTGAATTTGTTCGCGTTGCTCCAAATTTACCAAGTGTTCGTGACCACGCCTCGCGATGCGTCGCGCTAGGAAGCGCGCCCCGCATATCGCTGCGGCTTTCGAGTCCCACCCGCAAGCAAAATTATTTGCTTGCTTCCCGGCACAAATAAAAACAGCCGCCAAAGAAGCGACTGTTTTTATTTGTGCCGGGAGTGGGACTCGAACCCACACACCTTGTAACGGGCAAGGGAGTTTAAGTCCCTCGTGTCTACCATTCCACCATCCCGGCACACGCAGTCTTGCGTGAATATATTGTTCACAGCGAACCCGCACTAGTGCGTGTTCTGGAGGCCTGGGCGGGAATCGAACCCGCGTATATCGGTTTTGCAAACCGCTGTGTTACCACTTCACCACCAGGCCAAGATATGTATTTATGGCATCTAATGTTCGACGTATTATCTGGTTAGATTAACCGCAGTATTGCCACTTTACGTGACAGGCCGGCGGCGCTCTACTCTAGCATTTTTGCTGCTAAATTAAAACGCCCCAAAGCGGGAAACGTTAGGGCGTTTTAGGCTTTTCGCGAGACTCAATTTCGCGTGCGACCTCGTCGATATGCTGGCGGTGACGCTCACCATAATCAATCGCAAAGTCGAAGAAGGGAATTTGCTTTAGGTTGGCCTTTTTCTGTTTTATAAATGAGCGGAGGTTACTCCCGCTGCGCTTGAGGAAAGCGAGGGCGTCAGCCTCGCGATTGTCGGGAATGGTGGTAAAGTAAATCGTAGCGCGGCGATAATCAGGTGAAATGTCCGCACGGGTGACGGTGATGAGTGGGTCAGTATTGGCTTCTTGCTGAATGAAAGTGGCAGCCAGTTCACACAGGAGTGCTCCGACGCGGTCGTGACGATCGGACATAGATTAAGAAATGACCGTATCGTACGGAATGAGGTAGTCACCGGGCGCAATTTCGGTGCGGGTCTCAAGCTGCATACCAAATTCGCCCTCCGTAATCTGCTGCACATCAGACTTGTGTTGCTGGAGGTTTTTGAGGGTGCCCTTACCAATCTCGATATCGCGACGGAGGATGCGTACCCGCTGACGGGCTTTGACGACGCCTTCTTCGACACGACCACCAAGCACGTGTACATTCTTTTGGGTACTAAAGTGCTTCAGAAGTTTTATCTTGCCAGTCGCCACTTCTTCCTCTAACTGCGGGGTGCGGTGCTTGAGGGCATCGTTGAGCCATTGCGACAACTCATAAATAATCGAGAAGGTATCGATTTCTACACCGAGGCGTTCAGCCAGGTCGCGGGCCTGGCGTTCGACGGGTACATTAAAGCCAACGATGATGGCACTCTTGGTGGCACTCACATTTTGCACATCATTAGCGGTAATAGGGCCAACGGCAGCGTCAATGATACGCACGGCAATGCGCTCGCTCTCAAACTTTGCCAGCTCGTGCTCGATCGCATCAATGGTACCGAGTACGTCGGCCTTGATGAGAATGGGAATGGTCGGGAGATCACTGCGCAAGTTCTCCCGACGCTCGACGCGGAGACGGGCGGCTTCGACCATGGTCTCAGCTTCCTTCTTGCTGGGTACCGTCATGAAAGCAGCGCCTGCGGCAGGAATCTCTGAAAAACCGACGATACCAACCGGGGTTGAAAGTGATGCTTCCTTGATTGGCTTGCCGGTAAAGTCCTCCATGATGCGCACCGGTGCCATCGCGGTACCTGAGACAATGAATTGGCCATTGCGAAGGGTGCCATCTTTAATGATGAGGGTGGCGGTACTGCCGCGCTTAGTATCGAGCTTGCCTTCGATGATTTGACCACGAGCTGGGGTGCTGGGGTCGCCAGTGAGTTCTGCAAGGTCTGCGGCGAGAATGACGAGGTCGAGGAGTTCAGGAATACCGGCACCAGTCTTGGCACTAATGGGCGCCCAGGGAATGTCACCACCCATACCTTCGATATAAATCTCGTGCTCAATCAGTGATGATTGGGTGCGAGGGATGTCAGCACCAGGCTTATCGATTTTGTTGATAGCAACGATAAACGGTATCCCTGCGTTCTTGATTGAGGCAAGCGCCTCGAGCGTCTGTGGCTTCACGCCATCTTCGGCGGAGACCACAAGGATGGCAATATCAGCGACGTCCGCGCCACGCAAGCGCATTTTCTGAAAAGCCTCATGACCGGGAGTGTCGAGGAAGGTAATAGTTTCTTTGGCACCCTCCTTAGTGGTGTGGGGCACAACGTAGGCCGAGAGGTGTTGGGTAATGCCGCCCGCCTCTTTGTCGACTACGTTACTTTTGCGGATAAAGTCGAGAAGTGTCGACTTACCATGGTCAATATGACCCATCACCACCACAATTGGTGGACGTTTTTGGGGGCCAGCGGCGGTTGTATGTTTTGCCATAGGAAAATCGACCTAGTGCGCCAAGGTGTGGCGCGGGTTAGTAATTCGTGCCCTGGAGTGTAGCACAGACGCCAGCCTTTTTCCAGAAATGGGCTTGTAAATATTGGTCTCTGGGCAGGGTAAGGATTTACTTATAGAAACTCTCGTGCCATGATTTTGCCCATGAAGCAGTGGTTATTATCTTGGCTTACTAAACCCGCCACCACGCGGGTGTATCTTGACCATGCGGCAGCGACGCCACTCTGTGCAGCGGCGCGGGCAGCTATGGCACCACTCCTTGCGGAATCTTACGGTAATCCGAGCGCGATTCATGCCGAGGGTCAAGCGGCACGCGCGGTCGTCGAAAACGCCCGCACCCAGGTGGCGCGAACTCTTGGAGTGCGACCGGCCGGGGTGGCGTTTGTCAGTGGTGGCACCGAAGCTAATGCGCTCGCCATAGTAGGGCATCTCACCGCCCGTGTACGTGCGGGAGCTGCTTGGAGTGATATGGAAGTGATTTCGACGCCGCTGGAGCATCCATCGGTTTTAGAGACACTTCAAGAGCTCACTACTCGTGGTGTGACGGTGCGCATGGTGGCGGTAAGTGAGACGGGTATGGTGACACCGGCAGCACTGAGGGCTGTTCTGTCGGAAAAGACCGCGCTCGTGACCATGGCCTACGTTAATAGTGAGATTGGCACTATTCAGCCTGTATCGTCACTCGTGCGAGTGGTACGCGCATTTGCGCGAGAGCGTAATCTTCCTCGAATTACCGTGCATCTCGATGCGGCTCAGGCGCCACTGTGGGTACCGTGTCAACTTTCGCGTCTAGGTGTCGACATGTTGTCGCTGGATGGGGGAAAATGTGGTGGTCCAAAGGGCAGTGGGGCTGTGGTGACGCATGGGGTGGTGCCGCTAGCGCCCGTGTTGTGGGGTGGTGGACAAGAACAGGGACTCCGACCTGGTACCGAGAATGTACTCACTATCGCTGGTTTTGCTGCAGCGCTCTCTTGGGCGCAGTTGGGTATGGAAGAGCGCGTGTCTCGTATTCGGACGCTTCGCGATACGGGTATCCAGGAATTGCTTGAAGCTCTACCAGGTGCGGTGCTCAATGGTCCAGTAGGTGAGGAGCGGGTAGCAAACAATATTAATATTTCAATCCCTGGCCTCGATACTGAGTACGCGGTCGTGGCGCTTGATGTGGCTGGGGTGGCAGCAAGTACCAAGAGTGCCTGTGCTGGTGTGGGCGGAGGTGAGAGTGTCGTGGTAAAGGCAATTACGGGTGATGCCGACCGTGCCCGTTCAACACTACGTTTTACGCTTGGACCAGACACAAAGGCCACCGATCTCACGACCACGGCACGTATTTTGGCTGACCACCGAGCGCTCATGAGTACATTGACTCAGTAGTATTTTTGTTGCAATATAAAAGCGTCACGCACGTACTACTAATAGTCTGATTCACCGTCTCGTCTGATACCTCTGAACCCGCTGTGTGCTGTACCGTATAATTAGTTTGTATCTCTACTATGCCTAACTTTCACAACTTCACGACCAAGGCGAAGGAAGCCATTCGCAAGGCTCACGAGCTCGCGATTGAGCGTGGCCAAAATCATGTGAACCCCGTACACCTCATGGCCGCCTTGGCCATGCAGGATGATACGGCCGTGACAGCGATTCTAGATCGTCTTGACATCGATGTGATTGCCTTTACCGATCTCCTCATTGAGGCGCTGGAACTGCCTGAGGTGTCGACTAATATTTCTCAGAGTTACCAACTTTATCTCACGCCTGAGCTTGCCAAGGCGCTTGAGTTTTCTGGTCGTTTTGCCGAGCAGATGGGCGACTCCTATGTCGGCGTTGAACATCTCTTTTTGGCGACACTCGAATACCCAGGTCCGGGCGCCGAAATCATCGGTCGGGTTGGTATCGAAAAGGCGCGGGTAATGAGTGTGATTAAGGAGATTCGTGAGAATCACTCAGGTGAAGCGCAGGTGCCGAAGAAGTTTCGTTCGCTCGCGAAGTATACGCGCAATCTCACGAAACTTGCGCAAGAGAATAAGCTCGACCCGGTCATTGGTCGTGATGCAGAAATCCAGCGAGTAATCCAGATTCTTTCGCGCCGAACCAAGAATAACCCGGTTCTCATTGGTGAAGCTGGTGTGGGCAAGACGGCGATAGCAGAGGGGCTCGCACAACAAATTGCCAGTGGTCAGATACCAGAAAGTGTCCGTGATAAGGAAATCCTCTCGCTTGACTTGGGGCTCCTGGTTGCCGGTACCAAGTTCCGGGGTGAATTTGAAGAGCGACTCAAGGCGGTGATGAAAGAAGTTGAGAGTTCGGCTGGTCGCATTATTCTCTTTATTGACGAGCTTCATACTATCGTGGGTGCTGGTCAGGCGGAGGGTTCAATGGATGCAAGTAATATGCTCAAGCCTGCTCTCGCCCGTGGTGAGATACGCGTGATTGGTGCGACGACACTCAAGGAATATCAAAAGCATATTGAACGTGATCCAGCCCTTACCCGGCGCTTCCAGCCTGTGTTCGTTAACGAGCCGTCACCAGAAGATACGATTGCAATTCTGCGTGGTCTCGCAGAGAAATACGAGCTCTTCCACGGCGTGCGCATTACCGATGATGCTATTGTCTCGGCAGTGAATCTCTCGTCGCGCTACATCACCGATCGGTTTTTGCCTGATAAGGCTGTTGACCTCATTGATGAGGCTGCTTCTGCGCTGCGCATCTCACTTGAGAATAAACCTGATGAACTCGTCGATGCCGATCGTCAGGTGCGTCGACTCGAGATTGAGCGAGAGGCACTGCGTAAGGAGGTGGAGACAACCGAGCACAAGAAGCAGGTGAAGGACCGCATGCGCGCTATTGAGCACGAGATTGGCGAGCTTCGTGAGCGCACGGCTGCTATTGAGACCAAGTGGAATAATGAAAAAGACGCACTAGCTGAAATCAGTAAGTTGAAGAAAGAGCTCGATGAGCTGCGCGTTGAAGCCGAAAATGCCGAGGCGGTAGCCGATCTCACTCGCGCGGCAGAAATCCGTTACGATACTATTCCGTCAGTTGAGAAGGAGCTTGAAGAAAAAACCAAGCGCCTCAAGAAACTGCAGCGCAGTCGCCGTCTCCTTAAAGAAGAGGTGACCGAAGAGGATATTGCGCAGGTGGTGGCGCGATGGACAGGTATCCCGGTCTCACGCATGCTCGAGGCAGAAGCGCAAAAGCTGGCGCGTATGGAGGAGGTTCTCCAAGAGAAGGTAGTGGGTCAAAATGCTGCAGTGAAGCTTGTTGCTGATGCTATTAAGCGTTCTCGGGCTGGTATTGCAGATCCAAACCGACCGATTGGCTCATTCCTCTTCCTTGGTCCTACGGGTGTAGGTAAGACGGAACTTTCACGGGCGCTAGCTGAATTTATGTTCAACGACCCCAATGCGCTCGTGCGTATTGATATGTCGGAGTTTATGGAGAAGCACGCGGTCTCCAAGATTATCGGTTCACCACCTGGGTATGTGGGTCATGAAGAGGGTGGTATTACTGAGCGTATTCGCCACCGACCGTACTCGGTGATTCTTCTCGATGAGGTTGAGAAAGCGCATCCTGAAGTGTTCAACGTACTCCTGCAAGTACTTGATTCAGGTCACCTTACTGACGCCAAGGGTCGCAAAGTTAACTTCCGCAACACCGTGATTGTTATGACCTCAAACATTGGTGCGGAACATATTGATCGCATGTCCAGTTTCGGCTTCGCTACTGACAAGGGTGAGGGAGCCCAGTACGCGCAGGCTAAGGACAAGGTGATGGATTCTCTCAAGGTCTTTTTCCGCCCCGAGTTTCTCAACCGCCTCGACGAAATTATTGTCTTCGATATTCTCACACCTGAAACGATTCGTAGTATCGTGTCCATTCAGATTGAGGATGTAAAGAAGCGTCTTGAGAAAAAGCAGATCCTTCTTTCGGTTACCGACGAGGTGCTCGAGTACTTGGCTCGGGAAGGCTATGACCCGAAGTTCGGTGCTCGTCCGCTGAAGCGCGTCATTCAAAGCAAGATTCTCACTCCGGTGGCTAATATGATGGTGGGTGAGGGGATGCTACAGGGTGGTACGGTGCGTGTCGATATGAAGAAGGGTGAGTTGGTGTTTGACGTGAAGAAACGACCGGTTCGCAGCCCGCTTTCCAAGCGTAAGGGCGTCAAGGCGGCTGTCACCGGTGAACTCTAGTCGAGTATAAGAAGATCTGTACACACAAAGCCCTGCGCCATCAGCGCGGGGCCTTGTGTTTGTGCGCTACTGTATGGCGGCAATTTGTTTGGCTACTAAGTACTCAGCCGCAGAGCGGTCATCGGTAAAAGTCACCTGGGCCTCAGGGTTGCTCGGTTGTAGCGGCAGTTCTAGTTCGCTTATTGCTGTTTCAGGTTCGGTACTGGTGAGTGGGATCGTAATGTTTTCTACATCAATCGTTTGATTGGTTGCGTCAGCGATAAAGACAATGTTTTTTAGTCGCCCAGTTAGGTCCGGTTCTTCGCTAAAAGCTCGTACGTTGGGAAAGACGGTGCGAAGCGTCTTCGTAAAAGAGTCGAGAAGATTGGTTTCGGGGAGACCTTCTGCACCGATAAAGTTAATCATAAGGAGCCCATCATCTGAAAGTCGACTGCGTACTGAGGTGAAAAATTCGACCGTGGTAAGGTGTGCGGGGATGTAGAGTCCAGAGTTAAAAGTGTCCATAAATATGTAGTCATAGCGTTCGTCAGCCTTCTCGACAAAGACTCTGGCGTCGACGACATGATTGGTGAGGCGGTCGAGGTGTTGCAGGTCAAAGTATTTGATGGCAAGTGGAAACAGAGCTGGTTCAAGCTCAGCTACATCAGCGGTGATGGTGGGATGTTCGGCCAGAATAGAGCGAGCGATACTGTACGCGCCTCCACCAAGAAGAAGAAAATTCGTGGTGGTACTGCGTCGTAGTTCTGGAAACAAGTCGGCAAAGCGAGTGTATACAAACGGGTGGTCATAGCTGTCCTGAAAAATCGCTGACTCGCTATTAACCTCCCGCTTTAGAAAGCGCGCCGGTGGGCGCGTGAGCGAAAACTCCTGTTCGTAAATGCGCACATGTCCGTATTGGTGATCAGCCTCATACAACGTTTGTTGATTGTCTGGGTACTCGTTTGGGCGAGGACTGTGGAGGGTCAGTCCACTCAGTACAATGGTAATGAGTGCGATTCCGAGCACGGTGCGAGGGCGAAGTGGCAGGTCACTGTTGGTCGTATTGAGGTACCATGCTGCGAGTGCTGAGCCAACAGCCAGAAAGCAGGCGACTCCCAGCAGGGTAACCTCCAGGCCGACAAATGGAATAAAAAAGAATCCCGCCGAGAGACTGCCCACGATGCTGCCAATGGTGCTCCAAAAAAAGACCGTCCCGGTGGTAGCTCCTGCAGTGCTTGCATCTTCACTGCTGGTGAGGAGTTTGATGACATAGGGTGAATCAGTGCCGAGGAGGAAGGCGGGAATAAAAAACAGTAACAGCGCAAGCAGAAGTGGTCCAAAGGTGATAGGGAGAATGCCTCCGGCAAACGGTACAATAAATTTTGCCATGGCAAACGAAAAGGCGATGGTAAGGCCGCCGGTTGCAATGATGGTGTAGAGCGGGAGTGGTGTAGGGAAGTGGTCTGCGACTCGGCCACCCCAGTAGTAACCGAGGGCGAGGGCGGCCAAGACGACAGTGAGTACGCTGGAAATAACAAACATCGAGGTGCCGAACTGGGGTGAAAGGAGGCGGACGGCGAGTATTTCAAGGATGAGAACGGCGGTACCCGTGGTAAATACAGTGGCCAGAAGGATTTCTCGCGTATACGGTTTTTGCATAAAAATAGTGTAGCATTAGCGGTTGTAACCAACAGCCTGTTTTGTGTGTTGTAGTGGGCTGGTATCGGACGATGAAGTCCGGTAAATGAGCGAGGTTACCGATGCGCGAATGTGATAGACGATTCCGGCAACTGTTCTATGTTGTCAGCTTCCTATGCCTTCTCCCTCAGCGGGAGCGGTATCGGCGGAGGAATGAGCGGAGGAACCGTTTGCCGCTTGTGGCAAAGCCGGAAGGATTTACCGGCTGAGGTGAGAAGACTACGGCCGCCCCTTCCGACGGGGCGGCCGTGCTACGTATTGGTTATTGCTGCGTCGGGACAGTCGAAGTGAGGCGGTGTTCGGCAAAGTGTTGTTCGGCTAAGTCCCAGATTGCTGACTGCCCGTGCGTAGTTTTCATCCAGTACCACCACTCGGCACCCCAGAAGTAGTACCCATTTAGTCCTGCTTGCTTGGCAAATTCGATATTTTCTAGAAATAGTTCCGGGTTCATTGAGAGTGCTTGTTCCTCCAGTGACGCTTCGGCAAGTGGTGCCGAGGCCCAGGGTTCAGCCTGGAGTTCTATGCTAATCACGGGTTTATTGTACGTGGTCTTAATCAGTGCAGCTTTGGTAGCGTAAAATTCTGGTGCCAAAAGGTGTAAGGGTTGAGGCCAAAGGTTTTTTCGGCTTTGTTCCAGGTATTTCGATACATGGTGACGCCCACGACATCGGCAAGGCCCGCAGCCCTGGTCCAGGTTGAAAGTTCGCCCGATTCGGAAATGATGATTGGCCGGGTGTTATCGAGGGCACGGACGGCCGCTACCTCAGCTTCAATGAGGCTCGTTCCTTGCTCGTAGTACCAGTCAGGGCATGTACCAAATTCGAGGAACGGCTCGTTTTCAATCTGCCAGTGCGTGACCGCGGGTGAATTCTTGTACCGGCCTACCAATGTGGTTACGTACTGAACAATCCGATCTTTCCGCTCCGCTTCGGGGACTCTCTGAAACCACTCGGGCGTGTGGCACTCGGGCCAACGCCCGGTCTTCATACCAATTACCAAAATCAAACTGAACCCGTTTTCTTCAGCTTCGCGGATGCGACGGTCGAGTCGGGTGAGGTCCAGGTTGCCTGGGGTAGGCTCTGTCGCATTCCAGTTAACATGTAACTTAATTTCCTTAACACCAAGATCATTGATGATCGCGCTATATACTTCGTCAGCAGAGAGGCCGAGGTACTCAGCCTGGCTGTCAGAAAAGGTGACGCCCCAGGTTTGAGAAGTGGGGTACTCGGCAGTTAGGTTCTGTACCCACGACAAAAACGACCCAGTCATTAAGACGAGGAGCAGCAACACGAAAACAGCAATTTTTCTAGTTCGTGACATGGATTAAAAAAACACCGACTGGTGTTGTACTGGCATCCTCAGCGTGGAGAAGCTATTGTTTAAGCTATAGCAGGAATATAATAAATGTCAAAAAATAATCTCTACGATAGGGTTATTGAGACGCGGGCAATGGGAGGGAAGTGGTTCGATACCAAAGCTTTGTATTAATTACAAGTCGCCTTTGCAGGTTCGGTGATTAAATGTGATTTGGTATACTTTTTATTATGGAGAGACCTAAGCACGGCTCAGTAGAGGGTATAAAAGAACCTTTGCCATTAGAACAGGCAATTGCTGACAAGTTTGGGTTGTCGCTGGAGCAAGTCCCTAAAATCGATTTGCATTATGTGTTTCTTAGACACGCTACGGCCGAGGATGCGAAGGTCTTACAAGAACCTATTGAAAAGGCTGATGTTGTCCTGACGGAATGGCATGGGGGTGGTAACAGCGATGCAGCAGAAGAGTTTCTAAAAGAAATCACACATGGGCTCGGGCTTTTTGTAGCGTATCACAACTTCAATACGTGGGACGACCCTGAAAGTTTTTTGTTTACTTTCTATAGCATGTTAGAGGGTACGCACAAGATTGCTGTGCCTCTCGATATTCCTTCTGAACACAAGGCATATCAAGGAATTAATGACAGTCTCGAAACGTATTCAAAATTCGGGGATAAATTAATGAGTTCTGGACCGCCAAGTTTTTTTGATGCACTCGAAGAGTTTGCAGATATAGGAAAGCGTTTTGCAACGTTTCAAGCTAGTCGTGACGAGTACATCGGTCAGCAAACAATCCCAGCTATGCTTAGAGCTTTAGAAAAAAAGCCAGAATTACTTAAGAAGGAAGACGTTTCAATACTGGCATGGTTCGGATCTTTCCATACCGGCGTTTATCATGATGCTAAAAGAGATATTCATGGACACGCTACGCGCTCTTTCCCTCTGAGTCCATATCTTTTTGGAAGTGATGTATTTGGTGAGGTGGCTCGTTCGTACCGTTTTGGAAAAGTACCGGCTAGGGAAGTTATTGCCCGAGCGTTCTTGCTTTACATACTACAACATGTTTTTGAGAAACAATTTAAATCACTCGAAATGCATAAAAACGATAGTAAAACAAGAAAGCTGTTGTCGACCTTTTCTGTGGATGAAATTGAAAAGATATATGACTTAAAATTTTTTAAGAAAGATGATGAGGCGGTGTCGCAAGTAATTCAAACCAAACTTGATACGTATCCCCTGGAGTTTAGTGCTCAGTAAGACCTGAAAATTTGTTTCATCCCTCCAGGCATAGCGCGTGCGCAATCAACTACGATGTTGGACCCCCTCGTCCTGGCCTAGGTAACATCACCCCTTCTAGAGAGTTTTTTAAAGACACGTGCGCCGAGCTGGAGTTGGTTCGCCACTGTTGTGCTAGTATTAGCTAACAAAATGACATTTATGGAACCACAAATAGCAACACCAGTAGCTGCTGAAAAACACATTGTTCATCAAGTTACCCCTTTATCAAAGTACCTCGCGATGACTTTGTTTATTGTTTTACCATTTGTGGGCGGGTGGATCGGGTACACCTACGCGCCGGAAAAGATTGTTGAACTTGAAAAGGAGGTGATTAGAGAAGTTTTGGTAGATAAAATGGTTGATGAGAGTAGTAAGGCAAATTTTCCTGTAATCGCTTTCGAGCGTGAGGGTTTGTTGTCTGATCAAGAAAGGCAGATCCTCAATAAAAAGTTTATCGAACCATTTGTCGATTATGAACTGATGTTTGGTACCAGTACAGTACTTACGACTGTTATAGAGGTACCGCCAGACCTGTACGAGGCATATACGATTACTACTGTAACCTCTGACGGAAAAGCTGGTGGTTTTTTGTTCGGTGAAAGAGGAGGTGATTACAACTACTGGACACCGGGCTGTTTTTTGGAATGTGAATTTACCGATGAGTATATCCAGAAACATCCAGAGGTCATTAAGCAGTACAAGTTAAATATTCAGCCGTAAGTTTGAATTTAACGTACATAACTTAAGTTATGTGTTGTGTACCGCAATTATTGAAAACAGCCCAACTTTTTAAGTTGAACTGTTTTCAATATGCGTGCGCCGAGCTGGAGCTGGTTCGACACTTTTGTGTGGGGTAGGGAATAAGAAAACCGCCTGACCCGTGAGAGAGCCAGGGGCTGGCTTTCTTCGGGTGGGCGGGTGTTCACAGATATCTGACTGCACCAGTGTAACAATTCCACACCGGCCAACGTCCGTCGGACATCCTGCCGTCGACACAGCGATACCAGCCGCTGTAGCTGGACCCGTTGTGCTCATACTCGTACTGTCCAAGCCGCTCCCACATGAGCATCTCCATTTCTAAGGTGGTGATAGTATCATGCATTGTTTATTTAGTATTGTCAATGTATGTGCGCCGGGAGGGAACTTCTCCCATTACATGGGCAGTACACCTTTTTGATTTCTTTTCGCACACTCAAGAAAATGCTCAAAAGGTCTTCGAATCCCTCACGTGAGTGACACTCCGTCACTCACTCCGGCGCACTAATAAGAATGGCACCCACCAAAGTGGATGCTCATTTTTAAAAAGTGCGCCGGGAGGGATGTTCGGTCACAGGTTACTAAGTAAAATATTTCACTGCGTTCATATTTTCCTAAGTACCTGCGACCCCGGCTCGGCTGTCGTACTCGCTTCGCTCCGTGCGACATGCCTGCGCCCTTCGAATCCCTCCCGCAAGGCATACTAATGCCTTGCTCCGGCGCACAAACTAAAAGACCCCAAGAGGGGCCTTTTAGTTTGTGCGCCGGGAGGGATTCGAACCTTCGTAGGCTAATGCCAGCAGATTTACAGTCTGCCCTCGTTGACCGCTTGAGTACCGACGCAGGTGCCATTTTAGGCCCGTATAAATTAGCACACAGGGGGCGATTTTGGAAGAGTTGGGGATGATAGTATTGAAGGTAATGAAACTATTTGTCTCAGCTGCGCTATTTCTCCTGTGGGCGGCTGTGTTGGTGTTTCCCGTACTGCCGGCAGAAGCTGCTGGTTTAGTGCCGTGTGGTGGGCAGGGCGAGATGCCGTGTCAGGCTTGTCACGTGACCGAGCTTATTAATAACGTAGTCGCTTGGTTATTTGTGGTCCTCAGTATTGTGGCAGCGATACTGATTATGATTGCTGGTTTCAAACTGGTAACCTCGGGAGGAAATTCCAGTGCCTTATCAGCAGCCAAAGATACACTCGTAAATATTCTAATCGGTTTTATTATTCTGATGGGTGGCTGGATTATTATCGATACTTTCATGAAGGCGCTGGTCACAGGACAAGTGTACGGCATTTGGAACCAGATTCAGTGTACCAACCAGCCAGGAGCATATAACGCACCGGCCGGCTCTGGTCAGTCAGCGGTTGCACCGTCTCGGTATACGGGGGTGACCGGAGGCGGGGTACAGTGCGCTGCAGCGAATACTGCGTGCAGCGTGTCTACGCTCATGGGCTATGGATTTACTCCTGAGCAGGCGAATATTATGTCGTGTATCGCGATGACGGAGAGTACGGGTAATCCAAATGCCTACAATCCAACAGGTGGTGGTCTGGGTGCGTGTGGCACCTTTCAGTTTAGACAATCGACATGGAATGATATAAGAAATCGGCCGGCTGGATGCGAAGATTATGCCACGTCGTGTCGTGATGCCTCGTGCAATGCACAGATGGCGCTTCTTTTGGTGCAGCGGAGTCGTACTGGCTATAGTGACTGGACGTGTCCGAATTGTAATACTCGTGCGCAAGGATGTATTGACCGGTATCGCGGAAATACTGCTGGCGGTGCCGCATCACCAAATGGACTTAATTTTTAAGTATGAATAAATTTCTTATCGGCGCATCGGTTCTCGTAGTTGGGTTGGCGCTTATTATCGGTATCTTGCAGTTACTGCCACAAGATGCCGCAGAGATGTCAGCACCAGCTGACCAGGCTTCAGTGTCGCCATATTTTCCACCAGGTGAGGACACACCAGTGACAATCGTGACGGCTGATACGTTGCAACTACCACTTGGTGCGGGAGAAGTCTCGGTGCGCAATTTTTTGCGCGACCCTGATGTCGCAAAGGATCAAGTTAATTTAGGTTTCTATTATGTCGGTACCACGGACATATCGCGACTTGCTGAACAAGCCTTTACGATTCAGTACATTACGCAGACAGGGCATTTCACCCTCTCGCTGTTACGCGAGCCACTTGGTTCGGTTCGCACACAGGCAGAGGATGCGCTGGCAGCTCGTCTGGGGTTACCCAAGGAACAGTTGTGTGGTCTTCGATATACCGTAGCGGTGCCGGGTTACGTAAATGCCGAGGCTTCGGGTATTGATTATCGCTTCAGTTTCTGTGCGGACGCGGTCCCACTTCAATAATAGTATGGTTCGTTATTTTGTTTTGATTGCGCTTGTAATAGTGAGCCTGAGTCCGATGGTGATACTCGCGCAGGTCAATGGCGGTGGGTTTGTAGACTGCCAGGGGCCCGACTGCAGTGCCTGCAATCTCGTCTCGATGGCAAATCGTGTCATTGACTGGTTGATAGGTGTCCTGTTAGTGGTGTTTGCGGTGGTGATAGTAATTCGTGGCTTTGGCCTGGTGACGTCACGAGGTAATCCTAGTGCGCTCTCAGCTGCCAAGGAGACAGTCATTAATGCCATAATTGGACTGCTTATTATTCTCTCGGCTTGGCTCATCGTTGATACTCTTATGAAGGGTCTGAATGTGCAGGGTATGACCTCAGGTCCGCTGCCTTGGTCGCAGGTGCAGTGTCAGGTGCAGATAGTTCCTGATGTTAACCGCTCCGAATCACCGGCGAGTGCCAATGTGTTACCACAGTATGCCAGTCCGACAACGAATCCTGCGTCTGCCTCGCAGGCACAGCAGATTCTTAGTGCGGCAGGTGTGACGGTTCAGCAAGGGGTGGCACTTGAAGGAGTGTCGCAAGATCGACTGAATGAAATCACTAGGTTGGCGCAAGAGTGTGCGGCTGCGATGGGTCGTTCATGCGGTATTCAGGTGTCGAGTGGTATGCGGTATCCAGGAAACCCGGCTGGGGTTGGTGCGCATGGTACTGGACAGGCGCTAGATTTGAGTTCACGCAATAGTCCGGTGTTTAATGAATGGATGCGGACGAGGCAAACCACCTATCCGCGGGTGCAGAGTTTTAGTGGGTACAGTGGTTACCAGATTTCACCAGGTACGATTTGTACTTGGGAGGGGCCGGACGCTGATAGTAATCGAGCGCACTGGCACTGTGCGCCGCCAACGCGGTAGAGAATATACGTTGCGAAAGAGCGTTCTTTCCCTTACTATACTCAGCACCGCACATTACGTGAGGGAAGGGCCTATAGTTCAGTGGTAGAATAGCGGACTCCAAACCCGTTGACCGAGGTTCGAATCCTCGTGGGCCCGCCGAGATAGAAGAAAATAACTAGCACATCAGTGCTAGTTATTTTCGTCTAGCAAGCAACCTTCGTTGCTTGCGTATCTCGGCGGGAGCCGCAGGCATGTTTTCATTTCCTTCCTAGAAATGAAAACGGCCGAGGCGGGGTAGCGAGCACTTAGCAGAATTGGAGCGAAGCGAACAAATTATGCTTAGTGACTCGTGACCGCATCGCGGGAGCCGCAGGCATGTTTTATTGCGAAGTCTTTGAGGTTTCAAGATAACGAATAATCTGCTCAGCAGTTACCGGAAACGGTAACCAGGTAATCGTATCGTCGCGACGCAGCCAGGTTCGCTGGCGCTTGGCGTACTGACAAATGGCGTGATAGAGCTTCGTTCGCATGGTTTCGTAATCGTAGTCACCGCGCAAATGTTCGGTAATAAATCTATACTCCAGACCAAATGAAATCAGTCGCTCATCGTTGACGCCTTGATTGCGTAGGGTTGTAACCTCGTGAATCATGCCAGCGGCAAGGCGTTCGTCGAGGCGGGTAGCGATACGGGTGCGAAGGGTTTCGGGTGCAATTTCAATGCCGAATATCGCCCACTCATACGGTGAGTCGGTTACCACTGGTTCCGGTACGTGGCCAAGGGCGGTAGCTATCTCGATGGCGCGGATGAGGCGACGGGGGTTTTGGGTATCAACCGTAGAAGCTCGGCGGGGGTCGAGTGCGTAGAGTCGCTCGTTAAGCGCTGCGAGCGGTAGTGTCTCAAGCTCAGCCCGGAGCGCGGGGTTTGGTGATACGGGGGCGGGCTGCATTTTGCCACGCAGAATATCGAGGTAGAAAAAGGTGCCACCACAAATAATCGGTACCTTACCTCGACTGAGAATGTCGGTAACAGCGGCCTTTGCGTCGTGTTTAAAATCAGTGGCAGTGTAGGTGTCGGTAACTGGGCCAGCGATATTGAGGAGGTGGTGCGGTACGCCGCGCGTTTCTTTAGGTGTGACTTTACCGGTACCTATATCCATCCCGCGGTAGACTTGCCGTGAGTCAGCTGAAATCACTTCGCCGCCAAGGGCAAGAGCCAGGTCAATCGCCAGGGCGCTTTTACCTGAGGCGGTGGGGCCGACGATGGTGATTATACGAGCCTTATCCATAGGGCTACTGTAGAGGAGACTGCCCGAAAAGGGAAGGGTCTACTACCAGGCAGGGTTATGCTACTGTGGAAGGGTATTCATTAATATACCGGTGTGATTACTGATAGTCTCAAGCGTGCCTCGTGGCTCGAACTCCTCTACGACCTGGCGTTTGTGGCGCTGGTCGCTCAACTTACCTACCTGGCAGCGGCCCACCTTGATTCATTCATGGGCTTTGCGCACGTTTTTATCATTGGCTACACCGTTTTCATTACGTGGTGGTCAACGACGGTCAACCGCAACCTACAGGAGCGTGAGGGGTTCTTAGATCGTATCCTGATTCAGGTGCAGCTAGTGGGTGCGTTTATGATGAGTTTGGCGATGCCAGCGGTGTTTGCTGGTGACTACACGACGTACTTCATCACGTTGGCACTCCTGCGGCTCCTGCAGGTGTTCATGATGTTGCGGATGTATCGCCTCCATCCCGAGCATAATCCAAAAACCAAAAACGTGGTACAGGGTATTGCGATTGCGGCTGGCTTGTGGTTTGTCTCCGCGTTGGTACCGGACCCGTATCATCTGGTGGTCGCAGGTGCAGCACTGCTCCTAGACATTCTCACCCCGCTTACCAAGGGAAAGGGAAATTCGGTGCGACTGCTCAGTATTCATCACCTGCAAGAGCGCCTGGGGTTGTTTTTTATGCTGGTACTCGGGGAGAGTCTCCTCGTGGTAGCGCTCGCCAATACAGCACTAAAGGTAGAGACGGCGCCGCTGGTACTACTACTCTCCGGGGTATTGGCGGTAGTGGCGCTGTGGTGGCTCTACTTTGATTTCCTTGAGCGCGAAGGACACGATCAGCGACCAAAACAATTTTTTGTGTTCGTGCACGCCCACGGCTTTTTATTTGGAGCCATTGTATTGTTGGCTGCGGCTATCAAGGTACTGCTAGAAGGGAAGGTAGAGGCGGTGCCGGTAGTTTGGCTTTACCTTGGGGCACTCCTCGGTATCGTACTTTGTCTGTATGTGCTACGGGCAGCGCTGCTTGGTATGCGGGCATCGATACTCACGTTGTGGATGTGGCTGAGTATGGTAATCGGCGGGGTGGTGGTATCGGGTGTCTTGGTACTCGTTTGGGGGATTGGTTTGTACCTCATACCAACCACTACCGCGGTTTTACTCTTCACGGCCGCGCTTGATGTCTGGGTACGTCGGGGGATTGTTCGGTCCTAATTTACGCCATCTTCGGCCCAGCTTTTACGTTGTTCAATCTGGGCCGGAGATGGGACTTGGTCACGAATAAATTTCTTTCAGAAATGTTTCTCGAATCTTACAGATTCTGTCTACTCATTGGACTCTTTATGCCGCTCCGCTCATAAAGTTTCGCAATGAGTCTTGCGAAATAGGTCCCACCCCATTCTCACCTGCCTCGCTCATAAATATCGCTGTGGCTTTCAAGTCCCATACGCAAGCAAAGCAGTTTGCTTACTTTCTGGTATTACTAACTAAGTTCACGTACAAAGTGCTGGAGGAGGGACTTGAACCCTCAAGGCTTGCGCCATGCGATTTTGAGTCGCACGTGTATACCATTCCACCACTCCAGCACTTTGGAAACGAACTATTGTATAAGGGACTTGATTCTTACAGAATCTGTACAGGTTGTCGATGGTTTTATTCACTTCGTTCTAAAACCATCAGGCAACCTCCTAAAACAGTATCCCATACTGTTTTAGCCCATAAGGCTTGCGCCACACGATTTTGAGTCGTGTGCGTATACCATTCCGCCACTCCGGCAATGCAGAAGAGTCTAGCAGAAAACTGGTCACTTATAAACAGTGTCGGGACAGGGAGGGGTCGTGGTAAAATGCCGGTAAGACTTCCCGTGGGCGGGGTGTCAGTATTCGTTCGTATTCTTATTTCCTATGGCATTTCTGGCTGATTCAATTTACTGGGTGGAGGTAGAGAAGATTGTGCCGAATCCGTTTCAGCCGCGGCGCGAGTTTGACGAGCAAAAACTCAAAGAATTAGCCGAGTCGGTACGGATGTACGGCATCCTGCAGCCACTGACGGTGACCCGTCGTGAGCGTGAGCGCGAGGACGGCACCTTCTACTCAGAGTACGAACTCATCGCTGGTGAGCGTCGTCTGCGTGCAAGCAAGATTGCGGGCCTCACCCAAGTGCCGGTGATTATTCGTGATGGTGAGCAGACCGAACAAGAGAAACTCGAACTGGCTATTATTGAGAACTTGCAGCGTGAAGACCTCAATGCGGTGGATCGGGCGCTCGCTTTTCAACAACTTTCGAATGTCTTTGGACTCTCGCATCAGCAAGTGGCGCACAAGGTTGGTCGTAGTCGTGAGTATGTTTCCAATACCATTCGCCTGCTCGCGCTTCCACCGCAGGTACTCGAAGCACTACAGCTCGGGAAACTAAGTGAAGGCCATGCCCGGACCCTGCTTATGCTCTCGGACCGTCCCGCGGAACAGGAGGTGCTCTTTAAAGAGATTCTTCTCAAGAAACTCTCGGTGCGCGAGGTGGAACGAATTGCGCGTTCGATTGCTACCGATAAGGTGCGCAAGCCAGACTTTAATACCGATGCCGATATCATTGATATCGAGAAGCGCTTTATGGATACGCTTGGTACCCGGGTGAAAATCCAGAAGACTGACTTTGGTGGTCGGGTCACAATTGATTACTTCTCGGTGGCTGACCTCGAGGCTATGCTTGCTCGTATGAAGGCGCAAGAAGCAGCAGCGGCTGCTGATGGCGGAGCAACCTTGGCGACGCTCACTGCCGCGACACCTTTGGTGGCTGGCACCCCGGCGGTTGTGGCGACGTCGGTAGAGGTGGGTGTGCCGGTAGTGACGAGTGAGGCTTTGTCACCAGTTATAAGTCCCGTTGAAGTACCGTCTGTTTTACAGGAGCCAGAAGTTGTTCCGTCTGATGTAGCGGCCTCAGAATCACTTGGTGCACTCTACGAGCATGAGAGTGAGGCGGTGATGGAGGTTCCTGAGGCGCAGACACTCAGCGAGGCAGAGCCTGAGGTTGATGAAAGTGATCTCTATTCCATTCGAAACTTTGGTGTATAGAGTCCACGCAGAAAACGCGCTAAAAACTCCCCTCTGGGGAGTTTTTAGCGCGTTTTCTGCGGAGTCGGGATGGTACTGCCATCGAGGCCTAGGGCGTTCCTGATCCGACGACGAGCAAGGGAGGTCTTGGCGAAGTCGAGCCACTTCTTGGTTGGTTGGGCAGACTTACGAGTATCGATTTCTACAATGTCGCCATTCTTGAGCTCGGAGTCTAGTTGCACGAGTTTCTTATTTACCTTGGCGCCAAAGATGTGGTTACCCACTTCTGAGTGGATAGCATAAGCAAAGTCGATAGGGGTAGCGCCAACGGGCAAATCAACTACGTCACCGGTCGGAGTAAATACGAAGATGCGGTTACTAAAGAAGTCATTACGCATATCTTCAATAAACTCAGCCGTGGGAGCCTTGTCCTTTTGGTAAGCTTGGCCGATTTGAGAAATCCAGAGCGGAATTTTTTGTTGGTGAGGAGTCTCCCGTGTCGCCTCGATGGCTGCTGGCTGACGGTTGCGCCAGGAGAAAGGACGGAAGAGGAGTGGAATGAGGCCGCTAAAGGGTGTGCTGGCCTTTGGTGCTCCATCTACGTCTGGTGCTTTGTATGCCATGTGTGAAGCGATACCAAATTCTGACTCGTGGTGCATCTTTCGGGTACGGATTTGAATCTCCATGATGGTGCCGTTTTGGGTAGTGACCGTGGTGTGGAGGGATTGGTAGCCGTTGGGCTTTGGAAAAGCAATGTAGTCTTTTACGCGGCCAGGGAGCGGTCTCCAGAGCTCGTGAATGATACCCAGGGCTCGGTAGCAGTCTTCTACTCCCGCCACTACGACACGCATCGCGAGTAGGTCGTACACCGCATTAATATCCCACTCCTTACGCTTGAGTTTGTGAAAGAGTGAATAGAGACCTTTGACTCGGTACGAGGTAGAAAAATCGAGGAGGCCAACGTCAGCCAGGCGCTTTTGCAGGACTTTTCGCTCGCGCTCGAGCGCTTCTTGGCCACTGCCAAACTTTTGTGAGAGGAGGGTGGAGACACGCTGGTGCTCTTCAGGGTAGACGTAGGGAAAGGCGAGGTCTTCGAGTTCCTTGCGAATCCGTCCCATCCCCAAACGGTGGGCGACTGGTACGTAGATTTCAAGGGTCTCACGAGCGATACGTTGCTGCTTTTCTTGCGGCACGTGCTCGAGGGTCTGCATGTTGTGGAGCCGGTCCACCAATTTGATGATGAGGACTCGAATGTCTTGGCTGGTAGCTACAAAGAGCTTACGAAGCGACTCGTTGTGGCGATCACTGCCGTAGTAGCGAACCGAGGAGAGTTTGGTCACGCCCTCGACGAGGAAAAGAATTTCTTCACCAAACTGCTCTTTGATATCGTCGGAGGTAACGGGGGTGTCTTCAACGGTGTCATGCAGAAGTCCGGCCGCAATGGTGCGTGGGCCCATGCCCATCTCGGCGAGCTTGAGGCCCACCGCCGCCACGTGGTTCATGTACGGCTCACCGGAGTAGCGGGTATGGCCAGCGTGAGCGTTTTCGGCAAAGGCAAAGGCCCGCTCGATAAGTTCGGCGTCGGCAGCTGTGGCGGCACTGACGGCCGCTACGATGGACTTTCCGGTAATCATTTTTTCATGGTAGCGGTCACGGCGTTCCTTGGCAAGTAACAGCCCGTGTTCACTCAATATGAAAAAGAAAGCGGCGGGCCTGGGGCCCGCCGCGTCTATTCCTGGCCTCAGCCAAGAATCTTGTTGGGAATCTGCTCCGGCTACAGCAGTGCTTCCAGCTCCCCGTCCGCGAGCAGTGTGTTCAGGATCGTGGTGGGGTTCGGGAACTTGTAGGCGAGAGTGGTGACCTGCACTGCCCGGGCGCCAGCATCCAGGAAGCGGCGCACAGCGGTTCCGGTCGTGACTCCGCCCGAACCAATCACGTGGATGCTCGGTGGCAGCAGATTCGCAAACCATGCTACCTGCGTCAGCGCCCCCTCCAGTACGATCGGACCGGAGATACCGCCTTGGCCAGGTGGGGGTGAAATGCCTGGCGGCAGCTGCACCCCGAGTTGGTTGTTCGGGTACGGGACGGTGTTGCTGGCGACCACCGCCTGCACGAAGTCCTGGAAACTGGCAATCACATCAGCGGCTGCCTCTGCTTCGTGTCGGTGGGTGTAGTGCGAGAGCTTGACCCAGAAGATGGTGTTCCTCGTGAGCCCTTCGCGTCGCAGGG
>JACCDR012051752.1_pt1 | contig 21861 bp, 31 predicted proteins | sample 7446431 | NCBI WGS metagenome assembly JACCDR01 (sample SAMN15323443, study PRJNA562643) | freshwater metagenome | isolation source: river surface water | place: USA:Blue River Watershed | collected 2017-08-17 | reverse complement strand
GTCAAAAATATCTCATTAAAATATTTCAATGTATACGGTCCCCGTTCGCCTTTAACCTTAGGCGCTTACAATCCAGTTATTGGTTTGTTTTTTGAACAAGCTTTACGTGGAAAACCTATTACTATCGTAGGAGACGGTAAACAAACTAGAGATTTTACTTTTGTGAATGACGTAGTAAGTGCAAATATTATGGCTATGCAAAGCTTATTAACGCGTCCGGAAGAAACCGATGGCTTTACATTTAATATTGGCACCGGTGAAAATATAGAAATTGTGGAATTGGCTGAACGTATAAAAAAAGTTCTTGGTTCTGACGTCGAGATCCAACATATTCCAGCCCGTCCTGGTGAAGCTAGGATTACTTGCGCCGATAACTCTTTAGCCAAGGAAAAGCTTAAGTGGACACCGACTTTCGATCTGGATTTCACTCTTCCAATTTTAGCCGACCATTACCGAGAAATAATCGCACACGAAGAAAAATGAATGTAACACAAGTTTGTAATTACGTTGCGCCTGCGAAGAATCAAATGGGCGCGGAACGTATCGTTGAAAGGCTCTCCAAGGGCCTTGTAAGCGCTGGCCATGCTGTTTCCATGCTCCTACACCCGGACACAGAGAAAACGCCTGTAAACGGCGCAGAACTCGTTACAGAAATACCCCTGGAAACTGATATAGTTCACTTTCATGGTTGGGAGCCAGAAGAATACGAAAATACAAATTTTCCTTGGGTGACAACAATTCATGGATATTCTCTTCACCAAAAGCCTGAAAAGGCTATAAAGAATAGGCATGTCATTGCTGTCAGTCGATTTGCAGCCGAACAAATTAAAGCAGTAAATTATGTATGGAATTGCGCAGATCCAGAAGAATTCACTTTCGAGCCAAATAAAGATAATTATTTTCTTTGGATGGCTGGAACAGATTGGGGCGAAGGAAAAGGATTAATTTCCACTATTATGCTGGCTAAGAAGCTGGGAATCAATTTAAAGATTGCTGGCACCGGTAATAATAAGGAAATTATAGACTTTATAAAATCTAACTGTAACCGTAGGATTGAATATATTGGTCCGATTAATGGTACAGAAAAGATTGAAGTGCTTCGAAAGGCAAAAGGTCTTTTTCTTCTTTCTCGATTGCCCGACGCTTGTCCTGTTGCAGTTTCAGAAGCTTTAATGTGCGGCACACCGGTCCTTGCTTCCTCAAATGGTAGCCTGCCGGAAATAGTTTTGAATGGAATCACAGGCTTTGTCTGTAAAAACCAAGCTGAGGAAATTCGAGCGACGATTAATATTGACAGGATCAGTCCAGAAGCATGTAGAGATTATGCATTGCGTAATTTCTCTATTGAAAAAAGCGTAGATAATTACGTTCAAATTTACAATAAAATTATAGAGCTTCACCAAAATGCTCACTAACATATGGAGAATATTTAAAATGGCAAAAAATACAGAAGTCCGAACAGCAGCAGCGAAGAATATTGAAGGTCTTGTTTTACCGCAAGACCAAACACAACAGCGTTTTGAAGGATTAGAGCGCGACATGGAAGGCTTTCGTAACTTTATTCGAAAAGCCCATGAAACGGAAATGTCGCATGCTGAATTAATTCGTATGCTGCGAGAAGATCTCGATACCGAGCGTCAAAAAGTCAAGACACTGGAATTAAAGATTGATAACCTTTATGAGTATATGAACAATACACGAGGGAGCATGGCGGTCTAAAATGAAGAAATTATTTCTTTCTGTTTGTATGGCGGCTAGTTTTTTAGCGTGTTCGCCGGAACCTGAACCTGCGCCCGCTCCAAAACCGCCTGCGCCTCAACAGCCTAAATGGCCGCCGTCGTCACCGGACCCTGCCGTCAATTACCGCCATCCGGAAGATTTTCGGATCATATTGACGTTAGATAGAAGCGGTCAAATTTTAAGTTTATTGTTTTGGGACAATGAGCAAGTCTTAACGCCGGGGCTTTTTACTATTCCAGAGTTAGACCAAAATCCTGACGACGAAATGGAACTTACCTTTAAAGAGGAAGGTTTCGATCCAGTTGCCGTTGGACGAATTAATAATGACGGACATATTACTTTTTGTAAAAACTTTGGCGAGTGTCATGCTTTTGTAGAAACGAAAGACAAATGTATGAATAAATTATACATTTATATTCAGCATGACAATGCTGAAACTCACGCCTACAATAATACTGAATCTTCTTGCGACTAATGAAATGGCGCTTCATGTATTAATGACAGTCTATAACGAAGGAGAATTTGTAAACTACGCAATACGCGCGTGTTTACCTTTCGTTAAATCACTGACCATTGTGGAAGGCGCTTATCGCGAGAATATCGCGCTAGGCGCTTCTCCACGTTCTACGGACGATACCTTACAAATAATTCAAAAGCATCTTGGTGGAAAGGTTTCCATTATTTATGCAAATGAGCAATCCGATCCTCAACAAAGAAACGCTGGTTTAGATTCGATAAAAAAGCAAGCATCTCCTGGCGATTATTTGCTTATCATCGATGGTGACGAAGTATACGAACCAGTCACACTAAAAATGGTAGAAGTCCTCAGTAAGAAGATGGATCGCACTCTAGCTCTCGCTGCGTATTTCAAAAGCATGACTTTTGTGAACGATTTTCAGCATTATTGCGATCAAGAATTTCCTCGTTTGTTCCGTATCAGCCCTGAGTGTCGCTTTGTAAATGATAATTTCATGGAATGGCCAGATTTAAAAGCCCAATGGATGCCGCCTTTTATCATTAAAGCGCCGGCTATAAGTTTTTTTCACTATTCATTTTGCAAAGGAGCTAAACGCTTTAATGAAAAAAAGGTATGGTGGGAGAATCGTTTTCCAGGAAAAAAATTTAACTATTCGTGGCATTTAGATGATAATGGAAATATTGCAGATACTCAGCATGTAATCAAAAAATTTGAAGGTCGTCATCCGACGATTATGAAGAGTCACCGATTATGGCAGCAATAACAAATACACATTTAGGTGTTTACCTTTTAGAGAGCGCCGTACGTTTCGCGTACGAAGATTACCAGGACGATTTATATGTCGCCATTTATGATGGCGGACGTATTATGATTGAAGGCGGAAACAGTTACTGGCCGTCTAAATGGGGAGCACGTACAGCGCTTGGACGGGCGTTTCACCAGGCCGCTAAAAAGAAGCTGAAAAATCCGACGCAGCTTGCTGCAGCTATGGATTGGTATCGTTCGATCTCTAGAGATTGTATTAAAATCATTCCGCTGAAAGAGTGGATTCTTAAGAATGCAAAAACATAAAGTTGGGATTATTGGTTTAGGATACGTAGGTACAGCTTGCGAATTAGGATTCGCTGCTATTCCAAACGTAGATATACGTTGTTACGACAAATATAAAGATACTGAGTCGTTAGACACTTGTGTCAGTCAATCAAAAATATTATTTATTTGTTTGCCTACGCCCGTAGCCGATGATGGTTCTTGTGATACATCAATCATTAAATCCGTTATCGGCCAGATAGATGCCCGTACGCGTGACAGAAAAATAATTGTCATTAAGAGCACCGTTCCGCCCGGCACGACGGACGAATTGTCATTCGACTTTCCTAACCAATCTTTTGTTTTCAATCCAGAGTTTCTAACCCAGAAGCGTTTCATTCAGGATTTTGTAGAGCAAAAGCATATTTTTTTAGGGAAATGTCCTGGCACAAACGGTGTCCCTTACGAGCTATATAATCTTTATTTAGATTTCATTATCCATCATAAGAACAAAGCAAACATTCATACATGCGAAGCAAAGGAAGCTGAGATGCTGAAATATGCGACCAACTGCTACCTGGCGCAGAAAGTCGCATATTTTAATGAAATATATGAAATTTGTAAAGGTTCCGGCATTGACTACGATAAAATAAAAACTTTTATGCTAAAAGACGAACGAATCGGAAAAACGCATATGGATGTTCCAGGACCGGATGGGCAATTAGGTTTCGGTGGCGCATGTTTCCCGAAAGATATTCAGGCTCTTATAGCTTTTTCGCATGAAAATAACGTCGATCCTTTATTGCTGGAATCTACGTGGGCTAAAAACTGTCTGATACGTGAAAAGCATGAGTGGAATGATTTAGCGCAGGTCAATGGCAATTATAAAAAAATGGCTTAATTATGCCCTGTGTCTTTACGAATGGCTGCTTCGATTTACTCCATGCCGGCCACATTCAGCTTCTACTATTTTGCCGTTCTCTGGCAGGCTCCGATCCCCTTTACGTCGCAATAGATTCCGATAAAAAAATCAAAAGGGACAAAGGAAAAGAACGTCCCTATATGACTGAATCAGAACGACAAGAAGCACTTTTTAATTTGACAATGGACGGCAATCCGAGGGAATACGGTCATTACATTATTGACTGGATTCACGTATTCGACACCAATAAAGAATTAAAAGAAATCATTCGTCAGGAAAAACCGGACATAGTAGTAAAAGGCAGCGACTGGAAGGGCAAACGAGTTATAGGACAAGACATAGCTCAAGTTGTTTTTGCGCCTGATTTTTATAAAAACTTATTTTCTACGACAAATTTCGAGAAAAGGATCCGAAGGAAATGAATATTCTCTTACTTGGCGACGCCATGGTGGACGAATACCTGCATAGTACGAAGAAACGTCCGTCGCCTGAATTTTCGGATATTTCAGCTTATGAAATAGAGAGAACTGCGACTGAATGTGGTGGCTGTCTAAATGTATTAAAAAATCTAGAAGGCATGATAACCTTAGATTACGAATGGCAACATCGAATATTTCCAGTGCTTATGACACGCGCTGCAAAAACTATTAATTATAAGCAGCGCGTAACAGATTATTATTACGTAACGCCGATAGCTAAGGACACCAAAAAAGTGCGGTTACTGTATGGTGATCCTCCGCAACAGATTCTTCGCATAGACCATCCTTGCGTCATTACCGAGTGGAACATGGAAGATTACGAACAAAAGCTGTCCGAATGCTTAAAAAAAGAACAAATCGACGTGGCCGTGGTAAGCGATTATCAAAAGGGCAGTATTACACCGGAAATAATAAAGTTACTTGAGACGGCGAAGTTTCCTGTTTTTATTGACACCAAAAATCCCGATCTGTCGATATGGAAGAAAATCCCTAAATCTATTTTAAAGCTGAACGCGACCGAATATCGAAATGCACGAAACCTGCACGTCGGGAGAGTCATTATTCGAACGGATAGAGAAAAAGAAATTACGCTTCTCCATCTTGATAAAAATGGCTGCTTTATGAGCACCAAGCTTTTTCAAACCCATCCGGTAGAAAACGCTAATCCCATAGGTGCAGGTGACGTGTTTCTAGCTGGCTTAGTTGCTGAATATACTCGCACACAAGATTTGAATAAAATAATTCCTTATGCAAACGCGGCAGCCCGTGTATCTGTACAGAAATCAGGCACACCTACCGTCACGCATGACGAGGTAATAAATGAACTTGAAAAACTTAGGTCCAACAGTAATGCAGACAGAATTCGTCCCCAAGCAATGGGGATATGAACTCTGGATTGATAATAATGAAAAATATTGCGGTAAGCTTCTTTTTTTTGCCGCTGGAAAGAAATGTTCCGTCCATTATCACAAAATAAAAGAAGAGACTTTCTATCTCCATAAAGGCGAGATGGAAATTTATTATTACGACGGTGCGGACGAATTAGAAAAATATATCAGTACCAACGGTCTGAAAAATTTGTATGACATAATGGAACGTGTTGTGATTAAGCAGGGAGCATCGTTTAAGATCCCCGTGGGACGTGTTCACCAGATGATTGCCGTCGTCCCTTGCGAGCTATTTGAATTTTCGACAGAGCATTCTGAGACTGATAGTTACCGAATTGTGAAGGGAGACTGATATGAATACTGATGACATGATTGAAGAATTAGATTCACTGAAGCGCAGAATTTTAGAAACGATGGCTAATGTCCCTGAAGATTTTCAAATATCAACGGTTGATATTTGGTCGCGATTTGAAAATAAGGTATCTTCACTTCGGCGTCACCACGAAGACTTGCGCAGCCAGTTTCCTGAAAATATACTTTTAATGGAAGCTGGCCTAAATTTTGAAAACTATGTTCGGGACGCTAAGCGAGAAATAGCTTTCGCTATGGCGAATGCATTCTAAATGTTCGGTTATGTATCACCGGCACAAGCTGCTTTTGTTTATATTTTTATCTTTTCTGTAATTTTTGGAATGGGTAGCTGCACGTCATGTGTTTATCAAAAATATGCTCCAAAATTCCATATTGAAGTGGTTCGGGACAAATGACTGCGCAGCTTCGAGAATTAAAAACTATAAAAGAAAAAGAAAAGGAGGAGATGCTTGCTTTTCTAGAATACCTTCGCGCGCAGGTTGAGCAAGATCAAGTTCAAAGTCTTATTTGTATTGTAGATCATGCAGATTCCACTGAGCCGATACTAACTCCTGTAGTTTTTGGCGACATGAATTGCTTCCAGGCGATGGGTATGCTTGAATCCGCAAAATTAAGTTATCAAATGTCTGTCCTAGACGAGGAGTCATAAATGCAATGGATTTTTTTTATTGGCTTTATATTTCTCTACATTCTCCTGGGTGTCTTGTTTGTATGCGACACCTGGAAAAACAATAAAAAATATCCTGGCATTTTTCTTTTTACTCATACTGTATGCGCTTTTCTGGCTTATTTTACGGCTTGGCTGTTTAGGTCGAAAGGCTATTTTCTTCCTTTCTTTTTAGGCACGGTATCGTGCATTTACTTCTTTAAGGCTTACAGATGCTTGAATTGGAAATTTCCATCCCCACAGGAAAACTCCTTGAAAATAAGTTAATCAATGGTTGGCCAGTCAATGGTGTTTTTCGCGTCAAAAATGAATATCATGGACTTGTCTACAATCCATATATTGACTATTGGTTCCATATGTGGTGGGATCTAAACGGGAACTGTTTGATGGGCAACACGTCGCCCAAATTTAATTTATCTTTTAAAGAATAAAATGTGAATTGCGCTGCATTATATGTCTTGACACGTCTAGCCGTCTTACGTTACGCGTAAAAACCTAATATTTCACTAACAACGGTTAAGGGAAAATGCATGGCGCGAGAAAAACGACCCGACGTAGAAATGCAGTTCCGAACTTTGTTATGGCCTGCGGGAATTCGTAGGACCGAAAATCCCGCAGCGGCTCCTTATTGGGTCAAGTTCGACAAAGCATTTTTGACCTTAAAAGAACAACTCCGTAAAATGCAGGTTACGGACCCTGTTATTACCTGGAATCTTGATTGGGATTCTCCGCATCGGGCCTCGCTTGCGGAAAATCCGATGGAAGATGCCGGTGTGGTCATTTATTTTAAGTGGAAAAACAAAGATCGCTTCGTGCCGTGCGATAAATGGAACAGTATCATCGGAAACATGCGTGCTTGCACGGTGTTTTTACAGAGTGTGCATTTGATGGAAATGTCCCGGGTCAATGCAATGTTTATCGATCAAATGCTCGATAACGTTTTTAACGTTGAGCAATTTAAATTGGCGGTGCCTTCGAAACAAACAACTTCTAAGGCGTTCTATAATTCCGACAGGGATTGGTTGGAGATTTTAGAAATTAACGACCCATTGCCGACACCTGAAGAAATCCAGAATGCCTACAATGATCTCGCTCGACGTTACCACCCGGACGTCCGCGCCGATGATGGCTCCATGGCTGTGATCAATCGCGCCCGACAAGTCGCTATGGGGTTTGTCAAGAGGGTTACGGACCGATACGGCTCGGTGGAGAATGCACGCACCGCGTTGGATACACAAGATGATAACGAAGAAATTCAGGCAGCGAGCTAGAAAAAGAAAAGCCGGTCTCTAAAGCCGGCTTTTTTTATCTCAATTCAAAGATTTCTTCACGCTGAACGGAAACCTTGCCGTTGGCATCGATTGTCAATTTAACAATACGCTGCGTTGCCATGACGTTGCGCAATTCATGCAGAAGGCTCGTTAGCCGATTCGGCTCCGTCACCAACCGTGTCTCTACAAGGGCCGTAGGTTGGCTCTCAAGCGTCGCAGGGGCAGGGGTTGGGGCAGAGACCTTAGCCGGCTTTGTAATGCTCGGAGAAACGATTTTAGACGGCTTGCCAGCGTCCGCTAAGTCAAGCTGCTTACCTTTAGAGCCGCGCCGGTATTTGCGATCAAAACGTTCCCGAAGGGCCGCCGCTAAAGAGCCATTTGCGTCTAGAAAACGATGCCGACCTAAGCTAATTGCCCGCACCGTTGATTTCGACACTTCCCATGATTTCGATAACGCCGCAAAATTAGGAACATCGCCGCCTTCAAGCAATTCCTGAGCGATTAAATGAACGGTGTCCGAATCCAAATATCGACGTGAAGGTGTTTTTGCTTTTTTGCGTGGTGGCATATCATCCTCGTTTTCTGGTTTAGTATGTTCGTCAAGAGATTCGTTCCAGATTGTCTTTAGCTTTTCTTCGTAAGAAGGCTCCGTATCTGGCATGTTAATTTTTTCCTCTATATACACGTCGCCATCGGACGCCACTTGAATAGTTAGAAGGTTGTATTCTCCCGACAGATAAAGCAATGCAGCATTACGCGATGTAAACGCAACAGGTTTTTCACGCAAGAAAAACTTAGAATAATTTGATTTTAATCTAAAGTATTCTTTGCTTGAAACATTGAATCGTCGAAGGGTATCGGGAAGACAATAACGTTTTTCTGTAAAACGTCCTTCTTCCAAAATGCGGAATATTTCTAGTTCGCTTCGTGCGACGGGCAAAGTCGCCATGGTCACTCCTTCAACTATGCCCATAGCACGAAGCGAATTAATTTATCAAGCGTTATTTGGCATAATATTTGTATGGCCTACCGTCGATTCTCACCAGACCACCAGCGGCAAGCAATTTTTTATAAGCCGCATACATGTCTGGAATTTGAAAATCAGGGAACGTCTCTTTCAAATATGTTTCGATAACCGTGCTCGGTATGGCATCCTCAGGCCCTTGCGTGTTCGCCACAACATACCGATCAATAGCTTCGATCACATGTTCCACAAGATATTCGCGCGGCTTAGTTGACGCACCTGGGGGACGTCCACGTCGTTTAATTTGCGGATTCTCAGAAGTTGGATTCGCAGTCGCTACAGGCTCCATGCGTGGCACGGTCTGCGCTGGTTTTTCAGGACGCTCCATTGGAATTCCCTGCTTATCCGGCAGCGGCGGCAATGGAGATAATTTCGGCGTCGCCGTAGGCTCGGGCTTAGATTCCATGATAGGCGTCGGCGTCGTAGGCATTTTCGGAATAAAATCGATAGGGCGGGAACCCGGCACGTCCTGTGCGGCGGGCCGAACTTCATTCAGCGGCGGCAAGTTAACAGGCGGCGCTGGCGGCGGTTGCTCGTAAGAAGCATTTTCCAGATCTTCCGGCGTCCGTTGATCCAAATTATCTTCTGGCGCGGGATCCTGCACGCTGTCATCTGGATCCGTCCACTCGGCATCCGAATCATCATCCTCAGACATTTCTTCGCCGGGCAATCCTTGCGCCGGTGGCTCAGGAATTTCTTTTTCTGCCGGTGCAGGTTGCTGGTAAATACGGGAAACCGTATCCTGCATTTTTTGGCGTTCTTCCTCGCTTACCGGCTTAGGAGGAATTTCATCTTCGTTTTCTTCGTAATCATCATCCTCGCTGTCGTCCGCTGTTTCCGTAGGACTAATTTCTTCTTTAATCTGATTGGATTCTTCGATTAAAGAATCAATATCAGCTTCTGTTGCTGAAACTGGTTGTTCTGTTTCTTCGGAATTATCGGTTACAGGCTCTTTTTGATGGCCCATTTCCGAAATAATTTCTGACCAATCTTGTAGATCAGATTTATCATTATCCTTCGCGGGCGCAGCCGGCGCACCTTCCCAGCTAGGGGCTTGGGGAAGATCGGCCACAGAAGGCGCAGAAAGTTCTACCGACGCAGCCTTTGCAGACGACGCACGCAAAACAAGTTCGAATTCCCCGGAACCCAGCAACTCGCGCAGTAAAGTATGAACTTTGGCAAAGCTTTGTTTCTTATCAATATCAGCTTTATCGGACATTCCCGTCTTTACCTTTCTTTATAAAGAAGAAAACAGTGTGCGTCCTCTTCTAACAAGAAAAATAAAAACGGTCAATCGGAATTAATCATTCATTTAATGCTTTGACCAGGGCGGTATGTGCGTTCTGTATGACGTGCTTATCGATGATTAGTGCTTCAAGAATACGCAGGATGATAACCGCGTCCGGCTTGTCCAGCGTTAGGGTAATTTTTTTGTTGCTCATGGCGCAGGGATAACACGGCACTAAAACCCATGCAAGGCTTGTTAGAACGATGCGTATTGTAAACGCGGCGATAAAAATATTGTTTCTTATTATGGTCGGCTAACTTACCGCGTAAAAAGAATCCTAAACCTACACCAGCTAATAAACCTAACGTAAAGACAAAAACATCCATGATACTGCACCTACTTAGTGAAATACGTAAACTGTGTCGCTGGGCTTGGTTTCGAACCAAGATGACGGATGACGATGATAACGAGGGAACAGAAACTACCGTCGTTTTTCCAGCTTAAACTACCCAGCGACACAAGAAACGTATACTACCGGCGTTTACCGATTGCAAGTCCAAAAATTATCTAACTGACTTCGCAACCAAATATTCTCCCTAAGGAGAGTTACCAGAATATCGGATCGTCTCTTAGATGACGGAAGAACCACTGGAATTGGCATTTCCTTCGGCTTTCTCCTGCGCACTTCTCCAATAGAAACCATCGCAGGAACAGAAGGAGCTACGGAAAATTTCGCCAGTTTCTTTTTCGTAGCAGCCGAAAGCGAAGCATGTTTGCCATTTTTTATGGCATCCACAGTGCTGTAGGAGCACCGCCATTTTTTCATAATACTTGCTACGGTTTTATTTGACATAAAATCGCGTGCAATACCTTCAGCCTTAAAAGAGGTAAGAATCCGCATATCTAGTCCTTTTAGCGGTAAACGTGAAGCGTATGACAGGACTATACGCCGATACCGAACGCTACGCCAAGGACTAATTCGACAGAAAAGATAAGAAGATTAATTATTTTAATTGGGGGTGAAGCTAGGGACAATTCATTGTCACATATTCGGAAAAACAACGCTTTGTGCCCAAAACGGAGTGCTCCCAATTCCGAATACCACCATTGGTAGCTCCACCCCCATTCCCTCAATTATTAGCACTTAACATAACACCAATCGGCGCACAAGAGTTTTTATGCGACGGTATCGAATGTAATATTTTCGTCATCAAATGAAATAATCGGTTCTTTTTTCTTCTTTTTCTTAATTTCTAAACCGCGATCCTGAAAAGAAATAATCTTTTTTGTTTCTTGCTTTTCCATTATTTCCTCCTTTAAGCAGCGGCAACGTATTGTTGCCAGCCGTGATTTCGTCTATGTACAATCGCTAACCGTAAAAATCCAGGTTCGTCATATTTTAACATCATCATTTGGGACATGAGCACATCACAAATTGGCACGTCATTGGCTGGATGACAGCAATACCGAACAACTTCTTTACCGTCTTTGTCTAGCAACTCGACATTGCCATTTGTGAATTTTTTCAAGCGATATGTCCGGGGGCCGACCCGAACATCGAAATACTTTTTTTCTAAATAATCTTTTCTTTGCTCACGCGTTAGATATTTTAACAGCAAAGTTTCTGCTTTTATATCCGCGCGATTCTTTTGTGGTCTGCGGCGAATAGCCTGAACAGTTCGCTGAATAATATTTGGGCGAGCAGGTTGAACGACTGGTGAAGTTTGTATAATAATATTTCCAGCCGTCGTGCTACTGCTATTAGAAATCCACATCCGCCAAACAGTATTGTTTTCTACGCGTGTAGAAATTATTTGCGACGGACTCGTAATTGACGTTGTGCCTGTTGATAAACTATTATTCCAATTGCACCATATCCGGTTATCGAAACCGGCATAGGTGGAATAATAATTTGTTGCAGTGTTAAAATCTGTTGCAAAACCTGGCATTCCTACCCGCCAATCATTTGAGGAGTCATAATAATTCTTTCCAGCTTCGGATCGAAATCTCTAATGACCCTTCCTTTTTCTCCATCTTTATCAACAGTATATGCCAAGTAACCCTTTGATTTCATTTCTTTAAAAATCTTTTCTGTTGCTTCAACTTCTGCTTTTTTATCCTTGTCCCACATATAACGAAGGTCGCCGGTATGATTTAAAACACGCATTTCACTTTGCATTGTTTTTTTTCCTTTTGGGATCTAAACGTTCATAAAGTTCTTTAAACGTAGCCGTGATTTTGTCCATGCAGTTTTTACAAATAACCTTGGAAGGCGGATGTATTGGTGCATCACAGCCGTTAACACAGTTTTCGATTTTATTTTTTGGAACACACTTGTCCATGCCGCCGTACATAACGAGGTTCAAAACAGAATGTCAAGGGAAAATTTAGAAGATTAAGCGCGATAAATACGGTTGCGATTTCTTTTTACATTCTTTGTAGCATTGCGTGTATCTACGACAACAGGAACAGAATTTAATAATAATTGATAGTCTACATTACTATGGTCAGTGACAATTAAAGCCGCATTAAACTTTTTTAATTCACTCTCATTGTATTCAATCGATACGTCCCCGTTTAATTCTGGAATATACGGATCATAATATTTAATATTTGCCCCCAACTTCTTTAATTTATCTATAATAGCTAAAGCTGGCGACTCTCTTAAATCATCAACATTTTTCTTATAAGCAACACCAATAATTAATATATTTGTGCCATTGATTGGCTTCTTAAATTCATTTAAAACAAAAGCCAGTTTATCAATAACATAATGATGCATACCTGTATTAATTTCTCCAGCCAATTCGATAAAGCGGGTCGGTTGTTCATATTCTCGTGCCTTCCAGGTTAAATAAAATGGATCAATAGGAATACAATGCCCGCCTAAACCAGGCCCTGGATAAAATGGCATATATCCAAAAGGTTTCGTCGCAGCCGCATCTATTACATCCCAAATATTAATATCCATAACATCGCATAACATTTTCAATTCGTTAACTAATGCAATATTAACACTACGGAATATATTTTCCAAAAGCTTTGTCATTTCTGCTACTCGACAATCCGCAACAGCAATAACTTTATCTAAAACATTCTTATAAAGAGTTACTGCAATTTCTGTACAGTCAGGAGTAAACCCGCCAACAATTTTAGGAATTGTAACTGTATTATATTTTGCATTTCCTGGATCTTCCCGTTCAGGAGAGAAAGCCAAATGGAAGTTTTTGCCAGCTTTCAGAGAAGTTCCTTTTTCCAGAATATCCTTAACCAATGTATCCGTCGTACCAGGATAGGTCGTGGATTCCAGAATGACTAGCTGTCCTTCATGCAGCGTCTTAGCGGCGTAGCGTGCGGACGTTTCCACGTAGGACATATCCGGCTCGCGATTGCGGTTGAGAGGGGTAGGGACGCAGATAATTACAGCGTCACATTCAGCCAGTTTTGTAAAATCGTCTGTGACGGGAAAGATGCGATTCGGCGGTAGAGAAATATGTTTTATATAACTCTCACCCTTGTTGAGAGAAATAAGCTTACGTTTATCTACATCGAAACCTAAGGTAGGATACCCTTTTTCCGAAAATGCAAGCATTAACGGAAGTCCGACATACCCCAAACCAATGATACCTACAGTGTAATCTTTTCTATTATTAATTCGCTCAATTATATTATTTTTGTCCATATTGTTAAATATAGACAAAAAGTTTACAAACGGAAAGGAAAATTGGGAAAATGCCGGTAGGCGTAAAGGCTAATAAACACCTACCGGCACTGCCCTGACCCGGAACACCATTATCCCGGATCGTGCGCGTGACTCCCAATGCCGCTCTGATACATTAAGGAATCTCACTAGCTCACACAAAAAAGGAGCGGTCAGGGACGCCTGAAGACGATATATCCAACGTTCGCAATCCACGCTTGCAGGTCGCGTCCGAGGGAAAAGCGCCCCTGACCGAGAATCGGTGTAATCGAAATGGCTGAGACTGTCAAGAATTTGATGCGATTAACGTCAGAAATTCAGCGGTAAAGGTACCGTCGTCCTCAAACACTGCACATTCCTCGCCATCCGGCATAACGGCATACAGCGGCCACGGCGCGCGGCTATTCAGAGGACGCGTAAGAGGAATGTGAAAGTCGTTTAGGAATAGGTTGACGTTACTGCAAAATAGAGCGCCGCTGGACGCATCCTGTTCGATATGGAAAGGATTACCGTCATGCACCAGTTTAGCATCGCTGTTTGCGGTTTCTAGGTTAATGTAAACTTTACCTAGGCATTTCAATAACGATGCTTCGTTAAAAAGATCTCTTGGGATTACACGCTGATAGGTCATATTTCAAACCTCTGGGGGCAGTTCACCCGCTAGGATTCGCTGGCGTTTGATGCATTGCTTGCAATCGGCCATTACAGCATGGTGGCCATGGAGACGATGCCCTGTCTCGCACCATTCGCCGTGGGGGCATTTGTGCCGCACCCGCGCCTTACCTCGGCCCTGCATTTTCCCAGAAAACGTCCGCATGGCCACCACACGCCCGCAACAGTGACACGGCACCGGCGTAGGATGTGGCCGCTTGGGATAGGTCATTCTCGCACACGCGATTTTATATTAATGTCTTTTGTGCCGATTTGCCAATAAAGTTTGACTTCGACGTTTTTCCCTGGTTTATAATGCTGACAAATGATTTCACGCACTTCGCGACTTACGCGATTTCCTAGGCGCTGGTGTATGTCAGCTTCGGACTTGATAGGTTCACCGCCCAAGGAATTCAAAGTAAGAGCGATACGGTCGTACTCTGCTTTAGCTACAGAGGAAAACGGATTTTGCAACAATCCATATTTATCGAAAGGATTCTTGTCTGTCCCGTTAATCGTGAAACGAAAGCATAGAGTTTCTGGCATTGTACTACTCATGCGGCTATTGTCGCACACTAGGCGCAACCCTGTCAAGCCGCACCGCGTTACTTGCTACCCTTGCGCTCGGCCATGATGGCGTTGATCTGGCGCACCAGGACATTCATGGTGCCGTAAGCCTCGGCAGCCTGCACGTCGTTACCGCTCTCGTTACCCGCCACCATTTTGCGCACCGCATCGATGTAGTTGCAGCGCAGCGTCAGTTCGCGCATACCCGGCACTTCCTGCGCGTCCAGGCCCTTCTGGATGCTGTTCCCCAACAGATTCGCGATCTTCAACGAACGACCCTTGCTACCCTTGACGACGATCTTGTTCATGGTTGTTGCCCGCCTTTCAATAATAAGAATAGCAGACCCTACGGCGTCCGCAACCCTTTTTTTGAAGAAACAACAATGAATGAAAGGTAGGATAAGAACTTACAGAAAACCCGTAAGGAAACGCAACACTATTTGCTGAGTTTCCTCGTTTAGATGGGTCCAATCGCGGCCTTTCAGCCAACGGCGTATATCGGCACACATTTCATCCGTTAAAGAAGTTTCCTCGCCTTCGGAATCTGGCAAACCTACAAAAACGACCGTACCAGCTACAACATCAACAGGCTGGTTTTTGGAGTTTGTCAGAAGAAAGTTTGGTTCTACCGGATTTTGCGATTTACCGTTATCATTGCAGTAGATATACCAGTTTCTTCCGGGAACACCGATTCCCTCGATACTCCCGTCAACTAGCTTTTGCAATGATTCCAACGTTCCATCGATTGTGGTTTCGACAGGAGGTTGAGACGGCTTTTTGTGCATAACGCGAATAGTAGGCATTGAAACATCCATGAAGAAAGGCTGAGTGTCCGGATGTAGTTGTTTTTTCTACACCCGGACACTCCTTAACCGCGCTCACAGCGGCTGGTTGACGGTGTACTTGATCGGACGGCCCGAAGACGCCTTCAACTTGTCAGAATTGACAAGCGTCGTAAGAGCACGCTCAAACAAATACTTGCGGATCTCCTCGCCCACAATGGCGTTTTGCAGATCCGGACGGGCAACGTTCGGGTGCGCCTGAACATACGCCCAAATACGCTTGCGGGCCACCACTTCCGCATCCTCGGTCAAAACGCGGTTGCTTGCTTGAAGCTGCGGGCCGGGCGTACCACGGTGGGCCTGCACAGGCTCAAGCTTCGGAGTGTTGACCGGCAGCGTCTTATGCGGACGTCCACCCCTACCATTGCCCTTACCCTTCCCGTCGCCCGGCTTGCGGCCCGGCGTACCAGCGAAGCGAGGAATGGTGATATGCGCCAGGTGATCCAAATACGGCTCAAACTCCTTACTCGAAAGCAGGTCATAAATGGTTTTCGCCGTAGCACCCTCAGCCTTGAGCGCATCCACAAAAATGGCGCGTGCCGTCTCAATGGCCAGGTTTTGACGCCGTTGCTCAAGATCGGCTGCGGCCTTCTCCATCTCGGCCCGAATCTTGGCCTCCATCTCGGCGTGCTTAGCCTCCAATTCGGCCTTCTTCTGTTCAAAAAGATTAGTCACTGCGCTCATTTGGCTTTCCTTCGTTTAGCGTTCGGTTTCCCCGACGCGCTGTTGATACTTGAAAGATAAACCATGCGAAGCTATTCTGCATTCTTTTTTTACTAAAAAAACGCACGTTGTTCTAACTTGGCATACTGACTAGGGTTTTTGCATGTAGGACAAACGACCCTATGACGCGATTGCACGGAGATCACGTTTTTCCATGTGGTGAATCGCAACGCATTTCACGTTTTGGCAGGTCATCCGAATTGCATCAAACGGACCCAGCGGCATAGTCCCGCATTCTGCGAATACCGCATTTCGTGCGTAAACCTGTTTTCCATCTGGGGTTTTCAGAATGGGGCGCTTTTGGATAAACGGGCCAACCCATTCCACGCAACCGTCCGCTCGCGGGCGCATATTGACGCGTAATGCGTAACTTGTATCGTTTTTCGGTTTTCGGACAGCCTTGACTTTCTTCTTAGCGCCGCCTTGAATCAAAACCAAGTCTTCGTCAACTTCCTTGTATTCCTTGTCATTCACGAAAAACGAATGACCGCACTTTGCACAGGTGCGCCGCGCTACGGCCTGAACTAGCTCGCAAACCGGACACCGCTTTACCAGCGGCTCCCCGCCTCCACCACGTTCGCGCGGCACATCATCCCAATCATCCTCAGGTAAACCATGACGGTATACACAACCGCCATGATCCAGAATAACCGGACGTTGTTTACCAGGCGCAGGTCGCATACATCGTCCTACAGCCTGAATATATTTTACCCTAGATTTTGTAGGACAAGCCAGAATAACGCATTCCAAGCCAGGGTAATCCCAACCTTCTGTACAAAGGTCTACATTGATTAAAACAGGAAATTCCTTATTTCTGAAATCTCCTATGATTTCATCTCTAGCTTCTTTTGTATGTGTACCGAATACACACTTTGCATGTATTCCTTCTTGTTCAAACCTTTCACGTAATGAATTTGCATGAGATACGCCAATCGCGAATACTAGGGATTGACGTCCTTTTGCTAATTTCTTATAATGCTTTACAATATCGCCGCAAAGCTTAGGTGTATTAAATCTATCATCTAAGTCTTTTTTAGAGTAATCACCAGCTATTGTTTTTATTCCTTTTAAATCAATAGCTGCCGCACTGGAATATACATCCGGCAACATAATAAAATTATACCTTGCCAATTCTTTTACAGTGGCAACCTTTATAATCTTATCATATGTGCCGCCGTCAGCTTTCATAAGACTTTTACCGTCTAAGCGCTGAGGGGTTGCAGTCAAACCAATAACAATAGCATTCGGATGCTTTTGTATTAATTCTTTATATGATTCGGCCTCCGTTCGGTGGCATTCATCAACGACAATAATTTGAACTGCATAATGATCATCTTGCCGAGCAATCATTTGAATTGATTTTACTTGGACAAGATGGGCAATATTGTTGTTTTCGACTTCGGCTTGCATTTGGTCTAGTAGCTCTTTTCTATGAGCCGTCGCTAGACTTGGTGCAGCGAGTAATCGAAGAATTTCGGTAACGAGAAATGTTTTTCCCGCACCTACAGGCGCTTGCAGAATAATCCGCTGAGTGCCGTTTTTTATTTCCTTGCCAAGTTCATTTATGCAATTGGCTTGATAATAGCGTAATTCTTTCATGCGCCAGAAGTAGCAATTAACGCTTTATTTGTCAAGCCTGTTCCCAAATATAAACGATGTTCTTTTCAGGCGTGACCGAACGCGTTACATAACCATAAGGACGCGCAATACGATGCGGATATTTCCGAATGGTTTTTAACTTATGAGTATTTTCGTTACCCAACATAATGTATTTTTTACAGTTTTTCAAAAGCCTATGTTCGTCCACGCCATAAGGTGAACTAGGATAATCGCGTGGGTATACGCTTAGTTCCGTAATCCAGGATCCTATGACGGTATGCGGTTTGAAATGCTGTACGGCTGAAATAGCATCATATGTCAAAACTCGTTCAGGAAAAGGATCTATACATTCTTTGGATAACTTGTAAAGTTCGCGAACTTCGAAATTCTTTTCTACCAGGCGCGAATCGGTCTGAGGAATTCCTAGCTCTTTTCCTATAATTCCTCGACCCGCTCCAATTTCTATAGCGTGATTATCGCCTACTTCCTCCGCAAGCCAATCCATAAGTTCTTTTGTTGCAATAGTATGCAGACCGTAGAATTTACAAAAAGCCATTATCGTTTGTTTAGAAAAACGAGTTAGCTCCGAATAAGAAACAAGTTTTTGTTCGCCAGTCGGCTCTAATAGAAAATCTGCAAGTTCATATACTTCAGTAAAATTCGGTTTAATCACCGTCGCTTGCATCATCGAATGAAACCTTTTTGTCTCTAACTACTTTGTAAACAACGTTATTATTTGTCCATTCACGCGGACCTATCCAGGCAGGCCGCACGAATGTATGTGTGCCATCGTTAAAATAGCGGTAATGCCCACGCCGCCCATGAGGCATAGGCGACTTGCGTTTTGATTCGCCGTCGCCCGTAGCCGTTGGAAAACAGCCATACCGTACAGCGCGCGTAGGATCAAGGAGTATCAGGTGGGGCAAATCGTCACGTCTCCACGGCTTATTTTTAACTCTTTTTGAGCCAATAGGATTTCGCGGATTAGCTTTTCTAATTTCAACAGTACGATCTGGACATTGCGCTAAATATGCAAAACAAGCTAATACCATTGACTCAGAAAAACGAAGTGCGTAGTCACTAATATTAACTGTTTGTCTAAACGTTTTATCCAGATTTTCTCTATCAAATATTAAAACACCGCGACCCCAATCTTCCGGTGTTTTCAAAAATAGGTCAGCTACCATAAAACGCGAAAGATCTTCATCGTTTGCTTGAAAATGCTTCCTTACAAGGTCTTTGCCGTTTTCTGGTAGTTGGTCTACCCGCATACAGACGGCCCACAGTTTTTCCTGTTTAATAACATTATTTGGTATATAAAAAACGACTTTATCGAAGACTAAATTGCGCATACCTTGTTCCATAAGGTAGCGACCAATTTCTTCTTTTCGTTTACCTTCTAAATGCGTTGGTACATGAACTTCTGGCCATAAGTCCATTATTTGTTCACCACGCAAAAAATGGACAAGCGGCAAAGCCTGGTATTCAGTAACCATCGTGACGCCGCCTTGTTTTCTCAGGTATTGAACAAGTGCTTCGTCTCCACGACCGTGCGTTTCCAGGCTTCCATCATTAATGCTTTTACGAGCTAATTCCAGATAATCATTGAAACCCTGCGTCAGTGCTTTTTCTTCTTTTTCGTTTTTCTGATGACGCTGAATAACCTGTAAAAAGTCTTTTAGTTCGCTGTCGATACCGCTCATGGTTACATCCTACCACACTATGCTATGTCGTGCAAGTCTCTTTACAAATCGTCATTACTCTGCTTTCTGAGAATCCCTTGAGCACACTTCTTATGAAAAGAAACAGCTTTTCCGTCCGGTTTTAATCCACCTTCTTTTATAGGTTCCCATAAATTATCGGATGTTTTGCGCATCCATATTTTATGAAAACGGATTAATGACATGCATGCAGGACAAGCTACCCTTAAATCAGAAGACATATGACGCGCTTAGCCTAGCTGCATAAAAATTGCAAGTTGAAAATACAACATTTATAAATTCTGTGATTGAAATTTATGATCGCTTCTGATAGAGTAGTGACGCTTCAAAATACCTTTGAAGTATCATAGGAGTGTATAAAGTATGGATCCAGTAAGAGGAGCGGGCCAACGCGCCGCGCAAGATTTCATTGACGGAAATATGCTCTACGTTCCTGAACATCGTTCATTTCGGAATCCGAATAATCAGGAATTCTTCATTACCAACAATAATCGGATTATGCGGTTTGACGGCAACGTTAAGCAATATAACGTTTACGACGCAAAGCAGCACGAATTTATTCCCTGCGAGCCTTCCGAAGATGAGAAAGTCCAAGATCTGGATATGCCCAGCCTTCGGCGCGCTCTAATCGCTGAACAGGCTTGGAGCGATTATCTTTTGGATAAGGGAACGAAATTCACTTTCGGCGCTGGCAAAAGCCTTGCTTACAGCGCTGGGGCGGGACTTGCCGCTGGTTTCGTTGGTCCCGTTGCTAAAAAGGTTTTTAATAAAGCTGGCGAAGCTGTTGTTAAAACCAGCGAGAAGATTATTAAAAAGGCGCCTCCTATGCCTGCAGGCGTTGTTAATACTTCTCAGGCACTTCATATGCATTTGCCTCCTGGCGCGTTTCCAATTGTGGATGGTCCTGGCGGCGGTTGCGTTCGTTTTCCGCCGCATGTCGATCCCAAGGATATTCCTCGTTTTGTTCCGCCACAATCGCCCATTCGTTTGCCATTTGATTTTAAAGTCCGGGATATTGCGATTCACGGTGCAGGGCCAGCAATTGGCGCGGTAGCTGGTACGGCTCTTGGCGGGCCGATTGGCGGCGCTGTTGGTGGAGCGATTGCGGCTGGAATTGGCGCTATTCTGTAAAAGAAGGAAAATACAAAAATGTCTAGTTTGATTAGTGCGACTAGTGATACGGCAGCCCGTATCCAAAAAGAGTTTAAGAACGGCGAATTGAAGTTTGATCCTTCGCGTGGATCAATTTACAAGCCTTCGACCGAACAGGAATTCTTATTTACGAATAAGGACCATTTGGTTCGCTACGACGGCAAAGTAAAACAATTCAATGTTTGGGACAATAAGCGAAAAGACTTTTTGCCCATTAACGGGCTTGAGCCGGGCGAGCAAATTGATCGTTCTCGCGTTTTGACGCAAAAAGACATTATTGCGCCGAAAACATGGGGCGAGGTTGCAGAAGATGCGGCTTTTCTGACCGCACAATCGGTTACAACCGGCGCTGTTCTTGGTGTCGTAGGTGGTGCAGTCGCGGCGACGACGGAGCACGTACCTGCGGTGACTCTTCAAAAACCTGTTATTCCGATGCTTCAATCCGCTGAGGGAAATGGGTTGGAAAACGCTGTCAGTAATAGCAGCGTTCCTGGAATTATCGAAACGAGCGCTGGTTTGCATGTGGGACGGGCTTTCAAGGAAGCTGCAAAAGAAACCGTCGTAAATGCAGTTATCGGTGATCCCGGCCCTATCGCGACTGCGATGCCGTTTGCGCCGCCAGAAGCAATTCACGCGGTGGCACTGGCGCAGCATGCAGGGCCGTTTCATCCCGGCACCTTGCCGCCCCCGGATCCATGGTTCCCGCCTATCGTGCCGCCTCCACCGGAACCGGGCCTTGGGCGACGCGTTCAGGAAGCTGCAAACGAAGCTGCTTTTGGCGTCGCTGGTGGCGTTATCGGCGGCGTGCT
>JACCDR012361205.1_pt1 | contig 21874 bp, 20 predicted proteins | sample 7446431 | NCBI WGS metagenome assembly JACCDR01 (sample SAMN15323443, study PRJNA562643) | freshwater metagenome | isolation source: river surface water | place: USA:Blue River Watershed | collected 2017-08-17 | reverse complement strand
ATGCCCTTGTTGCCGTGACGCCCGGTGAGCTTGTCACCGACTTGCATTGCCTCGATCGTTTTGATTTGAACGGTGATCTCGCCGTTCTTGGAGCGGTGTACACCGACGACCTCACCAGCATGATCAGAGTCCCAACGCAGCGACTGATCGGTGTGGACACCCAGCGTGCTCTTACGGATGCCACCGCGCCCACTGCGATCGTTGACCTCCAGCGGCTTTGTGGCGAGAACAAGCGGGTCTCCGTGTCGGACTACCGAGCCGATACGAACAACACCGTCGTCACCGATGTTTCCGTACTGTTCCTTCTTGAAAACCTGCGGGTGCTGGTACTGAAAAACACGAGTACTCGTAGTCGTCTTATCGTCGAGAGTGATGGCTGGCTTGTGCATGTGCACACTTGAGAGCTTCTTGGCCGCGCTCTCGCTGATCACGACACCGTCTTCGTAGTTGTACCCACGGTACGGGAGGTACGCGACAGTGAGGTTCTTGCCCAAGGCAAGCTTGCCGTCTCGTGTGTAGTTCGTATCTGCGATGACCTGCCCTGCCTTGACAGCTTGCCCAACCTGCACGAGCGGCGTTGAGTCCAGCATCGACTTCGCGTCGTTCAGCGGGAAGTTACGGTAGAGCTGCACCTCGTGCGCTTTTCCGTGCGGGTCAGTGATGACGACGGCATCTTTTTTCAGAGCCGTCACCTTGCCGTCGATGGGTGCGACGTGGCCAGCCTGCCTCCCCAAGAGCTCCTCGAAGCTCCGAATACCTGTTGCAGTCGCGCCCGTTCCTACTTGAACAAGAGGTGCGTCACGATGCTGAAGGCTGATGGCCTGGTCGATGTGATGTGTAGCGTAACTCGCTCGGTTACCGCTGTTGTTCCCCATGAACGGGATGAGGTTCGACGTCATGTCGAAAAGCTGCGACGGATGCCGCATGACGTATCGCGCATCCTTAAACGCAATCTCTCCGAGCTCGTTCCCAGCTCGCGCTGCTTTGACTTTTTCCGAACGGGGTACGGGCTTGCCGTTCTTCCACTCGACCTGATCAGGAAGGACCACATGCGCGTCCATGAACGTCTTCGGCGTGACGTCAACAACCTGGCCAGTCTTGATGTCGTATACCGGAATGACAGGATCGCGACCCTTCTTCTTGATGCCGACAGGGAGATGAAGCGACACACCTGTCGTCGCACTTTCCGGAGTATGGATCGGATCGAGAAAGCCAAAGTGAGAGTTGTTGACTAGCTTCGGCTGGTCTTTGATCTTGTCGATGCTGACGATGCCGCCAGGACCCATGATGGTCGTACGCATCGAAGATGAGATCATCTCCACGGGGTTGTACTGCGCCGCCGTCCGCGCAAGACCACCGCCTTTGGTAAAGGTGTGACGGATGGGTTCGTTGAAGGTGTCGAACTTGACGATGTCTCGGATACCGACAGAGCTATCCGGTCTCTGGTCCCGGTTCAGCTGCCGCTGCATCTTCATCTGAAGGGCGTTGCGCGTTTTGTAGTTCGTGAGTTTGTCGAAGGCAAAGTCACCAACGCTGCGCAGATCTTTGAAGATGAGAGAGTCGCGATCGTCCGGCTTCTGCTGATTCGTCTCGACACGAATCATCTTAGAAGTCGCACGGAGAAAGGCATCGCCATCGACGTGTTCGAACGCCTTACCCAACGTAATTTCCGTCGTGTCGGGTCGGAGCTTGGAGGCAGTAAGAGTATCGACGATGTACTTCGCAGCTTCCTCGTGCGAAGTTGGGGCAATCTTTCGATCGGCCTTGTAGAACTTCGCAAGCGACGTACTAAGCCCTCGCTGATTCTTGTTGGCGTGAAGGACGTCTTTCCCCCAACCCTGTTCGATGGAATCGTCGTCGATTCCAAGAGCCTTCATGACGGGGTAGATCGGAACCTTGGACTTGTTCCGCTCCATCATGAACAGCTTTGACTCCGGATCGAAGGTGATGTCAAAGCTCGCCTTGTTCGGAGTATTGAACCGAGTTTCGAGCTCACCGCTGTCACGGCGCCGCGTGTAAACACCGGGCCGTAGTTGCCACTGATTGTCGACCTGCCACTCTTGACCGTCGACGATGTAGCTGTACCGACGCGTCATCATCGGAATGTCGGCGATACGAACCCGACGGCGCTCGACCACCTTGCCGGTGTCGTTGTTTTTCAGGACGAGCGTGCCGAAAACGGGCGCGGCCCATGAAGTCCCTTCGTTCTTCGCCTTCAACTGACCGCGGATGTCATCTGCGTGCAGTGCGTCGTCGTTAACTTCCAGCTTCTCGAGTTCCAACGTCTGGAGACGCCCACGAACGGGGAAGTGCTGTTGAATGCCTTCCAGCGTGCGTTGCTTGAACTCAGCGAAGGCCTCTTTGTGATCGAGGTGAGCCATCGTCGGCCTTGATTCTACTCCGGGAAGCTGCCGCGGGGCAGCAAGACTCCTCCTCAAGAAGGAATAAAAGAAGTGGAGGATGAACCATGGCTAATGAGCCGGAAGAAGACCTGAGCTGCTTCGAGTGCTGCATCTGCCAGAGCTCCGGCGAGCTCTTCGAAGACGACATCAACCACATGTACCGCGACGAAAAGGATGACGACGCATGTTCTGGTTCGGAGTCCTAGTCGGGTTCCTGCAGGGCGTAGCACTCTGGCTCTGGGAGAAGATGTATGCTCCTCAACCCTTTCACCCACTCTCTTGATCGGTACTGCATCGAGCACTCCCGCATGCTCGGGGAGAGCTTCGAACTCAACAAAATTGTCGGGCAGTCCATCCTGGACCCCGCGACGCCGAACCGCATCTGGACGTTGTACTGTTGGTACGCACCGGTGAAGAGGCGTCTCGGCGGACTTCGAGCGAAGTTCGTGGACCAGAAAGGCTTCACGACTTTCTGCAACCAACGCGACCTCGAACTCATGCTTGGGCTGGCCCAGCCAGGGGACTGGTGCCGCTGGACCAACGCGCATTACCCGGAGCGGAACAGTGCCGAGTTCTACGGGTTCTGCATGGATGAAATCGACATCTGTGACGACCTCCATGCATGGGAGATGCAAAAGCGTATCGAGTACTGGAATCAAGGACACGCGATCATCCCCGAGACCTTCGACATCTCTCGTCGGCTTCATATCGGTGCGAACAACGACGTCGAACAGATCGACGTCTTCCTGTTTGATTACAACCCGGACACCGGCATGGGGCCGGATCCAGACGTCATCCGCATCGACCAGCGTTGGCGCCGGTCAGAAAGGAGCGCAGTGACATGGGCGCGTCTGTAGTCGATCTCATGGCTCGAGCCGCCAAAACAGAATCGGGTCATCAGTGCTCGTTCTGCGAGCAAGAACTTTACGTTGGGAGTTCGATCGTCGTCCTCACCATCGTTGGCCCGCCTACAACCGTACAAGGAGTTCAGACCTTCGAAGTACTCGACGACGAGGGTGACTACGCGTACTACCCCCACCACTTTCACGAGGACTGCTGGGTCGAGCTCTACAACAACTGCCACTCGAGAACGTCCGACAAGAAGCCAGTTACCCACCCTGGCGAAAGCGTCGAGTGCGACATCTGCCAGAGCTCGATTCTCGGCGATGAGAAGTTCGGGAAGGCCAGGCTCGGTGAGCTTCAGATCTCACTGCGGCAACCCAACGGAAAATCCAGCCTGTCCCTGAAGCGCACTGACTCGAGCAACATCTGCCTCGCGTGTATCGCCAACATCAACAGTACCGACGTCACGATGTGGGAGGACGCGCCGGATCAAGACGGTGAGTGCGAGGAAGGACTTCAGGAAAGGTGCTGGCGCATGGGCTGCAAAAAACAGTGCCGGTACGACCTTTCTTGCCGCAACTGCGGGGAGAAGTCGATTTCCGTCATCAAGCATGGTGGGTTGTGGGAACGCGCAAACCAAGTCGAGCACTGCACCGGGTGCAGCCACAAGTCGACTTACCGAGACGTCTAGGAGAACATCATGAATTCTTCCATCGCGAATCTTCTTCTCGTTCTTTTGAACACTCCGATCGGCGACCCGAACGCGCCACTCGACCACCACTCAGTCATCCTCGGCGTCCCCGTCTGCTTCGTTGGTCTTTCGGGTGTGAGCAAAACGAAGCAGACTCGAGCCATCGTCCAGGCCATGGGGCTGGACGCGCATTACGTCTACGCCGGCGTGAAGCAGCCTGAAGATTTCGCCGGTGTCTTCGTTCCGACACCGGACGGCGTCGTTGTCGAGTGCGTTCTCCCCGCTGCTCGGCGCTGCATCAACAAAGGCGAAGGTGTCATCGTTCTCGACGAGGTCAACGGCGCATCGGCCCGCGTGCAGTACGCCTTGCTCTCCTTCGTCGACGAACGACAAGTTGGTGATGTCATCTTGCCGAACAAGACCAGATTCATCCTCATGATGAATCCCACCGAGCACGCCACCGGTGGCAATGTCCTCACGCCAGCATTCGCCAACCGCATGGCACATATTGCCTTCCCAACGCCGACGAATGACGAATTCAGTCGATACGTCCAAGGCGCCACCACGCAAGCCATCGCGGCCAAAGATGCGATGGAAGTCGTCAAGAAACAGTGGGCACATTTCTGGCCCGAGTACGTTGGACTCATGGCCGGCTTCCTTCACACGCAACCGTCGGTGAAGGTAGACGATGAGAAGGTGAATGCCATCCACCACCAACCGGAGCCAGACGATCCGGCAGCAAGCGGTCCCTGGCCCAGTTTCCGAACGTGGTACATGGGTCTGCGGGCCATGTGCACGGCGGCATGCCTTCAGGACTACCTCGACATCCCAGTGACGAACAGCCCTGCGGAAGCAACGTCGCTTCGACGAAGTGCCCTACGCACACTGCAGCACGACATCCTGGCAAGCTTAGTTGGGACAGGCCCTGCCGTGGTGTGGATGACGTGGACCGCCAACATGGACCTGCCGTCAGCACAGCAAATGCTCAACAACGGCTTCACCCCTGACACACGGCGGCTCGACCGAACTATCGCCGCCCTCACCACGCTCACTCAGCACGTCTGCGGCCTTCCACCCGACCAAGCCGCTCTCTGTCTCAAGAAGACCTGGGAGATCATGCGCGGTGTCTTCGACGCTGGTCTGGGAGACATTGCCCACGCAAGTGTCAGAACGCTATTCAGCCGTGGTCTCGCAGATGGCGGTTCCGACCGCGCTCTGCAAAAGATCATCAACGACATGATGACCGACATAACGCAGGCGATGAGATGAAAAAGACGCTTCTACGAGAAGCGATGGACCGCATCTCAAAGGCTCGACACATCGTGCAGGCAAGAGCGCCCTACTCCTCACCAACGTTGTACGGTCTGGTGCCGCACTTCCTTGAGGAGAACAAGAAGGGCTTCTCCCTTGCGGTCACGGAAAAATCTGTACTCATCATCAACCCGTGGTGGGTCGTCGAAGATGAACCAGAGGTCCAAGGTAAGAACGGCATGGAGGTGCTGGCGGGAGGCCTCTACCACGAGGTCAACCACATACAGCGCGACATGTCGCGATTTATCGGCTTGAAGGCAGAGATAGCAAGGATCGCGTCTGACCTCGCGATCAATTGCACGATGCAACGAGCAGGATGGCAGCTACCGTCGTGGGTTCTTTACCCAGACCAGTACGGGCTACCAAACTTCAAGACCTTCGAGTGGTACTACCAGGCGTTGCTGCGCATGAATCTCCCAGAGCAAACCAGCCCGGGGAGACTTGGTGCTGGTGGGTGCGGAAGTGCCAACTTCAACGCTCCATCCCCCACGGAGAAGGAACTCGATCAGGTCCTTGGGCGTGCTCCAGAAGAGATCCAAGAGATTCGAATCCAAAGCGCCCTCAAAGCCCGCGCGAGCTCTCCAGGAACGGACGCAGGGGCCTGGGAAGAAGTCCTTTCGTTCAAGAAGGAGAAACCGATTATCCCCTGGGAGCACGTCATCAAGCGCACGTTCCAGCGCTCGATGGGAGGGACTTCACCAGGGGATGATGACGTCTCCTACGCTCGCCAGAACAGGCGCAACCTCATCGGCAACATCATCATGCCGGGACAGGTCGCGTTCGAACGCAAAGCCCTCTTCATCCGAGATTCGTCCGGGTCCATGGGTACGGAAGAGGGGAACCAGGTCAACAACCAGATCATTCAAATCATGCACAACGTCGGGTTCGCGGCGGTGTACGTCGTCGACGGAGACGTACACCTGCAGGGTAAGCCGACGTTGTGCCAACCAAGAGACATCCCTCGGCTGCAGCTGAAGGGGCGCGGTGGGACGGATTTTCGTTCCGTTCTCGACGACGTCCTCAAACTGAAACTGAAGGTGGACGTCACGGTGATCTTCACCGACGGTGATGGTCCCGCGCCCCGTCAGAAACCGAAGGGGCTCGGACACATCATCTGGTGTGTCGTGAATTCGCCGTATATGCGCAAGCCCGCGAATTGGGGAACGCTTGTGGTCTGCTCCAATGACCGCGAGGTTCTGCGCCGGATGGGTCAGCCGTACTGACTCAAAGGGCCCGCGCGGCCCTTTTTTAGCTACATCATCTGCATCTCACGCTGCGGTGCTCGCACTTCCGGCAACGGACGCATGTCCACGCTGGTGTTCTCCGTCTTCTTCGCCTCTTGCGAGAGAAACTGCTGCACCAGCTGTGCGAGCTCTGGGCTCTGTTGCTGCAAAGACTGTAGTGCCATCTGCTGCTGTTGCTCTCCGACGCTGCTGAGCTGTCGCGCGTAGGCCTGAGCCATTTGAAGAAGGTCAGGACGGATGCCTTGTTGAGAACCATTGGCGCCCTTAGCAAAGCCTTGCTCTGTCGTCATCCCAGAGCTCGAATCCATGCTGAGTTGGCTCTGCGCACCTTGCGGAACGCTCATGCCTTCTCCAGGCTCTCCAGGCGCAGCCGGTGTTGAAGAGGCCATGGCCAGAGTCTCCTGTGCCTTGGCCTGCATCTTCATCATGATGACCTGAGCCTCGCCCTGCATTTCGGCCATGGCGATCTGCTCTTTCTTCATCCGCTCCATTTTCCGGATTTGCTCCTTCTCGATGAGGGTGCCCTCTTCTCGAGCGTCGAGGTCGACATCTGAAAGGAGCGTGGTGTCGCTGACGCCGACCTTCGCCTGGTTGAGCTGGAAGAGGTACATCTTGCGCTGGATGTCATCCGCCATCTTGAACGGCTTGAAGCGAAAACTCACTTCCGGCCATCCCATGAAGTTCGCGGTCGTACGAATAGCCCAGCGTAGGAAGTCCCGCATGTAACCGACGTACGTGATGAAGCTGTTCTCGAGCATGCGTAGCGATACATTCGATCCGCTGTACGAGAGACCGCCCTGCAAGAACTCCCTAGGAACGCCACAGCCCATCATGATGTGCTCCGTCTGCTGTTGGAGCTCTTGGAAGATGAGGAGAGCGCGACCGTCACCGCCGATGGCCTGCTGCCCAATTGGAAGAGGCATGATCGGGATGTAATTCTGATCGTGCCGCCAACGAGCGACCTCAGCTGCGACCTGCTCCTTCCAATCCACGAGGTTGACGGAGGTGTTGTGCGTCGCAACGCCAGCGACACAGAAAGATCGATCGCCGTGCATCTGGAAACCAATAACTTCCGGAACCTCAGCAGTCTCTTCTACTTCGTCGATGCGGAGAAGAACGTAGTCACCACGGAACAAACCATTCTTCTGCGGCACGTCAGTGACGTCTTCACCCCTAAATAGTGCGCGAAGTTGGCCAGCCGCACGCCCGTTGTAGTTCAGATGAAAGGTGGTGGACCTATGTAGCGAAGTCTCGGTCGGTTCTTCACGGATCACACCACCGATAAGACCAAGCGAGAGAAGAAGACGACGAGCCTCGAGAATCACCGAAGGATTCGACAGCTTCAAAGCCACGCGGTCCGTGTCCGTTTTGAAGTCGCACCCGTCACCTGCAAAAAGTGTCCTCAACATGGCCAGCACGTGTTCGTTAGGCGCTTCTGAGATACAAGCAGGGACTCGTTTTTCAGCGAACCCTTTACCGCACAAGGCTTGAAGGATCTCAGAGAGCAGAACGTCTTGAAGCTGAACGGTTCGCCCGTTCTGCCCAGGGCGTTCAACGTGTGAGACGCCACGGAATCCAAGTCGTTGTACAAGTTTTTCGATGTGCTCCGCCAAATCCGTCTCTTCCAAATGAAGGGCGAAGCTTGCGAGCGATCCCGAGAGGTATCCTTCTGCCAGGTAGTACCCGATCAGCGCGGCAAGATCCTCAGACACTTCAAGGAAACGAGGAATGCGGTCGACAGAAGACTCACGCCGCGTCTGATATGCAGTTGCGTAAGAAGCCTCGTCCCAACCCTTCTCCTGAAGTAGCTCTTCCCTCTCCCCCCAAGCAAATGTTGGGTCGCCGTTCCTCTCAAGCCATTCGTAGACTTCGGCGGCTTTCTGTCCGAGGCGGCGATAGACCCACTGGTCGGTCACGCCACGATCCAACAGCTCCTTGAGGTCAAGCAACTCCCCGCGCCGGACGACCCGCTTGGCTGGATACGCAACATAGTCACCCTTCTTTAGGTTCTTTGCTTCGATGAACTCGGGATCCACCAAGCCGGCACGAGGCTTCTTTCGACCGCCAACACGTGGCACAGCAAGGACCGGGTGCTCCTCAGAGACCGTAAACGGGAACGCTGCCAGAGATGCGATCTTGAACTTGAAAACCTTCTCTTCGTTCCTGATCGATCTACGTTTCATCGCCTCCACGCGGCGCCACGCGCCGGTGTGACTTCGGAGGTAGTCACCCTCTCCGATCTCTGACGCCGGTTGAAGTCCTGTTGGGGTCTCCACCAACGTGTCCGGAGAGACGCAGTAGGGGTCACTGGTCCCACTCCCAGCCTGCGGAAAGAGGACACGCATCGGCACGATGTGCTCGAGAAGAACCGCCTCCTGCGCCTTTTTCATGATCTGCAGGTAGAACGTGTCCTTCAAGACTGGCATCAACAGAGGGATGCCCCAGCCATGATCCTGCCAAGCAATGGATGGTCGCTTCATGTGAAAAAGGTTCTTCTTATCGAAGCGAATGCCCTTCTGAAGCTTCAGTGCTTGGATGTAAACCTGCGAGGTCGTCGCAACGACTTCTTTGTTACCGATGATGATGTCGTTCCGAAGTTGCGGCGGGAGCGTGAAGTAGTAGTCGGTCTCGCCAGTCGTTTCGTTGTACTTGATGTCGATGTCTTCTGGGTTCCACCGCACGAAGCGGAACCGGTGCACGTCTTGAACGTAGCGGTCTTCGGCAATGCAATTTGCAGTTGTCCTACACCTGGGACATGTCAGTCGAAACTCCATGCTCGAAAAGACCCAGTGCTTTGTGATGCGTGAGGCTTGAGCCTCGAACCCGCACCCCCGACACCGCAGGTACTTGTGGAATGGGAACGACATCGACACAAAGCAATTGCCGTAGGTGTGGTAGTCGAGACCCATCTCGACCTGAAACCGACGGATGCGATGGTGCTCGTGAAGGTACGTTTCCCAGCGACCGCGCTGCTGATCGTTCTCGCATTCGATGATGATGTCGGTGATCGGATACTCAGACAGTTTGAAGACCGTCGCGTTGAGCAGGCCGTTCGTGAGGAAGTAGTACCGACAGAAGCGAAACAGATGCTTCATCGAAGTCGGCAGATAGGTCTGCGCGACGTCAAAGAAGGGTGAGGGGTAGGTGAGCGAAGAAACCTGACCCGCCATCCGTCCGCGGGTCATGCCGGGTGCTGCGGCCACGCCGACCGTCATCGACGACGAAAAGCTCATTCAGGTCTCCTTCGAAGCTTCGCGTCGATCCCTGCCCCAGTAGTCTTCAACGCCTTTGAGGCCAAAACACCCGCACCGATCATACCGCTGAGGGGGAGGGTGTTCACACCGGTCAGCGGCGCAAGCGCACCAAGAGTTCGTTCGGCCCGACCGGGACCGTCTGGTTGAGACGGCGTCACCACGGAAGAGACCGCGCCGGCGACAGGAAGACCGACAGCAATCGCCTTGTGCGCCGCGCCACCTCCATGCCACTGCTCGCCGACAGCAGCACGAGCTGCCTCAAGGGGCCGCGTCGCCAAGGCCTTGGCCATGCCAGGAAGGCTGGTCATGCCTAGGTTCTCGGCCGAGGACGCCGCCTCGTACCCCTTCCGAGCCGCAACGAAATCTCGAAACCCTTTTTGTAGAGCAGGGCCGTCCTGATCGGCCATAGCGTTCCTGGCCGCGTCGAGACGGGCCTTGGCAGGAGCGGCGCCGGCGCCCATGGCGCGGATAGCCTCAACCCTTGACCCAGCCCCTTCCGGCACGGCACCGGTCAAACCATGAACTTGCCGCTGCCCGAACCGCGCGGCTCTTCCAACAGCACCCTCGCGACCGGCAAGAGCTTTGCCGAGCTCGCGCGCTTTGGCCCCACCGGCTGCGCCGGCAAGACCGCCTACGCCTGCACCAAGGAGCGAACCATGAAACGCGCCCTGTAGGCCGGCTCCCAAAGTTCGCATCGCGGAAACACCACCAGGATCTCCCTCGCGACTGGAGCGGCTGTACTCCGCGACGCCCTTTCCAGCACCGCCCAAAACGGCCCCGCCCAAAGCTCCGACGCCGATTCCGGACCCGACGGCTCCGACCTGTTTCTTCGCCGCGGCAGTACCTGCCGTCAAAGCGCTGCGAAGGGCGGCCAGATTCGGTGCTGCCGTCTTCCAGAACTCGCTGGAGAACTCAGGGAAGAAATCTTCACGCATTGCGCAGCATCCCAAGTTGAGCGGTGAGTGCCGCGCGGCTCTCTTCCAAAGCGTCGTGAACCTGAAGAAGACGACGGAGCTGCTCCGCGTTGGCGGTCTCCTCCGTCGGAGCTTGACGGCTTTTTCGCACTCCGGGCCAGAGTCTCTTCACCTCGGCGCAGTCGTAGCCGACACCTTCGATGGAGAAATTGAGAAAATCCAACGGCTCGATCGGGCAAAGAACGCCGTCGAATCGATGAACCGTCTCGAGAAAGGCCTTCATCTCTTCCGACCAAGATACCTCAGACCGGATCCGGTTTGCTGTATCAACAGCGATGAGGCACTGCGCAACCGTCGGGACCTGCATCATCTCAAAGTCGGGAAGGATGGAGTTCAGGGCCATGACGCACGGCACGAACACCTCCCAGTTCGTCCAAAACGAATCGACGAAGTGTAGTGTCCGAACCGCCTCGAGCTTGTGTTTGTTGACGTGGCTGATGGAAGAACGAAAGTCCTTGTAGACCATCACAGCGATAGTCTCAGCCTCCCACTCGAACCACTCCGGACCGTACGTGCGAAGCAAGAGGAGGTCGAGAACGTACGGGTGCGCATCCGGGTGCCGGAAAAGACTCACGGCCGACGGCTTCTCCAACTCCTTCTTCAGGAGTGGCGCATCGGCCTCCACCAGGGTCTCTGCTTCTTCAGCCTCTTCCCCAACCTTGACCAGTTCGTCGGTTTCCACAGGTCACACTGAGAGGCCTTCGGCGTGGTCGTCGCTCGAGTTTGCAATGCGCATGAGGATGAGACGTTGATCGCGCGGCAGCGACTCGAAGATACCCATCGGGTCACGGGCGAACTCGAGGGCGAACTCCTTACCGAAACGCTTCATCACCAAATCCTGCCGTCCCTTGGCGACGTCAGCGATCTTGCGTGCGGTGACGTACTCGTTCCCGATGATGATCGAATCCTTCGGGTCTGGCGTCTTCGCCGCGGTCTTGCCGAAGGTGGAGAGAACGGGATCGAGAAGATCGCTTCCGTAGAGATGCGTCAAGCCAGCCATCTTGTCGAACTGATGGAGCAGATTCGAGAACTCTTCCGGTAGGACTCGGGTGCGAACAGCAGCGACTTTACTGAGAAGCTCTTGGTGGTCTTCGTTGTCGATGCGATTGCGACGCGCATCCATCGCGATCGAAATCTCGGTCGACCCGGCGTAGCGACTCGACGCGTACTTCTGCGCAAGATCGCTCGTCGAAATCCCCAATTCCTCGGCGCGCGGGACCATGTTCTGGCAGAACACACGACGTACCTCGAAAGGCATCTCCGCTGCGTGTTGATCGAAGTAGGCGCTCGCCATCTTCACCTGGTCGTACCCGTCGAGGGGATAGCGTCGATCGAGAGGCAGGGCGTAGCGCTGAGCTTCTTTCCGCATGATGCGCGTCGGCGCTTCCTTCCCGGTCACATCGACATGCGGTTCCATCGAAAGCCGCGTGGGTTGAAGGGACGTGGCGAACGCTTGCTTGAGGAGCTCGGCGGTTTTGGTGACATCGGGCTTTTTGGGGTCGGCCGGCTTCGTGTGCGGCATGTCGTAAGTGCCAGCGAGCTCGGCTTCCTTGTCGACGTCGCCGTACATGGTCTTCCACAACTGATGACGCGTTTCGACTTTCATGCAGACCCCACACCGGCCGAAGCCGGATTGACGACGCTGCCTGATGCCCGAGCCATCTGCATGTTGCGTCCGATTTGATCCTTCGTTCCCTTCACCACCGACGGGAGAGACGCGAGCGTGAGCGCGCCGCCGATCCCAAGAGCGACCTTCTCCAATTCCTGCGGTCTTTGAAGACCGTACCAAGAACAAGCCTGGAGAAGATTCTTCGCCGCCACCTTCTGCGCTTCCTGAGGAAGAAGGTGGGCGGTCTTCAGAAAGTAGTGAACGGAGAGCAGCGTATTCCCCGCATCCGTGCAGGCGTACTTCCGAAGAGAAACGTCCCCATCCTGAAGGACGAGAGCGAAGACGTCATCCGGAAGCGCTTCACGCTCGGTCGGGGAAAGCGCATGCGCCGTCTTCACCGATTCCGGCAGGTCTTCTTGCCGAGGGAAGAGCTCCCGGATGATAGCGCCTCTGTCGTCGTACACATCCAGGATCAAGCCGCTCAGCTTTTCCATATTTCCTCGAACGTAATCGAGCCGGAATACCCGTGCAAGTTTAGAGACCTGTACGGGATAAAGGAAGCGGACAACCAGCAACACGCTAGGAGGTTCGATGAACGAGAACGCTCCCGCATGCTTCGGAAAACACTGGGACAAGGACAGTGCCGAGTGTGCGGGTGGAAACGATCCTCTCTTCTACGACCCAGACAACAAGAACCACAAAAGAGAACGCTGCGCTTGGTTCCGGTCCTGTTCCGAACGCGTCAACGTCAGCGAGTACAAGGTGATACCAGCCAACCACCTCACACGACCCTTTACAGCGCCGTCTTTTCAACTACCGCCAACACCGACGGCGCAACAAGTACAAGCACCGCCCTGGAGTGCGATGGCTCAAGCGATGCGCTCCATCGGCTCCGTCCCACAGGTACCAACGGCCCAACGTCAGCCTTCGGTCCAGGTACCTGTGCAACAACCACAACAAAATCACTTCCAGCAGCACATGGTGCCGCAGTATCCTCCGGTGCCGTACGCGCCCTCGATGGTCCACCCATCGATGGCGACGCTGCCACACTACGTCCCCATGAACTACGGCATGCCAGGCGCGCAAGTTCCTGGTTTCCTCACAGTTCCTGAGGCTCCCGATCAGCCTTGGAAGTCACGCCTGGCCTACAGCATCTTCCGAGGCTTGGTGAAAGCCTTCGGCATGGTGTTGGCGAATTTCTTCGACCACACTCCCATCTCCCCTCGCGCGCAGTGGCATCAGCCACCGCCGCAAGGACCTACCAACAATCAGTAACGGTTTGGGGCTGCAGCGCAGCCCCATGCCTTCTTCCTAGCCCATGAAGTTTGTTCGTCGCGATCCAAGGTGTGGCTACGTCGACACGTGGCTTCACGTACCGAAAACTTTCATCAACGTCGACGCAACGAAGAGCGCGTTGACCTTCATCCAACGCGACAAGAGACGAGACGAAGACCGCGCGATCTTTCTTTACCGCGAGGCTGAGCACCACCTCTTGCTGCCTCGAGCCTTCTGGGACATCGGGTCTCTTCCTTTCGACGTCGTTGACTGTCGGCCCGACTCGTATGAGCACTTCGAGTTCAAGAGCTCTATCCAACTCGACCACCGCGTCAAGGACATGGGTGGGAAGAAAGTTTTGATGCCCACAGGTGATGACGTTCAGCGACGTTCCATCGCCGCGCTGCAGGCCGCACAAGGAGGCACGCTGCAGCTTTCTTGTGGAAAAGGGAAAACGCCCTGCGCATTGGAGAAGATCGCGCAGGACAAGGTCCCTGCTCTCATCATCCTGGACAACCGAAATCTTCTTCGGCAATGGGAAGAGGACATCGCTGAATTTCTCGAAGTCCCAGGAGGCGTCGGCTTCATCGCTGACGGAAAGTTCGATTGGCAGAAAGGCGTCGTCCTCGCGACGTATCAATCTCTGGTCTCAAAGGATGACAAAATCTCCGAAGAGATAGCGCGCTGGTTTGGGAACATCGTTTGGGACGAAGGACATCACGTCAGCGCTGAGACGTTCTCTCGAACCTGCACGATGTTCTACGGCAAGCGCTACACCTTGACCGCGACACCGGAACGGGAAGACGGCCGGCACGTCATCTCTCAGTTCCACATCGGTCCGGTCCTCTACAAGGACCTCCGACAAATGATGAAGGCCCAATTCGTCTTCAAATGGACCGGCATCAGCCTCGACACAACCGATCCGAAGGTCATGCGTGAAGTCATCGATACCACCGGCGAGATCCATAACTCGAAGGTAACGTCCTACATGGCTGGTCATCGACCCAACCTGCAGGGGCTCGTGCAGGATGCAATTGATGCCGTGACCGCGGGTAGAAAGATCTTGCTGCTCACCGATACGGTTGCAGAGGCCGTGAATCTTCTGGCTATCTGGACGCGCGGATGGAACACGCCGCTCTACACCGACATCCCAGCCCCTACGGCGGAAGAACTGGGGTTGGAAGTCGAGCCGGCCTTTCCAAGCGTCAAAGAGCTCGAGAAGCTCAAGAAGAAGATTGCCTCATTCTGGGCTGCCCTGAGCTCATCAAGGAAAGTCGTCGGAACAGCTCTCGAAACAGAGGCCAACAAGGCTATGGCCGAATACACACAGTACCTGGCCGGTAAGAAAGTGCTCGCTGAGCACGCACGACGTGAACGCCGCTTCCTAGCCGACCTTCTGAAAGAGCCGAGCGGTGCTGGCATCATGACGTTCGGCGTAGAAGCCGAACTCCAACAAGCATTTCTTCGCGACAAGCAGATCATCTTCGGCATCACAAAATACGGCAAAGAGGCACTAGACTGCCCAGCCCTCGACACCATCCTCGTCTCGTCACTTTTCTCAAGCAGACCGGGTCTTCAACAGTTGATGGGAAGACCAACCCGGCCGTCGCCGGGGAAGAAGACACCGACTGTTATCTTCTACGTCCACAACATCGGCCAAGACATCGGCATGGCCAAGAAGCTTCAAAAACACCTGCGTGATTGGCCCGTCGATGAGAGTGGGCCGTTCGAGTACGACCTTCTTCATTACCCAGGAGTCACATCGTGCAAAATCCGTTCGTTGAAGGAACGACTTGGGTCGTAGCCCACGTCGAAGGCAAAGCGTTCTTCGGACGCCGTGAGCTGCCCATCCTAGTTGGGCCTTTTCACCTGATGGGGTTGAAAGACGCAGTGGAACTGAAGAACATTACCATCCCACGACCTGCACCGAACGGTCAGATCGCAGTCACGCACGAGAGCATGTTCGCACCGATCGGCTACGCCCTCGAACCGACGACCATCCACATCAAGCCTTCCGCCCTCCAGTATCTGGAGGACATGGATCCTGCTACGCAGAATGTCTACAAGGCCCAGTACGAGTCTCTGCTGAAAGACCTGCGTAGCGCCCACGCCAACCGCGCCGGTATCACGTTGGTGCAATGACTGTGGTCAAACAGGACTTTCGGAAGTCCTTGCCCTTGCTGAGGTCAGAGTGGGAAGGCTGCACCCGCTGCGCCTTAGGCGTCGTCCGAGAAGAGTCAGGCAGTGCTTTCGTGTTCGGCGAAGGCACTGCCGGCGGCATCATGTTCGTCGGCGAGGGCCCGGGCAAAGACGAAGCTTACGAGGGCCGTCCGTTCATTGGAGCAAGCGGCAAGCTCATCCGGCACGTCATCAACAAGCTCGGCCTCACGCAGTACTACATCACCAATGCAGTCTGCTGCCGTTCCTGCAAACAAGACGTCGACGGCGAGGGCAAGCCCAAGACCCGCGTGAACTACCGGACGAAAATCCTCGAGCCCGTGATTCGGGACGAGCCTCCGAAGCCGCTCGAGATAGAAGCATGTCGTCCAAGGCTCTTCGAGGAGATCTACCTCGTCGACCCAACCGTCATCGTTGCGCTCGGCGCTCGAGCCGCGGAAGCACTGACAGGACGAACCATTAACATCGCTGCAGAGTGTGGGAACCCACGCCGGGTTCAGATACCCGGTGCGGGACAGATTCCCTCACTCACGGAAAAGAAACGAGCGTGGGTTCGAAAGGTCAAGGGCGAGCTTTCGATGCCGACCGAGCAGAACATGGTCGAGTACCACATGGTCCCGGTCGTGCATCCTGCCTATGTGCTGAGCCGGCAAGCCGAGGACCGGAGTAAGACAAACAACACGCTCACGATGTTTCTCAACGCCATCAAGAAAGCCGTCAAGATCCACAACCGCCTGCGACTTGAAGTTCATGGAGACACCATCGACCTCCACGACATCGAGGAGCAGGACTTCTTCGAGGATATGGAATGAGCCAACAACGACACAACGATCGCCCCGTGGAATCAGTCCCCGAAGTAGCCGAGTACGAACGGGCACTCGCCTACTACAGGCAGGTTCGAGAACAAAACAAGGCGTTCTTCGAACAGTTCGACGCACTGGTCGAAGACTTGAACACAAAAAGACAAGCCGCGGAGAAAGCCGTCCGGAGCAAGTCCATCAGCTGCGGCGGGTTCCACCTCTACCAAATCGCGACCAAGGTAGACGCCGACGCCATCTACGATTCCATCGGCAGAGACAAGTTCCTCCAGATTGGCGGCGAAGAGATCACGGTCATCGAGCGAAAGATCAGCAAAGACGCCGTCAAGGCAGCCATCGCGCAGAAGATCGTCTCTGAAGACGAAGTCAAGAAAGGCATCACTACCGAAGCGCGCTACCACTCACCTAAGCCGGCCGTTCTGCCATGAAATGGACAAGAACACTGCAGAGGCACGGTGTCACGTCAGCGCAAGAAGGGATCGAAATCGATCCCTTCAGTATGTGTGCGATGCTCGCTGATGAAAAACGACGAGCGGAAATCGAGTACAACCTAGGCACAGCCACCGAGTATGGGCAGGCGCGATGTGGCGTCGTAGTTCGCATCGTCTGTCCGCAGTCCGAGTCCGCTATCAACCTCGCAGCAGAGATCGCATTTCGGAAGGCGCTAGAGCTTGTGAACGACGGCGCTTCTCATATTGGGACACCACTCTTGCCGCCATTTGAGGAGCCATGATCCGCGGGACTATCAAAGCAGACGGTCTTGCAGTCATGCGTGTCGAGATCGACCTCGCTGCTAACCCATCCAAGGTCAAGGTCGTCGCTGCTTTCATCAACGAGACCCTGGGCAACTCCGTCGGCTTCACAGAGTCAGCCGGTCCTTGGTCTCCAGAGACGCTGCAGAAGATTCGAGATCTGCGGGACGCCTTCGAGAGCGACCTTGCTCGCCATCTCCTCGTTCAACGCGAAGAGATGGCAGAGCCGTCTCTCCCAAGCGGTCTCGGCGAGCTCCTCACAAGCGGCGCGCCTCAAGTTTAGCCACAGCTTGACCATACATGTGGTGTAGGGCCACACAACCGGTTGTGCGCGTGCAACGCGTCGAAGCGCGACCTGTTGGGGCTTGTGAAAGTTGTTGACCGTTGAGGGGCGGCTCGTGTCAGGTCGATCCTCCGCGCTCTCTCGGGATAAGGCAATTACAGGATCAACATGGCCACATGGGAGTTCCAACTCATATCGCGGATTGTGCGCTGCAACGTCTTACAGGAGGCGTTGCAATGGGGCATAACAGACGACGACTTCCTCTCGAATGAAGGAAAGTCCTTGTTTCGCGCAGTACTCGGTTACCACTCGCTACCAGAAACGAGAGGCTCCGTTCCCGGCGTGAACGCTCTGCACTCGTTCTTCCCCCACATTCAGCTTGCAGATGACCAGTCGATGACGACGGAAGCGCTCTGCGTCGAGACCCGACGGCAACGGCTCCGTATCGAAATGCGGGAGAACATGAATCGGGTCTTGGACCTTGTGGACCTCGATCCGATCGCGGCAGCGACACAGCTCGGTACAGCCGTTCGCGACATCATCAACACGGGTTTCAGCAAGAACAGCGACACGCACTTCCACATGTCTTGGCAACGAGCCGTTGAGCGGGCTCGGCTCGTTGCCCAAGGCTACGACTTTTCCGTCGCGCGGTGGGGATGGGCACCTCTTCAAAACGCGACGATGGGCCTACAAGACGACGACTACATCGTGCTGTACGGACGGCCCAAAGCCAAGAAGAGCTGGGTCTTGGCGAAGGCGGGCATGGACCTGTACGACCAAGAGAAACGGCTTCTCATCTACACGAAGGAGATGACGCCAGACAACATCTTCCGACGCATCGGCTGCCTGCTCTCAGGAGTCGACTACGGTCGCTTCCAAAAAGGGACGATGCTCGAACATGAGTGGATGGCGGTAGAAGGGACACGACGCATGCTCGAGATACGAGCAAAGCAACAAACCTTCGTCTGCCTGAATGGACAGCACGCTCCGAAAGGCGGAGACACGGTCGAATGGCTCGACAGTAAGGTCGATCAGTACGACCCAGAAATCATCCTCGTCGACGGCATGTACCTCATGAGCGACTCGCGCGGTAACAAGAAGTTAAACGAACGGGTCCGCAGCATCTCGAACGATCTGCGCAACCTTGTCTTAGCAAGGAAGAGACCCGTCATCGCCACCATCCAAGCCAACCGAGAAGCGGCCAAGAACACGGACGCCAACTTGGACGAGATTGGCTTCAGCGATGCCATCGGTCAAGACTGCACGCTGGCCATGCGTGTGATCAACGAAGACAAAAGCGGTAGACCGACTGTTGCGGTCATCGTAGGCGGCGCACGTGAGTGCGCTCTTAGTGGTTTCCGTATCTGGGGCAAGCCAGCTACCGACTTCGGTGACTTCATGGTTGGTGGGCAGGAACTCACGGCCAAAGAAGTGGAGCAAGCGAGGACGGACGACGTCGAAGAAGATAAGAAAAAGAAGGATCAGAAGAATGGGCATTCACCGCAAAAGACTGAGAACCAAGCTCTCATCCAGACGATGAGGCTCGTCGACAAGACCGTCTGATGGACCTGCAAAACGAGGTCTTTCAGCTCGCCAGAAAGTTCCTGAGGAAGGTACGTCGTTCCGGGCCGAACGACGTCATGGCCATTTGCCCGTTCCATCTCAAAGCGGACGGCTCAGAAGAGAAAACGCCATCCTTCGCGATGAGCCTGGCGACAGGTCTCTTCTTCTGTCACGCCTGCCAGGAGAAGGGGAACCTCTTTACCTTCCTCCGCAACATAGGCGTGCCACGCGACGTCATCGAGCGTGGCTACCGCTTCCTCATCGACAGCGCGGCTTCGAATCTCCCGTCGACACCGGACCCACTACGCCCGAAGATCTTCAGCCAGGCCCCGATCGAAGAAGCGCTACTCGGCATTTTTGAGAACTGCCCGGTCGAGCTCCTCAACGCCGGTTTCTCGATGGAGACGTTGTACGCGTTCGAGGTCGGTTTTGATGAGGCACATGGACGCATCACTTTTCCTCTTCGAGATCTAAACGGCAAGCTCGTCGGCATCAGCGGTCGCAACCCACCTGGCATCGACCCGAAGTACAAGGTCTACACCGAGGAGTACAAGGTCTGGAAACTCGAGCCTCGGGCGGAGCCAGACAAGCGCTTCCTTCTTTGGAATGCGGACAAGCTGTACCAATCTCTGTACTTCTCACCACCACACGAGCCGCTCGTCATCGTGGAGGGATTCAAGGCCTGCATGTGGGTTCGACAGGCCGGCATCAAAAACGTCGTCGCGCTTCTCGGGAGCTACATGTCCTGGGAGCAGCGATGGATTATCGAACGCATCGGCGCGCCCGTCATCATCTTCCTGGATAACAACTACGCCGGCCGGCGAGGGACCGTCAAGATGGCGGACGTGCTAAAGCAAACCATGAACGTTGGCATCGCTCTCTACCCACCGCGGTTGGAGGACGATGACAAGGCTCAGCCGGACTCGTGTGCGCCGGAAGAGATCGTTCACGCCGTAACGACAGCACCATCTTATCTTCGATGGCTTATGGACGCCGAAGCTCGGCATCAAAAGCGCCCGTAGAGGCAAAAAAAGAAGCGCCCGTAGAGGCAACACCAGGAGAGCCACATGGCATTCGGAAAAGACCAAAGCAGAATCAACGCACTCGGTGGAAGCTGGAGCCAACGAGCAAAGAACCACGCGACATCGAGACCTCGAAGCGGCGGGGGTGGAGGCGGATTTCACTGGAAGGGGAACTACGACCCGGTCGAGTCCCCGAACAGCGACGTCATCCGCATCTTCGACGCACAGATCACACAGTCGTTCGTCAACAAAGACCAACAAATCATCGAAGACTCTCTCCCGTTCTTCAAGTTTCGGGAGCATCGAGACTCGAAAAAGAAGTCGTGCATCTGCTCCGCTGGACCACTCTTCGGAGTGAAGGGGCAAGCCGATCCGTGCCCGTCTTGCGACGTCTTCTGGGCCGACATCGCAGAACAGAAGGCGATGAAAGTGATGGGCTCGCACAACAAAGCGCCGAGGCGGATGAGCTGCCATGACCAGTACGCTTGGTTCATCTACGACTACGGCCCCTACACGGAGACCTACGACATTGACCGAAACAGTGGTCAGTTCCGGATGGATTCCAAAACGAACAAGCCCTTCACCAGCTGGGAGAAAGGCGACCCAAGAGACCCCCGTTTCAACGGTCGCGTCGTCAGCTACAAGACGGGCATGCTGCTACCGTGGGTTCTTTCGCATACGACGAACAACTGGCTTCAAAGCCAGAGTGAGCTCATCGGCCAGAACTGCGGCGGGTGCGGCAACCGTGCAAGTCTCATCTGCGAAGCCAAGGTCTGCGCCAACTGCTCCAACCCCGTCTACGATCCGAACAATTCGACGTTGACGCCAGAGCAGCGAAGCACCCTCGACAACAACCCTCACGCATGCTCGCGTTGCCAGCACGTCGGCTATCTCGCCGAAGTGCTGAGGTGCCGCGCTTGCAATTCGCCTCGCCGTCAGACCATCTTCGAAATCGACCTTCAGATGACGAAGATCCGGACCGGTGAGAAGCAGACGGTGTTTCAGATCATCAACTACTCAGAACCGCGACCGCTTCAAGTGGCTCCGGAGGTTTTGAGCGAGATCCAAGGCACGGACATCGCAGCCAAGTTCGCGAAGTTCGGGCCCACGCCGCCTGACACTCAAAGGAAGTACATGACTCTACCGGCCGCGCAGCCGCAGCTGCCACAGGCTCCGATGGGACAGACCACGGGGCAGCCCGGTGTGACCAGCTTCCAACCTGGTGGATTCCAGCCACAAGGCATGGCGCCCGCCTTCAACCCGACGCAGTTTGGAGCTCCGGCCACGGCACCGGTGCAGCAGCCGCAGGCGCCTCTGCAGCAACCGACGCCGTTCTCACCGCCGAGTTTCGGCGCGATCCCGTTCGGGCAGACCGTTTCATACGGAACCCCGAACAAGTAACCAACGAGCCCCCACCTCTTCGGAGGTGGGGGCTTTTTCTTTGGAGCAACCATGGGTTGGACCGTAGACCTTCCGACGACAACGTACGTCGCACACGATCTACCTAGCAGTGTCGATCCCCGCACATTCATCCGCGCCGGGTCCGAAGACTTTCAGAACCTCATGAACGAGGTTCTCGCAACGAAACGCGTCTCCCTCGATACAGAAACTACCGGCCTCGTTCGATGGAAAGATACGCCGCTCTACTGGTCCCT
>JACCDR011389632.1_pt1 | contig 21898 bp, 12 predicted proteins | sample 7446431 | NCBI WGS metagenome assembly JACCDR01 (sample SAMN15323443, study PRJNA562643) | freshwater metagenome | isolation source: river surface water | place: USA:Blue River Watershed | collected 2017-08-17 | reverse complement strand
CCCTTTTCGCCAACAGTGGCGTCTACGGGAGCGGGTCCGCGTCGGGCGCCACCTTCTCCGCCACCGGCTCGTTCAGGGCCGGGGTTAACGCCATCGTCGGGCACGGTGTCGAGGCCCTGACCGGGGCCGGGTCGTCCCGGCCTCTCTTCAGGACTCCTCCCGGGGTCATTCAGCCGACGTCGGCGATCACCATCTCGGCCTGGATGAACATCACGGCCTACATCCAGTCCGGCTCGTTCGGCAGGACGATCTACAAGGCCTCCCGCGCGTCGTGGTCTTCGCCCTTCTCGGTCATCGAGTTCTGCGTGTTCTCCGACACCAGCGGGACCTGGCTCGCCACGCTCCGGACGGCCGGGTCCGGGACCGTCACCGTGAACGTCCCGGCCGACTACAGGATCCCCCTGAACGAGTGGGTCCACGTCGGCCTCACCTACGACTCTGCCGCCGGCCTCGTCATAGTGTGGCTCAACGGCCAGCCCGTCGGCTCCACGGCGGCCTCCGGGAACATCGACTGGGTCGACGGTCAGCCCTGGTACATGGGCGGCATCTTCGACTCCGGGATAGTGAACCACGAGAGCGCCAGGTTCCAGGTCTGCGACCTGAGGATAGCGAGCGTCGCCCGTTCCTCCTCCTTCTTCGAGCAGACCTACAGCCTCGGCCGCGGGTACTTCTCGAGCTCGTCTCTTGTGGGGCCGACAGGGCCCGTCGGCCCCACCGGCATGGCCGGCGTCACGGGAGCCGGCGTGCAGGGCTCCCCCGGCGTCACCGGGTCGACCGGCCCCGCCGGGTTCGCCCCTCCCGCCTTCGAGCTACCCTTCAGCTCCGGGGTCATCTCCACCTCGGAGTCCTCCCCGTACCGCATCGGCGCCAGGGACATCGACGTGTCCAACTACCCTGCCGCCGCCGCGGGACTCTCGAGGCACATAAGGTTTGCGACCACGATAGAGAGCCAGGGCGGAGGGGTCGCCAACGTGAAGCTCGTGGACATCACCGACTCGGCCGACATCATCGGGGCGGTCGCCACCACCTCGAGCCAGTTCGCCACCACCTACATCACCCCGGACCTGACCGTCGGGACGGGCGCCGGCCACATCAGGACCGACGGGGCGAAGATGTACGAGCTCCAGCTCTGGATGACCGGCGGAGGAGGCCTTGACCGCGTGGCGTGCACCAGCGCTCGGCTCCTCATAACCTACTCGTGAGCGGAAGAGAATGCCCAACGTAACCGTCCCCAACTTCCAGTACGCCACGGTCAACGACCTCTTCTGCGGCATGTGGAAGCTGACCCGCGCCATGAAGGCGGCCGGGTGGCGCTACAAGGCGAGCTCGGACGGGACGACGAAGGAGAACGGGACCTCGAACCCGTTCAACGACAAGTGGGGGACGGGGACCCAGGTCGGGTCGCAGACCGCGACCGGCGCCTTCACCATCGGCTCCCCGACCTCGACGAAGGAGATGGGGACGGTCACCGTCTCGGGCCTGAGCGGCTTCTCCGCGTCCGGAGGGCTCTCCGGCTCGGGGTCGATCGGGAGGTTCCTCAGGATCACCGGCGCCACGAACTCGGCGAACAACGGGACCTGGCAGATAGTCAAGGTCAACTCCGGCACCTCCGTCGACGTCGTCAACCCCGCGGCGGTCTCCGAGACGACGCCGGGCTCCGCCACCTGGACTGAGCTCGACGCGCTCCTCGACGCTTACCCCACCGCCATCCAGAACACCTCCGGGCCGGGCGCCTGGTGGTGCGCCCAGGGCCCGTCGATGATGAAGATTCCCATCGGAGGGAACACGACCACCGGGTCTTTCATCAAGGGCGAGCAGGTCACCCAGGACACGACCGGGGCTACCGGGGAGATCCTCGGAGTCATCACGGACTTCACGGGCGGCAACGCGGGATTCCTGGTCGTCGCCCCGAGGAAGTCGGGGACCGGCTCCGGGCAGAGGGGCTGGGGGAACACGGACGTCATCCGCGCGGCCTCCTCCCCGACCGGGTCCGGCTCCAGCGTCACGCCGACGGGCGCGGCCCTCGAGTTCGGCCAGGAGATCGTCTTCTGGAAGTCATCGACCTCCGCGAACGGACACATCTACATCCAGTGCATCGACCTCGTCAACGAGAGCACGAGCACGTCCACGAACGGCCGCTTCTCGGTCATGGCGGCCCTCGGCACCTGCACCGCCACGATCTGCCCCGGCGGGGCCACGGGCGGCGCCCCGACCTCCAACGGGTTCCCCACGACCGGGACCTTCACCGCCGCCGGGACGGGCGGATCCGGCGCCTCCGGCACCGGCAACACCGCCTGGCGCGGCAATACCTCGACCGGCACCCTCACCATGTGCCACATCATGGTCGCGAACGCCATCGAGGGGATCGGCCAGACCGGGGACGGGAGCTTCACCCTGGCCGAGGGGACGGCCAACTCCGGGACCGCCCAGACCTACGACGGCCTCGGATATCTCCGCCTCGACGACTGCGAGGAGGGGGACGTTTGGCAGTACGCCTGGATAGCTGCCGGCAACACGAGCGACAACTACAACGGCGCGACCCGCACCGCGGCCACGGTGTACTCGGGCACCACCTCGACGGCCGCCGACTTCTTCCGGTGCACCACGTGGGTCGCCGCCAGCGGCGTCACTCCCTGGAAGGGATGGCGACGTCGTGGCCTCGGGAGCGGCGACGCCTGGCAGCAGTATCAGGGGGCGTTGCTCGGGTACTGGAACTCGACGTCTCTGATGGCCAGCACTTTTGTCGTGAACGGCCCTGACAGGATCGCCTGCACGTTCGCGGGGACGGCCGCCCAGAACATGGGCCCGCTGGTGAGGGAGCCGATATGGATCGTCGCCTCCACCTCCGGGATCAGGCAGAGGAAGGGCACCCTCAGATGGTGGTTCGCCACCATGGGTGCGAACGGGAACAACCTCATCGGGAACAAGCTATACTTCCAGGCCTCCTCCTCCACAGACGGTCCTCTCGCCATCGGGCCATGGGACGGCGTCTCCACCCCGTTCAACTCGTAGGATGTAACCTTGGCAAACGCGACCACCGCAAACCTCCCGATCGTCACGACGAACGAGATCTTCCACGGCGTATGGGCCCTGACCAGGACCATGCTCGCCGCCGGGTGGAAGTACAAGGCGTCCTCCGACGCGCTGGCGAAGGACGTTACGGGGGACATGACGTTCGACCGCTGGGGCGTCGGCGGGCTCGTCAACGGGACGGCCGTGTCGGGCCAGAACGGGTCTGCGGCGTCCGTCGGCGCGGCCACGAACGGCGTCTCCCAGATCACCGGCCTTACCGGGATGGCGACGACCTCAGTCGGCCATTACCTGACCATCTCAGGGGCGGCGACCTCCGCCAACAACGGGACCTTCCGGATCGTGTCCCGGACGTCGGCCACCCAGGTCGGGATCTACAACCCGGCCGCGGTCTCCGACGCCAACAACACCGCCATCTCCTGGTCGGAGCAGCAGGGAGGGCAGGCGGCGTCCATCGGCGCGGCCACGAACGGCCGGGCGACGATCACCGGAGTTACCGGCATGGTCGTCCCGACGGCCATCTCCAGGGGCTCCGTCGGAGACCGCCTCACCATCACGAACGCGACGACCTCCGCCAACAACGGCACGTTCGTCATCGTGGCGGTCAACTCCGCGACCTCGATAGTCATCGAGAACCCGTCCGCGGTCTCCGACGCCAACAACGGGTCCATCTCCTGGACCGAGATGTCCCCGCTCTCCCAGTCGTACCCCTCCTCCATCACGGGCGCGACCGGGACCGGCGCCTGGGTGGACCTCCAGGGGCCCTCCGTCATGAGGATCCCCATCGGCTTCTCGGCCCCGACCGGATATATCCGCGGCGAGAACGTCACCCAGTCGAGCACGGGGGCGCAGGGGGAGCTCGTCGGCTCTTGCCCGGACCCCGTCGGCGGCCTCGGCTACATCGTCGTCCTCCCCCGCGTCAACGGGAGCGGCTCCGCGCCGCGAGGGTGGAACGTGTCCAACGGTGCCACCGACAACATCGTGGGCGACGCCTCGGGCGTCACCTTCACCCCGCTCGCCGCCGGGACGGCCGTCGAGTACGTCCAGGAGATCGTCATCTGGAAGAACGTGGCCCTCACCGGCCACATCTACGTCCAGTGCGTCGACTCGGTCGGCGAGTCGACCTCCCGGTTCTCCGTCCAGGCTCAGCTCGCCCAGTGCACCGCCACGATCTGCCCCGGCGGAGCCACGGGCGGCGCGGTCGGCACGAACGGGTTCCCGACGCTCGGGACCATGGTCGTGGCGGGGACCGGGGGCTCCGGCGCGGCCAGCACGGGCTCCATCAACCTCTTCCTCTCCACCATGTCCACCGCCATCGGCGGCCGCATTCAGGCTATGGTCGCCAACGCCATCGAGGCCTCCGGGGTCTCCGCGGACGGGACCTTCACCCTGGCCATCGGGACGCCGGCGAACCTCCTGACCTCCTACATCGGGTTCACCTACCAGCGGCTCGACGACTGCGAGGAGGGGGACGTCTGGCCCTACGCGTTCGGTCAGCAGAACGGGGCGGCCATCTACACCGGATCCCGGACCGTCCTTACCAACACGAACAGCCCTTCCGACATCTTCAGCGGGAACTACTGGGCCGGAGGCGGCAACAGCTTCTGGAGAGGATGGCGCCGCCGTGGCTTCGCGACGGGCGACGCGTTCCAGGAGTTCCAGGGCGCGGCCTTGGGCTTCTTCAGCTCGACCTCGGTCATCGTCTCCACCCCCGCCACCTCGGACAGGATCTCCTGCTCCCTGACGTTCGTCGCCGTCAGGGAGCCCGTCTGGATAGTGTCCATCCAGGCCAACCAGAAGATGCGAAAGGGCAGCTGCCGCTGGTTCCACATGACCCAGGGAGGGGCCGGAAACGACACGTACGACAGCAAAAAGTGGGTGCAGCTTAGCTCCATCACGAACGGGGCCATAGCCTCCGGGCCCTGGGACGGGTCCTCCATCCCTCAGAACTCCTGACATGGTGGACTACACCTCGGCCCGTAGGAGCTCCACGGCGCGCTCCCTGACCTCCCTAGGGTTCGCTCCGAGCGGGTCGCCGAGCGGGTCGCCGTGGCCGACCGGGGCCTTCTCGTACGCGCCCGCCGCGCAGGGCTTCTCGGGCGGGTCGGAAATCTACGCGCAGCCGCGACTCCGGGGGTCGGGGGTCCTGGGGGCCACGGGACCGCTTCCGACCGGCGCAGGCCAGTACGTCGTGGACGCCGCGTCCACGGACACGAAGGACGTCCCCTCGAGGCAGATGTCCAATAGGCCGCGGTCGAACTACCCGGTCGGGACCTCCTACTTCTCCGGGTCGACCGGAGGCGGCCTCTACTCGGCCTCCGGGGCCGGCTCCCCCGTCCACGAATCTGACAGCGCGTACTCGGTCGCGGTCCCCCTCCCGGTGACCTCGACGGACGTCGCCGTCACCTACTATCGCCTCCGTGCCCGGGACTCCGCGGGGCCGCTGAACAACCCTGCGCGGTTCGTCTACTGGACGTCCGACGTCCTGTCCCTGGCCTCCTACCAGGGCTCTCTCCCGTTCGGCGGGCCCCTGGTGGAGCTGACGACCCTCTCGACCTGGACCGCCTGACCTTTTGTGGGCGGTAGCGTCATCCCATGGCCGGCGGATACGGAACACGCTGGGGCTTCGGCCCCTGGGGCGGCTCGGACGCCGAGGACGACGAGGCCGAGAGCCCCTTCGCCGGCCCCCTGTACCCCGTCCCCGAGGGGCGCCTCTTCGGGCGCGCCGCGATCTCGAAGTTCACCGGGGAGCCGCAGGACGGCCCCCTCTCCGGCGCGGCCGGCCTCATCTTCTTCTCGCCCGCCCTGCTCGAGGCGAGCTCGGACAACTCGGTGGAGTTCGCCTCCGTCTCCGTGTCCGCCCTGGCGTCCGACTCCTATAGGCGGCCGCAGGAGCGGTCGAGCCGGGTGTTCCGGTTCGGGGGCGTGTGGAGAGGCTCTTCGGGGATATCCAAGACCAACGACGCCCTTTATAGGACGCAGCCGCTGGAGTACACGGCGGTCGCGACCCTCGTCCAGACTACGCCGCCGGGCCCAACCACCTACGTAAAGATCCCCTGAGGAGAGAGCCGAGAATGATCACCAGGAGGCGCCCGAGCGGCCGCGAGAGGTTCAAGAGAGTCAGCGACCTGAGGACGGCGAGCCCGGCCGTCAGGGGAGGACTCTCCATGCGGTCCGACGACCGCGTCCCGCCGTACTCCGGCGAGGTCTTCTGGACCCTGACGGACTCGAGGACCGGGGAGGTCCTGGAGCAGGGCCACCGCAAGAACATCGTGACGAGGGACGCGTCCATCCTCGTCGCCCGCTTCATCAAGGGGACGCCCGTCCCCAACACGTCGGAGCCGAGGTTCGGCGGCTACGCGCTCGCGGTCGGGACCGGCGACGTCGGCTGGGACCTGCAGAACCCGCCCGTCGCGACCGACACGCAGCGCTCTCTCTACAACGAGATCTCGCGCAAGCAGATGCAGGTGACGGAGTTCATCGACGGGGACGGCGCCGTGTCCGGCATCCCGACCCACGTCGTCGACTTCACCACGACCTTCTCGGAGTCGGAGGCCGTCGGGCCCCTCGTCGAGATGGGCATCCTCGGCGGCGACGTCGACACCAACATGTCGGTCACGAACCCCATCCTCCCGCCGAACGGCATCTACGACCCGATGGTCGACGTCGTCGGGAAGGACATGCTCGTCAACTACCTGACCTTCCCGGCCATCAACAAGCCGGCGACGAGCACTCTGTCCTGGACCTGGCGCCTCACCTTTTGACACAACGGGAAGGACGGTCTTAGGAAGAAGGCTTGATCTCGTCCTCCCCGTCGGCCCCGTAGTCCCAGATCCCTATCCCGTCGAGGGTTCTCGCGAGGCCGAACTCGCGCACCCTGTAGTCCAGGGGCTCGTTCAGGGTCATCTTGACCTCGATCCTCACCTCGTTCAGGGGCTCCTCGAGGACCTCCCGCACTATCCGCTCGTCCTCGGACATCTCCGGGAACGACACCGTGACGTTCGAGACGTCGACCCCGACCTCGGGGACCCCCTTCATCACGGACTCTACGAGGACCTCGCGGATGCCATCCTGTTCGAGCGGGTCCGTCGCGCCGAGCCTCTCCCTCAGGCCCTCCTCCATCCTCTTCCGGATCGCCTCCTGGATCAGCTTCTTCATCTCCTCCTTGCCGGGCCTCATCCGGTCACCGCCGACAAGATTATGTTGGCCACCAGGTTCCTCTCTTCCTCGTCCATCTCGCACACGTCCTGCCTCGAGCACGAGAGGGCGGTGAGGGTCACCTCGCTCACCCGGAGCGCCTTCGCCAGCGCCTTCTTCACCTCTTGGCTAGGGTTGTCCCTCTCGCCCCGCTCTATCATGGAGACGTAGCTCGGGCGGACGCCCGAGTGCTTGGCCAGGTCCTGCTGGGACATGCCCTTTGCGGCCCGCGCGATCCTGAGGGCCTTCCCGTAGCTCCCCTTCATGGGCCTGATCCTGATGGTCTCTCTGCCGGGCATGGCGCGAGCGTACACTGCCGCGTGCACGAGAAGCCCGAGCCCTCCGACGTTCTTCCCGGGCAGGAGGAGCGCGACTGGGTCCAGAGGATGGCCGACCTGGAGGATCAGCACGGAGGGTTCCCCGGCTTCACGGGGGCTCCCGGCAGGGTCTGCCCCGTCTGCGGGCTCTTGGCGAGGAGCCTTGCCCAGCACGCCGCGGGCCTCGACGACCCTGGCCATCTGGTTCTCCACGTTCTGGAGTCCTGAGGTATCGTTCTCCGTGAGCAACCCCGAGGCCGAGCTCGCGGCCCACGTCATATCATGGCTCGAGTCCGAGGGCTGGGACGTCTACCAGGAGGTCCGCGGCGTCGACATCGTCGCGCTCCGGACCGGCGTGACCTGGACGGTCGAGTGCAAGACCATCCTTTCGTTCAAGGTCCTCGAGCAGGCGGTCTCCCGGATCCCGGAGTGCCACTGCGCGTGGGTGGCGACCCCGCCCCGGAAGGAGAGCCGGGCTCTGGTCGCCAAGGTCTGCTCCTCCCTCGGGGTCGGGTGGATTACCGTGTCGAAGGACGGGAAGGTGAACGTCCTGCGCCGTCCGGCCTTCAACCGCCGGGCGACGGACGTCCTGGCCAAGGCGGTCCGTCCCGAGCACAAGACGTTCGCCCGGGCCGGGTCCTCGACCGGGCGCAGCTGGACGCCGTTCAAGGAGACATGCCGGGAGCTCGTCGCCCTCGTCGTCAGGGAGCCAGGCATAACCCTCAAGGCCGCCCTGAAGCACATCAAGCATCACTACAAGACTGACTCGTCCGCCCACCGGAGCCTCTCGAAGTACCTCCTTAGCGGCGTGGTGAAGGGTGTCTCCGCCTCCCCGGCGGCCGGCGGAGTGGTCCTCCACTCCCGCCCGGTGCTCGTCGTCTCCACCGGGACTCGACGAAGGTAGGATCCGATAGCCCTCCTTTCCGGAGGGAGCGAGCATGGCCGACGGCTACAGGAACTACGGTCCGGACGTCTCGGAGTCGCCGCTGCCCATCTCCTCGGGCGGCGCCTTCTCGGGGGACGGCCGCGCGTACGAGTCCCTCGTCGTGCAGGCGGACGCCCCGGTCATCGACTGGGAGATGAACCTCCGGGGGCAGATAGGCTCTGACTACGGCCTCCGACGGTCCTCCCAGCGCTGGATGACGTCCGCCTGGCTCGGCGGCGACTTCCTCGAGAGGTCCGACCCGTCGGGCTCCTACTCGTACCCGGCGGCCACCGTCGGGAACGAGAACGAGTTCACGGTCGTGGCCGACGACGTGATGATCAACGGCTGGGCCGTGAGGGTCGAGTACAGCGGGACGACCTCCTCCGGGCAGAACCTCGTCACGCTCCCCGCCCCTCCCTCCGCGGGCACGAGGACCGACCTCGTCGTCCTCGAGGTCTGGCGCGCCTTGATCAAGGCTGCGCCGGACTCCGCGAACAAGAGCGCGACCGGGCTCATCCTCCGGAACGGGAACGTGAAGGCGCCGGACGGCGTCAACCTGACGGACGACCTCATCGACCCGAACTACGGCGAGGAGTCGAACGCCAGGGTCCAGATCCAGTACAGGCTTCGCGTCATCTCCGGCGTCGACATTGCATCCTACATCGACGGGATCAACGACCCGTCGGTGGTCGCCAACTCCGTGTCGGACTTCTCCGGGGCCGGGGCCGACGGCTCGCCGACCGCCTACAACTACGCCGTCTCGGACGGCGACAAGGGCCTCTGGGTCGCCGGCCTCGGCAGCTCGGTCTCCGCCGGCGTCCTCGGGACGGTCGACGGCTTCATGTACGCGCAGCCCGTCTGCGCCGTGATGCGCCGGAACTCGACCGCGTTCAACCGCTCGTCGAACATGAACGGCGCGGGGCTCATCGCCTCCGGCGTCTCGGGCCGCCCCGACGGCCTCTACGCCGACCAGATCGTGGCCTCGGACGTCGTCGACCTCCGCAGGTTCTGCACCTCCGACTTCCCCGAGGTCCTCGAGAAGGCCTTCCAGCAGGTCCTCGACAACTCCATCTCCACCCACGGCGCGGTCTCCGGCCTCGGGACGGTCGGCACGTCGTACCTCTTCCGGGACGACATCGGCAGCTCTGGGCACGCCGGGAACCCCGACGGGGTCCGCCGCTACTTCAGCGACCGGGGCTACACCGACCAGATCGTGGCGGTCCACCCGCTCGGGGGCCTCCCGGAGGCCTCGGTGACCTTCACCCTGTCGAACCTCAGGCTCCCGTGGAACGGCACCGGGACGAACGTCCTCGCGCAGGCGCCGGCGGGGACGAACATCGCGTACCTCGCGGGCCTCCGGGTGGTCACGACGTCCGGCCACGACTACGACATGTTCGACACGTCGAGCCCCTTCTACGCGTCGAAGGTCGTGTACTCGACGACGGTGACCGGCGTCGACACCGTCACCGTCACCCTGAACACCCCGGCCTCCAGCGGGACGGCGGTCGCCGTCTACGCCGAGCTCGCCATCGAGTACCAGCCGGGCCACGGTCTCTCGAAGAACGTTATCTCCGGCCTCCAGCTGTGGGCCGCGACCGCCGGCACCCCGGCCTGGATGGACCAGACGAGCTGGGTGGCGACCAGCGACGGCTCGAGGAAGTACATTCCCGACGCCCCGACCACGGCGTACGACGGGTCGCAGCAGTGGGTGGACCCCGGCCACCGCGAGCAGGCCGTCCGCCACCGGACGACCAGCACGCAGATGATGACCCTCCGGTCCCTGCAGACCCCGGCCGTCATCGTCGGGACCAACACGCTCGTGAACGCCGACACGAGCGTCAACTCGACGCTCAGGGTCCGGGAGGACCCGGGGAACCCTTTCACGTCCATCTCCGTCACGTCCGGTCCCACCGTCCCGAAGACGACGGTCAAGGACGACCTGAACACTCAGTTCGCCTTCAACGGTCTAAGCCTCACGGCCTCGGTCGTCGGGGTGAACCAGATCCAGATCGTGGGCAACGGCGGGTACGTCGAGGTCGACAGCGTCGGCAACGGGTCCACGCTCAACACCGCGGTCGGCTTCAGCTCGGCCGGGCAGGCCTCGGGCTCCTCCGCGGTCATCATCCCCGAGCGCCTGACCGGGGACCCGATCGGGATCGACGACGGGACCAACAGCCCCTACCAGACGACGAGCTACACGCTCAACACGGCGTTCACCGTCATCGAGCTCGACTTCCCGCTGGCGGGCGGCACCGCGGTGACGGTGACCTACACGGCCTACAGGCCCGCCCCCGTCGTCACGGCGCCGAACGCCTACAACTCCTTCTACCAGTCACGGGCCGTCCAGAGCCTCCTCCCTCCGGCGGGAACCCAGACGCTGCGCCTCGTCCCGAAGGCCATCGGGAGGACCCTCTCCGTCATCGCCACGGGGCCGGGGAGCCCGGACGGGTCCTTCCCCTACTCCGCCCCGGGCGACCAGGTCGCGGTCGGCTCTCTGCCCGCCCCCGACTTCCCCGAGAGCCTGCTGGACGGGCCCTCGGACGTCCAGCTCGCCAACTTCGGCATAAACACCGGGTTCCTTCAGCTCGTCCCCTTCGTCCCCTACTCGCCGAACCCGGGGCAGGTCACCCTCTACAGGGACGCCTCCGACGTCGTGACGGACGCCGAGGGCCGAAACTTCTGGCCCAGGTCCGACTCCGGGTCGCCGGCCGCCTACTCCCCGGCCGTCTTCGCCCAGGAGCTGGCGTACGGCCGCCGCCACAAGACGGCGTACCCCGTCCTCATGGAGCTGAAGGACGACGTGGCGTCCGTCGGCCAGAAGGGCATGCTCGTCCTCGTGGTGTTCAGCTCGTGGTCGAGCTACGACCCTGACAACGCCATCGCCCTAGCCCCGACGCCGGGGAACTCGGCCGCCGCCGTCTTCCGCGTCAGGGGCAACGCCCTGAGTCCGAGAAGGCCCACCTACTAATGGCGAAGTTCCTCATAGGCACCCTGGACGGAAAGATCCGGAGCGTCCACAACCCGCCCCTGACTTTCTCCATCTCGAACAGGTTCGTCATCGACGTCCCGCAGGACCTCGACGTCCTCGCGAAGACGGACTCCGTCCCGGAGCTCATCTACGAGAAGACGGTCGCGTTCAGGAACCGGCCTGGTCTCTCGGGCCTCACCTTCGCCCAGACGGACGAGCTCCTTGACGTCCCAAACATCGACCCCGCCCTCTCGACCCGCTGTTTCGTCGGGAAGAACAAGCGCTGTGCCCTCTTCCCCGGCGGGACGCTCGTCACCGGACCCGTCCCGATCCTGACGAGGGTATCGCAGATCTGGTTCCACTGGTACGGGTTCTCCCTCTGGACCGACCAGGGACCACAGCCTCCGGCCTCGGTCCCCGAGCGTCCGGCCCCGCCGAAGGTCCTGTACAACTACGACCCGACGTCCGAGAGCTTTGTCGAGTTCAACTACAACGACCTGGACGTCGAGGTCTGGAACTTCGCCTACGACACGAAGCTCCTCGACGCCTCCTACGAGACCGTCCAGTACTCCGACCCGAGCCCGTACTTCTCGTGGACGTCCGCGGCGCCGGTCAACGTGCGCCTCAAGTTCACGAACAACTCGGACAAGATCATCCACCTATCCGACTGGCTGTTCCTCCACGACTCCGCGCCGTGACCCGGCCGGTATTATGGATGGGTCTTTAGTCCGGACTTCGTCCTAACCTCCAGCGGAGCTCTCGAATTGTCCATCCTCGACGTAGTGGGTTGCCTTCTCATGAAAGGGACCGTCTGATGCCCGCCAATCCTCTCGGCCCCATCGTGACGAGGTTCCTGTCCCCGAAGGACCGCCAGTACGTGGCGGTCGTCTTCCAGGGCAACCGGCCTCCCCTCGACTCCGAGCTGAACCTCGTCTCCTTCATGGAGCTCGAGTCCCAGGCGTCCGAGGTCCGCTCGGAGATCGCGTCCGGCTGGCTCATGGACGAGTCTTCGCCGATGGCGGACTTCACGACCGACCCGTCCTACTCGAACCTCCTCTACTTCGGCCGCCGGACGGCCAACGAGGTGGCCGACTACCGCTGGGCGAACGTCAACGGCTGGATGATCCCCGTCACCGGGACCAGGACGGGGTCCCCTCCCCTCTCCCCCGACGACACCGACTCATGGAACCGGATCGAGCTCGGGCCGCCCAGCGCCTCGACCGGAGGGAACCAGCCGACGTTCGTCTTCCTCGAGGTCTGGCTCCAGCGCATCGACGTCGACCCGGCCCCTCCCGGGGTCGCCCCCGGCAAGCCGCAGCGCGGCTTCCTTTACCGCTTCGGCAACGTCGAGTCCGGGTTCTCCTACCTGCCGGACGAGATGGTCGACCCGCGCGTGAACTTCGAGACCACGAAGCGCGTGCAGGTTCAGTACAGGGTCCGCGTCGTCCAGAACGTCGGCCTCGCCCAGTACCCCGAGGGCTTCGACCCCACTCTCGTCTTCGCCCAGGGCGCCCTCGGCGCCGTGAGCTCCCTGCCGTTCCGCAACATGCGGGAGGAGCTCGGCGACCCCGGGCTCTGGCGCGCCGGCAACGGCGACCCCTCCGTCCTCGGGACGGTCGACGGCTTCGTCTACGCCATCCCCATGTTCACCGTCTGGCGCCGCAACGGCGCCGGGTTCTCCGACGTCGGCAATCTCGCCGGCGCGTTCAACCGCAACAGCCTCGGCACGACCCGCGAGGGCGCGACCGTCTACACGAGCCAGGTCGTCCTCCCGAGCGACATCTCGGACACCGACGTCCAGTTCACCCTCGCGAGCCTGAACGGGACCGTCCTGTCGACCATCACCTCCTTCGGCGAGGCGTACTTCCGCGTCGATGACGAGATCATCCGCGTCAACAACGTGACGCAGACGGCGCCGAACGCCTTCGTCGTCACCTTCGACCGCGGGCAGCTCCAGACCGTCATCCGCGCCCACGAGGCCGGGACGGCCCTGACCCTCTACACCGTCCGCCCCGACGGCCTCTACGCCGACCAGGTGTCGAAGACCGACATCATGGACATGCGCCACTCGGTGGCGCCGAAGTTCGACTACGACTCCATCCTGAAGACGAGCCTCGTGGAGCTCCTGCGCGGCAACCTCAGGAGCACCTGGAAGCGATTCGGCTCGACCAACTCCTCCGGCGTCGTCGCCCTCTACGGCGACCGCGTGACCGACGGCTCCGTGTTCGTCGGCGGCCTCTCCCGCCTCGACGGCCCGAACGGCAACCGCCGCGCCTGGTCCGACGCCGCCATCTCCGAGCGCTACGACGTCCCGGTCACCGTCCCGACCAACTCGACCTCCCTGAACGCGGCCGTGCAGGTCGCGGTCGCCCCCTACAACATCTCCGTCCAGTGGGTCGCGGCGCCGAGCTCGCACCCGCCGGGCTTCCGCCTCAACGGCTCCGTCCCATGGTGGTTCAACGGCGACAAGATCCGCGTCCTGCTCTCGACCTTCCAGGCCGGCATGCCGGCCACGGACGGGAACCAGGTCCGTTTCGTCCTCCCCTCCGAGGACCCCGACGCGGTGCTCGTCCACTTCGAGGGCATGACCACGGACCCGAACGGCGGAGTCCCGAGCAATCAGCCCTTCACGACCTCCCCGTCCGCCACGAACCCCGCGGGCGTCACGATCTCCGGCGAGCGTATCCTGAAGAACGGGCAGGGCATCTCCGTCGCCCTCGACTCCTCCGGGAACCTCGAGATCACCCTCGACTCCGGCACCGTCAACTCCCTGTTCCAGGAGTTCACCGACGCCGTCCCGACCCCGGCCACGGCGGACCTCGCCGCCAAGACCGTGATGCACGTCTCTTTCGCGGTCGTCTACGGGACCGGGCGTGGCCTGTCCCATAAGGCCGACTACGTCCACACCGTCCAGTACAAGGGCGACCCCACCAACTCCTCCCGCGTCATGCTGAGGCCGGGCCTGTCGGACCGCAACCCTATGGTGCCGACCTACCTGCCGCACTCCCCGCTCGTCCAGACCGGGCACAACCGCGACCTCGCCAGGACCTCCGAGGTGATGGTCGACCCGGGATCCAAGTCGGTCTACATCGCCCCCTACCGGAACGTCCTCGTCCCGCCGCTCCTGGTCCGCGACGGAAGCCACCTGAACTGGACGAACGCCACGACCTTCCAGGGCGCGATGCCCCAGCTCAGCCAGGACGGGACCCTGACCGTCCACCCGACGGTCGACCCGCTCTCCCTGTTCTACGTCGGCTCCCTCGCCCGCTACGTGGAGGTCCCCGTCGAGTACCTCCCGCGCCCCGGCCTGCACCACGTGCCCATCGTCCCCGTGACGACCACGAGGTTCTCCTCCGGGATCAACTTCCTCCTGATGGCGAAGGAGGGGCCGTTCGGCGCCACCGACACCTCGGACTGGAACCGCAACCTCGTCTCCTACCCGTCGGGCGCCGGCTACTACGTCGTCACCCCGGTCGTCGGCGAGACCTACGGGACGGGCTCCCTCCCGTCCGTCTTCGGCCGCAAGTACGTGAACAACGGGCTCCGCGGCGCAGACGGCGGGCCCTTCGGCGGCATCCAGTTCCCGCCCTTCTACGGCCCCGCGCGCATCACCGGCGTCTACCGCCGCAACACGGCGGGCTCGCCGCCGTACCCGACCACCCCGGCGTCCTCGCCCTTCAACGCGGACCGCGTGTTCGTCGGCGGCGCGGGGACGGACGTCAACCTCCTGCGCGACAGCTTCGACGGCCCGACCTTCCTGCTCGTGGTCGACGAGAACGGCGACATCACGTTCGTCCTCAACAAGGACGTGATCGACCTCGGGAAGGCCCCGGACGGGACGACCTGGGACAACTCGGAGTTCATGGTCGAGTGCACCCTGTTCGGGTTCGACCGCGGCTTCCTGCAGACCAACGGTCGCATCCTGGTCGCCAGGACCTCCGGCGGCGGCTCCCTCCCGATCCCGGCGAACACCTTCACCGGGACCTCGGACCAGAGGATCGGCATCATCACCCCGGCGCCGCTCTCCCTGAACGCGACCAACAACGAGGTCACGTTCTACTACAGCCGCCAGCCCTACCAGGGAGACGTCTTCGGGAGCCAGGCCGCCTACTCCGACGACGTCCAGCGGCTCGGCCCCCTCACCGTGTCCGAGGCGCAGAGCGTGGGCCAGAACCCGCTCCGCCCGGTGGAGGACCTCATCCTCCCCAACCGGAACGGGTTCGAGGTCCTCGCCGCCCTGAACTTCGTGACGTCCATGGGGTCCGGCCGCCTCTCGGGCTCCAACCCCATCCCGCTCCTCACCCCGGAGCAGAACCCCGACGAGGTCGAGGACTACCCCGGCACCCTCGTGGACCTCAACCGCCGGTTCTCGCTGAACCGGGTCGGCTACGACGACTGGTCCTCCACGAAGTTCCCGGTGCTGCCGGCCTCCTGGGGGTCGAGGCCTCCCACGCGCCGCGGAGCCCTCTCCGAGGTCTTCGACCGCGATGTGAACCCCGAGTTCATGGGCTGCACGTCGCAGCTCCCGCTCGGTATCTGGTTCCGGGACAAGGACTTCTCGGGCAAGACCCTGTACCAGATGCGGAGCTCCAGCAACGTCGGGGCCATCTCGCTCGGCACCACGGCGTTCCCGCCGTACGAGGCTCCGACGAACCCGACGCCGCCCGGCTTCTCCACCTGGGAGGGCACGGAGTTCGTCTGCGGGCAGGCGAGCGGCACCAACGGCGTCGGGGGCGAGTCCATCGTCCGCGTCGACGGGACGGCCAGCTTCTCCGACGACACGGTCTTCAAGACCGCCCGCGGCGGCGCAGGCTGGTCCGTGACCCCGCCGTGGCCCGGCGGCGTCATCGCGTCCAAGATGCCGAAGGCGAGGCCGAACGCCGAGGTCGGGTCGGTCCTCGTCGGGACCGCCTTCCTCGTCCGCTCGCAGCCGGAGACCGTCAACTCCATCGAGGTCCACCCGGGCTCCGAGCTCCAGATGGTCATCGTAACCCAGGGCGTCCCGTCCTACTTCAGGGACACTGACGTCCTGCACTCGGCGAACGGCGCCGGCGAGGGCTTCACGGCGCTCGACCGCTACCGCCTCTGGGGAAAGCCGCTCGAGAAGCGCCGCGGCGGTGTCGACTCCGCGACGGCGAGGCCGAACGACCCGCCCCTGTTCGTCAACAACATCTACGACGACCCGATCTTCTTCGGGTCCTCGGACATCAACCTCACCTCCGTCGAGCAGGAGACCCTCCCGATCGGCGCGGACGGCCAGACCGCCTTCTCCCTCTCGCGGCGCCCGCTCGAGGCCGAGACCGTCCAGCTCTACCTGAACGGCGTCAAGCTCGCCTACGGGACGAACTACACCGTCAGCGGGGCCTCCGGACAGGACCTGACCTACATCCCGACGGTGTCGAACCCGGCCCTCCTGACGACGGACGTCCTCGAGGCCTGGTACGTCCTGCTCTGACAGATCCGGGGCAGTACGCCCTGCCCCGGGCCCTTGACCCTCTCATGGCTTCTCCGCCAGAGGACGCATGACTCAGCCCAGAAGCCAGCAGATCAAGTCCGTCAACGCCCGGTACTCGGTCCTCCAGCTCACGGCCGCCCCGAAGGCGGCGTCCGTGAACGTCTCCCCGGGAGACTTCCCGTACGCCCCGGGCGGGTCCGCGGAGGCCGTCCCGGCCCGGGTCCGGGGGACCGCCCTGGCCCCTTTCCCCGTCCTCGGGGGCGACACCCTCGCCATCGGCATCGACGGGGCCCCGACCCAGAACGTGGTGCTGGCCGCCACGGACACGACCGCGGGCCGCGTCTCCCTGAAGATCAACGCCGTGCTCGGGGCGGCCATAGCCTCGAACGAGGCCGGCTACCTCTCGCTGGTCTCCACGACCTCCGGGAAGGACTCCCAGATAGAGCTCGTCGAGGTCACCCCCGGCATCCTGGCCAAGTTCGGCCTCCTCGCCGGGAAGTACCTCGGACAGGACGCCGACGTGGGCGGCCTGATCACGAAGTCCGCGGACGGCCTGGGCGGCATCGCCCCCCTGGCGACGATGGACGGCAAGAACCTCGTCACCGACGGCGGGAAGCTCGTCTACGTCATGCACGCCACGCCCGGCCAGGGGCGCAAGCTCGCGCAGCTCGAGCCGGGCGGCGTCCCGATCACGGGCCGGCTCACGTACGACGGGTCGAACGTCGTCCTCTCCTACTACGCCCGCATGATCCCGAGGCGCGTGGTCCGGTCCACGGGCTCCTTCTTCTCGCAGCTCGGCGGCGGGGACGGCGTCACCCCCATCGCGACGGTCTACGTGAACGGGAACGCGGTCGGCCTCCACTTCCCGAACGCGGTCGGCTCCTACACCCGCGACGATGTGGTCAACGTCATCAACGCGGCCTGGCACAACGGCGCGCCCTTCGGCGGCGTCTCCGACCCCTGGGCGCGCGTCGACGGGACCGTGGCCGGGCCGTTCCTCGGCCTCAACGAGCTTCTGCTCGGCATCGAGGTCGACGGGGGATCGGCGCAGGGCGTCTTCTTCACGACCCAGACCACCCTCGACGAGGTCATCGCCGCCATCAACGGACAGGTCACGGGCGTCACCGCGTTCAAGACCCCGAACGGCTCCACGGGCCCGTACCTCGCGATCCGAAGCAACAACACGAACCCCGTAACCTCCTCCCTCAGGATCTACGCCGGCGGCGCCGTCAACGGGGATGAGAACGACGGAGGGGCCCTCGCCGCCCTCGGCCTGCGCGCGGGCTACTACGGCGGCTCCTACATCTGCCAGCCCTACGGTCCGGACGAGATCGAGATCTTCAGCTCCCTCCGCGGGTCCTCGGTCGGGATTGACGGCTCCATCAACTTCGGCGGGAACACGGGCACCCTCGCCAAGCTCGGCCTCACCATCGGCACCTACCCGGCCTACACGGAGCCCGAGTACGTCAAGGTCTCATCCCCCTCCATGACGGCGAACGAGGGGCTCGAGCAGCCCTTCGGGCTCCTCATGGCCTACCCGTCCGTCCTCGAGTTCGGAGAGGTCCCGGGGAACGCCGACGTCGCCCTCCAGCAGTACGCCGCCAAGTCGGCGGGCTCGAACGTCGCCGACATCGGCCGCTACGTCTACGTCCACCAGGACGGCCGTATCTCCGCCGCCTCGACCAGCCGCGGCTTCTTCGACGTGGGCAAGCCCATCGTCATGTCCCCCGAGGGCGCGCTGTCGGCCGACGCCGGCGGCTCTTCTCAGGCCCAGATCGAGGCCATCCTGGCGGCCCTGGCCGAGGAGAGCGGGCTCCTCAGGCAGATCATCCGCACCCAGCCTTCGGACGTCGTCCAGGCGGTCGTCGGGACGAAGTTCGAGACCCCCGGGAACGGGGACAACCCCGGGACCCCGTACGGGTTCATGTCCCTCTACTCGGACCCGACCGCCGTCTTCTCCGAGCGCGGCGTCAGGATCTACAACGACCCGGGCGTCCCGGCCTTCGCGGTCGAGGACAACACGGCGGAGTCGGTCCTCGCCAGGGCCTACTTCGCGGCGGTCTACCAGGGCCGCTCTCTCTGGTTCGCCGAGAGCGAGGGGCGCCTCGCGGACCAGAACACCGTCGGGTCGGGGGACAACGACGGATGGATCCGCCTCTCCTCGGGCATCAACCAGGAGAAGTACCTGAGCGTCGGCGGAGCCCCGGCCGTCAACGACGTCAACGGGTACAACCTCATGCGGTCGGTCAACGCCCGCTATGAGATCTACGTCGGCGACGGCTCGACGTCCTTCGGCGACTTCTCGGGCCAGAACGCCATATCCCAGGCCCGCGCCTGGTGCCTGTCCAAGGGCATCATCCGCTGCCGCATCATCGTCAAGCCCGGCATCTACGTCGAGACGGCGAACTGCAGCCTCAACGGGTTCTCCGACTTCGCCCTCGAGGGCCTCTTCCCCTCCGACGACGTCGGCAGCGCCGTCACCATCAACTGGAACTTCGTCGGCGACTGCATTACCGCCACCGCGACCCTGATATCGTTCAAGCTCAAGAACGTCAGGATCATCCACTCGAACTCCGCCCAGCAGACGCTGAACGTGTCCGCGTTCGACGTCGAGATCGAGGGGTGCGTGTTCAACACCCCGGTCGCCATCTCGAACCCCCAGAGCATCCGCGTCCACAAGTGCATCAACACGACGACCTCCTCGTCCGGGCTCGGCGGCATCAGCCTGAGGCTCACCTACACGGACATCGTGGCGAACGGGGCGGCATACGTAGGCGCCTTCGTCTACATCACGCAGTGCCAGTTCACGTCGGGCAGCAATAAGCCCTGCATCAAGGTCCTGGACTCCACGACCACGAAGCAGGTCCAGTTCAAGAAGTTCCTGATCGAGGACACGATCGCCCTGCCGGGAAACCTGACGACCTCGGCCAACGTGATAAACTCGACCGACGGCGTCGGCATCCTCAGCCTCATCCCGACCCACAACGTCTTCTACGACTACACGACGTTCACCAGCAAGTACGCCCCCGGCCTCATCTTCGAGGACCTCGTGCTGCGCAACGTGGACATCATCGGCGGCGTGTCCGCCACCGGGTCCGGCGGCCCCGCCGGCCTCTACCTGACCCCGACCGGCGTCACGGGCGTCATCTCCTACACCTACAACAACACGACGTCGGACGGCTGGGCCGTCAACCTCCAGAACGTGACCCTGGAGAACGTGTCGATGGACTGCGTGGCCAACGAGGGGACGCCTGGCAATCCCGCGACCGGCCAGTTCTACTCTGGCGGCGTGAAGACCCCTCCCATCGTCGTCGCCGGCGTCGGCGTCGTCCCGTTCCGCCCCGTGGCGTACGGCTACGGCCAGTATCGCGGAGGGAACCTCAAGGTCGACAACCTCTACCTGAGGATGAACGTGGCGCCGGGAGGGTACGGGCCCCCGAACCTCGCCCCGTTCCTCGGGAACTATTTCTCCAACGCCGCGCAGCCCGACGACTCCGCCTACGGCGGCCACATCGTGCTCGCCGGGCAGACGATGAACCTGAAGACCATCACGGTCGACAGCTCCCTCGGCGTGTGCACGACCTCGACGCTCCTTCTGGCCACCTACGGCAAGCTCTCGCTCGACGGGTTCACCGAGGAGCCCGTGGCCCTCTTCGGCTCCACCACCGGCATACAGGCCGGGCCGCAGGACCGCGTCATCATCCGCGAGGTCTACACGTCCCGGATGGACATCAAGAACATCCGCATGGACGGGAGCTTCGACACCGCCTCCGGCACCCACAACTGGTGGCAGGACGCCTGCATCCTGTTCGAGTGCATGGACACCCGGTACACCCACCGTAGGCTCTCGAACTTCACCATCACCGGCTTCAGGTCCTCCTCGTCCTCGAGCGCCATCAAGGTCGCGGCCTCGGGCATCAGCAGGGCCTCGTACATCGGGAACTCCGGGGGCCTCGTCATCGAGGACGGCTATGTCGGCATGTTCGGGACCGGCATCAACATGTGCGCCGTCGGCATCCTGGCGACCTCGGACAGCGGACAGAGGGTCGGGAACCTGACGATCAGGAACGTCGTCATCGACTCCTGCCCCCTGCACGGGATATCGATCTTCGCGAACAACCAAGAGCAGATCATCGTCGTCGAGAAGTGCACCATCACGTTCTGCGGGAACTCGCAGATCGGGAGCGGCCTCAGGAGCACGACGACCAAGGTCAACTACACCGGGAACATCATCGTCCGGGACAACTTCGTCGCGTACTGCAACACGTACGCTGGAGGCGGGTACGACCGGGTCCAGATCAACATCCGGAACCTGAACTCCAACCCGAACCTCGTCGTCCTCTATGGGAACATGACGGCGAACAACAACTTCGCCGCCAGCTACATCAACATCACCTACTCGAACACCACGAACCTGTTCACCATCTCCCCGGCCAGCACCGCCATCATGCCGCACGGGGCGGAGACCGGCTATACCGGCGCGACCGGCGGGTACCCGTCCACTGGCGCCGGGAGGATCTTCACCAACGGCGTCGGCATGGTCCACAATCAGGCCTACCTCATGAGCGACGTCTCGAACACCGAGTAGCGTCCTCCGGCCGCCGGCCCCGTAAGTCTTCCTTCCGCCCCCTTAGGACCCCGCAAGGTTTAAGGAGAGCAGATGAACAACGGAATCAGCGGCAAGTCAGGTCTCATTTTGGTCCTTCTGGCCGCCTCATTGGCGGCGTGCGGCGGCGGCGAGTTCTCGGCCGCCGACACTGCGCGGACGCAGGGCGGGTCCGACCAGGTCGGGAACGGCGGGGACGGGTCCGGTCAGGGCGCCTCGGACGACGGCGGAGACTCGGGCAGCGAGTCCGGCCGTCCCGGCGCGTCCGGCTCGTCCTCGAGCGGCGGGGACTCCGGAGCCCCGGCGGGCGGAACCAAGGCCGACGGCGGCTCGGGCGCGGGGACCGCGGGCCAGGGCGGGAGCGGCGCCGGCCAGGATCAGGGCGGGAAGGACCAGGGGG
>JACCDR011874219.1_pt1 | contig 21904 bp, 21 predicted proteins | sample 7446431 | NCBI WGS metagenome assembly JACCDR01 (sample SAMN15323443, study PRJNA562643) | freshwater metagenome | isolation source: river surface water | place: USA:Blue River Watershed | collected 2017-08-17 | reverse complement strand
CGGTGTATGAACGCACTGACTCTGAGATAAACGCGCTCTATGATGCGGGACGGGCAGTGTCACTCGCGTACTTTGAGACTATTTATGAGATTGTTGGTACAGAGTTCACTGAGTATTTCTTCGAGAGTGAAGCGGGGCCGCGCGGCCGCGAGCTCGTGCTGGCACATCCAGAGATATTTCCCGAGAGTGACGGTGCGCGCATCTTTAGGGGAGAGGACTACGGTCTTCATACGCGAGTATTTATAAACAAAGAAGGCCTCCCGACCTACGAGGCAAAGGAGCTCGCGCTCGCCAAAATGAAGGAAGAGCGTCTTGGTCACTATGACCACTCGGTTGTGATTACGGCAAACGAAGTCTCTGAGTATTTCAAGGTCTTGAAAAAGGCGATGAGTCATATCTATCCAGACTTGGCAGAAATGACTGAGCATATTGGTCACGGCACGGTGCGGCTCGCTTCCGGTAAGATGTCGTCACGTACCGGCGATGTCATACCAGCTCTCGATTTTATTGATGAAGTAGCAGAAGCCGCCTCAGCGAAGATGGCTGAGAGTGGCCATACCGAACCTGATCCTGAGCTTGCCCGCACCGTTGCTCTTGCGGCTATTAAGTATACGACGTTGCGTGGCAGTATTCTCCAGAATTCCGTCTTTGATAAAGAAGCAGCACTGTCCTTTGAGGGTGACTCTGGTCCGTATCTCCAGTACACCGCGGCGCGTATTGGTAGCGTGCTTGAGAAAGCAGCGGGACTTGAGATAGTAGCAAGTACTAAGTTGGCTCCCGATGTACCATACGCTGTCGAACGACTCGTCTACCAATTCCCCGAGGTGATACAAGAAGCCCTGAGAGAGCGAGCTCCACATACGGTGACGCACTATCTTACCGAACTAGCCGGAGCCTTTAACACCTTCTATGCGGGAGAGAAGATAGTTGATCGTGATGATACGTATGCGCCGTACAAGCTCGCGCTCGCCCTTGCGGTACAGACTACTCTCAAGAACGGACTCTGGGTCCTGGGCATCAAGACACCGGATAGGCTTTAATGAGCGTATAACAACGCCGCGTTGACTAGCTAGTCAGCGCGGCGGTTTGCGTTCATAACGGGAGTTCGCTAGTATGCCGACAGAACCCTGAAAGGTCAGGGCTCGTTCACCACGCGGAGGAAAGACATGTCCCTTGATACCCAACCGGTCACCTACCCGGCACCGGAACTCACCATTGAACTTGCCGAAGGGTTCATCGTCGGCGTTCGCATGCTCTACCCGGAGCATACCGATGAAGCTGTAAAGGAACTCTTCTTGGAAGAGTGGCCTGGTGCCTTCCTGGAGCCAAAGTGCGTCGACATCGTCGAAACCATCCTTCGCATCATGAAGGGGCCAGAGGATTTTCCGCTGCCGCTTCGCGATGTCGCACCGGGTGTCCTCCTGGGCATCTTGCGGACCAACCCCAAGAAGTACGTCGAGCGGTACCAATTCGAGGATTTGATCTACCGGTCCTATCCGACGCCGACTATGTCGCTGCAGATCGATGAAGCCATTACCACTCTCGGCCCAGGCGTCATTTCGGTCGAGGTTGCTGACAACCCGCAGCGCTCTCGCTTCTGGCGTCGCGGTCGACCAGAGACCGCCTGAGCCAGTTGGGCTCAGATGAAAGCCGCCCCCAGGGGCGGCTTTTCTTGAGTTATTTCTTGATGTGAGTAATAGCTTCACTCGTTTTTTCAGTAAAGCGCTTTTCTTCTCGCAATTTTGTAAAGACGGGGAAGGCAACAAGTTCATCTTTGATATGGCCGGAAGCCGAACTAACATAGACCACTGTCCCTTGGGTGTGTAGTTCTGTGACTGCGTCAGCGAGTGCTTCACCACCTTCATAGTCTAGTGAAAAGAGGTCGCGGAGGCGAAGGATAAGGACTGGTACGCGAGTACTCTGGGCGATGCGCTTCAAGTTCATATAGTGACGGTTGGCATCGATGTAGCCGATGTTGCCAGCAATACTGTAGGTGGCGAGCCAGATCTTCTTCTCGGTCGGGATTGTAAGGGTGCGACCACGGCGGACCTCTTCAGTGGTTCCGTCGGTGAAATTCCAAGTGAGGTCGAAGCGCCCGTGGGCAATTTTGCTTGCAAAGAGGAGGAGTGCGACGATGGCGCCGACACCGACCGCGAGGCCGGCATCGTGGAAGATAGTTACGAGAGCTACGATGATAGCAACAACAAAACTTTCGCGTTCGTGGGTCCAGTACTCTTCAAATTTTTCAATCTCAAGCAATCCAAGTGCAGTGTTGACGAGGATGGCGGCAATAACAGCCATCGGCAAGAAGGAGAAGAAGGGAAGAAAGAGAAGCGCAATGACGGCAGTGAAAAGTGCTGCCAGAATGCCGCTCGTACGATCTGTAGCTCCAGCCTTGATGTTGGCACCGGTACGAATGAAGACACCCGTCGTCGGGAGTCCACCCATGAGACCAGATCCAAGGTTTGAAAGGGAGAGTCCAAGGAGCTCTCGTGAACTTGAAGACTCCGTCTTCGTTAGCTTATCGCCGAGCTTGGCAGTAATGAGAGTTTCGAGGACTGCGATGAGTGCGATGAGGCCTGAAGTACCGAGAACTGCCTTGAGTGCTTCGGGGGTAGCGAGGATAGAGCGGAGACCGTCCCATGCGACTGGAAGCATGAGGGTGGCACTGAAGCTGCCAAACTTGTCTTGGAGTGAGAAGACGTCGAGAGAGAAATATGTTGCTTCAAAGTATCCGAAAATAATACCAAGTACAGCGGCTGGGATAACGGCTGGTACTTTCTTCACAAAACGCTTCCAGGTGAGGATAAACACTAGGAAGAGAGCAAAGATCACTACGGTCGGTGTATGTATAAGATTGCTGTTGGCGATAAACTTTTCGATGTCGCCAATGAAGTGGCCGGTACGAGCGAGTTTGGAAAGACCTGTTGCGTCAAAGAGCTGTGAAGCAGCAATGAGGATTGCTACACCGGCTGCAAAACCGTACATGACACTGGAAGGGATGTAGTAGAGGTAACGGTCCAGTTTGAGGAGCCATACCAAAAATACAAATCCACCAGTGAAGAGAGCTAAGAGTGGAAGAATACTTGCCCCAAGATCAAAGGGAGCGGTGAGAGTGGCTGCAAAAAGGACGGTCGTGAGAGCGCCGGCAGCACCGAGGATGTTGTAGTTGCTGCCAATAAAAATACTACCAACGAGTGTACCCCAGATACCTGCAATGAGGCCAGGGAGCGGACCAGCTCCTGAGGCGATGGAGAGAGCAATCGAAAGCGGTACGGAAATGAGGGCAACGGTGAGGCCTGCCTTCCAGTTCTCACTGACCTTATTTTTAATGACTGATTGTGATGGTAAAGAAAACATACAGATTATCTGAGAATAAATAGCTAAAAAATGAAAAAACAATGAGCAGACGACCGCTTTGCGGTCGTCTGTCATCATTGTGTGCTGCTAGGCAGCAATGTGTTCGTAGCCTTCGTGATGTTCGCCGCACTCGGAGTGCTTCTCGAACAGTACGATGACAGGGATGGTGGGAAAGCGCTTCTGTAGGCGGTTTTGCCACTCGAGGTGCTTCGTCTTGACAGCTTCCTCGCTCAGGTTTATCACCTGTGCTGCTCCGCATGGAGTATGGGCCATGAGAATGATTTCGTCCGGCGCTTTGAGGTTCACCATGACTTCAATCGCATAGACCATGACTCGTCGCAAGATTCCACACACGGCTCTTCTCAGAAGTTTGCTCACCACAGTCTTCTTGAACTGCTGCGCACAAAGGTCTGGGAAGAGGATGCCACCCGGGAGGCGGATTTCGTGAATGAAATTACCACGGATGTAATCCGGTTTGCGGCTCCGTCCATCGGAGCACCGGATTTTTAGAATATTCCTTCGGTTCAAAGCTCGCTCCTTCTTGTTTCGTTGCTTTTGGTTAGTCTAATCATTATCAAGAACTAACCCGGGTCACATCCTACTCCTCACAAAAAACTTTGCAAGAGTATCAAGGTGCACAATCGACTTGCCTTAAAGCAGTACTCCAGGTAGTATCTCTTCCCGAAACCCCGAGTGGTCGGGGTATGGAGAAGAACGTGGCGTTTATCATGGCAATCCTCAAGCGCTGGTCCGAGCCTGTCTCGGAGCCGCTCGAAGTCCGCTGGGCCAAGAAGCCTGCCCACTACAACTGAAGGCTGTAAGCCTTCGCCTCAGCGCCGCGACCCTTGGGTCGCGGCGCTCTCACGTTTTCGGACCTCGATTTTGTGCTATGATGGCAAAAGTACGTCTGATACATGTACGGCTTATTATGTCTGATATACATACTTAAAAAGCCACCAAGAGCGAATTTCTTTGTTGACCGTCACAAAATTTAGCTCATCGTATGTCTATACGAATCGTTAAATTTTGTTTAGGTCGCCTCGGACTTCATCTCTTGATGACTTTTTAAGGCAGTAACAAATTTATGAATAAATTACATGGACGAGAGAACGACACCGTCGTTGTTGAAGAGGGAAGTATAAAGAGTGAAGTTGCTCTTCGCGAAGAAGCGATACAAGCGTTCTGGGAGGAGCATGAAGTTTTCAAGCAAAGTCTCGAGACTCCAGCTGGTGCTGCACCAAAAGGAGATTACGTTTTTTATGATGGACCACCGTTTGCGACAGGGACGCCGCACTACGGACATATTTTAGCTGGCACCATTAAGGATGCTATTCCACGTTTCTTTACGATGCGCGGCTACCGCGTACGTCGCAAGTGGGGTTGGGATTGTCATGGTCTCCCGCTCGAGAATCTTATCGAGAAGAAGCTCGGTCTCGCGAACAAGCGCGAGATTGAGGAATTTGGTATTAAGAATTTCAACGAGGCCGCTCGCGGTGCGGTCATGGAGTATGCCTCAGACTGGAAGAAGGTAGTCCCACGTATGGGACGCTTCGCTGACATGGAGAATGACTACAAGACCATGGACAGTACCTATACTGAAAGTGTGTGGTGGGTGTTCTCCGAGCTCAACAAGAAAGGTCTTGTCTATGAGGGTTTCAAGAGTATGCATCTTTGCCCACGTTGTGGTACAACGCTGTCGAACTTCGAAGTGAATTTGGGCTACAAAGACATCAAGGATATTGCGGTGACGGTGAAGTTACCGCTCCTTGATGATGCTGGGGCGAAGACTGACACATCACTCCTCGTTTGGACTACCACCCCGTGGACACTGCCGGGCAACTTGGCCGCCGCAGTCAATCGCGACTTCACGTATGTGAAGGTAAAAGTAACTACTGAAATAGGGGATGAGTACGTGATACTCGCCAAGGGTCGCTTGGCGCAACTTGGAGATGTTTCGTATGAAATTGTCGAAGAGTTACCAGGAGCAGACCTTGTTGGTCGTTCGTATGAACCACCATTCCCATACCTTAAGGGTGAGACACTGGATGGTAAGGAAAACGCCTGGAAGATCTACCATGCCGACTACGTCGAGCTCGGTGAGGACGGAACTGGTGGAGTACATCTCGCTCCGGCCTATGGTGAAGAAGATATGGTATTGGCAAAAGATAACAACATTCCAATCTTCCATCATGTCGACTATGAAGGACGTTTCAAGTCGTTTGTTACAGACTTCGCAGGTAAGTTGGTGAAGCCAAAGGATGATGACAAATCCGATGTCTCTCATCTCGATACTGATATCGAGATAGTGAAGGCGCTCAAGGAGAGTGGCAAGCTCTTTAAGAAAGAGAATATCACTCACAGCTATCCACACTGTTGGCGCGATGATACACCGCTTCTTAACTATGCGACTACGTCGTGGTTTGTACGCGTCACTGACTTTAAGGATGAACTCGTGGCTGCGAATAATACAGTGAAGTGGGTACCAGACCATGTTGGTGCGAATCGCTTCGGTAAGTGGCTCGAGGGTGCACGTGACTGGGCTATTTCGCGTCAACGTTACTGGGGTGCACCACTGCCGATATGGCGTAACGAGAAGACCGGTGAGTACCACGTTCTTGGCTCGCTCGCTGAACTCAAGGCTCGCGTCAAGAAGAGTGGCAATACATATCTCCTCATGCGGCACGCTGAGGCGACGAGTAACCTGACAAGCAGTATTGATGCTATCGCTGATGAGCAGAATCCGCTCACCGATGCTGGTTTACAGCAATGTAAAGCCGCAACCGAGAAATTGCGCGAGAAGAACATCGATTTGATTATTCACTCTGGTATGCAGCGGACTCGTGATACCGCTATGTTAGTAGCACAACACCTTGGTCTTCCTGAGACAGCTGTTCTTGTGGATGAACGAATGACCGAACTTAAAACAGGTGTCGAGCTAGAAGGTAAATCGTGGGGAGATTATGAGGCTCTCTATTCCACCCAAATGGAGAAATTCACGAAGGAGATTCCGGGTGTTGAGAATCGTCGTGATGTTATGCGTCGCGTTGGTCAGTTCCTCTATGAGCTAGAAGAAAAATATCAGAACAAGACTATTCTGGTGGTTGGTCATGCTAGTTCAACCTTCGCATTTCGGTCAGTAGCAGAGGGTGCTGATTTTGAGCGAGCTCTAGCGATTCGCTCTGAGGGTTATATGGAGAATGCTCAGATTCTCGAAGTACCGTTTACACCGCTTCCACACAACGACGATTATACGCTCGACTACCACCGTCCATATATTGATGACGTACAACTCGTAGCAGAAGATGGTACGCCACTTACGCGCGTCCCTGACGTCTTTGATTGTTGGTTTGAAAGTGGATCGATGCCGTATGCACAGCAGCACTATCCGTTTAGTTGTGATACTGAGAAATTCACGAAAGAATATTTCCCGGCTCAGTTTATTGCTGAAGGTCTTGATCAGACACGTGGGTGGTTCTACTCACTCATTGTGCTTGGTACGGCGCTCTTTGGAAAGTCGCCGTATGAGAACGTCATTGTGAACGGACTCGTGCTCGCTGAAGATGGCAAGAAGATGAGTAAGTCACTTCGTAACTATCCAGACCCGATGGATCTCGCTGACCGGGTTGGTGTCGATGCTATTCGTTACTACCTCCTCTCGTCACCGATTATGCGGGCTGAGGACCTTAACTTCTCGGAGAAGGAAGTGCTCGAACTCCAGCGCAAGAATATTGGTCGTCTTCACAATGTGCTCGCGATGTATGAGCTCTATGCTGACGGTACGGACGCGAGCGCGACATCACCGCATGTCCTTGATCGCTGGATTGTAGCCAGACTCAACCAGCTAATCTCTGAGTCAGTAACTGGCTACGAGAGTTATGAGCTTGATCGGGCGACGCGTCCGATTGCCGACTTCATAGATGACCTTTCGGTTTGGTATTTGCGGCGGAGTCGCGAACGTCTCAAGGGAGATGATGCTGCAGACAAGACACTTGCGCTTTCTACACTTCGTCACACCCTCCGCACCCTCGCACTTGTTATTGCACCAGCGATGCCGTTCTATGCCGAATATCTTTGGCGCGCGGTACGAGCAGAGCATGATGCCGAAAGTGTTCATCTTGCTGCGTGGCCAGAGAGTGGGGAAGTTGATGGTGAGCTTCTTACCACCATGGTACAGGTACGAGAGTATGTGACACTTGCACTTGAAGCGCGCACCAAGGCTGGAGTAAAGGTACGCCAACCACTTGCCGCGCTTTCGCTCGATAGTGAAATTGCTCCCGAGTTCGCCCTCATTATTGCCGACGAGGTTAATGTGAAGTCTGTGAATGTACTGGTCGGGCAAGCCGAGCCGGTTGTTCTTGATGTCACAATTACACCTCAGCTTAAACAAGAAGGGGACGTCCGTGAGTTCATGCGTGGTATTCAAGAGCGTCGCAAGGCTGAAGGTCTCGCTCCACACGATAGAATCGAACTTATCGTCGAGACAGCCCCGTCAGGTGAAGAGCTTCTTGGTGCTTTCATTGAGAATATTAAGAAAACAGTTGGTGCGACGACTGTCACCTTCGATGTTAACTCCGGAGATGAGATGAAAGCTGGAGATGAGACCTTCCGGGTTATCTTAAAGAAACTCTAATGTCGTACGCCACGTACACGACCGACGCTCTCGTGTGTGGCGCCTTCGACCGCAACACCGCTGACCGGTCGTATCTGCTCTATACTCGCGAAGCCGGTATGCTCTATGCTGATGCCAAAAGTGTCCGTGAAGAACGGAGCAAGCAACGTTACGCACTTCAGGAATTCTCACAAATCCGCATCTCACTTATCAAAGGTAAGCATACTTGGAAGGTGGGAAGTGTTGAGGCGTCTCATAACGACTATACTCGAGCACTATCGCGCGAAGCGCGGGGGAGTGTTGTGCTCATTTATAAGCTCCTTCGTCGCTATATTCGTGGCGAGGAGGCGTCGCCAGCGCTGTATGACTACTGTGTTAAGGCGCTCAATGTTGTGACAGGAGAGGTGGCCAAGCGGAGTCTTCTTGATTTGCTTATTCAGGTCAATATCATGCGTCACTTGGGGTATGTCGATGATGTGGCAATTCCAGAAGATATTCGTGCTGAGGATACGCTCATAGTACCGGACGCTTTGTCACCAGAACTAACACCAGTCCTTACGCGACTTATCGAGCACGGGGCTCTAAACAGTCAACTCTAAGGAAAAAGTCTAAAGTGGTATACTTAGCAGATTAGACTATGTCAGACATAAAGGAGAAAGAACATATTGATGAACTCCGACGTCGTCTCTACGAGCGCGGCGAAGTTGTACCTCCTGGTACAGAGACTCGTCATAAACTTACTCCGCGGGAGATAGAAGTCTCTCGGGGTTGGGGAAGTGTCCCTGGTACACACACAGCACCTGCGGCTCCGGAAGCCGTTTCGCAACCAGAGATTATTCCACGCGACGTACCAGTAGCGGTGGAGGCTGGTCCTGTAGAAGCGAGTGATGGGGCAGCTCCGTTTTCAACAGTACCTATGGCAACAAAACCAAAACGACGATATCGATTGTTTATCTTAGTGGCGAGTTTAGTATTCTTCACCCTCACGGCTGTTGTATCAAGCGTGTACCTGTTTTATGGTGCCAACCAGATTTCAGCTAAGAATATTAGTCTCACGTTAAATGCCCCGCTCGCTATCGCTGGTGGAGAGATGGTCGCCATGCAGGTTGGTATTACAAACCAGAACTCAATTCCAATCACCGCAACGATGCTTATCGTTAATTATCCGCCAGGGACACGCTCAGCTGATGAAGAAGCACGTGAGCTCTACGAAGAACGAATTCCTGTTGAGGACATAGCTGCTGGTCAGGCAGTCAATATTCCGGTTCGGGCAGTGCTCTATGGTGAAGAGAATGAGGAGAAAGAGATTAGGGTGGCTGTGGAGTATCGGGTAGAGGGAAGTAGCGGAACTTTCTTTAAAGAGATAGATCCACAACTCATTAAGATAACCTCGTCACCCCTTGTAGTGCGCGTGAGTGGTGTCGATAAGATATCCTCTGGTCAAGATATTGAACTCCGTCTTTTGGTGCAATCAAACTCAGCTAGCGTCCAGAAGGACGTCCTCGTCAGTACCGGCTACCCAAATACATTCACGTTTGAAAGCGCCGACCCCGAACCAGCCTATGGTGACAATAGTTGGTTTATTGAAGAGTTGCCACCAAATGGCTCGACCGAAATTAAGATTAAAGGAACGGTTGCCGGTCTTGCTAATGAGTTATCGGAAGTACAAGTGAAGGTCGGCAATCCTGAACTCAATAACCAATTTATGATGGGCTCTGTTCTTTCGCAGACACGCTTTAGCTACATAATTGAGAAGCCGTTTACGGGCGTTGTTTTCAGTGTTAATGGTGACAGTGACGGTCTGGCAGTGCTCGAACCAGGTGCAGTGGCAGACGTGCGGGTTGAGGTCAAGAACACACTTGATGAACCAATTTATGATATGCGAGTGGAGATTAAGCCTGAGGGAAATCTCATACGTGATGACCTACTTACGGTGTCTGATGGCTACTATGATGCAAGTTCTAAGGTTATCCGGCATGAAGTTTCGGGCGACAATTCTCTTGCTGAGGTCGGACCAGGGCAAACTCGCGAATTCACCTTCCAGGTGAAGGCGGATGAGGGACAGACTACCGCCTCTTTTAAAGTGTCAGCCAATGTGTTTGCGCGGCGAGTCAATGAAGAAAGTGCGTCGGAGGCTCTTATCGGCACCTCGGTGGCAGAAGTTAAGTATTCCTCCAAGTCAGATTTAGGGGCGGAACTCGGCTATGACAACGGTCCGTTTACGGATACTGGAGCCATACCTCCAGTGGCTGGCCGTGAGACTTCCTACACAGTTACCCTGGTGGCTGAAGCAGGTGTCAATGATATGACTGGTGCGGTTGTGACGACGAGTTTGCCTCAATACGTGTCATGGTTAGATGTGACCAAGGGTGATGGCAAAGTAGAATTTAATCCGGTCTCGAAACAACTCAAGTGGACAGTCGGTGATGTGGGTGCTAATACAAAGAAAACCCTCAGCTTCCAAGTCGCACTCTTGCCAAGCGTAACGCAAGTTGGTAGAACTGCTGTAGTCATTGGAAGCCAAGAACTGAGAGCGACTGACCGCTTTACGGGGGTTAGTCTCCGGGCACAGGGCGACGTACTCATGAACGAATTGTCGACCGAACTTGGCTTTGTCCGTGATAATGGTATTGTGCAGGAAGCAGATTAATGGGGAGTCACCACGGAGGTAACAACAAACTAGTATTTTAGATATGGAGAACGACAAGATGGATAAAATTGTGTCCCTATGTAAGCGCCGCGGCTTTGTCTTTCAGGGTAGCGAGATTTACGGTGGTTTGAAGGGTACTTGGGACCTTGGTCCACTTGGCGTAGCGCTTAATAACAACATCAAGCGTGAGTGGTGGAAGATGTTTGTGGAAGATCGTGAGGATATGTATGGTCTTGATGCGGCTATTCTTATGAATGCCAAGACTTGGGAAGCGTCCGGTCATACTGGTGCTGGCTTTTGTGATCCTCTCGTTGAAGATACGGTAACTGGTGAACGGTATCGTGCCGACCATCTACTTAAGGATGTGGGTATACCAGCAGAGGGCCTCACACTTACTGATATTGACAGTCTCATTGAAGAAAAGGGAGTGAAGAGCCCAAAAGGTAATCCTCTCTCGAAAGCCCGTCAATTCAATATGATGTTTGAAACTCGTATTGGTGCTACAGCTGGACCTGAAGGTCTTGTGTATCTACGTCCTGAGACAGCGCAAGGTATCTTTGTGAACTTCAAAAATGTGCTCGATTCAATGTCACCGAAGTTGCCGTTTGGTATTGCGCAGATTGGAAAGGCATTCCGCAATGAGATAGCACCGCGAGAGTTTTTGTTCCGCGTGCGCGAGTTTGAGCAAATGGAGATTGAGTATTTCGTGAAGCCAGAGGAGTGGGAAGAACGCTTTGAGCTCCTCCGCCAAGATTTGTGGAAGTGGTTTGACCACCTTGGTCTCAAGCGAGAGAATGTCCAGGAATATGATGTTCCCGCAAATGATTTAGCTCACTACAGTAAGCGAACAATTGACTTCGAGTACAACTATCCGGGTAAAGGTTTTGATGAGCTGGCTGGCTTTGCGTATCGTACCGACCATGACCTAAAGAGTCATCAGGCAGCCAGTGGTGTTTCCCTTGAATACACTGAACCAGATGGAAGTGGTCGCTTTATCCCACATGTACTTGAGCCATCGTTTGGTGTTGGGCGAGCCCTTACAGCAGTTCTTTGCGAGGCGTATACCGAAGATGAAATGGGTGGTGAGGTGCGTTCGTTCCTCAAGTTGCCCGTACATCTTGCTCCGTATCGAGCTGCCGTTTCACCGCTTCTCAAGAATAAGCCTGAGCTTGTCGCTAAGGCACGTGAGGTATTTACACCGCTTAAGAAGCAATTTGGTAGCGTGGCCTGGGACGACAACGGTAACATCGGCAAGCGCTACCGTCGTCAAGACGAAATAGGTACTCCGTATTGTGTGGTTGTCGACTTTGATACCTTGGGTGAGGAGAAGCCAGAATTCAAAGATACCGTGACAGTTCGTCACCGTGATACTGGTACGCAGGAACGTGTCGCTATCGCTGACTTGGCGGCGTATCTTGCGAAGTAATAAAAAAGCCCGGGCGCCCCACTGGGGCGCCCGGGCTTTTTTTATTCCCGCGCTATGCTACAGTAATTTCACTATGTCTGAGAAAAACCCTCGCTACATCACCACTACACTCCCGTACGTCAACTCTGATCCGCATATTGGCTTTGCCTATGAGATTGTCGCTGCCGACGCCCTGACGCGCTACTGGCGCCTCACGGGTCACGAGGTCTTCTTCAATACCGGTACCGACGAGCATGGCCAGAAGATAGCCCAAAAAGCTGATGAGAAGGGCGAGAGTCGTCAAACGTATGTCGACTACTACGCGAACGAATTCAAGAAGTTGGCTGACAAAGAGGCCGGCCTCAACCTTTCCTATAGCGAAGGAGGTAACTTCATTCGCACGACGAACGAAGCACATAAAGCGGCCGCACAGGAAATCTGGCGACGCTCTTTAGCGAAGGGTGATATCTACAAAAAGAAGTACAGCGGCCTTTATTGTGTTGGCTGTGAACTCTTCTACAAAGAAGACGAGCTCGATGAGAACAAGTGTTGCACGATTCACGGCAAGCCAACAGAGGAGGTAGAAGAGGAGAATTACTTCTTCAAACTTTCGAACTATCAAACATATCTTGAGGAGTATCTCAGTCAAGAAGGTGTTATCGAACCGGAGTGGCGTCGCCAAGAAGCCATCAACTTTGTGAAGCAAGGACTCGAGGACTTTAGTATTTCACGCGAGAAGGCACGGCTTGATTGGGGTGTGCCGGTACCAGATGATGAAGATCAGGTTATGTATGTCTGGTTCGATGCGCTCACGAACTACATTTCCACGCTTGGTTGGCCAGAGGAGGGCGGCAACTTTAAGAAGTTCTGGCAGGACGGGGAAGTGGTTCAGCTTGCGGGCAAGGATCAGGTCCGTTTCCAGTCGGTTATGTGGCAGGCGATGCTCAAGAGTGCCGGGGTGAAGGCTACGGACAAGGTCGTCTACCATGGCTTCATAAACAGTGGTGGCCAGAAGATGAGCAAGAGCCTCGGCAATGTCATCTCACCGTACGAGCTCATTACGCGCTACGGTACCGACGCCACCCGCTACCTGCTACTTCGTCACGTCCACCCCTTTGATGACTCAGATGTTACTTGGGAGAAGCTTGATGAATGGTACACCGCCGGTCTCGTCAACGGCCTCGGTAACCTCGTCTCCCGCGTCATGAAAATGGCGGAGACTCATCTAGATGGTCAAGTTCAAATTAACGAACAGGCAGTTTTTGGAGTTGGTTACAATGAATCGTTGAGACTGTTCAATCCGCAGTCTGCTATAGATATAATCTGGAAAGAAATTCAGGCTTTGGACGAAATGATTACTGAGACTGAACCTTTTAAACTTATAAAGACAGACCGTGATGCTGCTTTAAAAATTCTCACGAACCTAAAAGAAGGTCTATATCATATAGGTCGTCTTCTAAGGCCAATTATGCCAACTACTGCGAGCGCCATCCTCGTTGCTATCAAAGCCAACAAAAAGCCCGATAACCTCTTTCCTCGTCTAGAAAAATAGTATGACCGAACAAACTCAATTTTTTGACATTAATCAGCTGCCGAGAGAAGAAGGTATTCTCTTTTGGGGCATTTCCATGAGTAAAATTGGAAACTCACAAAGCCCAGAGAAGTGCTTTGAGTATCTCAAATGGATTGATACAAAGATAAACAAAACGGAGGGAATCGGAATGGTGACCTGGTATGGAGATTATCTGTATTTTCATTCAGAGGAAAAAGCGACAACTCTTCGTGATAGATATAAGGAGTTAATGCTGTCCCATAAAAATGGGTTTATGAATTTAATCCTCAAGGATAATGTTTGGATTAAGAAAGCCTTCTCCTTCTATACGTTTGGACAAGTTATGCTTGATAACTCGGAGATATTTAAGTCATCGTTTGAAACAATTTTGAATTTCTACAAAAATGATACCGGCTTCCAGGAAGCAGTACATTTTGATTGTCTGACTGTAAAAGAAGAGGTTAGTGAACTGGGAGTTATGTTCATTCTTGAAGAAATTACAACTCTCTACTTGGCCATGAAAGGGAAATTAGATTTTAATAACCGATTCGTCGCTGGGACTGAACAGTGGATACTTCAGGCCTATCCGGGCAAGCCACTCAAGAGTGAGGTTTATCTTTTCCAAAGTAATCCCTTGAAGTTAGAAAACCCAAAGAATAAATTTGAAAATCATTTTTACGATCTTGAAGGTAAAGTTTTGTATGACTATACAAAAATAAATATCGGCAGCTTTGTTTTCTAATGGTATGAAATTATTTGCTTCAAATGAGCTGGTTGAAGTTAGCAATCTACCGCCGAGAGGCTTGGGTCTTGTCGCAAAGAGGGATATACATAAAGAAGAGGTTATCTTTATAATTTCGGGTAGAGTTATTCAAACACCGACTCGATATTCGGCGCCTATCGCTAAAGGAGTGACGATTGACCCGGTTATCAGTGATGAATTATGCACGGAAGTCTATTATCTAAATCATTCATGTGATCCTTCGGCGTATGTTCGTGATGGAGGTTTATGTGTTGCAATGAGAGATATTCGAGCCGGTGAGGAGGTAGCTATTCACTACGGGACACTAGGTATCTTTGGTGATGAGTGGAAGCCAAGTGAGAGACAGTGTTTGTGTGGGGCAGCTTCGTGTCCAGGTTGGATACATGGCTATAACGAATTATCACCAGAGGAGAAAGAAAGATTTGAGAACTTCACTCAAGCTTGGGTTAAAGAACTGTAAACTTATGCAAAGTATTCAGGACATTCTCGAACGAAATAGTCGCGTTGAGCTCGATAAGGCCTGGGAAACAAGTCTTACGAGACGAGCTGTGATAGCGACCATCACGTACGCGGTAGCGGCGCTCTTCATGTATCGAATCGGCGTCGACAGCTTTCTTCTCAATGCCTGTATCCCGACCGGCGGCTATCTGCTTTCAACCCTCTCCCTTCCGTGGATCAAACGTCTTTGGCTCAAGTACTCGAACAAGTAAATTGAATAAACAAAAACTTCCAATCGATTGGAAGTTTTTGTTTGTTTATCTATTTCGAAATTTATACCGGTCAAGACCGTTGTAGTGTGGTAAGAGACCACCAAGATGAAGAATATCATCAATGCTCTTAAGAATGGCAAGATAGCCCTTCTTATTCTTCCCAAGCGATTCTATGACAGCCGCATACGCTCCTTTATGGAGTTGCTCTTTTATTTTTTCGGCAGTGCTAGGACTAAGCTTTAGCAGACGAGATGCTTTGTAAGACGATATGCCACGTTGAATAAGGATAATGCAGGAGAGTCGTTTTGCTATCATTACCCGTTCTTCAAAGCCAAGTAGCTCCGTTAGAAAATTTTCTGCCTCAGAAGCAGATAATTTTCCTAAAGCTGCACTCAATTGTGAAAATAGATCGTCAAGTTGTGTCTTCGTTAATTGATTTTTGTTGAGATGTACCATAGTAATAGAATAGCAAAACTTCCAATCGATTGGAAGTTTTGGGATGTGTTAGAATATCAGTATTACGCGTTCAGGTAATTAAATTCATGAAGCTACCTTATATTGATACCCATGCCCACCTCAACTTACCGTCTTTTGCTCTCGATGTGGACGCTGTAGCTGCGCGATGTGTCGAGGAGGGGGTGGCGGTCATCAATATTGGTACGACCGAAGCGACGAGTGCTCGAGCGGTAGAGCTTGCTCTTACGTACGAGCATTGCTACGCCATCATGGGACTCCACCCGATTCAGACTGCGCCGGGTGAGTCTGATGAAGCGGCAGCCGAAAAAGGCGGAACACCGCGCCGTGAAGTGGCAGAAACGTTCAATCCAGACTTCTATCGTGCGCTCGCCGCGAAAGGTAAGGTGGTTGGTATTGGCGAATGTGGTTTTGACTACTTCCACACTATGCCCGGTAGTTATGCAGTACAAGAGGCAGCCTTTATTGCGCAAATTGAACTCGCAAACGAACTTGGACTGCCACTCATGATTCATACGCGTGGCCCGAAGCCGGGCGAGGGGAGTCCGACTGGCCGGAGTGTCTATGCCGATGTCTATGATGTTTTGAAGCAATACGCCAAGGTGCCCTTTAACGTGCACTTCTATGCTGGGACATACGAGGAAGCGACGAAGTTCTTCGAGCTTGGTGGTACGATTTCATTTACCGGCGTCGTGACCTTCGCGAAGGCGTATGAAGATATTATCCGTGCGGCACCACTTGATAAGATTCATGGCGAGACGGACTGTCCGTATGTCGCACCGGTGCCGTATCGCGGTCAGCGCTGTGAGCCGTGGATGGTCAAGGAAGTCTATAAAAAAATCGCCGCTATTCGCGGCGAAGACGAAGAGGCTGTTCGACTGGCTCTCATCGATAACGCAAAGCGTTTCTACAAATTTTAAATAGCAAGAGCTGCACCTCGGTGCAGCTCTCAAGGATTGGTGTAGTAGGGTTACTACACCGAGTGGGTTGGGTTGCCTGCCCGGTCTTCGTACCCGCTCAGGCGGAAGTCGTCGCCACTGAGCGGATAGTCGACTTTTGTCTTTGGGGCCGGCTTTGCCCTCTTGAGGGTCGGCGGGTGCCCCAGGATGATTCCGCCGATGTAGGCGAGGGCGATCACGACGGCCGCACCGATTCGAATGAACAGCGTCCACTCGACCACTGAGGTCATCACGATGATGCTCACGACCATGAGGAGGGCGAAGAGCCCGGCCCGCACCTCCCAGTGCGGCCCAAAGGTCTGGCGCACCTCGATGGCGCCCACGACGGCAGCGAAGGCGCACAGCGCGACGAGGATAGAAAGAACGTCCATGATGTTCCCCTCCTTAGGGAATGTTGGTTGAGTCGGTCTTTTTTATAGCATGAAAATATCTTCTAGTCAAATATTTTGATGAGGTAGGTGTCGAGTTCGCGTTGGTCTAGGTCGTAGAATGAGCGCTTATCTTCGTGGAGGTCGCTGGCCAAGCTGCGACCAACGAAGCGCCAATGCCAGGGTTCGTAGATGTAGAATTGGTTGCCTTCAGGGTAGGAGAGGATAAAACCATATTCGTGCGCATTCGCCATAAGCCAGGCGAAAGCTGGGGTGGTACCGAAGCTTGTTGTGAGAAATTGTGTTCCGGTATCGACGATGTCGATGGTAGTACCGAGTTGATGTTCGGAATAGCCTTGGTCAGCCGAGAAAGCGTTGGCTCCACTACCGTAGACAATACTATGGCTTGTCTTCACTTCACGTTGCTCGTCAAAAGAGCGAAAAGCTGAGACAACCTTTATGTCATGTCCGGCGCGCTTGGCATCTGCAAGCATGTCTTCGAGGAATTCAATTGCGTCACCATGAAAATAGTGATCTCTGTCCGGATTCATGAGGTATTCCTCATCGATAAGGGTGAGTTTGAGTGGAATGAAGTTTTCGTTAAGGAAATATGTGCGGGAGTATTTCTTGAGGAGCTCCTCATCAGTCTTTGAAAGTTTGTCGAGCACTCCAACTGTGCCGGCGAGTTCGCTGATTTGGTCTTCAAACTCCTCGTTCCGATTCTTCTCACGCCGTAGGTCTCGTTCGATATCATCGAGTTCTTCGGCGGTGAGAGCGAGTCGGCTTGAGAGTTCGGTGATGGTGCTGCTGGCAAGGTCGCGTTCAGCGAGGAGTTGCCGCGTAGTTGAAGCTGCCTCAGACTGAAATTCACCGCGCTCATTTTGGAGGATGGCGATTTGTTTGGTTTGCGTCACCGTTTTGCTGTAGAAATAGAGTGTACTACCAATAAGTGCACAAATAATCACACCGAGGATACTGTACACGAGCCATGGTTTGGACTGGGGAGTTGGAATCACGAGCCTTATTCTAGCACGCCAAGGCGGCTTGAATAGAGCCACTTTTCATGGTAGGGTTAGCCCGTTATTAAGTTAAGTTCTGTCACATGTCAGAAACACAAATGCCAGCAGCCGAAGCGGCTCTCGAGAATGGACACGAAGTCCATGCGTATGAGTTCGCTTTCCACGTACTTCCAACGGTTGCTGAAGGGGAAGTGCCCGGTGTCTTTGAGTCACTCAAAGCCCATATTACAAAGGCGGGTGGTGAAATCTTCGATACCGAAGAGCCACAGCGCTTCGATCTTGCATACGAGATCGTAAAGTACCTTGAAGGTAAAAATCGTAAGTTCAGTAGTGCCTATTTTGGTTGGGTACGTTTTCGCCTTGAGGCGGGAGCTCTCACAGCGCTTACTGAGGATCTTGATAGTGAGAAGTCACTTCTTCGTTATCTCCTCATCAAGCTTACTAAGGTTGAGGAAGCACACGCGTTTCGTTTCCACGAGTCGCTCGCTCACCGCAAAGTAACCACTATTTCCGATGAGGAAGTAGCTGAAGTTGCTGAAGATGCGGTAGAAGTCGTTGAGGAGGTTGCGGGAGACGATGTTGTTGCCCCAGTGGCAGCGACAGAGGCTGAGGATGGCGAGGAGGCTAAGTAAGCGCTATACTAGGGCATACTAAGCTAACGACACTGAATCAACTATGTATCTCAACAAAGCGATGCTCTACGGTAATCTCACAAGAGATCCTGAACTCAAGGCCCTCCCAAGTGGCCAGCAGGTCTGTTCGTTCTCACTAGCTACCAACCGTGTCTACAATGACCGTGATGGCAAGCGCCAAGAGGCGACTGATTACCACAATGTTGTTGTCTTCGGCAAGCAGGGTGAAAACTGCGCCAAGTACCTTACAAAGGGAAGTAGCACCTACGTTGAAGGACGACTTCAGACTCGTAGTTGGGATAAAGACGGTGTGAAGCAATATCGTACAGAAGTCATAGCCGACCGAGTCCAGTTTGGACCAAAGGGAAGTGGTAGCGGTGCTCCAGCTCCACAAGGAGGAGCGAGCGATAAGTCAGTCGGTGACAACCGCGACTCGGCCCTCCCAGATTACCCAGAAGAGGAGATCAACCCTGAGGACATCCCATTTTAAAGGGATAGATACCCAATCAACTTCGTTCCGGCAGCACTATTTTTATCAACCCCACTGAAAATTCTATGGAACAACAGCACAATCTACACAAGAAGGCCGCCATTGAGCACATTGACTACAAGGACATCACTCGTCTCTCAGCTCATGTGAACCCACACGCGCGTATGATGAACCGCCGCCGCACTGGCTTCTCAGCCAAGCAGCAGCGCGACTTCGCCCGCGCTATCAAGCGTTCACGTTTTATGGCTCTCATGCCGTACATCCAGCACTAATCACTGGAATGAAAAGCAACGCCACCCTAAAGGGTGGCGTTGCTTTTAGTTTTATTTTGTGGTGTAGTATAGGTTGGTAGATAGTGTCGTTCAACTCAGGAGGTACACACATGAATTTTTACAAAGCCTGCGATGAGCTCATCGCTACCGCTCTTTTGCCGGTTCTGCTTTACGGTTTTGCCACCATTCCATGGCTGACCGCAGTGGGACTGCTCTTGGCGGTTGTGTTTTGGCCGCGCACACCGATCAGCTACCACGTCGCTTCGTGGTTTCGCTAGTCGGTAGCGTCGCCTGACAGGACTAGTGTGTTCCTCAAACGAGGGAACGATAAAGGCCGCAGTGCTACGCACTGCGGCCTTTATTCGTGTGGAATTGGAATCTTTAGGCCTTTTCGACACGTTCAGAGTAATCTCCTGATTCGGTATTAATAGCGATAATGTCACCCTGGTTGATGAACATTGGCACCATGACCTTGGCACCAGTCTCGAGAATGGCTTCCTTGAGTGCGCCGCCTGAGGTGTTGCCCTTTACTGCGTCGACAGTTTCTGTCACCTTGAGTTCAATCTTAATTGGAATGGTGACGCCAATGATGTTTTCATCGTACACAAGTGCCTTAAGCTCAGAGCGTTCTTTAATGAACTTACCAGCATCGCCAACGAGGTCCTCGGTGAGGAAGAAACGTTCTGCAGGCTTACCTGTAACATGGAACCAGAATTCATTGCCTTTGCGGTAAATGAAGGTGATGTTCTTATTCTCGAGGTCAGCTTCTTCCGCGGTTTCGTTCATGTGGAAAGTCGCTTCGATAACACGGCCTGATACAAGGCTCTTCAGCTTAGTATTGTTGACTGGCTTACGTTTCTGTTTGCGGAAAACATGAGAGGAGAGTACGAGACACGGCTCATCATTGAAAACAATGACTTTTTTGATACTTATTTCGTTATATGAGAGGACGGCCATAGATATGATTTAAATGTTACACTAAGGTGACGCCAAGATACTACCACATATGGACAGACTGACAACCCAAGATGCAAAGGCTGGACTGCCGGACGAAGATATATTACGACGGAGTCTAAATGAACCGTGGCTCTTTTCCTTCCTGGTCGAGCGGTACGAAGCGGCCTTTTTGCGTAAAGTACGAGCTATACTTCGCGACCCGCGCGATGTGGAGGAGGTCGTACTGGATACCTTTACGAAGATTTATATTAATGCGCACACCTTCACACCGCAGACAGGTGCCCAGTTCTCGTCTTGGGCGTATCGTATTCTCTTGAATACTGCTTTTACGCGGTATCAAAAGCTTATAAAAGAAGGGCAGCGTTTTATTGTTTGGGATACGGAGTTTGAACAATTTATTTCTAGTCAACAAGATCACAGTGGCTTAGCCGAAGAACGCGATGGAGTAGAGCGTATCCTGGCTCGACTACCCGGACACTTTGCCTCAGTCCTTCGTCTTCACTACCTAGAACGCTGGTCACACGAAGATATTGCTCGTGAGACCGGGGAGAAGGTGGGGACGATAAAGGCACGCATTCATCGAGCGAAGGCTGCGTTTCGGAAGGAGAGTACGGATACTGAGCTCGAAGCCCTCTTGTAACCTATTAGGTATTTTGCGAGTTTATATAGATATAACACGTATATGAATCAGTCACTTAAATCACACATTATGCGCCGCGTATATTATAGCTACCTCCTGAGCTTCGGTAGTTCACTTATATTTTGGCAGGGAATATTCCTGGGGGCGGCCACACTTCTCTTGGCACGCTGGCTCCATGTGGCGAGTATTGTCGACAACTTCCTTGCGGTCCCGGTGCGGGAGGTGCCGAACTTCATTGTAGGTTCGTTTTTAGGAGCCATCTCCCATGGCGAAGTCGTGACTGCTTTTGTTGCTACGTTGGCGCTTGTTATCGCGTTCTTGGCCTCCCGTCGTCTTGGTCGGGCACTGGCGACACGGTCGCTCGTAGCTCACTCCTAAGCAACATGAAAAGCCTGGACCAGCTATGCTGGTCCGGGCTTTTCTTATCCTAATTACTCAGCTGCGGTAGATTTGTTAGCATCTTCCTTAAGTGCCTTACGGATGTAGGTGAGGAGCTCCTTCTGTACCTTTGGATTATCACGGAGGAAGGTACGAGCAGCATCATAGCCGCGACCGAGTTTTATTTCGGTACTTTCGTCACCACCCGGTGGCAAGAATGAATAGGAAGCTCCAGACTTACGGATGAACTTGTATTTCTCACCGAGCGCAAGAAGTTCTCCTTGGGTACTGATACCTTCTCCGTAGATAAGATCGAATTCTGTGGTGCGGAATGGGGAAGCGACTTTGTTCTTAACCACCTTTACGCGGTGGCGTCCACCGACAACTTCCTCACCTTTCTTGATCTGCGCGATGCGACGGATGTCGAGACGAACAGAAGTGTAGAACTTAAGGGCCTTGCCGCCTGGGGTGGTCTCTGGGTTACCGAACATAACACCGACCTGCATACGGATTTGGTTGATGAAGATGACGACCGTCTTACTCTTCGCCACAATTCCCGTGAGCTTGCGGAGTGCCTGACTCATGAGACGAGCCTGCTTGCCCACATGGTGCGCGCCCATCTCACCTTCGATCTCATCGCGAGGGGTGAGGGCAGCGACTGAGTCG
>JACCDR011639463.1_pt1 | contig 21924 bp, 20 predicted proteins | sample 7446431 | NCBI WGS metagenome assembly JACCDR01 (sample SAMN15323443, study PRJNA562643) | freshwater metagenome | isolation source: river surface water | place: USA:Blue River Watershed | collected 2017-08-17 | reverse complement strand
TAGCCCTCAATCTACTCCGAAACGATAACACTAGTAAGCAAGGGATCAAAACCCGTAGATTGAGAGCTGGATGGGATGACAAATACCTCAAAAATATACTTAATATTTAAAGGCGATTGCCATGACTCAAGCAATAGGCATAAAACTTAAAAAGATCCGCAGACAGATGGTATAAAACTACTTCGGGTTTGGCACCAAAATTTGTAAATAGATATAGATTGAGCATTATATTATATTGTTCAATCTCCTCACTATAAGCCACCTGACGCCCATTATTAATGCATTGGGTAGCAAAGTCAAACAAAGCATTAGCAGGGCTGTTAAAATCGGATCTTAATACTCCTTCGGATATGCAACTACCTAGTTCCTGTTGATTTTTGTAGCAATTCTGATAAGTAAAGAACTCTGTCACTTTATCATTATTGCTATTTATTAATGCAATCTTGTCTCCTAGCTGAATCAAGCCAAAGGGTACAAAGAAAGTGCGAATTAATGCTTCTTTGGATACATACAGTCCATCTTCATATGAATGATGAAAGTTTATAAAAGTCCCTGACCCAGAGAGAATATAGTTATCTCTACCCGCTGGAAAGAGTTTTGTTTTTTGCCCTGTAATCCTGCAATAACCCAATTGAGAAGGTGCAGTTTCTTCAATAAGCCCTTTATAAAACGCAAGCGTTGCCTGAATTTTTTTATCCCCTTTGAAAGCTGCTTGTGTAATAGTTGAGTTTAAAAAGAAAGCATGAAGTTTACCTCCCCAATTATTTACATAGATCTTGGCTACCGATTCTATCAATTCCAAAATACTTTTATCCTTGTAGGCTTCCTGAGTGATAAGGTTTTTTATCACATAGCCACCAATGTCCACAAAAGGATCACCTGTAATAGCTATTAAAGCCTCATAATAAGAAGTTTTTATTATAGTATTCATAAGATAATATATAAAATAAATTTAATACTCCCTAGTATATTGGTTTCTTAAAACAAATAGAATTAAAATCTCATAAAAAACAAAAATAAATTGCAATAAACTAATTATTTTTACCCCTACTTTCACCTCTTATCATAAAGCTTATGCAAACACATCCTCTTCTTCTTAAAGATGATGCAGATACCCCCGAAGAAGCCATACGCAAAATCCGATACTATACTCATGAACATCTATATCTTTTTAAAAACGGCAAACAAATAGGGCGTTTTCGAGGTGAAACAGATCGAGTAACGATTGAAACCAAGCATTTTGATCTTTTGGAAGATGCCACCCTTGTACACAATCATCCTAGAGGCTATCCTCCCTCTAGAGAGGATGTGGAAGGTGCAATACGATATAACAGCAAAGAATTGATAGTGGTCACAGAAACCTATATCTATATAATTCCTAGACCTAAAAATGGCTGGAATATCGACTTTGATGATCCAAGAGTTGAAGAATGGTACGCCGCTTGCGAGAACCTCGCAAGAAGTGCAATGGATAGAAAGATTCATGAAATTTTGGTTGTGATTCAAAATGTATGATAGATTTTCAGTCTGACTATCAGCAGTTTATGTGTGTAATTATTCTTTTGTCTTCCGGCAGGGATCTTCGCACACAGACGACGGCCGCTGTATTTGCGCGAAGATCCCTACGGGAGGACAAAAAAAGGCGTTCAAACAGAAAGGAAGCTTTTTTACTCATCATACCTTTTGAAACACAGCCGAAATAATATTTATTCACTATATTTGGGACATCTTCTTTCGTGAACTTGGAATAAGTTATGTCCAGAAAACGCACCTATAATCCTGCTTCGGCCTTCGATGATCGCAGCCTTCCTAAAGAGAAAGTTTCTATTTCTGTGGAACGATCCGCAGAGATTGATGCCTTTATGAGACCTATCTTAGATGAAGAAATAGCTAAACTCAAACAGGAAAAGCCTGAATTATTCCCTTCAACATGGAAAGAAAAAATACCAACGTAATACCTCCTCCCTACAGGAATTGAAATAGTATTTTGGTAGCTTAGTTACCTTTTAATCGTACCATCTGGGAGTTAGTCCCTGCGTAACAGTTTGTTATTCAGGGACTTTTTGTTTTTGGCTCTACTACTTCACAACACCCAAACCCTTCGGCATTGTAGCGTCCAAAACCTGCGAGCAAGCCTATTTCCAGTAGCTCACAGGGGGCGGTTAGGTCGAAGTCGAACAGGTAGCCTTTGACACGGGTGGCAGCAGGGGTATGATCTTTCAGGGTGATGAGCCGTGATTTAGGCAGTGGCGTATGAAGCTGAAACACAATAGGCATTTCCATCCAGTTGGGATGTAGCGGATTTTCACTGGCCAGGTATTTATCCAGCAGATTTTTAGTGAGTAGCTCAGTGTATCCTTCCTCTGTGGGAGAGAGATAGTTGTCCATTCCCCGGTTATTTTTACGGCTCACCACCAGCGGCGACAGGGTACGCATCCGAATCGTCTGGCTGGAAATCTGCCAGTCTAGGCTTTCTACCTGTTTCACCCGAAACCCTACCTGTGATATCCGGTCGCCTAGTAGCAGGGTCTGATCCGCAAACAATCCCATGACAAAGTGTTCGGCGGCTTTGTTGGCATAGAAAGAGACGGTTACGGCTATTTCTTCGGAAAATAATCGGATACGGTCACTGCCAGACTCCAGTTTGAACTTTGGAATGTCCAAGGCTGAAAACGTAAAAAACTTGAACCGTTTGTTTCCGATCTGGTGGCCGTGATTGTGCAGAAAGTCAGAGTATCCGGCATCGGCCTGCTGAATGATGCGGTAAATCCAGCAAGACAACGGATAGCTGTAATTGACAGGCAGTAGCTGCTGGTGGTGGTTGGTGCGTTGCAGGGTGATTTTGAGTCGCATAGATACGTGTGATAGCTGTCAGATAAAATGTCAGTTGGTGTGTGGCAGAGATTCTGTGCCGTTACGCCCCTTCTTTTCTTCATGGCTCAAAACTAATCTACCCTTTTCCCGATGACTGGGAATATCTGTTTTGCCAGCAATAGCCTGAAGGATCACATCTACTTCTTCCTGACAAAAACTGAGGTATATCTGCAAGTGTTTGGGCTGCCGGATCAGTTTGTACCGATGGGTATACGTATCTTTTTCCAGACGTAAGCCCATTTCTTCCAAACTATCCTTGATCCGATACACAGAACTCTTGCTCAATTGCAGGCTTTCCTCTAGTTGCTTCAGGCTTCGTCCTCCTTCCGAAGACAGCAGGCGAATAGCTTTTAATGCTTTTAATAGTTGATTAGCAGTTTCATTCATGAAATAGTGTAAAAAATTTCACAGCGTTAGGGATGCGTGCAAGGTGTACATTTTCCCCCTTGGGTGCAATACCTACTTTTGGGGAATTTATATCCCCAAAAGTAGGTATGTTTTTCTTTCTACAACATGTTTTTGCTCAATAGCTTTTTCCAGCAGGACGTACAGTAAGAAAATATATGCCAATAACTACACACAATTTCCAGGAAAGTGGATACAACTGAAACGTATAGACCAAGGGCAGCTAGGACAATGCAAATACCACAACCAGAATGTATGGGTAATCAACCAAAAAATCTATGGCTGGATAATCAGTTTCTGAATAAATTTCTGTTGTTTGGTCAATACTTCCAACATATAGATTCCTTCAGCCAGTGATTCTGTGTGCAGTTCAACGGGGGTTTGTGTACCCAGTACGACTGTCTCTTGTCGGATCAACTGACCAAGCATGGTGGTAAGCCGAAGGGTGGCTTTTTGAGGTGTATTTGTCTCTAAACCAATCGAAACCGTTACTTTGTCTTTGGCAGGATTTGGCACAACCGTAAGCAGGTGTTCTGTAGGCGAATCATTCTTTACCTGTACCACCGTTGAGTAGCCTGTCTGACCGTTTTTATCTACCTGTGCCAGTCGGTAATAGTTCGTTCCTGAAGCTGGGTGGGTATCCATGCAAAAGTAGCTGTGCAAGGTATTGCTATAGCCTTGTGCAGGCACAGTACAAATGGTTTCAAAATGAATGCCATCTACTGACCGTTCTACCCGAAATACGTCTGAACTGGTTTCAGAAATAGTTTGCCAGTTAATCTGTATGCCTGTCGTTGTTTTTTGTGCCCGAAAGGAAAGCAGTGTTACAGGTAGTGGCAGAATACACTGGGCCTGTATTTGTCCAGAGACAGCCATACAGTTTAGGTTACGGCTAGTCATTACCCCCGAGGAGTTGGCGACTAACACCCGCACAAAGTCATCTTGAACCACTGGAGAAGCCACGTTATAGGTAGCAGAAGTAGCTCCGGAAATATCAGTCCATGCTCCAGCTCCTCGTCTCATTTGCCATTGGTATACAGGCGTATCAAATTCGGGTGTAGTAGCAACCTGAATCTGAGGTACAGGATTACATTGCGGAAAATTGTTACTTGTAGTCAGGCTACCTACACAGGGTGTAAAAGAAAAGTTATCTAAGGCTAAGTCATTGCCATTGCCTCCAGGAGCTTTGTTACGGATGCCTAGTTTCAGACTAGTTACACCAGGTTTGGTTTTGAAGCTAAAGCCATATTTGTGCCACACTTCGTCATTCGGCACCGGGCCTGGCGGACTATAGACCACTACATCATCTATCAAGAATTCAATGTCTGGGTTAATGTGGTACGCTTTACAGCCACCACAGTTATTGGAAGCAGCACCCATCCAATTAGGAGCGGCACCATTACGTGCCGACATCTGCTGACATCCTGGCTCTGTTACTGGATTACAGGGGTCACCAACGGAGCTGCCACCCGGATTCGTATTGGTTGCCATGGTATTACTGAGCACATTAAATACTTCCACACTAAACTCATACCGTGAGTTATCACAGAACGAATTACTGGGTGTCTGTTCATAAAAAAGCCCTGGCGGATAGGAGGCATTCACCACCATCATGAATCCAGATCCGCTGCGGTCAGGAATACTCACCCAAACAGGAACGGAGGTAGAAGGCACTACTCCAAACAGATTTCGGACACCTGTAGAAATGGTATAATTGCCATCATTGGGTTGCAAATCGGTATCGAATACATAATTATAGCCCGGTGCAATTCCGTTCCAGGGTGCAGTATTGGTTTTGAAGGTAACTGCCGTAGGATTGGTATACTGCGGAGCAGTAGCTATTTGTTCATTCACGCCTGTAATACCTCCAAAATTTCCATCCACAAAAATATTCGAATTCAACGTACCTGTACATAACCCACCAACTACCTTTATTTTGTTGGAAGCAGGAACTACGGATGTAAAACTTTCACCCAGTCGGATTTCGTCTATGCCACTGTCAGAAATGGTTTCGTCGTAATAGGCAATGGCATTGAACCCATAGTCGCCAGTAACAGTCAGGGTGGCATCAGGCGTAACAGGAGGTGTAAAAACTCCTAATGCTGGATTGACAAAGAGGCTAATAGTAGCTCCTGTAGGAGCAGAGCCAACAGTACCCGTATAGGCAATACTCATCACCAGTAATGTCCAGTCAGTGGCACTGACAGAGGCCGTACTGGCTGCAACAGTACCCTGGTCTCTCACCGTCCAGATAGGTACGCCCGCAGAAACAGCTGTGGTCAATGCTAAGTAGGTACCTGTATTAGAGGCATCGTCATAATCTACCACATTGCTGCTATTGTCATGAAAGGCAAAGACAAACTCGCCCGTGGTACTTTCTTTTCGGGCCAGTAGACTCACCCAGATCGTAGACCCTGGTCTGCCAATACGTGAGGCCGTGGAATTTCCGTTGGAAGGAGCCGGTCCGCCACCTGTCGGACAATCGGCAATCAGAAAATTGGTTGCCAATGCACCACCAGAACTACTACACCCAAAAGAGCCACCAGTACTTACTTGCAAGGGCCGTCCAGCAGCAATATCTGCGTCTCCCCTTCCCCCAATAGCCGTTGTACCTGAAGTAATCAGGTCATAGGTGCCATTGGTATAACCAGGTGAATTGACCGTATTTACATTATATCCGGGAATGGTTCCATTGGTAGATCCTGTGCTTCGCCGAGCTACTTTCCAGTCTCCTGCCCAGCCACCAACAGCTCCATTGATTGCCGGCGCAGAAGGAATGCTGCTAGACCCATATACATGTAACAATGCGGTGGTAGTCGTATTGTAATAGTCAAAGCCTTCATAAGCCATCACAGGGTTACTCCGTTGTGCATATACTACTTGTATACACATAACCCCATACAAACAAACAGATGCTAGAGCAACGTAAAAAGTTCTCATTAGTAGATGTATAAGATAGATCCTTTATCTGTAAATTTTAAAACAATATATATACTCTCCTACACCTGACCTGTCAAAAGCTATATCTATTATAGTCTCTCATAGACTGGTACTTTATTTTCTTGCTTTTTTTAATTACACCCTTTACTATCAAAACTGAGGTATGTTCTTACAAAAAACACTTATTAATAGCCTAAAGTAACAACAGAAAGAGAAAAAAGGCAATTGTCTGTTTACCAACCCACAAAGCTAGATGTACTTTCATGGGGCAGGTATGTCTATATGTCTGAAAAGAGAACAATTTATGCATAATTCTTCCTAAAAATATGCCACAGGGATTCTGTCTGTATAGGTAAAAATGAAGGGAAATGCCTTTTCTTTGAGGCATCTCCAATGTATTCTACCCAATAGTCGTCTATATATTACATACATTCATATATCCTCCCATTATCCTTTGTCGTCTCCTATTACTTCTAGTGGCAAACATCCCTATGCATAACTGGTAAACAAAACTGTTCAGTTTTTGAACAAATTCTTACGCTGTACTAATACAAGCATTAACGAACACCTATGGGGTCTTTTTACAGAATAAAACTTACCTGTCAGAATCCGAAAACAATCCTTGTATCCAATAAACACAAATACCTGCTACTTTTCCTCATTTTGGGTATTACACTTCTATACTTTCTTTCCTTTCCTAGGAGGTAGCTAAATAATAGCCAGATAAAATTGTACATATCCTGACACAGACCGTAAAAATCAGTATACAGGCTAAGGATTTATCTGAAATCAAAAAAATATAAAAAAATAAATATTTTTTGTGATATTTTTTTTTAAATAATCAATTATCACGTAATATTGCAATGAAATAATTTAAAAATTACAATTTACACAATACGCAGCTAGATGCAATCAATCGAAAAAATTCATGAACACATTATATATTTTCTCAGACAAACCTGCTTCTAATTCTTTACCGATTTTCTCTCTTCATCTACTGCTTTTTAAGGAAACATCATTTGCAAGACACTGCTTGATGTCTATACAACTTTTCACACTTTTAACTCACACACACCATGTACACACAGTATTTTACACAACAATTGATCGTCCGAACACTGGGAATCTTAGTAGGATTTCTCTGTCTCTGTTCTATATCCGTGGCACAAGTAAACTTCCCTGGTGGAAGAATTGCCTTGAGCTTTGACGGCAACCAACATGACCTAGATGATGTTGGAGCGATGCCTATGTCATTGGCTTTGATTGAGGCCGCTGGATTAAAAAGCAAGGTGGTACACATCGAACACTCCAACCACGTATGTGACAACAGTGTCAGCCAAAACAATGAGATGAAGACCAGTGCAGCAGGTCTGGTGTCTCGCTTTGGCTACAGTGCCAGTGTAATCTTTGACTATCAGAGCCAGGGAACCACAGCAACTGCCAACTTCATTGCTGCCATCAATGCATCTACTGCGTCTGATCCGTTGTGGATTGTGGCTGCAGGCCCGATGGAAACAGTATGGAGAGCACTGAACGGTGCACAGGCATCGAAAAGACAGTATGTATATGTGGTTTCACACTCCAAGTGGAATCAGAACCATGCTGATTGCGGTGCTAACAACAGCCATACCTGGGCCAACATGAAAAGCAATTTCCCTGAGCCGTTTTATGTGGAAGCCTGTAACCAGACAGGTACGCCCTGCCCTGCTTCCAGTGACAACAACCCCAACTTGCTACCTGACCAGAACACCTGCAATGGCGACAACGACTGGGAATCACCTTCCAGCAAATGGGCTTGGCTACAAAACTCTAGCGACCCAGATTTGGCATGGCTGTACACCCGTGACAAGTCAGACGGATCAGGTACAGTAGACGTATCAGATGCAGGAATGACGTATTTTATCATTACTGGAGGCCCTCTCAATGGTGGTGACAAACGGGCTGGCTGGGCTAAAGCCAAAGCTCTGCTCGAAAACCCCGTAGGTGGCGGCGGCGGTGGAGACACCCAGGCTCCTACTACTCCCGGTGCAGTCAGTGCCTCCAGCATAACCCAGACTGGCGTGACGCTGTCATGGGCAGGCTCGACAGACAATGTAGGCGTAACAGGCTATGAGGTGTTTCAGAACAATACTCTAGCTGCGACAGTAACTGGTACATCTGCCACTCTTACAAACCTGACCTGCAACACAGCGTATACCTTTAAAGTACGTGCCAAAGATGCCGCTGGAAACAATTCTGCCTTTACAGCCAATACATCTATAACAACTGCTGTCTGTGATACTCAAACCTGTGCCACAGTACGCACCCAAGCCGAAAGCTTCACAGCACAAAGCGGCACAAAGATTGAAGAGAACAGCCGCCTGGCTTTCATCAACAATGGCGACTGGGCCGACTACAGTGTTAATGTGCCTTGTACAGGTACTTATACCTTCGTAGTACGGGTAGCTACTGAGAAGGCTGGCGGTACCCTGACCCTGAAAAAAGGAGCGACTAACCTGGGCAGCGTCGCGGTGACTACCACCGGAAGCTGGACTACCTGGGTCAACAAGACGGTCAGTGTCACCCTAACCGAAGGTGTGCAGACGCTTCGTTTACAATTTACAGGCAGTGGTACTGGATTTCTCTACAATGTGGACTGGTTTGAATTTGAAAAACAAGCTGCTGCTGCACGGAAAGGCGTTGCTACTCAGACAGTACAACAAAGCATCCGGTTATTTCCGAATCCAGTAGAAAATACATTAACGATTGAAGGATGGACAAAAGATTCCAGCTTTGAAATATTCAACATCCAGGGACGATTTATCAAGGCAGGTACTCAACCTACGATAAACGTTTCTGACTTGCAAAAAGGAATGTATATACTTCGTTATGCAGGACAGGCGTATAAGTTTATCAAAGAATAATATATGACTATTTCCTTAAAACAAGAAGAGAGAAAACGGTGACTTATTTCTAAAAAGTACCGATTCTGCAAACATCCACTACATACTTTGTAGTGGATGTTTTTTTTCAGGACTTATCCCGTTTTTTCATAGTAAAACTTATCTCTGGCGACGTGCCACTACTTGCTTGCGAATCCCTTGCATAAGCAAAATGGTAGCTACAGAACATATCATTCCTACCAATGCCCCTACCAATACATCCAGCGGATAGTGTACCCCTACATACACACGGCTATAAGCTACTAACAAAGCCCAAGGAAAAAGAAAAACGACATAGGACATTTTTGAACGAGCCAGCAAAAAAAATGTAGTTGCTAAAGCAAACGTAGTAGAAGCATGAGACGAGACAAACCCATACTGTCCACCACAGCCCCGTAGTACAAATACCTGTGCTTGTATGGCCAGTTCATGGCAAGGACGTAGACGTTCAAAGAAAGGTTTCATCAGTCCAGAAGCTACGTAGTCGGCTAGTCCAATAGCGGCTATTGCTGTTAGGGCAATCCAGACACCATCTATTTTGTATAGCCGAATGAGAAGAAAAATCAGAACTCCATACATAGGATACCAGAAGTATTGGTCTGTGATCCAGTACATAGCCGGATCTGCCCAAAAAGTATGCTGCCTATTCAACCACAAAAAAAGTTCTGTATCCCACTGTTTCAATTGTTCCATTCCTATCTTGTCAAAGATGATCAAATACTATGCATGAATGGTTAAAAAGACCATTTAAACATAATATACCCTACACTTATACCCATGATATGCCTTTTTTCAGGTTTTGGAGGGTATAGGCTTCTGGGCTGTTGGGAGAAGGTTGGTAGTTGTAGAGCCATTCGGCTACAGGCGGCATACTCATCAAAATAGACTCAGTACGACCGTCAGTGTCTAGTCCAAATTTGGTTCCCTTGTCGTAGACTAGGTTAAACTCCACATACCGACCTCTACGCACGGCCTGCCACTGCTTTTCGGCTTCTCCATAAGGCAGATTTGAATTTTTATGCATGAAATACGTATACGCAGGTACAAAAGCTTCGCCTACGTCCTGCACAAAATCAAAGAGTTGAGCCTTGGTCATTCCTTCACTATCAGAGAGTCGGTCAAAGAAAATGCCGCCAATGCCACGCGTTTCCTGTCGGTGTTTGATATAGAAATAATGATCTGCCCATTCTTTGAAACGGGTATAAAAATCGGCGTGGTGGCGGTCACATACCTGCTTGAGATGGATATGAAAATAGCGGGCATCGGCAGGGTCTACATAATGTGGGGTTAGGTCAATGCCACCGCCAAACCACCATACCCCATTAGACATCTCAAAATAGCGAACATTCATGTGAATAATCGGCACCATCGGACTTACAGGATGTAGTACAATAGACACACCTGTAGCGTAAAAATCGGATTCTTCGAGTTGCAAAGCCTGCAAAATAGGCCGTGGCGTAGAACCATGTACCGCAGAAAAAGCCACTCCACCTTTGGCCAGTACGGCTCCCTGCTGAATGACTCGGGTACGGCCTCCCCCGCCAGCTTCCCGTTCCCAGAGATCTTCCTGAAATACTGCGTGTCCATCCGCTTTTTCCAAGGCTAGACAAATCCGATCCTGTAATCCTTTAAACCACTCTGAAATCTGTTCTTTTGCAAGCATATGATATGGTATAGTCTCTATAAAAATGGTTGAATGGTTAGAATGGCAGGTTGGTAGATTGAGAACATGGCATCAATCTGCTGTTCTAACCATGCGGGTGCAAAAATAACAGGATTCTCTAAATTCAATCCATTTCTACCTATTTGGATCAGATAAAATTGAAAAAACAGATAAAATGCTGCTATCTTGCCAGTTCGTTAGGTTTCTAACCATCAAAGAAATTTAATTTACTTTGGGTTTGTTAAACTAAACAGAAAGAGGTGTATCTAAATTTTTGATCAGAAGAATATAAAGAGCATACAAGCCCATTCATTTTTACGTTTCATGACTTATACACGTGTGTTTGCAGGTATTGCCTGCCTGGCAGGTATACTGACCCTAGGCAGTTGCCAGAAAGAAAGTCCTTCGTTTCAGTATGCCCCTGGCATCAAAGTATATCCACAACTTGATTTTCAGCCACCATCTACCATTCCTGCCGAACTGGTATCTGCGGTCAAACCTCCAGAAGGAATGGTTTTCATACCAGGCGGATACACCCGCATCGGCTCTGACGAGCCAGAGGCTCAGACATGGGAAAAACCCGCCTTTTGGGTGCAGATTAAGCCTTTCTTTATGGATATTCATCCGGTTACTGTAGCACAGTTTCGGGCGTTTATAAAGGCTACTCATTACGTGACAGAAGCCGAAACCTTTGGCGATGCAGGTGTACTCAATGAACAAACCAAAGCATGGGAACTACAGAAAGGAGCCAATTGGGAATATCCACAGGGAAAACAAAAGGCCAAAGCGGTAGATAACCACCCTGTTACGCAGGTGTCATGGAAGGATGCAACCGCTTATGCCAAATGGGCTGGCAAACGATTGCCACATGAATTTGAATGGGAACACGCCGCCCGTAATGCCACCAACGAACAAACCCGGTATCCGTGGGGCAACGACTTAAAACCTGACGGAAAGTTTATGGCCAATATTTGGCAGGGACATTTCCCTGATACCAACTATGTAGAAGATGGATTTCGGTTTACATCTCCAGTAGGATATTTTGGAAAAACCAAGCTAGGACTCACAGATATGACAGGCAATGTATGGGAATGGAGTCAGGACTGGCGACAAAATTATAGTGAGGTGATTGCCAACAAAAAACCTGTTAATCCGACCGAAAAAGCAGGACGAGGCGGATCATTTTTGTGTGAAGCCCAGTGGTGCCACGGCTACCGTGTCTCAGGCCGCAGCTTTACCACACCCGAAACTTCCCTGATGCACACCGGCTTCCGATGTGTAAAAGATATTCCAGTCACAGATTAAACAGTTTTATCACTTTCACGGAAAACGCTGTATTTTCTGTGAAAGTGATTTTCTTTCTTACTGATTTCAGCTACCTTTGTACTTTTACAGACCATTTTCATTGGCTGAACATTCATGTATACAGTCAATGAATTGATTTTTTTCAGGTATAATACTTTTTTTTTAGCTATTAGCAGCCTATAGTTTACAAACAAGCGGGGGGTGTTTACTCACTCCTATCAATCTAGCTGCTAGTTGGTTACCAAATGATTTTTTCATCCATCAAACATGTATCATTTTCAGATACAACCCCGGCAGTCTCTGTATTTTTACAATATGCCAGGATAGTTGCCTAAGCGTAAAACATGAAGACTATGCCACCCATTGCGAAAGTGTTGATTGTGGAAGATGAATTTTCCATTGCTCTGGATATTCAGTTAGGATTGGAGCAACTCGGCTATACAGTCGTTGAAATAGCCCACAGCTACCAACAAGCCATCCAATACACAAAAAAATTGAATCCGGAGCTGATTCTAATGGATATTCATTTATCGGATACCAAAACCGGTATTGATGCAGCCCGGGATATTTATCAGGACTATGACATACCCATCGTTTTTCTGACAGCCTACGGTGATGACCGAACCTTTCAGGAAGCCTTACAGTCACAGCCTTTTGGGTATGTACTTAAGCCTTTTAAGATTCAGGAAGTATCGTTTGCCTTGCAGATTGCCTTGCAAAAACATCAACAACAGAAAACCCATCTCTCTGACAATCTTCCTGTTACGGATACGCTCTTTATCAAAGACAAATCGCAACTTATCAGCGTCAAACTAGATCAGATTCTGTGGGCTGAAGCTATGGATAATTATACCTGCATCATTACTCCCCAACGAAAAATAGTGGTCAATATGTTTTTGAAAGACTTTCATGAAAAAGTACCCCAGAATAAATTTATCCGTGTCCACCGTTCGTATATCGTTGCCTTGGACAAAATAGAGAAGATAGACGATTCTCATATATTTATCCAGCAACGATCCATCCCAGTAAGCAAAGCCTATAAACAGCCTCTGCTTGAGAAATTAACTATTTTATAAACAATTAAGCTCATGCCAATCCTTTCTCCTAGCCAAGCTTTGTATAGCTGGATACTTGTTGTCTGGCTGTGCTCAACCGGCTATGCCCAACCCGACAGTCTGGTACACAAACTGAACCAGGCTTCTGTGGACGAAAAAATAGAAATCTATAAAACCTTGGTTACCAAATACATCAACCAAAACGGAAACCAAGCCCTGAAATATGCCTTGGCAGGATTAGAGTTGTCCAAAAATAAGCCTGATAAGACGACAGGGTTCTTTTATCTCAATTTAGGCATATTGTATCGGACAAAATCAAGCTATGACACTGCAAGGATGTATTACCAGAAAGGCATTGATCTGAGTAAAAAAATGAAATCCCCTCTGGGTGTAGCCAAGTTTCAGCAAAATATGGGTGTATTAGCTATCCACCAAGGTAACTATACAGAAGGGGTAGACTATTACCTGAAAGCCCTCAAAGTCTATGAAGAGCTGCATGAAAAAGATTTGACCGTAGGCTTACTCAATAACATGGGCACGTTGTATTCGTGCCGATTAGGGGAACACGAAAAAGCCCTGACCTATTACCAAAAAGGACTCGCCATCAGCAATGAATCGCCGTATAAATCCATACTGCTGATGAATATGGGTGAAGTCTACATGCGGCAAAAAAAATGGAGCCAAGCCAGCCAGAATATGCATACAGCCATTCAGTATGCCGAAAAAGAGCAGGACAATAGAATCATCATAGCCTCGCTGAGTAATCTGGCCAATATTAGTCTGGAACTAAAACTACTTTCCAAAGCCCTCCTATATTCCAAACGATCACTGGACATACAACAAAAGTCAGGCATGGTACAAGGTACTTCATCTGAATATCTGCGACTGGCTGAAATTTATGACCAACTGCACCATAAAGATTCCACGGCATTCTATTACCAGCAAGCCCTGACCCAGGCACAGGAAACACAAAACCCGCTCAAACTTCAGAGCATTTATGAATCGTTGCATCCGTACTATGCACGCCAAAAAGACTTTGGCAAAAGTTATGACTATCTGCTCAAACTTAACCAGCTCAACGACTCATTGTTTCCCCTGGAAACAGCCAAACAATTAGAGGAATTACAGGCAAAGTTCGATTTGGACAAGAAGCAAAAAGAACTGATCTTGCTCAAAAAAGAAAATCAGATTAAATCCCTCGAAAACCAACGTCAGGGCAATACTCAACGGTTTCTGATAGTTGGACTGGTCGCAGCAGCAGGGGTTTTATCTGCACTTTTTTACGGCTATCGAGGCAAACAAAAAGCCAATATGATACTGGAAGAAAAAAACCAGAAAATAGCCGAGGCATTGCACGAACGAGAAATCCTGCTCAAGGAAGTTCATCATCGGGTCAAGAACAATCTACAGATTATATCCAGCCTGTTAAGCCTTCAGAATAAGTTCAGCGAAAACAAAAGCCCCTCGGATATTTTGCACCAAAGTCAGGATAAAATTCAGGCTATGGCCATTATCCATGAAAAACTATACCAATCCCAAGATCTCTCTTCCATCAACCTGAAAACCTATCTGGATAGCTTGCTGGAATATTTTAAAACCAGCTATCAACTGACTGACAAAAATATTTCCATTCATACCGCCATTGATGCCATTGCATTAGACATGGACCACCTGGTTCCTTGCGGACTGATTATCAATGAGATCCTTACCAACAGCATCAAGTATGCGTTTCCGGATCACAAACAGGGAAATATCCATATTCAGGCCGTACAAAAGCAGGAACAATGTGTGCTGACCATCCAGGATGATGGCATTGGTTTTTCGAAAACATTTCAGCCTTCCGAAGCTCAGTCGCTAGGCTTACGACTTATCCACGGACTCACCCGTCAAATCAAGGGCTATGTGGCGATTTCGTCTGCCACAGGGGTTTCGTATACCATTACGTTTCAGGTGTAAAGGCAGACGACCCTGTATTTGACTCTATTCACCCTTAGAAAAAGCTTATTGACCATGTATCTGAGTCACGCATGCATAATCTATGTATTTTTGTCACCGAAAAAAAACCATTTTTTGGTTGTGTATCAAAATGTGTGGTGGAAAAACAAGTTTCCAACGGCAGATCTGAATTTTTTAGGCACAGACTGGATAAGAAGCCGTTCTGTTTTGTCATTTTTGACAACTATTTTGCCTTCAGATCTCCTGTTAGTCAGAGTAAATAACTGATAATCAGACGACAAGTCATCATACATTTTGGTACACAACCCATTTTTTTAATCTAATTTACACAAACACATGAAAACCGTATTTTTTTTGGGCGTCGCCGTCTTATCTGTATGGACTACCAGCTGTAACCAATCCGAAAAAGTAGACCCACAAACCCCAGCAACCGTTCTTCTGGAGAATGCTAAACTAACCGATTTTCCACTGAAAGAAGCCGCCTATACGTCTATTGACATGGTGCAACCTGAAATGAACGGAAACACAGAGATCCAGGCAGGCGAAATCAAAATTGTTCTGATAAAGCCGTTTGCCGAACAGCCCTTGAGCTTAGCTAAGGTAAATTTCGACACGGAGAAATTCACAATTTCCCCAGCTATAGGAGAAAAGCAAACCTTTTCAGCTACTACGCCAGTCACCTATACCATTACCTCGAAAGAGAATCCGGCATTTAAGATTCACTACCGGGTATTTGTGATCACCGATCTTCCAGCTGCTGATTTAATGATTACGGGTTTCAGACTTGAAAAAAGCAAAAACCCAGACTTGCCAGCAGATATAGAAGCGTCTAGGATAGAGGTTGACCAACAACTTAACTATATATACCTATTTGTACCCGTAGGAACCGATTTTAGCAACCTCACTCCCACCATCACATTCAATGGTTCTAAGCTGTCTTACGTAAACTATGCAAATGGCAGTGATACTTCGCCTGTAGAGGGGGAATATCCTGTGTCAGGAAAAAGCATTGATTTTAAATATCCAAAAGTTACTTTTTTAAAGATTAGAAATGCTTCAGGTGAGCTAATCAAGCAGTATAACGTGATTGTAGACGTAAAAAATCCTATTCGATTCAATGCACCGATAATGAGTACGCTTGATGTGAAAGACGGTGAACCCTATTTTGGCGTGATCGGAACTTTTACCAATCAAGGCAACCATCCTATCTCCTATCGTGGAGCTACTTATAAAGACAAAATACCTGTGATCCCTACCAATGTAATCCAGGCTTTTCTTCAAATACCAGGTGGAGGCTTACAGCCAGGTGAAACATCGAATGTAAACGGAAATGTGACCCGTGGCTATCCACCTAACAGCTACCAGACCACAGCCGTTGCCATTCCGACTTTTTCCCTAAACAGTGCCGGCAGTGACTTGCTGGAGCCTTCAGAGGTGATTGTGAAGACAAATATTATAAACTAAGCAGGAATGTAATTGTAGAGCTGACTAGTTGCTCTACAATTACCTAATAAACCACTTATTCAATTCATAATCAAATTTTTAAACTTTTCTACATTTAAAACCAATTTCCATGATTACTGTTGTTCAAAGATATTTACTGTGGTTGGTGCTGATTGCCTTTGGAGCCACAAGCAGTTGTAAGTCAGATAAAAACTCAGATCCAGTCCCTCAGAAGCAACCGCCTGTATCTGAAAACCTTGCCATAACCAAAGTTACCTTTGAAAAAGATAAAAACCCAGACCTGCCACTGACCATAGAAGCAACCAAAATTGTAGACCATGAAAAGAGACAGGATGGAACAATCTACCACAGTACCATCTATCTATTGGTACCTGTTGGAACGGATTTTAGCCACTTAACACCAAGCATCTCTTATCAGGCAGCCTCCCTTTCCTACAATGTGGGCGAGGGATTTAAACCCTATCCCGCAGATGGGATGGTAGTAGATTTCAAATATCCTAAAACATTCCAACTCAAAGTAGCCAGCAAAGATGCTTCCCAACAAAAGATCTACGATGTGATTGTGGATGTGAAAGAACCCATCAAATTTGAACAGTCTTTTATTCGTACACCCAACGCAAAGAAAGGGGTACTCACTAGCTCTGGAAGTTATTGGATCAATCAAGGAAATCACCCTATTTTAAATGGTATTAAAATCGGTAGGGCTTACTTTCCTAATGCCGTAGAGATCAGCACCTACACCGATGTTATCTACCCTTCCGGAGCATCCTCTATCCATCATTTAGTTAGTTTACAAGGAGAAGAGGACGGAAAAGATATACTACCCGGAGAGAAAGGTGCCGTAGTAAACATAATTTGGACTAGTGCCATTGCCGGAGTCTACCAAAAAACAGCACTCATTACACCTGTTTTTGAGTTTGAAACTGGAAAAATTACTTCTCCGAATCTATGGGCTAGTCCATACGATAGCATTTTTGATTCTCAATCATTTACCATTCAAACCGTGGTTGAAGAATAAGAATCAAACATATTCTTTTGAAAGCATAACCAACCTTCACAACAATCCATTCTATCTATCCACAGGGAAAACAGCAGACCAAAACGATAGATCACTTTCACAGAAAATACAGCGTTTTCCGTGAAAGTGATCTATCGTTTTGGTAGCGAAAAAATCTGTGTAATCTGTGATCATCTAACGGGATTTGATGGTAAACTTTACCGTTCCCACGCCCCCACCTTCATTGCCTTCTTTGGCTGTATACTTACCTTTTTGTACATATGTCTTACACAAGGCTACATCCTGTGGAGGTAAGGTAGCTTGTACCACTGTTACATGATCTACTCTTCCATCCTCATCTATAGTCACCTTAAAAATCACAAATCCGTCAGAAGAGAGATCGTCTGGGTTGGGTTGGCTGATACGTGCATTCCAACCTGTAATACGAGCACTGATACCGCTGCCGCTTCCATCACCGTCCCCTCCGGCATCTCCTCCACCTGTACCAGGTTTGCCACTGTAATTTTTAGAACCCATAATACCTCTTGGGTCACCTTTGTCGCCTGTTTTGCCATTGTCATCGCCATTGTTGTTTCCGGCGGTCTGGTTGCTGGTTCCATTGCCTGTGCCTCCAGCTCCAGGTTTATCGGTTTTCTTGAACAAAGCCCGCTGGTCTACTTTGGGTTTCTCCTCTACTTTAGGGGCAACAGGTGCGGTAGTGACAGGTTTGGTGGTTTCTACAGTTTTTTTGATCGGTTTTTCAACCTCTGTGTTCTTCTTAGGTGCTTCTTTTTTGGGTTCTGGGCGGGTTTTTACTTCTTCTTTGCTATCGGGATCATCAGTGGTTACCACCGATTCATCGTCGGCTTTGGACGAGGCAGCTTTGGGTGAAGAGGCCGGCGATGATTCCTGCACAGGTTTAGGATCTACAGGTGGTGAACCCGCTTTGGCATTGGGATTGGGCGGACGATTATTGGCAGGAGCCAAAGATTCTATGTCTCCACTACCCTGGGCATCATAGCCATAGCTTACTTCTACCCCTCCTTCTGCAATCTCCGAAGGCAGCGGGTCAGGAATAACCATGATAATCCAAAGAAAACAGATCATCAGCAAGGCAATAAACAAGACGGAAGTGATGGTAAAGGCAATCCGTTTGTTTTCGCGTTCGTTAGACGTATTGGATGATAAGGAAACAGCCATACAGAAATCGTTTCAGGTTTAATGGTATTTGAGTCTCTACCTCTGGTAAAAAGGTATTTTTGACTCGGCTAAGATACAAATTTTCTCTAAAATCATGCCATTCTTTCAGGGAAGGCTTGTTTTAAAACAGTTTCTTAGCCTAACAATCTTAACGTTTGCTGGAAATAATCTAGTATACCCATGTCTCTAAATCTCACCAACAATCACTTTTGAAAGCCCCAAAAATTTGTACCTTTGTCAGACTTTTTTCGGGGATTATCCTATCCACAGTCACACAACGTACATATGTCTGAAAAAACACCTCAGCCTACTTTTTCTACGTCATTAGTAGACGAAATCAAAACACTTATTCACGAAGGTCGGCAGCAGGTGGCACAGGCCATCAATGCTGGGCTTACGGCTACCTACTGGCATATTGGCAAGCGGATCAACGAAGATATACTGCAACACAGCCGAGCTGGATATGGAGAGCAGGTAGTGCAAACCCTGTCTGCCCAACTGGTGAAAGAGTTTGGGAGTGGCTGGAGCAGCAAGCATTTGCGGCATTGTCTTCACTTTGCAGAAACGTTTCCCGAATTTCAGATTGTCTCTACACTGTGGAGACAATTGAGTTGGTCGCATTTTAAAATCATTATGTATCGAAATTCAGACCTTGAACGGGACTTTTACGCCCAGATGTGTCGGCTGGAAAAATGGAGTGTACGCACCTTACGCACCAAAATAGACAGCATGCTTTTTGAACGCACCGCCATCAGCAAAAAGCCAGAAGAACTAGCCCGGCAGGAACTGGCTCAACTCAAAGCAGAAGATATTCTTACACCCGATCTGGTGTTTCGTGACCACTATGTGCTGGATTTTCTGGGCTTAAAAGATACGTATGCTGAAAAAGACCTTGAAACGGCTATACTACGCGAACTGGAACAATTTATCCTGGAACTAGGCATAGGCTTTACCTTTGTGGCCCGCCAAAAACGCATGAGTATAGATGCCAATGATTTCTTTCTTGACCTGCTGTTTTACCACCGTAAACTCAAACGTCTGGTAGCCATTGAGTTAAAGATTGGAGAATTTAAAGCAGCTTATAAAGGACAAATGGAACTGTACCTGCGATGGCTGGAAAAATATGAAACCGAGCCAGACGAAGAACAGCCCATTGGATTGATTCTTTGTGCAAAAGGCCATTCGGAACAAATTGAATTATTGCAACTCGACAAAGCCAATATAAAAGTAGCCGAGTACATTACCCAGTACCTGCCCAAAGAACTGCTAGTCAGGAAGCTACACGACTTTTCGGTGTCGGCACAACACCAGTTAGAAAACCGATCTCTTTAGACACTATTTAGCCATTCTCGACTGGTAAAAAATGAATCTGGAAATTATCTACCAGGATGATCTACTTGTAGCCATCCACAAACCTGCTGGAATGCTGGTACACCGCAGCGAAATAGACCGCCACGAAACCATCTTTGCCCAACAGCTACTTCGCAAACAGCTGAACAACAAACGGGTATACCTGCTGCACCGCCTCGACAAGCCTACTTCTGGCGTATTGCTCTTTGCCCTCAACCCAGATATTGCCCGACAACTGTCTATAGCCATGGCTGAACACCAGTTTGAGAAAACCTATCTGGCCATTGCCCGAGGCTATACCGAGCCAAACGGCGTGATTGACTATCCACTGGAAAAACTCTGGGACAAGATGACCGACCAGCTAGCCAAAAAAAATCCCCCCCCGCAACCAGCCATTACGCAGTATGAGCGGCTAGGTACGGTAGACCTGCCTTTTCAGGTAGCCAAAAATCCAACCACTCGCTATTCACTCGTCAAACTTACCCCCCTTACTGGACGTACCCGTCAGATCCGCCGCCATATGAAACACATCTTTCACCCGATTGTCGGCGATACCACCCACGGCGACGGCAAACACAATGTCTTTTTCCGCCAGCAGTTTGACTGCCACCGCCTGTTACTCCATGCTTCCACCCTGACGTTTATCCATCCAGTCAGTGAAGAAAAACTCACCATCACCGCTCCACTGGATGAAACCTTTCAACGCATAGTAACTGAGCTGAACTTTACATAGCTGATGCCATCAAACAAAAAACAACTAACTCAATAAATGCTTTTGCTGTACTCCATTATTTTGTAAGTTTGATCCATCTGCAAACCCAATCATTTTTCTCTTCCCATGCTTACCAACACATTACAAACGCTGTTTACCAGAGACTTACAAAAACTAAAATCCGAAATCGAAGCCTATCGGAACGAAGCTACCATCTGGCATATTGAAAAAGGCATTGCCAACTCGGCTGGAAATCTTTGCCTGCACCTGATCGGCAATCTGAACACCTATATCGGTGCAGAGCTGGGCAAGAGTGGGTATATTCGACACCGAGAACTAGAGTTTTCCCTAAAAGATATTCCTAGAGCCGAATTAATTCGCAAAATTGAAGATACGCTTGCCATTGTCAATCAATCGTTGAGTCTGTTGACAGAAGCTGAGCTAAAGCAGGAATATCCGCTATTGGTATTTGCACAAAAGACATCTACCGAATATTTTCTGGTCCATCTGACCACACACCTGACCTATCACCTGGGGCAGATCAACTACCACCGCCGCCTGCTGGATGCATAAACAGAGATGCAAAGTCTGTCACCCAACCACATACATTCATGGCACAGGAAACCATTACACTCTACAAAGCCACACTGGCAGATATAAACCTGCTTCAGGATATTGGAAGAAAAACGTTCCAAGAGAGTTTTGCAGACAGCAATACAGAGGAAAATATGCAACTGTATCTTCAGGAAAATTTTAGCCTGGAAAAATTAGCCACTGAAATCAACCATCCCGATTCTGAATTTTATATAGCCACACACAACCACACAGCTATTGGATACATCAAACTCAATTTCAGCTCTGCTCAAACTGAGCTCAAAGACAAACAGGCCATAGAAATTGAACGTATTTATGTACTGAGTGAATTTTATGGAAAAAAAATAGGACAACGACTGTATCATGGCAATCGCCTTTAAATTTTTTTTTAAAGGTGATAAAAAAGCATTATAATAGTCCCAAAAAGATGGAATCTCCCCTATCTCATTTCGCATCGCTTCCAGATCCACGAGTGAAACGCAGACAAC
>JACCDR010071898.1_pt1 | contig 21948 bp, 28 predicted proteins | sample 7446431 | NCBI WGS metagenome assembly JACCDR01 (sample SAMN15323443, study PRJNA562643) | freshwater metagenome | isolation source: river surface water | place: USA:Blue River Watershed | collected 2017-08-17 | reverse complement strand
GGCAGCGTAAGGCCGGCTGACGAGATCGCCCGCCCGAGGTGAGACCTCCAGGGCGGGCTTTGGGAGGGGGAGCAACTCGGCAGTCCCTCAGTGGCAACGGAGCCCCCTCCCGCGTTTTTGGTTCCTCCGCAGGGAATGAGGGTTCCTCTGCGGCGGCGAGGTGAGGGGTGGATGCCCGAACGTCCACCCCTCTCTTTCGGCGGATGCCGGCCCAGGGCATGGGCTCCCCGTGTAAGCGATTCCGCGGGCACCGGTCGGCATCCACCCGAAGAGAGGAGATCACCATGGCGAAGAAGAAGACGACGACCGACATCAGCGACATCCAGGGTCAGGATGCGATCCCGGCGAGCGAGCTGGCGCCCGCGCTCGACGTTTTCGACGAGCACGATGACGAGGCCATTCCCGAGACCATCGTGGCCCGCGTCAAGGCTTTGCGCGAAGAGCGGGGCATCAGCATCTTCGAGGCCAAGGAGGTCGTCGAGCGCGAGGAGCGCGAGCGTCGCCTGGACGCCGTCCTGGCCGACCTGGAGGCCGCCGAGTTCACGCATCACCCGACAGCCATCCGGCTGATCATCAAGTCCCTGCGCGCCATCGTCGAAGAGATCCGGTGATGGTCGGCCAGAACCTGCTCGACTTCGAGGACCCGACGCTCAAGGCCCTGGGGCGCGCCATCGCCGAGAAGGGCAACGCAGAGCCCGCCAGGCCGCGCCTGGGCGCCTCCGGCGTCGGCCACCCGTGCGAGCGCAAGTCGTGGCTCCAGTTCCGCTGGGCGACCGACCGCCACATCGAGGAGAAGGGCATCCGCGCCATCCGCTCCGGCCACACGGGCGAGGAGCAGATGATCCAGGACCTGAAGCTCCTGGAGCCGCTCGGGGTCCAGCTCTGGACGACCGACGAGGCGACCGGCAAGCAGATCGGGTTCGAGGATCTGGGCGGGCACTTCGGCGGCTCGGTCGACGGCGTGATCCTGGGGCTCCTCCAGGCGCCGAAGACGCCGCACGTCTGGGAGTGCAAGGTCGTCAACGTCGAGAAGTTCGAGAAGCTCAAGAAGCTGCGCTCCGAGCTGGGCGAGAAGGCCACCCTGGAGAGGTGGGACGAGACCTACTACGCCCAGGCGCAGCTCTACATGCACTATCTCCAGCTCGACCGTCACTACCTGACGGTCTGCACACCCGGCCTGCGTGACGTCATCTCGGTCCGCACCGAGTACGATTCCGAGGCCGGCATCCGCCTCCAGGTGAAGGCGGCCAGAGTGATCTTCTCGAACCGACCGCCGTCCAAGATCTCGGACGACGCCGGCTTCTACATCTGCCGTTTCTGCGACTTCCAGGACCTCTGCCACGGCGTCACGTTCGCGTCGGTCAACTGCCGGACCTGCACCCACTCGACGGCCCTCCAGGAGTCCGAGGGCGGCGGGTGGCATTGCTCCAAGTTCGACACCGCCTTGACGACCGACCAGCAGCGCGACGGGTGCTCGTCGCACCTGTACCACCCCGACCTGGTGCCTGGCGTCCCGGTCGAGGCGAGCGAGGACGAGACGACCGTGACCTACGCTCTGCACTCCGGAGAGACCTGGGTGGACGGACCGAAATAGACAGTTGACAGACAACCATCGAAGTGGGAAAGTGCGTCATCAACTGATGGAGATCGTCATGGCCCGCACCAACCACAGCTACTCGATCATCGAAAACGAAGGCGCCTACGAGGCCGCGATCCGCGACCGCATCCGCCAGAACCGCCGCAAGACGGCCGCCGCCAAGTTCGCCTCCCTGGAGGACGGCAAGCAGATCGTCAAGTTCTTGAACGACCGCGTCTCCGCCGAGGTCAGCGACAAGTATTTTGACGGCCGACTCGGCGGCCTGCGCGACGCCCGCGACATGTCGTTCATCGACGCCTGCTGGTTCTACATGATGGAGGCCGGCTGCCCGACTGACGGCCAACTCGACGCCATCCGCCGCATGATCGTCCGGAACGCCGAGCGTCGCGCCGAGCGCGCACAGGCCGACGCCGGCTCGCAGCACGTAGGCACGGTCGGCGCCCGCATCGAGCTGGCCTTGACGATCCGCAACGTCATGACCTTCGAGGGCATGTACGGCACGACCTACATCCACATCATGAACGACGCCGCCGGCAACGTCGTCGTCTACAAGGGCTCGGCGATCCTGGGCCAGCGCGAGGCGACCGTGACGGTCAAGGCGACCGTCAAGGAGCACGGCGAGCGCGACGGCGTGAAGCAGACGATCCTGGCCCGTCCGAAGGTGATCTCCTGATGCTCTCCCTCCGCCCCTACCAAGAGGACGCCCTCTCGGGCGTCTTCCACTGGTGGCAGACCCGCGACGACAACGGCCTGGTCGTGCTGCCCACCGGCACCGGCAAGAGCCTGGTGATCGCCGCCCTCTGCCAGACCTGCTTCGAGTGGGACCGCAAGGTCCGCATCGTCATGCTGACGCATGTCCGCGAGCTGGTCGCCCAGAACTTCGAGGAGCTGATCAAGCTCTGGCCTGAGGCGCCGGCCGGCATCAACTCCGCGGGCCTGAAGCGCCGCGAGGTCAAACAAATCACGTTCGCCTCGATCCAGTCGGTCTACAAGCGGGCGGAAAAGTTCCAGAAGGTCGACATCGTCCTGATCGACGAGGCGCACCTGATCCCGCGCGACGGCTCGACCATGTACCAGCGGTTCCTGGCGGACCTGCGGGTGATGAACCCCCACATCAAGATCGTCGGCCTGACGGCGACCCCATACCGGCTCGACAGCGGCCGCCTGGACGACGGGGACGACGCCCTGTTCGGCGGCATCGCCTACGACTACCCGATCAAGGACGCCATCGCGGAGGGCTACCTGACGCCGCTCGTCACGAGGGCGACCGGCACGAAGCTCGACACGACCGGCGTCGGCATGCTTGGTGGTGACTTCAAGGTTGGCGCTTTGGAAAAGGCCGTCGACCAGGACGGCATCAACCGGCTCGTCGTCGAGGAGGTCATCGCCCGCGGCCAGGACCGGAAGGGGTGGTTGCTGTTCTGCTCCGGCGTCGACCACGCCCACCACATCGCCGAGATCGTCAACGCGGCCGGCTACCCGTGCGGCGTCATCCACGCCGGCACCGAGGCGAAGGAGCGGGCGAAGATCATCCGCGACTTCAAGGCCCAGCGGCTGCGCGCCCTGGCCTCGATGAACGTGCTCACGACCGGCTTCAACGCGCCGCACGTCGACCTCATGGCGATGCTGCGGCCGACCAAGTCGCGCGGCCTATACGTCCAGATGGCCGGCCGCGGGACCCGCAACATGTACGCGCCAGGCTTCGACCTGGGCACGCGCGAGGGGCGCCTGCTGGCGATCCAGAATGGCACCAAGCCCGACTGCCTGGTGCTCGACTTCGCCCGCAACATCGAGCGCCACGGCCCCATCGACGTCGATCCCGAGCTGCGGCGCGCCGCGGAGCCAGGCACGGGCGAGGCGCCCATGAAGGAATGCCCGAGCTGCGGCGAGTACTCGTTCGCTGGCGTGCGGGTCTGCGACAACTGCGGCCACGAGTGGCCGGCGCCGGAGATCAAGATCGAGCGTCGCGCCTCGACGGCCGAGATCCTGTCGAACAGCCGGCCGCAGTGGCTCCAGGTCGATCACATGTACGTCGACCGGCACACGAAGCCGGGCAGCCCCGACAGCCTGAAGATCTCGTACGCCTGCGGCTACCTGCGCCACCGCGAGTGGGTCTGCCTGGAGCACGAGGGCTACGCCCGAGCGAAGGCTGAGAAGTGGTGGAGGAAGAACGCCAATGGCCCGCCGCCCGCGACTGTCGAAGAAGCGCTCCAGCGCCGTTCCGACGTTATTCGACCTTCCGAGATCCTCGTCCGGCAGACCGGAAAATACGCCGAGGTTGTTGGCGCGCGGACTCTGCCCGGTGTGCAGCCGGGAGGGCAAATGGTGGGGTCGGAAGAGGACGTCCCCTTCTGAGGGGCATGACTGGTTCTGTAGCAGGGAGCATCAGCTCGTGGGACTGATCGACAAGACCGAAGCCGAGAAGAAGGCACTGGAGCACGCCGGGCAGATGGCCGGCGAGCACATCGAGACGCTGCCGTCGACCGACATGGCGCGCTGGACGATGGAGCAGTGGGAGACGCACATCGAGACGGTCGTCGCGGCGTTCGTCGACAAGATGGGCGAGCTGTCGAAGGTCGAGGCGCCGTTCTGATGGCCCGGTGGCCGCGTCTCATGGGCAAGGAGGTCGCCGCGGAGTACTGCGGCGTCTCGCCAGGGCACTTCCTGGCGCACTGCCCCGTGCAGGCCGTCAGGATGGGCTCCAGGGTGCTCTGGGACCGCCACGCGCTGGATCAGTGGCTCGACAGCTTGTCAGGGCTCGCAGAGCCGGATACGGAAGCCTCTGAATGGCTCCGGAGGCTGGACGATGCGTACGCGGTTAAAGGGCGTCCACCGGGTCACATCTAAGGGCCGGACCTACTACTACCATCGGCCGACGAAGACCCGCATCAAGGCGCGCTACGGCACCATCGAGTTCGACCGCGAGGTGACGGCGCTGAACATGCGCCAGCCGGCGCGGCGGGACGACCGGCCCGGCACGCTGGGTGGCCTGATTGCCGCCTACAGGGCGAGCGCCGAGTACGCCGCCAAGAGCCCCAAGACCAGGATCAACGACGACTGGCTGCTTGCCTGGCTGGAGCCGGTCGGCGACATGCCGCTTCACCAGGTGACGCCGGCCTTCGTACTCGGCCTCCGGGACCGGATGCACGCCGCCCACAAGCGGGTGAAGGCGAACCACCTCCTCCAGCTCATCAGCACCATGTGGCGTTGGGGTCTCCCGCGCGACATCACGCGCGGCGTCACCCCGACGACGGGCGTCAAGGCTGTCCCGCGGCCGAAGGGCCTGGCGGTGCGTAACAGGCGCTGGACGATGGAAGAGATCCGGACTGTGGTCCGCGTGGCCCCGAGCTTGCGCCTGGCCGTCCTGGTGGCCGCCTACACCGCCCTGCGCGCCAGCGACGTGGCGGCGCTGACCTGGGACCGCTACGACGGCGAGCGGCTCCTGGTGCAGCAGGAGAAGACCGGCGACATGGTCTGGATGCCGGTCCACCCGGCGCTGAAGGCGATCCTGGACGGTCTGCCGCGCGATCACGAGCAGATCGTCACCGGCCCGTTCGGGCGACCGTTCCGGGACGGGGGCGCCATCGCGACGCTGTTCTCGTCGACCAAGCGGCGCCTGGACGAGATCCCCGGCGACCTGACGTTCCACGGGCTACGGCACACGGTCGCCTCCAGCATCGCGGACCTGGGCGGTGACACTCGTGACATCATGTCTGTGACAGGTCACAGATCGGAGCGTCACGCGGCCAGGTACGCCGAGCAGGCGGACCGGCAGAAGCGGGCGAAGAAGGCCATCGAGATGCTCGACGAAGTGTAAAACGTCTGGAAAACCGGCCCGTAATGGCTTGATAAAAAACGCAATATTGAAGGGAGAACGCCTCAAGCAAGGCGAGCTGAATCAGACGTTTATGGCTCGATTGAACTGTAAAACCGTGCTATACAGATCAATGCCTTATGGCACGATTGGAAACCGGGAGGACGCCATGAAGTACGACAGTCCGGTCGCCCTGGCGACCATCCGCAAGATCGTCTCGATCATCAGCCAGGCCGCGCGCGATCACGAGGCCGAGGGGGACATGGACGCCCACTGGACGTGCCTTGGCCTGCTCGGCAAGATCTCAGACGAGACGGGCTACACCTACGTTCCGGATGACATGCTGGAGCGTGTGCGATCCCTGAGCGTCGCCAGACCGCCACGGCGGTAGAGCGGTATCGTCCCCCTGACGATGCCGTCCATGATCTCCTGGTTGGAGAGTCCGGTGATGCGCCTGGTGCGCTCGACGGCCTCGTTGACGATCTGGATCATGGGCTTCGGCGTGTATTTGTCGCCGTCCTTGAGCTTCTTGGCGCCAGCCCAGGCGACTTCCTGCATGAAGCGCGGGTCGACCCCGGCCTTCGCCGCCTGATCGTGGACGACCTGCTCCCAGGCGCCGTAGTTCTTCGGGATGTTCTGACCAGGGACGATCAGGTTCGACATCTGCTCGTCCATGGTCGCCATGTTGCGATGGCCCAGGAAGTTGTGCTCGAAGTTGTGCCGCTTCGGGTTGTCGACGCCGAGAGGCATGCCGTCGATCATGGCCTTCTCGTACATCTCCATGTTGCCGCCGGCATAGCGTCCGCCAACCGGGAACGGAAAGTCGTATGTTGCCGGCGTTCCTTCCGCGCCAAGGAAGCGGTTTCCGATAGGCCTGTTGCGGGGGATGCGCTGCCCGCCTGCGTTCAGCACGTTGCCGTACTGCGCCATCATCAGGTTCGACGTCGGGTCGGCACCGCCCGTTGTTGCCGACATGGCGCGAGCGAACTGCTTCTGGAACGCAGCGCGACCGGCCTCCGGCCCGAGGCGCTTCACGAACTCGTCCTCTAACTGGCGCATGAAGTACCAGTTCGGGGCGCCAGGCTGCTCCATGCCGACGTCGTATGCGCGCATGATGCGTTCGCGCGCCTCCGGCGTATCGGCGATGGCGCGGTGCTTCTCGATGGTGTCAGCCTTCTTCGGCAGCGTGTCGACGACCGTGTTGACGCTCGTCGGATAGTTGGTTGGGTCGACGTCGGTTCGTGCGTTGACGTCGAACATGGGATCGTACTCACCCATGTCGATGCTGCGCTGAGCCTGCTTGCGGGCAGCCTGGACGGCGAGGCCCTCCTCAGAGAGGTCCTTCGCCCAGAACTGCTTGCCCGTCTTCTCGTCAAATTCCTCGATTGGGTTCTTCAGTGCGGGGTATCGCTGAGCAAGCTCGGGAGCGCCCTCTCCAGCCTTCAGTCGCCTGATGATGTCCAGGCCACCGGATACGGCCTTGCCAACCTTACCGCCGCTTGCGAAATGTCGCATGATATGCCCACTCAGTTCTTGCACGAAGTCGCGCGGAACCTCGACGGGTCCGCCGGTCTTGTAGCCAGGCAGCGACGGATCGCGGCCGCGGTTGGCCGAGAGCTGGTCCTGGCCGCCGATCTCCGCCGACAGGGCGCCGGACGGCGCGCCGCCATACAGGGCAGCCCGGCCGGAGACGGTCTCGCGTGCTGCGCTGTCCGCCGCGGAGCGCTCGGCGAGGCGCTTCATCACCGCCTCGATCTCCTGCGGCGTACCGTTCCGCAGGATCTTGGCGACCTCGTCGGCCTTCAGCTCGGTCATGCGGAAGTCTTTCCGACCGATCCAGTCCATGGCCTTTGCCAGGGCGTTCTGGGGCGACGGGTTGAGCGCCAGGCTCGCGGCGTCGCCGATCACGTCGGCGGCCGGGTTGCCGTCGAAGTCCTTGATGCCCTCGCCCAGGCGCGGCGTCCTGCTCTGCCCCTGGCCGCGGATCTGCTGGCCCTGCTTGATGACCTCCGCCTCGCGCTGGAGGGCGGCCATCATCAGGTCGGCCTTCTGCTCGTCCCCGACGAGCATCTTGAGCTTCTCGCGCATGTAGGCGACGTTCTGGCCGGCCTTCTTCGTCGGGTCGGCGTTGTCGACGGCTCCGAAGACGCGGTCGCGGATCGTCTTCATCGCGCCGACGCGAAAGGCCTCCAGCTCCGCCTCAGACATCCCCTTCAGGGCACGTTGCATGCCGTCAGGGTCCATCTGGAGGAAGTCCTTCTGGCCCATCTCCAGGGCGTCGCGCACCTCCGCGTCGCCGCGGTATTTGGCGCGTGCCGCCTTGTAGCCCTCGCTCAGGTCGTCGAGGCTCCTGGAGTAGACCTTCTCGACGTCAGCCAGGGCGCCGGCCTGGGCCTTGCCGATGCTGCTGTCGCCCTTGAACCCGCTGTCGACCGCATCACGCAGGCCGCGGCGGACCAGGTCGAGCGTCCGCATGTCGGGGCGCACGCCCTCGCGGATGCCCTTGATCGTGACGCCGTCCGGCTCGAACTCGAAGAGATCCTTCAGGACCAGGTGCGATGCGTCCTTGCCCTCCATCTCCAGGGCGAGCTTCTCCTTCTCGATGATCGAGCGCGCCCGGTTGAAGGCGTCGCGACCGTAGGAGCTGTCCAGGAACTTCAGGATGCGCGGGTCGGTGACCTCTTCGGACATCCACGGCGCGTTGTCGTAGTGCTGCCGGCCGGTCTCGCGGAGCTGCCGCAGGATGTCGTCCTGGGACCCGTAGAAGTCGGCATCGGTGATGCCCTTCTCCAGGTTGCCGATGGTCCGCTGCGGCGCGTTGGCCCGCTGGGCCTTGACCGTATCCTCCAGGCTCTTCGCGCCAGCTCCGCCCTTCCCGACGACGATCTCGCCGAGCTTGGTCAGCTCGTCGTCGGCGTTCATCAGCGCGCTCGGGACGCCGAGTCCGGCGTCTTCGGTCGCGCGCCCGACGAGCTGTTCCGGCGTCTTGCCGGATCGAGTGATGGCCTTCGCCACCTCCCTCTCGGCCGCCTGGCGGACCGCGTCCTCGTCCTTCGTGACGTACTGCTTGAAGGCCTTCGTGACGCCAGGAATGGCGGCCGACGCGGCACCGGCAACAGTGCCGAGGCCGGCACCCAGCACGCCGCCCTTCAGGGCGCCCTCCAGGCGGTTTCCGAGCCCGTCCTCAGTGTCGGTGCCCTCGCCCTCTCCGAAGCCGCCCACAGCCCCGCTGGCGGTGCCTGCGGTGGCTCCGGCCTTGATCGGGTTGGATGTGCCCCAGCCGAGCGCACGGCCCGCCAGGGCGTTGCCAGCCTTGGCAGCGCCACGGACGGCCAGGCCGGCTCCGAGGCCGCCAGCCAGGGCGCCGCCGAAGTTGGCCGTCAGAGACGCGCCAGGGTTCCGGCGCGCGAACTCTTCGATCTTGGCGCGCTCGTCGGCCAGGGCCTGGTCATAGGTCTCGTCGCCGAACAGGCTGCGCGCCCCGGCTGCGATCTCGTCGCCAAAGTTGAAGCTCAGGCCCTGCGCCGCCTGGCGAGCCAGGTTGCCGGCGTACGTTCCCCAGGTGGAATCGACGTCCGGCCCCGGCGGCGCCTTGGGCGCCGACTGCGGGGCTGCTGCGGGCGCGCCAGCGCGGGCGGCCTTGTAGGCCTCCACCACGGTGTCGAACTCGGGTGTGCCGCGCTTGTCCTCGTTGGCGACAAGCCACTCGGCGTAGGCGCGTGCGCGCTCGTCTGCCATGGATTATTTCCCGCGAATGATGGCGTCGGCCCGGCCGAACACGTCCGTCCCGTTGGGGTCGTTCTCGACAGTCGGGACCGTGTATCCCGGCTTGTAGTATTCGCCCGTCCGCATGTCCTTCGAGCGGGCTTCAGCGAGCCGGCGCTGGGCGCGGATCTTCATGATGACGGCCCTGAGAGCGTCAGCCTTTCTCTGCGGCGAGGCGCCGCTGTCGGAGTAAAGCTCCAGGAACTTGCGCATCTCGTAGTCGGTCGAGGCGCCGGTCAGCGCGTCGCCCATGGCCTTGATGGCCTCCTCGTCGAGGATCTGCTTCAGGCGCTGCGTCGCGTAGACGCCGCCCTCGCGGTCGCTGCCGTAGCCGAACATCTCGCCGGCCGAGCCCCGCGCGCCGGCAGCGAAGCCGGAGAAGGCTTTCGGGATCAGGTCGAGCGCTTCGGTTAGCTGCTTCTCGGCGGCCGTGTACCGGCCGACGTCGGTATCCGCCTCGCGGATCGCCTTCAGCTCGGAGACGGCGCGCGTGGCGTCCTTCGGCTGCGGCATCTGCCCGGTCGCGACATACTGGCTGTATTCGTGCGTGCCGGGCTTCAGGCCGAGCTGGAGGGCGAGCTGCTTGCGCTTCTCGGCCTGCTTCAGCAGGTCGTCCTTCTCGGTCATGAACTTCGAGAGCAGCCCCTGGCGCATCTCGCGCGGTGCCGCGCGCAGGACCTGGAGCTGCTGCTCGGTCAGGCCGAGCGGGTGACCCGACTCGCCGCCGGCCATCTGGGGCGTGCCCTCGCTGCCGGAGATGATGTCCCCACCATCGCCGCCCGCCAGGACGTCCTCTCCAGGACCACCGCCAAGGCCCTGCGGAGCCCCGCCAGGGGCCGGAGCAGGCGACGGGGCAGGAGCGGCGCCAGGAACGGCCGGAGCCGCGCCAGGCGCGCCTCCACCGCCGCCGAAGAGGCGCTGCCATGCAGCATCCTCTTCTGCCCGACGCTGGTCCTCGATGGCCTGCCGGTTCATGGTGTTGATGTTGCCGGCGATGCCCGTCTGCGTGCCGAAGAGGCCCGCCTCGTCCTGGAGCGTGCGACGCGAGAGCGCCGCGCGTGCCATGCGGAGGGATGCGATCTTCTGGGCGCGCTCGATCTCCTTCTCGGCGTCCTGGTCGTTGGCCGCCTTGTAGGCCGACAGGCCGGAGCCCCAGCTCTCGCCGAAGGTGCCGGTGCGGGTCGGCTTCAGCAGACCGGAGGCCATCGCGTAGAGCGGGCCGCCTGGGTCGCGCTTGGCGTAGGACTGCTCGATGTCGGCCATCGAGGTGTCGTAGGCGCCGCGCTCCTCTTCGGCAGACGCCCGGTACTGGCCCGGCATCTCCCTCGTGCGGCGCAGGACGTCGCGGTAGATTGCGAGTGGGCTCTCAGCAGCCATTGGCGCGCCTCATACGGTTCAGGCCCCCGCGCATCATCTTCCTGGTGTCGATGCTGCCGCCGCGCGCCTTGAAGGCGCCCAGGACGGAGGCGAGACCGCCAGTGATGGTCGACAGGTTGTTCGAGGCCGCGGCCCCGCTGTTGGTCCCCGTCTCGGTGGTCGAGCGCGGGATTGCCTGCTGGTAGCCGCGGGTCAGGTCCGACATCCAGCCGAGCTGCGTCTTCGGGTAGTCGCGCTGCTCGACGAAGTCCTTGTACGCCATGTCCAGGTTCTGCTGTTCGAGCGCGCGCTGGGCGTCGCCGACAGAGAGCTGGGCGGTGGTGTCCTTGAGGTCCATCGTCTGGCCGAGCGAGGCCATGTCGCCGAGCGACTTGTTCGCGCTGATCTGCGAATTGATGCCGGCCTGCGAGAGGTTCCCGGCGACCTGGCCGATGTTGGCGACGTTGCCCTGCTCGGTGTTCGTCAGGTTGCCCATCGTGTTGGCGAGGGTCGCCTGGCGCCCCATGTCCTGGCCGAACATCTGCCCGGCCTGCTGGTAGCCCTGGTTGTAGAGCGTGCCGATCTGCTCGGTCATGCTGTCGTTGACGTCGCGCAGCGCCTTGCCGACCTCGCCCATCATCCGAGTCGAGCCGTACTGGCCGGCCCGCATGAAGTCCTGGTTGATCGACGGCATCAGCTTCTCGTTGAGCTGACGCGCTGCCATCGTCCCGGCCCGGTCGATGACGTTGTCGATGTAAGGGTTCATGTACTGGGAGACATTGCCCCCGGTGAACTGCTGCCCGGCCTGGGCCGCGTATGGCTGCGCGGCGCCGGTCGCCGACATCCCGGCTGCCTGGCCCAGGAACGGCTGCGCTGCGGTCGCGCCGGTCTGCCCGGCAGCCTGCTGGAGGCCGGCGACACCGTTCTGGAGCGTCGGGGCGAAGCGCCCGGCGTTGGCGTTGATCTTGTCGAACGTCGACTGCTGCTGGGTGTTGAAGTCGGCGATGCGCGGCTGGCCGTAAGCCTGGAAGGGCTCGGCCGCGATGGCGTTGCCCTTGGCTACGACGCCCTGCACGAAGTCGTTGTACCAGGCCGGCATGCTCGACGTCGTCGAGCCGTACGTGGTCGTCGAGGCGGGCGCCTGCCCGCCGAAAAGGAAATCACTTACCGACACGGGAGAGGCCTCCGAGGTATCTGGTCGGGTCCTTCGCGTTCGGGCTGAACTTGCCCTTGGCTAGAGCCTTGCCCTTGTGGGAGCGGACTGCTTCGCGCATCTTGTCGAGCCGCTGCGCGCCGGCCTTGTTCGAGCCGTCGCCGAGCATGGCGACCGTCTCCGCATCGATCACGTATTCGCCGTCGCTGAGCAGCGCGGGGATCTCGTCCGTGCGACCGGTGCCAGGCCCCTGGACGTAGGCTCCGGCCTGGGAGAGGCCGCCCTTGGCGTACCCGGTCTCCTCGCCGGCCCTGACGGCTTCCATCGAGCGCCAGTCGCGGATCTGCTTCATGTCGCGCGTCTCGCGGACCGGTGGGCGGCTGGCCGCATCCGCCTGGCGGAGCTTGGCGTGAGCCTGCTCGTACATGGTCCTCTCGGAACGCATCGAGCCGCCCTGGGCCGCGGCCTGGACGGTGGGGAGCTGGTTGTCGACGAAGAAGGCCGGCTGGCCCTGCATGCCGTACCGGCGGACGTCGCCGGGATCGGTTCGCTGGCGGTTGAAGGAGACCTGGGGGAGGGGCTTGTTGAACTGAGCCTCCGCGGCCGCGTTGCGCGCCAGGGCGGCATCCTTGGCCGGGTCCTTCTGCTTGTGGAAGGCGGAGGCGATGGTGCCGAGGCCGCCCATGGCGATCAGCATCTTCTCGGGCGACATGTTGCCGAAGAGGCCCGCGCCGACCTTGCCCGCGCCGCCCGCTGCGGCGTTGCCGCCGGTCACGCCGTTGGTCGTGGCGATGTTGCTGTCGCGCAGGCCGGTGCCGGCCGCGCCGCCCGTTGCGCCAGGACCGCCGAAGCCGAACATTCCGGCGACAGACGGAGCCAGGGCGCCGGATGCCGCGCCGATGAGCGCGCCGGTCCCGCCACCCGTCAGGCCGCCGAGGCCGGCGCCCACCAGGGCGTTTCCGACCGTGCCGGCGTAGTTGCCGAGCGCGCCGCCGAAGTTCAGTGCGTTACCGACCGTCGAGCCGAGGCCCGGCAGGAGGATAGAGGTTGCGGCGGGCAGGACTGCGCTTGCGATTGGGTTCTCGCTGAACCACTTCCGCAGGCCGCTCAGGAAGTATTCCGGCTGACCCGTCTCCGGATTGATCGTGGGCTCGCCCCACGCCCGCCGCAGCTCTTCGAACTCGTCGCGGTTGATGTGGACGATCATGTCGTCCCCAAACCGTCCGGCGCCCTTGACCTTCTCGGCGTGCTTCGCCAGTCCGCCCTTCGCATAGCGCTGGCGGCCGGTGTCGTCCCGGATAGTCAGGGGGATGTGCCGCTGCGCGTCACGCATCTCCAGGCCTCACGATGTCGTTGAAAAGCGCAGCCCATGTGCGCCAGTCATCGGGGTAAAAGTCGGGGTCCGGCGGATTGAGAGCCTGGATGCCCGGCAGCGCGATGACGTCGTTGGCCCACTGGACCCATTCGTCCGGCCGCTCGACCTTGCCTATTGTACCGTAGGTCGTCAGAAAGATCGAGGTCTGTGATGCCCAGTCGACAACGTCGATGCCAAACGGGTTGATCATCCGGTCCTCGTCCCATCTGCCGGTGCGATGTGGGCGATCAGCTTGCCCATCTCGAAGTGCCCGCCGACCACGTTGGACTCGAACTTCATCCGAAGCTGCCGGCGCGTCTCCTTGAAGGTCACGAGCTGCTCGGAGGGTCCTGCCGGGCTCTCGACAATCGTGAAGGATTCGCTCTCGACTTCGTCGGCGCGGGCGTTGGCGTTGCCGGTGACGGTCACCGTGATGTCGCCCGTCTGGGTGAAGTCGGGCTCGATGAAGTCGATGTGCAGGCGCTTGTCGACCGGGCTCTGCGGGTTCGAGACCAGGCAGAGGTCGTTCGTCTCGAAGTAGGCGCGGATGGCCGTCTGCGAGGCGCCGTCGACCTCGTCGGTGCCGATCTCGTGCTGCCAGAGCTTGTAGGTGTTGTCGACCGTCTCCTCGACGCCCGACATCAGCGGGTATTTGAAGACCTGGGGAGATATCGCGGACGACCTCCCCAGGCCCGGAAGCTGCGTGTCATACCAGTGATTTTCGCGGACGTTGTAGATGACGGCGTGCGTGCATTCCGTGTTGTCCTGGTGGGGATAGCACCACCAGATTTCGCCGAACTTCTTGTTGCGGAACGAGAAGACCTTGTCGGTGTGGCTCGGGTTGATGTTGTCGAAAAAGTAATCGAGCGAGTACGTGTTCGGGAGTTCCCGAACCGTGCCGTTGTACATGTGGAAGTGCTCGATGCCCGGCCAGAAATACACGCCGTCGTACTCGACCGGCGAGGCCGCCGAGAGGATGGTCGTGTTCTCCGACTGGGTGTCGAAGCCGAAGACGGCCGCCCCGCCGACGTAGTAGACGCGCACCAGGGCGTTCAGCGCCCAGTACAGGCCGCTCGGGCTGGAGCCGACGCCGCCGCGCATGGGCAGGCCGCGGACGATCTTCTGCTTGGCGATGAAGGCCTCGCCGCTGTCGCCGGTCGTGAAGTTCGAGGGGTCGTTGAGGGCGGACCACGAGAACCGGCCGTCCGTGCCGAACGCGGTCAGGTACGGAGCCAGCGCCAGGATGCCGCCGGAGGCGGTGATGGTGGAGATCGCCGTGAGTTGCGAGGCGCCGTTGGCGTTGCCGATGTAGATCGAGGTCTCGGTCGAGCTGTCCAGGTTGCCGACGCTCGGCGTCGGGTGCGCGACGATCTGCGCCTGGTTGCCGACGACGGCATCGTACAGGACGTCGAACTGCCACTGGTTCGCTGCGTTGGTGGCGAAGCCGGCCGGCGTGCGGTTGTTGTATCCGATCAGGGTCCCGGAACTGTTGAGCTGCGCCTGGTCGATGGTCCCCGCCGAACCGGCGTGGACGTAGGCGATGCCGCCCTTGTTGAACATGTGCATGCCACGCACGAGCCCCGACAGGGTGTCGTCCGTGTTGCGGTAGCCGCCCATCTTCCGCGGCAAGCCACGGCGCCAGCGCGTCCATTGCGCGTCGATGCATGCCTCCGCATCGAAGCGCGTGCCGTCGCGCTGGACGCCCGGCTTCGGGCGGATGATGACGGGCGCGGTAGCCATCAGAGGCTCCAGGCGATCAGCGCACCCCACATGGCGCCAGTGATCAACTCCCCGGTGCGGATTGGCGCACTGGGGGTTGCTCTCCAGGCAACCTCATAGGCGAGCGTCATGGCCGGCGCCAGCAGCAGGAAGAGCGGGCTCAGCAGGATCGCCGCCGGCAGCAGGCAGACCAGGTTGCGGACGGTGAAGGCAATGTGGTCGTTGCCGGCCACCCGCATCACGGCGGCCTCGAACCAGGTCTCCTCGCGGTCGACGTAGGTCGGCGAGAGGCGGCCCAGGTCGTACCAGCGACCCCAGGGCGCCAGCGACCAGACCAGGAAGCAGAGAGCCACCAGGAAGCCGTCCAGAGGCCCGACGAAGGGGAAGCTGGCGAGACCCATCGCCGGAGCGGCGTAGAAGCGCGCGTGGCCCGGCAGGAGGCTGGCGCCGAACCCGCCGCCGCGGGCGTGGTTGACGGCTGCGCCGATGAGCCCGAGGGCGAGCATGTCAAGCATTGGCGGGCTCCTCCGGAGCGGCGTACGGGTCCGGCTCGCCCCACTCCAGCATCGCCTTCCAGAGTTCCGGACGGTCGACCTCAGAGGCGGCGACGGAGCCGGCCTCGACGGTGGTGATCTCAGCCGACGTGTGGTCGGGGTTCGCGTATTTGGCCGCGATGATCGTGTAGGACATCAGACCTTGATCTCCTCAAGGACAAGCGTGCAGGCCCCGACGCCGCCGTATTTGCGGCCGGTCGAGTTGCCGTTCAGGTAGAAGCCGGTCGAGGTCGCGGACCCGACGCGGATCGTGATGGTTTGGGCCGAGGTCGATCCCGGCACGTATTCCCACTCCAGGATGCCCGGCCACAGGGTCGCGTTGTTGTCGTAGAGGGACATGCCGACCGCGGCGATGGCCGCGCCGCCGTTCACATGCGCGTGCATGGAATGGGACAGGTCGCCGCCGGACGCTCGTGCGCCGAAGACCTGCGCACGAATGCGGATGCGGTTCGTCGCAGACTTCGGAGTGATAGATGCCGACAATATCTCGGTGCCCTCTCCGATTTGTGGGATACTATCGTCCCAGGGCGTTATTCCAGTAATCAAAGTAACGGCCGTGTAACTTGCAAATGCACGGTCAATAATAGTTCCGGCAGGAAGAGTAACGGCAGAAAAAGTTGGATCAGCTCCGACGCCGTTGTCTGTGAGTACTCGGCCGGCAGTGCTGGGGGTCAGTATGGTCCACCCGGACGCCCCGCGATACAGGATCGAGCCGCGGGTCGAGCCAAGCCAGTCCAGGATCGTGGACGTAGCCAGCTCCTCGACGTCACCGCCAGCGCCCGACGTCCGGCCCAGCACGCGCTGGTTTGTGGCGACGTTCTGGATCTTGGCGTAGGTGACCTGGTCGTTGCCCAGGTCGGCCGTGGCGATGGTGCCGTCCGTGATGTTGGCGCTGACAATCGTGCTGAGCGTCGCCAGCGACCCGAGGCCGAGCGTGGTCCGCGCAGCCGCTGCGTCGACCGCCGTGAACAGCGCGTCGCCGACAGCGGTCGACCCGAGCGTGCCACGCGCAGATCCGGCAGTGCCGGCGATGAAGATCGCGTCGCCGACAGCGGTCGAGCCGATGGCGGAGCGCGCAGCGGCAGCCGAGGCGGCCGTGAAGACGTTGACGCCGACCGACGTGCCGCCCAGGTTCGTGCGGGCCGCGGAGGCCGTCGTGGCGCCCGTGCCGCCGTCAGCGATGGCGACTGGCGTCGAGATGCCGGCCGTGTCTGCATCGAGGACGTTGGTCCCGTCGCAATACAGGATCGCGCGCTGGCCCTGGATGACGGTCACGCCGGAGCCGGCTGCCGTCTTCACGGTCAACGTGAAGGCGCCGGTCGTATCGTTTGCGACCCAATACTGCTGCGCGGTCGTCGGGACGATCAGGTTCCGGTTGCCGGTCAGGAGGCCGGTCAGCGTGTAGACGGTCTTGTTCTGCTGGACGGCGGAGAGTGTGTAGTCGCCGGTCCCGGAGATGTCGATGGACTGGAGCGTGAAGGCGTACGCCGCATCTCGGCCGTAGCCGATGCTGTAGTACTCGGTCCCGTCCGTGATCAGGATCAGGCTCTCGCCGGGGTTCATCACCAGGGACGAGGAATCGTCGATGGTGACGGCGCCATCGGGGTCGATGGTCAGCGTGCCGGAGCCGCTGTTGCGGACGTAGCAGAACCAGCCCTCGCCGACCGTCGAGGCGACGGGGAGCGCGAGCGTGCCGGAGCCGCCAATCCAGACCAGCGCGCGGGCGCGGTCGCCCGTGCCGGCCGTGTAGTTGCTGTTGAACGTGTCGATCTGGGCGTCCTGGGCCAGGAGAGACCCGAGGGCCGTCAGGCCGGCGCCAGCCAGGGCGGCAGCGCTCGCCGCCGACGTCCCGGTGCCGAACTCGATGGCATCCCAGGTGCCGGCTGTCGTCGAGTTGTCAACGCACCAGACGTACCAGGCCTCGCCGGAGGCGATGGAGGCGACGGTCGTGCCGGCGCTCGTCGCCAGGGTGAACGTGTTGGCACCCGCATTCTTGACCAGGTAGGGCGTGCCGGCGCCGACCTCGCTGCCGGGCGGCAGGCGCAGCGTCAGGCTGCCCGAGGAGGCAGTGACCGACATGATGTCGGCCGCGACGTCGGTCCCGTTCGACAGCTCGCCGGGCGAGGTCAGGGACGTGTTCGCTGCAATCGTGAACTCGCGGAACGAGACCTGGCTGGGTCGGATCGTCGCGCCGCCGAAGACGTCGGTGAACGTGGTCATCAGACCTCCTGTCGGGTCGCTGCCCGGTCCGCCATCCGGCGGACATCTTCCGCATCCACCTTCGCCATCTCCTCGTCGTAGAAGGCCTTCCAGGTGTTGATGCGCTCGTCGTTCATGAGGAAGGGAGCCATCTCCATCAGCGTCCGGTACAGGAGCGCCGCCGGCAGAAACTCGGTTATCCAGTTCGTCTGCACGTCGTCGTCGAGCAGCGCTGGCGCCTGGTAGAAGACCAGCTCCGCCGGGTACGCCGCATCGGGCGTCGGGGCGATGATGAAGTTGTCGTAATTGTAGTCGGCCACGTAGCGCGGCTGCCCGGTCACCGAGCGGTCCGGCCAGAAGGCCTTGACGAACTCCAGGCCGCGGGTGTGAACCGGGACGCGGGTGTCGTTGTTGGTGCCGGTGCCGATCTCCAGGGCGATGTTCTCGCGCCAGCGCTCCGGCTTCGGGTAGACGGCCTGGTCGGCGACCAGGTCGAAGGTGACGACCTTCTGGAAGCCCAGGATGCGGAGCTGGCGGAAGATCGCCCGCTCGGCCATGTTGATCTTCTTCGGGATCTGCGAGAAGACGCGCGTGTCCACCGACTCGCCGCGCTCAAGGTGATCGCGGACGTCCTCCTGGAGGCTGTCGAAGGTCATCGCTTCAGGCACAGATCACCTCACGAAGTTCTGGCCGAAGAGGGCCGCAAGGCCGCCAGCGGCGGCGATGATGGCGCTCTGGATCAGGCGGCCGAAACCGCCGGAAGCGGCCCAGGCCGCCCCACCAACGGCGGCGGCGCGGGTCACCATCTGATGGATGTCGTCGAGCTTCTTCTCCGATTTGGCGAAGCGCTCCTTCAGGTCGTCCTGGTTTTCGAGCATGTGGTCGAGCTTGATGTTCTGGACGGCGTAGCCGGTCTCCAGGAGCGCAAGCCTCTCCTCAACTGTTGGCATCGCCGAACTCCTTACGTATCTGCCCGTACCAGGCGTCGAGGGCCTGGATTCGCTTGTTCGCCTGCTTCAGCGCGAGGCGCGTGCGCATCGCGAATGCTCGGGCGTCTTGCCCGACGCGCGGGACCGGCATCGGCACCGGCCTAACCAGCTCCGCCGGGGGCTCCGGCAGGTTTGGGCGCAGGACCAGGGGCTGCCCCGTTGCGCAAGCGCTCAACGTCAGCAGGAGACAGGCGGCACGCAGGCTCCTCGCGTTTCGCCAGCTCGTCCTCGTATCCTGCGATGAGTTCATCGTCCTGAGCCTTTTCCTCTTCCAGCCTGGCGACGGTCTCCCTGGCCGCGGCGGCTATCCGTTCCCGTGATGCGATGTCTGCCTTGAGCTGTTCCACCTGGGCAGCCAGGAGGGCGCTCCGGTCGAGCGCAGCGCGGTCTGCGCGGCCCTTCCAGTAGGCTCCAGTACCGACCAGCAGGACGACGACGATGGCCGCCAGCGCCCGCCCCAGGGGGCTCGTCAGGAGCTGCCAGGCGGCAAGCATCACGCCACCCCGCGCAGGCAGATCTCACGCTCGGCCTTTCGCCTGTTGACGAGGCCGCGCCACTCGACGCCGCCCGCCTTGGTCCACATCATGAAGGCGTCGCAGGCGCCGCGGATGTCGCCGGCCTGGAGGCGCCTGGCGACCGTGGAGCGACAGAAGGCTCCCTGGCCGATATTGTAGCTGAGACTGACCGCGCTGACCATCACCGGGTCCGGCAGGTTCGGCGGCAGGCAGCGCTCGATCCCGGCGGCGAAGTCCAGGATGCCCTCCGCCAGCATCTGGCGGCACTCCTCCTTCGTGGCCGTCATGCCCATCTTCACGCCGCGGGTCTCCCCGTAGCAGATGGTCGGCACCCCGACGACGTCGCGGTAGGCGACGGTCTGGAGGCCTTCCCAGGTTCCGACCAGCGCGACGCACGCGGCAAGCCACGTCGTCGGGCGCTTGGCGATTGGACGCTTACTCTGACTCATCACGCATACCCGGTTGGTCGATAAGCCTGGCGGCGAGCGCGGCCAGGGGCAGCAGGACGCCCCCGACGACGAACGCCCACTCGGGCATGTTGTCGTCGAGGACGAACCAGACGGCGGCGAGACCATTGATGGCCGTCGCCAGGATCATGAGGCGGACGCTCCAGGCGCGGCGCAGAACCCGGCGCCAGTCGGCGACGAGCTTCATTCGTAGGGCTCCCGGCTGTTCTCGATGTGGTCGGCCAGGGCGCCCCAGTCCACGCTACGCTCCGGCTTGGCGCAGGCGGCGGTCATGGCGAGCAGCGCCAGGATCAGGAAGCGGGCGATCATGTCGAGACGTCCACGTCTTTGCGGACGAACGGGAGGCTGATGTCCTCCGCCTGGATGGCGGCGTAGGTGTAGGGGTCGCGCTCGTCCGAGCAGTCGTCGCAGACGCGCAGGCCGGGGTTGTCCCCGTCCGGATGCAGGTCGCAGATCGACATCTTCTTGCGGCAGCGGTCGCAGATGCCGACGCCCAGGTTGGCGCGGCCGGTGGTGTCCAGGAAGCGTGGCATCAGCGTCTCCTCGTGTAGGAGCGGATGTCGGCCTCGATCTCGATGTCGCCGCGTGTGCGTTCGTTGTCCTTGGCGATGAAGAGCTTCTCGTCGGCGACCGGCTTCAGCACCTGGTAGCGCGAGGGGTCGACCTCCTGGGCCGACAGGGCGAGCTGCGCTGCCAGCATGGCGACGATGCAGTTGTACCAGGCCTGGGGGATGTCGAGGGTCTGCGTGAGGGTGCCGACGTCCATGATGTGCCGGTCGCGGTAGCAGACGAGCTGCGCGGTGCGCTCGTGCGTCGCGTCGGGGACGGGCCAGACGTAGATCCTGGTGTCGTCGCGGTTGCGCTCGACCCAGTACTGGGAGGGCCGGCCGCGGGAGGTCTTGTCGCCCATGGCCGCGTAGACGTTGCGGTTCATCGCGCCGAGCGGGACCTCTGAGGGCACGGTGCCGGCGAAGATGTCGGAGAGGGTGAAGGTGCCGGTCGTCGCCCGCAGGCGGATGTATTCCAGGTCCTGGGCGCCCTCGATGTCGAACCAGTACCAGCGACCGGTCTCGTACGTGTCGGAGGCGATGTCCAGGGCGGTCGACCAGCTCGACCCGTCAGCCGAGACCTCGATGATCAGGTCGAGCGTTCCGGCGGCGGAGAACTCGAAGCCGAGCGTGGTGATCGTCTCGGCGTCGGCGAACTCGATGGTGTGGGATGATGCGGCGGCCGTCTCGGTCCCGGTCGCCTCGATCAGGCGTCGCAGGTTGACGTCGCGGACCTCCAGCGTGCCGGCGGGCGCCTCGACGTAGGAGACGCCTTCGGCGAACGGCAGGATGACCTTCTCGGTCGTCCAGAGCTTGAAGCCGTGGCTCGCCAGCTCCGACAGGATCAGGAACAGGCTGTCGCGGGCAAGCGTCGTCAGCTCCCCGGAGATCCTCTGGGGAGGCACGCGGCACATGCGCAGGGCCATCTCGATGACCTTGGCCGTGTCGAAGGTGGTCGTGCCGATGGTTCCGGAGACCGCCACGGATCAATCCTCGTGGAGCGGTGGCAGGCCGATACAGCTAGCCCGTGATGCGCGAACGCGCGTAATGCAATTCTACATCAGGGGTGCCGAAACAGCAACCTAGACCGGCTTGATGATGGGCGACATCGAGGCCGGCAGGTTGGCAGGATCGAGGCCGCCCTTGGCCTTCTCCCCGAAGACCTTGGGGGAACCCTTGCGCTTGACCGGGCCGCCGCGGACGTATCCCTTGACGTGCGACTTGCCAGCGGAACCGCTGAAGCCGGCGCTCTCGGGGTATTCGAAGTCGCCATATTTGCAGGGCATGTCAGACCCTCTCGATCTTGCTGAAGTCGTAGTTCGAGCCTGCGAACATCGGCTCGAAGCTGAGCGTGCGGAGTGTCGCGAGCGGCACCCGAGCGCGGATCAGCTTGCCGCTGGCCCGGTCGAACTGAGCCCGACAGACGTTGTCCGGCAGGTTCCAGATGGCGTTCGCCGCCTCCTGGTTGTCGGTGGCGATCAGCGCGCCAAAGCCAGCCAGCGTCTCGCGGGGCGACACGACGTTGCCCTCCGCGTCGACAACGGCCTGCTTGGTGATGATCTCGACCCTGGTCACCTGAGACCCGTCGAACTCGTCGTTGCCGTCCTCGACGGTCTTGACGAAGCGCGAGACGACGGCGTCGGCTTTGGCATCCGTCAGTGCCGTCAGGCGCGTCCCGACCTTCGAGCCGGCACCGTAGAAGATGATGCTGTCGATCATGACGCCGTGAGCCTCTGGAGGTTGTTGTTGCTGGCCCTTGTCGGCCAGTAGCGAACGCGGCGGATGTAGGCAACGGCGATGTTGCTGCCAGCCCGCAAGGAGCCAAGTCGTGCTGTCGTCAGCCCAGTCGGGACCGTAACCGAAGCGTCTGTGCTTACAGCCGATCCGTTGGTGGAAGCCGCCGCGTCGTTTGTTGCAT
>JACCDR011963329.1_pt1 | contig 21951 bp, 8 predicted proteins | sample 7446431 | NCBI WGS metagenome assembly JACCDR01 (sample SAMN15323443, study PRJNA562643) | freshwater metagenome | isolation source: river surface water | place: USA:Blue River Watershed | collected 2017-08-17 | reverse complement strand
TCGACAGCGGCAAGGACACCGCGCTGTTCGGCATCGCCATGAAACCGGACGTGGCATGCGACATCACCGACCTGTCGCTGTTCGGCGAGGCCAGCATGGACTTCGTGTTTTCCAGCCATGCGCTCGAGCACATCGAGGACTACAAGGGCGCGCTCGAGCAGTGGTGGCGCGTCATCAAGGTTGGCGGGCATCTGGTGCTGTACCTGCCGCACCGTGACTTCTACCCGCGCATCGGCACGCCGGGCGCCAACCCGGACCACAAGCACGACTTTGCGCCCGAGGACATCACGGCCGCGCTTGTCGAGCTGAAGGCCGACGCTGATCTGCTGGTGCGCGAGGAGCGCAACGAGCGCAACGAGTATTCGTTCCTGCTGGTGGCGCGCAAGCTCACCGCGGGCGAAGGCTGGCGCGAGTCATGGCGCACCCCGAAGCCCGCCAAGAGCGCTTGCGTGTGCCGCTTCGGCGGATTCGGCGACCAGTTGCAGGCGGCCAACATCCTGCCGGTGCTCAAGCGACAGGGCTATCACGTCACGTTCATGACCACGCCCAACGGGCGCAACGTGCTCGAGCACGACCCGCACATCGACGCCTGGATCGTGCAAGACCCCGATCAGGTGCCGAACAACGAACTCTCGGCGTATTGGGAAGCCAGCGCGCGGCGCTTCGACAAGTTCGTGAACCTCTCCGAGTCGGTCGAGGGGACGTTGCTCGCCATGCCCGGACGCGCCAATCACGCCTGGCCGCACAAGGTGCGCCATGCGCTGCTGGACCGCAACTATCTGGAATTCACGTCACAACTGGCCGAACTGCCCTACAGCAACGAGGCGAAGTTCTATGCCTCTGCCGATGAGCGCGAGCAGATGGGCAAGTACCTTCATGACCGCGGTGGCGACGATGCCTTCCATATCTTGTGGGTGCTGGCCGGATCGTCGGTGCACAAGATGTACCCCGGCATGGACAGCGTAGTAGCGCGCGTCATGCTGGAACTGCCAGAGGCCCAGGTGATCTTTGTCGGCGACGAGGCATGCAAGATTCTCGAAGCCGGGTGGGAAGCCGAACCGCGCGTGCACCTTGAGTCCGGGGAAATGAGTATCCGCAACACTCTCGCGCTCGCGCAGCAAGTGGATTGCGTTGTGGGACCGGAAACCGGCGTGCTCAACGCCGTGGCGTTCGAGGACGTGTCCAAGGTTATTTTCCTGTCACACTCATCGCGTCAGAATCTCACGCTGCACTGGAAGAACGTCATCAATCTGAGCGCCAGCCCTGACCCATCAATCAAGCCGTGTGGTCTGTTGCCGTGCCATCAACTACATTACGGTAATAGGCACTGCCCCACCGACGAGGCAAGCGGAGCGGCAATGTGCCAAGTGGCGATTGACCCGCAAAGTGTATTCGCAGCCATTCGTCACGCTCATCGTGCATGGAAGGCGAAAGTTGGGAAGGCGAAGCATCGACTTGACCGGCCAGCGGTTCGGCAGATGGCAAGCGCTACGGCTTGACGCACCGGGCGCTGCCGGCAAGCATGTGCGCTGGTGGTGCCGATGCGAATGCGGAGTAGAGCGATCCGTGTTATCGAGCGTGCTCAGAGACGGTTCATCGCAGTCATGCGGATGCCTTCAGGCGCAACAGGTTGCGGCACGCAACCTGAAGCATGGTTACTACGGCACGCGCGTCTATGAGGCGTGGAATAGCATGCTCGACCGCTGCCGCAACCCGAAGATGAAGTTCTACCGTTACTACGGCGGGCGCGGCATCAAGGTCTGCGAACGCTGGCAGGAGTTCGAGAGCTTCGTCACCGACATGGGCGAGCCGCCGACACCGCTGCATACGCTGGACCGCGTGGACACGAACGGTCATTACGAACCGGGCAATTGTCGGTGGGCAACCAACGATGTGCAGCAAAACAACCGCCGCAACAATGTGCGGCTGACGTGTGATGGCCTGACATTGACGACGGCCGAGTGGTCACGCAAGACGGGCATTCCAGCGCGCAGAATCCGGTCGCGCTTGGCCGCCGGGTGGAGCGTAGAAAATGCGCTGCGACGGTGATACGAACACAGGACAGAGCAAACCCCGCTGCGGCGGGGTTTTTCATTTTTGAGGAACCCGCATGAAGCTCGGAGAAATCATCGCGCAGGCCCGGCGCGAACTCGATGACACCGCCGCGCCCTACCTGTGGAGCGACGACGAACTGCAGGTCTACGCCAACGAGGCCGAGGCCGAGGCCGCCCGGCGCGCACGGCTGCTGATCGACTCCACCACCAGCGCCATCACGCAGAAGGCACTGGCCCCCGGTGACAGCACCGTGACGCTGGATGCGCGAATCGTGTCAGTGCGCCGCGCAAAGCTCGCCAGCCAGGACCGGCCCTTGGCGCGCACCGTCATGCGCGAGATCGACGCGCATCTGCCCGGATGGGAAGCCGCTCCGGCCAGCGTGCCGCAGGCGATCATCACCGACTACGAAACGGGCAAGCTGCGCCTGTATCCGCCGAGCGCGGCGGCCGACACGCTCAAGCTCACCGTGATCCGCCTGCCACTGGCGGAGATGAACGACGACGAGGACGCCCCCGAGATTCACGCGCGCTTCCATCTCAAGCTGATCCACTGGATCAAGCATCGCGCATGGCTCAAGAACGACCCCGACACCTACGACGAGAAATCATCGGAAGCGGCGCTGAAGATGTTCGAGGCCGAGTTCGGCCAGCGCTCCAGCGCAATCGACGAAACCTGGATCGAGCGCGAGCAGATGGGCGACGCCTACGATGGGACGTACTAGGCGCGACAAGCTCCCCGGCCTGGACGGATTCGCCGGGCTGCGCAACGATGTCTCGGCCGAGCGCTTCGAGCCGGCCGACCTCGAGATCGCGGACAACGTCGACCTGGACGACGCCGGACAGGCGGCGCGGCGCGAGGGCTTCACGCGCAAGGTCGCGGGCGCGGCGCATTCGCTGTTCGCGCACGGCGATGCCTGCCTGTTCGCGCAGGGCACGAGCCTGTATCTGCTCAATGCCGACTACAGCACTCGGGTATTGGCTACCGGACTGTCCGGTGCGCCGATCGCCTATGCCGCGATCGCCGGGCGCATCTACTACACCGATGGCACGGTCAAGGGCGTGTTCGAGGACGGCGCGGTGCGCTCCTGGGGCTTGCGGGTGCCGGGCGTTCCCGGCGTGACCGACATCCCCGGTTCGTTCGCGCCGGGCACCTATGGCGTGGCCTTCACCTACCAGCGCCGCGACGGGCAGCAGTCGGGTGCGAGCGCACTCGCCACGATCACGCTGGCAGAAGCCGCAGGGCTGCATGTGAGCCTGCCGGTGCCCACCGATCCCACGGTCACGCACGTCGTGATGTGGATGACGCCGGCCAACGGTGAAGTGCTCTACCACTTCCACGACTTTGCCGCGGGTGCGGTAGGCGCGGACATCAGCGGCCCGGACTGGCCGCGCGCTCAAGCCTGTCATACCCGCTTTCTGACGCCCCCGCTGCCCGGTCAAGCCTTGGGCGCCCACAAGGGACGGCTATGGGTGGCGGCGGGCGACCGGCTTTATCCGTCCGAGGCGTTTTCCTACGAACTCTACGACGAGCGCGCCCATGTGCCGATCGACGGCACGCGCGTAACGCTGCTCGCCCCGGTGACGGGCGGCATGTACGTCGGCACGCAGCAAGGCACCTTCCTGCTGCGCGGGGCCGACCCCAAAGACATGATGCTCGAGGAGCTATCGCCGGCCGGCGTGATCGAAGGCTCGATCGCCTGGCAGAACGGGGCGCTGATCGGCGATGGTTCGCTCGCCGGTGCGACGCTGCCGGTATGGACCAGCACCGAGGGCGCCGTGATCGCCGGCACGCGCGACGGACAGCTCGTGGAACTGTCGCGCCCGCGCTACAGCGCGACCCCCGGCGTGCGCGCCGCGGCGCTCGCGCGGGTGGCGAACGGGATGAATCAGTACCTCGTCACGCTGCAGGACTGAAGGGGAAGGTCAAGCCCCTGATGCTTTTTTCGGGCCGCCTTCGGGCGGCCTTTTCATTGCCTGCTCTGCCAAGGGTAGGCGTTTCGAGTCGGCTCACGTCGGGATGACGTTGGCCAAGCCCGCCGGGTGGTCGCCCGGCGGGTTCCCCTTGTGGAGATCCGCCAAATGACCATCAAAGTATCGGCCGCGCTGCGCAACTTCCAGTTGCAAAACGGCTCGCTGAAGAACGCACTGCAAAACGGCAAGCTGCTCATCTACTCCGGCAGCCAGCCGGCAACCCCGGAAGCGGCACCGAGCGGCACGCTGCTGGCCACCATCACCGATGCTTCGGGCGCGCACACCGCCGAAGTGCAGGCCACCGGCACCGTGACGCTGGACTCCGGCGCTTCCGGCTCGGTCGACTCGGTGACTGTCGGCGGACTGCAAATTCTCGGCACCGCCGTACCGTTCAATACCTCGCTCACGCAGACCGCGGCCGATGTCGCGGCGCAGATCAACAAGCACATGAGCGACCCGGAGTGGACCGCCACATCCTCGGGTACGACCGTCACGATCAGGGCACCGCGCGGCTACGGCACGGCGGGCAACTCGCTGACCGTCTCCGGTGCGGCAACCACGATCGGCCTGTCCTACGGCAACACCAGCGGCGGCGTGGCTCCGGCCAACGGCCTGAAGTTCGGCTCGGCTGCGGCCGGCGTCATCAGCAAGGACGCCGCGCAGACGTGGAGCGGCGTGGCGGGTGCTTCGGGCACTGCCGGCTGGTTCCGCTTCGTCGGCTCGGTAGCCGATTCTGGCGCGACCGACTCGACCGAAAGCCAGTTCAGGCTGGACGGCTCGATCGCCACTTCGGGCGGCGACATCAACATGAGTTCGACCACGATCACCAGCGGCGCAACGCAGACGATCAGTTCGTTCTCGGTCACGCAGCCGACCAACTAACCCAGGGGCGATTAAGTGGCTATCGACGGACAAATCCGCCTACAGCCGCTTGTCGCCTATGGCCTGCCGGGCGCCGACGGCGAGGGCGACGTTACCCTGCTCGGGCTGACCGCGCAGGGCGGCGTCGACCGCATCGTGCTCGCGCCGCTCACTGCCAGCGGCGCAGGTCATGCGGGCGTTGCGGCGAACGCGGCACTCACGCTGCGCACGCCCGTTGTTTCAGGCGCCGGCATCACCGGCAACGCCGGCACCGGCGCGGCCGTGCTGCGCACGCTGCAGGCAAGCGGCGGCTCGGGCACCTACGGCGCGGCAACGCTCAAGGCTCTGGAAGCCAGCGGCGCGGCGCTCAGCGGCACCCTAGCGGTTGGCGCGATCACGCTGCTGCCAACTGCCGCACTCGGCGCAGGCGACCCGACCAACTACGGTGAAGCCAACCTTGCGCTGCGTGCGCTGCAGGCATCGAGCGTACTCACGCAGGGCAACGTCGGCGCGGGCGTGCTTACGCTGCTGCCGGCATCGGCCAGCGGCGCGATCGCCACCGGCAACTCCGGCACCGGCGCGCTGCTCACCCTGCCGTTGCTGGCCGTCAGCGGCGCCGTGGCCAGCGATGTCATCGGCACCGCCAGTATCGAACTGCTGCCGCTCGTCATGGGCAGCGCCGACGGCTCGCCCTCGGGCGTCATTGCCGCGCAAGCGAGCACCTTCCGCACGCTGATCCTGAACACGCGCACGCGCGCGGCCTCGAGCTACGCCAACTTCGCCTTCAACAGCTACGCGCGCTTCCACGGCGTGTATCTGGCGGCCGGCTCGGGCGGGCTGTTCGCGCTCGTCGGCGACGACGACCAGGGCACCGACATTGCGCTGCGCCTGAAAGGCGGGCTGCTCGATTTCGGCTCCGACAAGCTCAAGCGCGCCAGCGGCGTCTATGTCTCGCTCGCCAGTCCGGGCGAGGCGGAACTGACCGTGACCAACGAGGACGGCGAGGCCTTCAGCTACTCGATCGCCCCCTCGCCCTACGCCACCGTCAAGCAGCAGCGCGTACCGGTCGGACGCGGCATGAAAGGGCGCTGGCGCTCCTTCGAACTCGCCAACGTGCGCGGCGCTGAAATGCGCGTGGCGGCGATCGCGCCCGATATCGAGGCGCTTGGCAGACGCCGATGAAACTCGTCCTCGCACTACTGCTTGCCCTGGTGCTGTCCATGACTCCTGAACTCGCGTTTCCCTCCGCGCCTGGCGGCGTGGTGCAGCTTGCCCTCGTCGGCGACAAGGCGCTGCTCATGCCCTACGTGGCCGACGCCCGGCGCGACCTGGCGCAGATGAAGGACTACTACGGCGTCGATGCCAAGCGCGCGGCCGGCGAATGGGTGGGCTTCCATCACGCCACCAAGCGCTATGACCGCGGCGTGAGCGCGCGCCTGATCGTCAACGGGCTGCAGGACTCGATCATCCTCACCGGCGAGCAGCATCACGAAGAAGAAGAACACGAGCGCAAGCCGCGCGACGAGCCGATGCCCTACCTGTGGGTGGGTGCGCGCATCCAGTACGAGAAAACCACCAACGTCCCCTATGGCGCCTTCGGCCTGGTGGTGATCGAGCCGGGCGATAACGCCATCGTCGCCACGCACGACCAGAACTGGAGCAGCGCACAGGACAGGTACTACTACCCGCCGCTGTACGCCGGCGCGCTGGCCTTCGACCTGGCGAAGCAGGACATCGAGGTTGGCACCTACTACCAGAACACCCCGGCGCACCGGCGCCAGTACAACATCGAGCAGTGGGATTTGAGCGGCTCGGCGCGGATGCGCTTCACGCGCCACGGCCTGCGCCACTACAGCATCCAGAGCACCGTCGATAACACCGACGGCATTGCAATCAAGGGGCCGCACGATCCGCTCGGCAGCGAAGAACAACTCGCCGAGCGATTCTTTCCCTCCGACTACCCCGCAGCCTGGCGCAACTACCTGTGGGATCAGGTAGTCGTGCTCGACCCGGACGAGGGCGGGATGATGCCCACCAGCCACCGCGCGGGCGATCGTGAAGTGCTCGACTTCCTGGCCTCGCACACCGGCATTTCCGGGCGCGCGATGGTCCTGGGCGGCGCCTACGCGATCAAGCTGGTCGCGCTCGGCCCGTCATGCCGCTGGTCGCAGTCCGGGCAGTGGTGGCGCGAGCAATTCACCGGCTATTACGACCCGCTGCCGGTCGAGGTTGAAGTCCGGGTAGGCAAGTTCCCGTACATGGTGACGCAGCGTTTCGAGATCACCATTGACCGCTACGCCGAGGAACCCTTTCACCTGTATCCGTTCGGCACGCCGGCCACCAACGTATGCACCGGCGCCTACGACGGCGCCAACCCGCATTCACCGGCCTGGTGGCAAGGGGCCATCCTCGCCGATCCGACCGCTCTGGCAATCGGCGTGCAGGACGACTATGCGCCCGCGCCGATCTTCGCCCCGCGCGCCCACAACTTCGATGCGCTGTGCGCGCTGACCCCGCTGGACATCTACATCGAGGCGGTCGCGCCCTACGCCGGGCTGGACCCGGCGAGCGTCTACGACAACGTAGCCGATGAGCTGTGGCAGTTCCTTCAGAACGCCGCGGACGGCGACTACGGCGGCCCGTTCGACATCGCCGAAACCAACTACGACGAACTCGAGGCCGCCGCGCAAGCCGTGGTCGACGACTTCGGGCTGTGGCGCTACGACCCGGTAGCCAAGTCCTTTCATGCCGTCGTTTGGGATGACGAGTGGCAGGACACCTACCGCTATGACACCTATTACCTCTGCCGCAGCTTCGGTCAGGTGCTCGTCGGCAAGGGCGGCGACGGCGTAGTGCTGCCCAACGCCTTCACCGATCCATCCGAGCTTTACAACCCCTACATCGCCTTCATTAACGGCGGCGGCTGCTGCCCGCAACCGTAAAGGAACCCCCATGCCTTGTTCGTTCGTCTCCTACGGAGGCGAGGGGCTTGACTTGCTCACGCCTTCGCCCCCGGGCCCGCTCAACGATGACGCCCTGGCCGTGGTCGAGGGCGTGCTGGCCGACGCCAAGACCTTCGCCACCGACGCGGAAACGCGCGCCCTGGCCGCCGTCGAGGCGCTCTCGCAGTTCAACGTCGACCTGCCGCTCATCAACGCGCCGGACATCCCGATTCCGACGCTGGAACTGCCGCAGCTCGGCGAGGCGCCGCAAGCCCCCGACGATCTGACGCCGGCTTTCCCGCTGGCACCGGACGCGCCCACGCTCGGCGATCTCGGCGCGCTCGACCTGGGCGCACCGCCCGACCTGAGCGCCACCGCGCCGCTGCTGGCCGACATCGCGCTGCCGGTGCCGCTGGCCGCGAGCCTGCCCGCGGTGCCCGCGCTGACCGAGGTCGACGTCCCGGCCGCGCCCGACACGGTACTGCCGCAGGTGCCCACACTGCTCGGGCTGAACCTGCCCGCCGCGCCGAGCCTGAACCTGCCGAGCTTCAGCGCCACGCTCGGCGACGCCCCGCTTGCCCCGGACGTGACTTTCGCCTGGGGCGAGGCGAACTACGCCACGTCGTTGCTGGCGCGCATGAACGAACGGCTGCTCGCGCTGGTGAGCGGCATGAGCACCGGGCTGGACCCGGACGTAGAGCAGGCGATATGGGATCGCTCGCGCGAGCGCGAGCGCGCCAACGCGCAACGCGGCATCGCGGACATCCGCGATGGCTACGCCGCCCGCGGCTATCTGCTGCCGCCGGGCGCCATGCAGATTGCGCTGCAGCGCGCGACCGAGGACGCGATCACGAAGGATTCCTCGCTCTCGCGCGAAGTGATGATCAAGCAGGCGGAACTGGAACAGAGCAACTTCCAGTTCGCGTTCTCGCGCGCCATCGACCTCGAAACGCAACTCATCAGCCTGTTCAACAACGTCCAGAACCGCGCGCTGGACGCAGCCAAGTACGAAGTGCAGGCCGCAGTCGACGTGTTCGAGGCGCGCGTCAGTCTCTACAACGCCGACGTCAACGCCTTCCGCGCCCGCGCCGACGTGTTCAAGACGCAGCTCGAGGGCGAGCTGGCGCGACTGGAAATCTACAAGACAGAGCTGGAAGCGCAGCGCCTCATCGGGCAACTCAATCAGCAATCGGTCGAGGTCTATCGCGCGCAACTGCAAGGCGTGCAGACGGTGGTCGACATCTATCGCACGCGGGTTGCCGCCGCGCAGGCGATCGCCGAAATGCAGCGCGTGAAGATCGCCGCCTACGGCGAGCAGGTGCGCGCCTACGGCGAGCAGGTGCGCGCCAAGGCCGTCGAGTACGAGGGCTACAGTACGCAAGTGCGCGCGCAGGCCACCCGCGTCGAGATGTTCGGCACGCAGGTACAAGCCTACGGGCGCCAGGTCGATGCCTACGGCACGCTGGTCAAGGCCAAGCTCGATGAGCAGACGCTAGAGTTCAAGCGCCTTCAGGAATTCCCGCTCGAGGTCTACAAGGCGCGGCTGGAAGCGTTCAGGACCAGCGTGCAGGCCGAAACCGAGCGCATCAAGGGACTGGTCGACATCTTCGGCTCGCGCGTCCAGGCCTACGGCGAGGGCGAGCGCGCCAAGGCAGCGATCAGCGGCGCCGGTGCCGATGTGGTCAAGGCTCAGGCCGACGCCTACGCGCAGCAGGCGCGCGTGTCGATCGAGGCCGCCGACAACAACCTGCGGGCGCTTCAGACCGCGCACGAGACGGTGCAGACCAGCCTGCGCGCCGCCGGGCAGATCGCCGGGCAACTGGCGGCCGCCGCACTGGCCGCGCGCAACGTGCACGCCTCGATCCAGTCCTCGTCGTCCTCGTCGGCCAGTTCCAACGTCTCGCGCTCGGCTTCGCTTTCGGAGAACCGCAGCCGCAGCACGTCCTGTACCGACATCTATTCGCACTCAGACTAAAAGGGCTTCCCCACATGGGCACCATCACCGACCTCTACGGCAATCCCACCCGCACCCGGCTCTACGGGCTGCAAGTCGAGGATGCGGCACGCGCTGCAGCCAATCCCGGCGCGACGCCGACCCCGCCCGATGCGCTGCGAGCGAACTACGATGCCGCCACGCGCGCCAACAACGCCGGCCTGATCGAGCGCTACGCGCAAGGTGCCGCACCTTCCGCACCTTCCGCACCTTCCGCACCTTCCGCAGCGCCGCAGCAGCCTTTCACGGCACCGCAGGGCGCGGACCGCTGGTACAGCCACGGACAGGCCGGCGCACCGAGCGGACCGGGCATGCAGCCTGACCCGAGGGCGTTTTCCGCCAGCAACGGCGCCCGCACGGTCTACGGCCCGGAATCGCGCCCGCTGCCGGTGGTGTCCGAGCCGCGCGCGGCGGGCTTCGCCGGCAACACCTACGAGGGAAGCGCTACGCGCGTCGCGCCCGAGCCGGCCAATACCCGGCCGGCTTCCAGCCTTGCCGTGGCAGCCAACGAGGCGCGCATCGGTGATACTCCCCGCCCGCGCGCAGCCCCGTACATCACCAACCCCGCCGCGCTGAAGCCTCAGCCCGGACTGATTGCCCGCGCCGGGCAGGCGTTCTCGGACCTCGCCGGCAAGGCGCTCGACCCGGTGGCGCGCGGACTCGGTGCCGTTCAATCGACGGCGGGAGCCTACGACCTTGCCACCAAGGGACTCGGCCCCCAAGGCACCGACAACCTCTTTAACGGCGCCGCCACCGCCATTCACCCGGCGGCCGGCCTGGCAGGCACGCTGCTGACCCATGCGCGCGACTTCGCGCTGGACAAGGTTATCAACACCGACAACCCCATCTCGCGCCATTTCGTCGGCAAGAGCGGCGTGCAGCCCGGGCCGGCGCTGAAGAACGTCACGGCACCGCAGGCTCAGGAGCGACAAGCCGAGCAGGATCAGGCGGTTGCCAACCGCGCCGAGGACACGCAGCGCAGCGCGACCCAGGCGGGACAGGAGTTGCGCGAACTGACCAATCCCGGCGTCGCGCAGTTCGTGCAGCAGTACGGCGATCTGGCCCGACGCGTGGGCGCGCAACTCGGCGTGGCGCCCGAGGCGCTGCTTGGACAGTGGGGACTGGAAACCGGATGGGGCAAGAGCGTCATCCCCGGCACGCACAACCTGGGCAACATCAAGGACTTCTCAGGCGGGGGCGTGACGGCCACCGACAACATGAACGGCTCGGTCGACCGCTACCACAAGTTCGCTTCACCGGATGCCTTCGGCGACTACTACGCGAAGTTCCTGAGCGGCAACCCGCGCTACCGCGAAGCGCTCGCGGCCGGTGCCGACCCGGCGAAGTTCGCCGAGGCGATGGGCCGCTCCGGCTATGCCGAGGACCCGCACTACGCCACCAAGCTCGCACGCACCAGCGCGATGGCGCGCAGCTACCTGAACGGCGGGGCGGCCCCTGCGCCTGTGGCAACCGGTACGAGCGCAGTGGCGGCCGGCGCACGCCCGGCCAGTGACGCCGGCATGATCGAGGTCATCCGCGGCGATCACGTCGCTTCTCTCGGTGGCGTCATGTCGCCCATCGGCCCGAGGCTGTACCGCACCGGGATTTCCCATTACGCCCCCGGCGCCAACGGCAGCTACACCGAGGTTCCCGGCCATGTCGCCGCCGCCGGCCAGGCGCAACCCTACATCCAGTCGGCCGCCCGCGGCGTGATGGATGCCGTCGACCCGCAGGCGGGCCGGCGCGAGCTGGAGCAGATTCGCGGCGAGAACCAGCTTGCCTCCACGCGCGAAACAGCGGCGGCGCAGCGCTACCACACCGACACGCAGGCGGCGCTCGACCGCGAGAAGCCGCATGCGATCGGTCAGGAAGTCGTGGTCGACCCCGCCACGCAGCAGACCAAGACCATCCAGCGCTACGGCACGCGCGACAAGGACGGCGGCTGGAAGCCGATCGACACCAACGGGCCGACGCGCGAAATGAAGGTCGGGCAGAAGGTCGCGCAGCGCGACGGCGCCTATCCGCTCGATGGCGGCAAGGTGGCGATCGTCAAGGGCGGCGTCGTCACCGAGATCAGGAAGGCCGGCTAAGAGCGGGGAGAACACCCCCGCGGCGGGCATCATCGCGGCACACAACATCCAACGGTAACGGGCAATGGCTGACAGACAAGACGACGACGTGGTGGACCTGCGCGACTACGCGCCGCAAGGCGCGGACCTGAGCGCCTACGAGCCGGCGCCGAAGCCCAGCTCGCTACTGCGCCGCGTCGCGGCCGATCCGATCATCTCCGGCATCAAGGGCACGGTGGTCGGCATCCCCGAGGCTGCCGTCGGTGCCGCCGACATCCTCGCGGGCGGGCGGGTCGCCAACGCCGCCAAGGAGTTGTTCGGCTACGACCCCAAGGCCGCCCGCGAAACCTTCGACGGCTTGCTCTCGCACGAAGGGCGCGATGATCTGCGCGCAGTCCATGAGGCCGATGGCTTCCTGCCCACCCTGGGCGCGGCGATCACTCATCCGCTGTCGATCCCCAACATCGTCGCCGAGTCGATCGGCCCGATGGTGGCCGGCGGCATGATCGGGCGCCTGGCGCGAGCCTCATCGCCCACGCTGTCTCCCACGGCGGCCGGCGCGTTCGGCGAAGGCGTAGTGGCGGCCGGCTCGGCGGCCGAGCACATCCGTCAGGAAAGCCCGGACGGGATGCTTTCCCCCGCGCAAAGCTCATTGGCCGCGCTCAGTGGCCTGGCTACCGGCGCCATCTCGCGCCTGGGCGGGGCGGCAGCACGCGAGGCCGGCATCTCCGATGTGGATACCCTGCTCGCCGGCGGGGCGCGCGGAGCGACCGACAAGGGCTTGCTGCGCCGCATCGGCGAGGGCGCGCTACGCGAAGGCGTATTCGAGGAACTGCCGCAGAGCGCGCAGGAACAGGCCATGCAGAACATCGCCCTGGGCCGGCCCTGGGACGAGGGCATCGGCAACGCCGCCGCGCTCGGCATGATCGCCGGTGGCGCGATGGGTGCCGGGGCGGGCGTCCTGTCCGGTGCGCCAAGCGCGCCCGCGGACACCGCTGCCGCAGCGCAACAACAGACGCCTGCCGGGCCTGCCGGCGCCCCGCCGGGCACGTTGGCGCTGCCCGAGCGCCCCTCGGTCATCCCGGCCGGGGCGCCGGGTGCTGCCGCACCGATCGACCCGAGTGCTGACGCCCACGCTGCGGCGCTCTACGCCGAGCGCGACATCGAGGAAGCACGCCGCGCCGGGGCCGAATCCTTCCTCGGCCAGCCGGCCACACTGCCCGCACCCCCCGACTTCCCCCGCCTGCCCCCGCCTGCGCCGGGCATCGACCCGAACGCCGGCCCCATCTCGCGCGTCGCCGCGCAAGCACTCAATTCAGGCACCACGGACGCGCTCGCCGCCGCTGCCGCGCAAGCCGCGCAGGAACAAGGCAAGGGCAAGGCCGGGAACGACGCCACCCTCACCAACATCCCCACCACCCAACACGGAAAGGAGGCTCTTGATGGGATGCCCGTGCAAGCGGCGCCGGCCGGCACCGCCCCCGAAACCGTAGCGCCCGGAATCGACCAGCCTACGACAGAAACGACCGAAACGACAAAAGGCGAATTCGCCCGCCAGCTCGCCGAGCGCAAGCAACGCCGCGATACCCTCGTTGCGCACCTGACGCAGCTCGTGGAAACCGACGGCGGGGCGCGGGCCAGCCTGCCCGACGGCTCAAGCCTGCTGCTGACCAGGGGAGCGAGCGGCGAACCGTTCCGCGTTACCAGCTTCGACAAGGACGGCAACCCGACCGGGCACCGCGAGTACCGCAGCATCGGCGAGGGCGGTCCGCTGGACAGCGCCGTAGGCGAGTTCATCCCGAGCGATGTCACGCTGCTGAAGCCGCCAAATACGCCCGCCATTGAGACTTCGCCCGCGGGTAGTACATCCGTACTAGAAGCGCCGCAAACGGCCGGCAGCGGGGCGCCATCGGCGGAATCCGCCGCCAAACCGAGGAAGGAAAAGCCCGCGGTGGTGCTGCAGAACCGTGACCGTTCCAGCGCCGCATCGGTGGCGCAGATGAACGCCATCGCCGCCAACCCGGATGCTTCGCGCCTGTCCTTCTCGCGCGATTTCGCCAACGGCGCCCCGGTGGTGTTCGGCACCGACGACGTGCTGCCGCAAAGCGCCGTGGTCGGGCACGAGGATCATGTCGCCACCGCGTCGGGTCGGCGCATCAACGTGCGCTACGCCGTGGTGGAAGCCGACGACCTCATCGCCTCGCACGCGGTTGACGGCTCGCCGGTGGCCGACTACGCGCAAGGGCTACCGGGCAGACTGCGCGCCGTGGCCGGCAATGGCCGCAGCGCCGGTATCAAGGAAGCCTATGTGCGCGGCAGCGCAAACGCCTACCGCGAGGCGATCGGTGCCGATACGCGCCTGACCGGCATCGACGCGCAAGCGATTGCGGGAATGCGCGCCCCGGTGCTGGTGCGCGTGATGGGTGCGGGCGACGTTACGCCCAACATCGGCGATGAGTCGAACACTTCCGGCGTCGCCGATCTCAGTCCGGTCGAGCAGGCCGCGAACGATCTGCGTCGCATCGACATCGCCGGGATTGCCTTCCACGAGGAAACCGGCGAACCACTCATTGAATCGGTGCGCGCGTTCATTCACGCGATGCCGCCCTCCGAGCGCTCCAAGCTGCTCGAAAAGGACGGCACGCACAACCGCATCGCCACCGAGCGGCTGATGAACGCAGTGTTCATGAGCGCCTACGGCAACGAGGAATTGGTGCGCCTGTACGCAGCCGCCACCGACGCCGAAGCGCGCACGGTCATCAACGCGCTGGCCGCCGCCGCGCCCGACATGGCGAAGCTGGAAGGGGCCGGGGCGCTGGACATCCGCGAGATCATCGCCGAGGCGGCGGCACTGGCGGTTTCCGCACGCCGGCGCGGCATCAAGCTGGCCGATGCCGCCGAGCAGTCCGACCTGGACGCCTCGCCCGATGCGGCGATCGTGCTGCGCATGTTCGCGCGTCATGTGCGCTCGGCCAAGGCGATCACCGAAAGGCTACGCAACGCCGCGCGCTTCGCGTATGCTGAGACGATAAAAGAAAGCGCCGATATGTTCGGCGTAGTTGAGCGCGCCACCCGCGCGCAAGTCCTGGAGATACTGAACGATGGACAAGCAGGCACGCAAGATTTGGAAAACAAAAGCGGGCGCCAGCCTGCTAGGCGCGATGATGGAAGGGGAGGAACTGAAACCCCTTCAGCAGACGACGCTGAAAAGGCTCAAGGAAGCGGACCCGCCGCGCCCGAATCCGCAGCAACAGGAAGCACCGAAGAAGTAGCGAGCGCCGAGCGCGCGCGTGCGCTGTTCGCGCGCCTGAATGCTCAACCCCATCTCTCGCCCGCCTGGCGGCACTACGTCAAGCAGCGCGGCAACGGCACCTTCGAGGATGATTTCGAGCGCCATCTGCTCGGAATCGCGGCCAAGACGCAGGAGGCCTACAACGCCTTGATGCAGCAGCATCAGGGCCAGCCCGAAGGCATCGAGTTCAAGCACGACACCCATGAGAAGTGGGCGTTCGTCGCGCCCGATGCCGCCGAGCCGGGCAAGTGGCGCGTACAGTTCTTCGACCAGCATTCCTTTTCCTCTCACGACACGCAGGACACGCGCGAGCACGCGATCGAGGAAATGCTTCGATCAGGCTTCGTCACGCCCGACAAAGGGGTGCTGGACAGGCTGTCCGGGACGAGGCAATGGGCGCGCGGCCTGGCGCTGCTCGACCTGATACGCCAGCGCAACGCCGGGAAGATCACCGAGGCGCAGTTCAACGAGAAAGTGCGAGCGCTCGACCCGGAAACGGCGCAGGAAGGCGAGCCGAAGCCCGGTGCGAAGATAGCTGACTTCGGGGAGAAGATCGGCGGCGCGCGCAAGGACGTATGGCAGTCCTACAAGGACGAGCTGCACGAGGCCGAAAAGCTGGACCTCGATGCGCAGCCGCTTTCAAAGTCCTGGCCGGCCCCGGACTATCAAAGCCTTCTCGACAACGGAGCCGATCCGTGGGCGGTCGCATTCATGCACGCTGCGCGCGATGCGATTCCGGCCAAGCCGAAGAACGCATTCAAGCTCAAGGAATGGGTCAAGATCGTGCGTTCGCTGCGCGGCCTGACGATGCAGCTCGCCGACGGTACGGCATCCATCGGGCAAGGCTCCGTCATGGCGACGCTGAACAAACTGAGCGCCGGTTCCCGGTATCTCACCGACATCGCCGGGCGCACCGAACTGTATCAGCTCGTCGGGCATTCAAAATCCCTGGACGGCGTGCGCATCACATCCGGCGAGTACAGCATTCACGAAGGCGTTGAATACAAGCCGGCGAAAGTCATCTGGACAGTCGAAAAGCAGGCGACGGCCACGGCTCTCAGCAATTGGCCGCGCATCCTTGCCAGCGGTGCGACGAAGGAAGAAGCGCTCTCGAACTTCAAGGACAAATACGACTCGCTCATCATCAGCCAGCCCGCGAGCCGCGAAGTCAGCTTCGAGGTCTACTCCAAGCGCGGCGAAAAAGGCTACTACGTGGGCAAGAAATTGGGGCGCAACCCGGCGCTGCTGGCCGGCCCGTTCCCGACCATCAAGGAAGCGCGCGCCTACAAGGACACCCATCACGACGAACTGGTAGCCAAGCTGGAACAGTTCAAGGCCATCCCCAACGAGCGCCGCGACGTCAACAACCCGCGCGTCGGCGAGGACATGCGCGGCGGGCGCGATGTCACGCCGCAGATGTTTAGCGAGACGTTCGGATTCCGCGGCGTCGAGTTCGGCAATTGGGTCGAGCAGAAGAAACGCCAGAAGGACCTGAATGACGCTTTCGATGCGCTGATGGATATGGCGGCCATCATCGGCGTGCCGCCCAAGGCCCTGTCGCTGAACGGGGAGCTGGGCATCGCCTTCGGTGCTCGCGGCAAAGGAGGAATCGGCGCGTCGGCGGCGCATTACGAGCCTGACTTCGTAGCCATCAACATCACGAAGAAGGAGGGGGCCGGCAGCATCGGTCACGAGTGGTTTCACGCGCTGGACAACTATTTCTCGCGGATGCGCGGCGACAAGCTCGGCAACATGACCGAGGGGTTGGACGTATCGCTGGCGGCACGCGGCTCGCGCTACGAGCATCGCGGCGCGGTCAGGAAGGAAATGATCGACGCCTTTGGCGAGGTCGTGAGGGCAATCCGGTCAACGGCGATGGCCGCGCGCGCCGCCAAGCTGGACGCCAAGCGCAGCAAGGACTACTGGACGACCGGGCCGGAGATGGCCGCGCGCGCCTATGAGTCGTACCTGATTGCCAAGCTGCAGGATCAGAACGCCTCGAACGACTACTTGGCAAACATCGTTTCCGAGGACGCCTGGAAGGCTGCCGAGGCGATGGGGTTCGAGCTCGATGAGAGCTACCCCTATCCGATCGCCGGCGAGATTCCAGCCATCCGCGCAGCATTCGACAGGTTTTTCCAGACCATCGAGACGCAGGCAACCGAGCGGGGCATCGCGCTGCGCCAGGAGCGCGCAGACTACGATGAATTCGCGCTGACCGGCGAGACGCCGGCGCAACTGAAAGCGCGGCTGAAGAAGCAGGCCGAGGAAGAAAAGGCGCGCAAGCAAGCCGAGCGCGCCGCCGATGAGAAGGCCCACGCCGATGCGCTGCGTGATACATTCGAGCTGACCGGCTCGGATCGCAGCGCCGACACGCCGGGGCAAGGCTCGCTGTTCCAGAGAACGAAGCGCGATGAATACACCACCGACCTGTTTGGTAATCCCCTTCCCCTACCCGAAGCGCCGCTGCGGCCTCACGCTGGCGTCAGGCCTGACCCCACCCCGCCTGGGCACCTGGTCGCCGCCGGCGCCGTACCGGGTGCAAAGTTCGCCACCGTCGCAGGGCCGCGACAAACCGGCACCCTGAAGTCCGCCTTCGAGCGCGTGCGCAACGCGGCGCAAGCCGCGCATGTGCTCGCCGGGCTGCGCAGGTTCGCGCAGGAGCACTTCGCCTTGCTGGTGCTGGACAAGGATCACCGGCCGCTGTCGGTGTCCTACCTGTTCGCCGGCGCCACCACGTCCACCAGCGTCTACCCGGAGGTCGTCACCAAGGCGGCCTATGAAATCCCCGGCGCGGCGCATGTGTGGCTCGCGCACAACCATCCTTCGGGACTGGCCGAACCCTCGAACGCGGACATCCAGATGACGCGCATCGTGTCGCAGGCCTTCGGGAAGGGCAGCGGCATCGAGGTCGCCGGCCACGTCATCATCGCCGGGGGCCGCTTCGCGCACCTGGACGCGCGGGGCAACCTGATCGGCAAGGAGAAGATCGCCGCGGGCGTGCGCCGGCACGAAGTCACCATCACCGAGCGCACCTATCGCAAGGTGGGCGCGCTCACCGAAGAAGCGCTCGCCAACCCGTCGGTGGCCAAGCGCCTGGTGCCGGCCATCGCGCAGGGCAAGACCGGCATCGTGTTCACGAGTTCGCAGAACGTCCCGGTGGCCTTCCTGCCGATGAGCGTCGAGCAGATGAAGAAGCTGCGCGACGCCGCCACGCCCGGCGAGGCTTCCGGCGCACGCATCCTGTTCGGCGCCGTGGCGCGCGCCAATGCCAGCAGCGCCGTGCTGCACTTCGCCGACGATGTGAGCGAAGCCGACACGATGGCTGCGCTGAAGAATCTGCACAACGCGCTGTCGGTAAGCCGCGACGTGAAGATGCTCGACGCCATTCAACTCGGCGATAGCTTCGCCGAGAGCATGGGGTGGAACTTCCCGCCGCACGGTGCCAGCGGCGAGTTCTTCTCCACCGGGCGCACCCCCTTCTCCGACGCCTTCCTGGCGCGGCGCGACGAGGCCGCCGCGGCGATCAAGGCGATTCTCAAGCGCATCGCGCCCACGGCGAACCTGGAGCTGGTCGACCGGCTGTTCGCCGATGTCGGCGCCGGACGCACGGAGATGGTCGCCGGCTCGAGCCTGGGGTCGCTCATCCGCGTCGCACTGAACTACAGCCAGCCCGATCGCACCGCCTGGCATGAGGCGCTTCACCATTTGAAGGCAATGGGACTCATCACGCCGGCCGAGTGGAAGATCCTCGAGCGGCGCGCGCGCAAGGAATGGCTCGCCAAGTACGATCAGCCCGACACCGAGCGCGGCATCGAGGAAGCCATCGCGATGGCGCTGGAGGACATTCGTGATTCGCAAATCACGAACGGCGTAATCGCTCGCGTTATCGCCAAGCTCGACGAGTTCTTTACGCGGCTTGCGAGCTGGCTCAACGGCAACGGCTTCACGCGTGCCGAGGACGTGTTCGCGCGCATCGCCCGCGGAGAGGTCGGATCGCGCTCGCCCACGCAGCCGATGCGCGGCGGCAGCCGCTATGGCGAAGCATCGGCGCAACGCGCGCCGGTGTTCTACTCCGCGCTGCTGCGCGCCGTGGCCGGCGCCAGGATGAACGCCGCGCCGGCGAACGGCTGGCTCGCCTTCCTGAAGGGCCTGCCGGCCAAGGGGGTGAAAGCCGACGAGATTCATTGGAGCGGCATCGAGGAATTTCTGAAACTGCAAAGCGGCAAGGTCACGCGCGAGCAGGTGTCCGCCTACCTCGAGGCCAACGGCGTGCGGGTGGAGGAAAGGCTGTTGAGCGGGCAGCCGGCGCTTCAATGGCGGCTACGTGATGGCAACAGCGTCTACGATGAGCGCTACGCCTCCGAGGATGAGGCCGCAGACGCACGCAAGACGATCGCCCGCGAGCTTGCCGAGCAGGAAGTCACGATCAGGAAGCACAGTGATGGGGGCGCCAGCGTCGGGAAGGTCGGCGTTGACCAAAACCAGGACGAGTATTTCCACAGCTATGACGAAGCGCTTGCCCGCTACGATGAGCTTGTCGAACTGGAAGAAAGCGAGTGGCGGCGTGCGATCACAATTGAGAAAGCGCCGCCAAGCGATGATGACGATGAGCCGAGCGACGCACCCCAATACAACCGCCCGGACCTCAACCTTCCCGGTGGCCAGAACTACCGCGAGTTGCTGCTGACGCTGCCGAAACCGGCATGGTGGTATCCGGGTCGCCGGGACGCGCACGACGACGGCAAGACCTTCGTTCCGGCGCACTTCGGCGGCGAGCTGAACCTGCTCGCCCATGTGCGCTTCGATGAGCGCACCGGCGCCGATGGCAAGCGCGTGCTGTTCATCCAGGAGATTCAGAGCGACTGGAACAAGGAAGGGCGCGAGCAGGGGTTCCCAAAAGACACGACTGGGTGGACGGCGCAATCACTTGCAAAGCCGGACGCAGGATTTACTCATTGGGAAATCAGCGACGCGAACGGGAATTATGTTACGAGAATAGTCGGCGGCGACAAAGAGGGCGCTATCCGCAAGGCGGCAGGAGGAATACCCGCCGCCCCCTTCATCACCAAGACCGAGGCCTACGTCGCGCTGGTGCTCAAGCGAATCATAAGGTACGCCGCCGAGAACGGGTTCGAGCGCGTGGCGTGGACGACGGGGGAGCAGCAGGCGGACAGGTACTCACTTGCCCATCAGGTGAATAAGATCGAATGGTCCCCCAAGGTCGGCTCGACGACGCAACACGTCATCATCGACACTATGCGCGGCCCGGTGCGCTTTGATGTGACCGACGGCAAGGTATCGAACGAAGGTGCGAACACGCGTGGACTGCTCGGCAAGCCGCTGGAAGATGTGATCGGCAAAGAGGCGGCGAAGAAGATCACCGCCGCACACCGCGGCACGATGGAAGGCGATGGCCTCAAGATCGGCGGCCACGGCATGCGCAAGTTCTATGACGAGATCGTGCACAACGTCGCCAACGACATCCTGAAGAAGCTCGGCGGCGCTCGGGTGGGCAGCGTCGATCTGCGCACCGGGAATGAACGCGCCACCGGCTTTGACTCCGCCCGCCATGTCGGGGTGCAACCCGGATTCGAGATCACCCCGGCACTCGCCGAGACGGCGCTGCGGGGCCTGCCGATGTTCTCGCGCGGGCGCGATCAGACGCAAACGCCCGAATTCCAGCGCTGGTTCGGCGACTCGAAGGTGGTCGACGAGCAAGGTCGGCCACTGGTGGTGTATCACGGCACGAGAGCTGGCATAGATTTCGACGCATTCGCGGATAACTCTCACTTTGGCACGCGGGAAACGGCAAGCGTTCCTGCAAGCACTGGCGGTATCTACGGCCCCGGACGAGTCATCCCGGTGTACCTCTCAATCGAAAACCCGAAGCTGGTCAAAGACCAATCGAACATTGGCTGGGGTCAGTGGGATGACGTAATTGAGCAGGCCAAAGCCGAAGGACACGACGGCCTGGTGTACACGAATACCGCAGAGGGCAGAGGCACACAGTCTTGGGTCGCCTTCCGCTCCGAGCAGATCAAGAGCGCGCTCAGCAACACCGGCAGCTTCGACCCGCACAACCCCGACATCCGCTATTCGCGCGGGCGCGACACCTACGATGACGACCCCGAGCTTGCCTCGTTCATGCGCAAGGCCGGCATGGGCAAGCCCGCCACCTACGGCGAGCGCGTCGGCGGCGTGGTCGAGCGGGCGCGCTCGCTCTCCCTTGCCCGCATCAAGGAAGTGGCGGCCAACTGGTGGACGGAAGTCCGTCAGGGCGCGCTCGATCAGTTCCACGGCATCAAGCTGGCCGAGCGCTCGACACTGGGCAACGTGCCCACCGAGCAGAGCGCCTATGTCGCGGCGCGCTTCTCCACCGGGCTGTCCTCGATCATGCGCGGGCTGCTGGTGCATGGCGCGGCGCAGTGGATGAACGACGTTCGGCTGGAAAAGGTGCCCGACTCCAAGGGGTTGCTCGCCATCCTCGAGCCGGTCAAGGACGATCTGGACGCCTTCCTGGGCTGGATGGTGGCGCGTCGGGCGCAACGCCTGATGGGCGAGGAACGCGAGAACAACTTCAGCGAGGGGGAGATCGGCGCGGGCCTGAAGCTCGCACAGGGGCGCGAGGATCGCTTCAAGGCCGTGGCCGACGAGTTCGCGGCGTTCAAGCGCAGCGTACTAGATGTTGCCGAGCAGGCCGGGCTGATTGACGCCGATTCGCGCGCCGTGTGGGACCACCTGGACTGGATTCCGTTCTACCGCGTGC
>JACCDR012158845.1_pt1 | contig 21955 bp, 24 predicted proteins | sample 7446431 | NCBI WGS metagenome assembly JACCDR01 (sample SAMN15323443, study PRJNA562643) | freshwater metagenome | isolation source: river surface water | place: USA:Blue River Watershed | collected 2017-08-17 | reverse complement strand
CCCCGATCAACGAACACATCATCTGGTACAACACCCAACGCACAACCCCAGAACACACAATCGCAGAGTGCGCAATCACAGAACACACAACAACCCAAATCAACCCAACCTAACACACAGCAGTCCAAATCAACTCAATCAGGCACAGCGCAATCGAACACTGCACAGTCGAGTACTGCACAACCGAATACTGCACAACCGAACACAACTAGACCGCGATCATCAACTACAACACCGCAACCATCAACACCGCAACCAGCAACACAATCAGCGAACACAACACCATCACAACCTAATACGAGACCGCGCTCATCAACAAGCACTGCGACACCTACGCAACCAACTAACACTACATCTCCACAACCAACAACTGCAACACCTGTTACTCCACAGCGCGATGAGATACTCAATCCACTACTTACGATTACAAAGACTAAGATGATACATGATGGCTACTGGAAGGGACAGTATCAAATGACTCGTATGGGAGAACAGGTATCGTATGCTGTCATTGGATACAATGATGAGTATGTAAATGGCACTGCGCTATGTTCATCGAATGGGAAGAACATCAAAACGTGGATGAGGAGCGCACGCATACAGCAACTGATCAAAGAGACTGATGCCAAACTCAGTCTCATACAACAACAAGCAGTATCGCAACGATACATGGTTGGAGATGCATGTGGGCTCTACGTTCACTACACTCTGTTCTTCGAACTACTCAGCTGGATCAACAAGAAGAAACGACGAGTCACGACCAAGGAGCCAACGCAATCGTGATGCTCATATGCGCTCACTATCGTACGATGTCATTCTCGCATTATATGACACCTACTATAATGACCAGCGAGAAGTTTACAGGAGATATCAACGATGATCTCCTATTACAATTGCTAATGACAACTCGTAGATCCAACTCTGCGAACGTGCAACTGATCACACAACTACAGCTATCACAACCAACTGCACAGTTACAACCGGTAGTGCAATCACAATCAACTACACAGTTACAGTCGACTACGCAATTGCAACCGATGATACAGTTACAACCGATAGTGCAATCACAGCCATCGCAGATAATAGCGAGTAATGAACCCGCGATACAATCGCAATCATCGCAAGTGATAGCGCAAACACAACCACCGATACAATCACAGTCATCGCAAGTGATGGTGAGCAACAAGCAACCTAGCGATAACAACATAGAGATCGCATCTCAACGAACATCAGGGTTCAACTCAGTGAGATATAGATTACTACGAGTAACCGATCTACTCAAGCAATCACGAGCTACGAAAACAGACCAACTGAAGATAGTCGTGCTGGATAAGTGCATACTCGAGTTGCATGAAGCGATACGATTGTTGATCGATTGCATAGCTGGTATGGTGAACCATTGAACCGTTCAGCTGTGAACGCTCGTTTTTGTCGCAAAAAGAACCCCACCGAAGATGCATTCACAGTGTTCGTGAGGTTACTTCACAGTTGATAGCTACACATGTAGGCTTACTTGCTAGATGATCCTGAGTTGCCGGGTCCATCATCGTCATCGTAGTATGGTCGACAACAGCGGGCTTTAAGCAGTAGCAGCTGATTGTGATGTTTCAGTGCAGTTATCTCTTGTTGTGCAGCGAGAACACGATGATCACATGCAATCGCATTGATTAGAGCTTTAGTTTCGCAACAACATTCATCTTGCTTGGCGATGATCTTCTTCTCAGTGCGTAACAGGTCTAGCTCTGCTTGTTTCGCATTCAATGCAGATTGTGCGAACAAGCGTTGTTCAGTCTCTTTGAGTCGACGTTTGCTCTTCTCTCCATCGAGTTTGATTTTAGCTTTGATCTTCTCTTGTTGCAACGTCAGTTCAGTGAAGTGCTTATCTTCATTGCGGATGATCTTACATTCGCTCTTCTTAGTCGTCGCAATACCCTTTCGGCCGAACTTAGCAACGTTCTTGTTCGTTTCGCATGATGATGTTAGTATCTCTCGCTTGATACAATCGAGATCCTTCTCTAGACAACGTGCATTCGCAGTTACAGTTGCTTGTGTTGCTGTTGCAGTGCTATTGATCTTCTCGTTAGTCTCGCATTTAGATACTAACAGCTCTCGTTTGATGCAATCTGAGTCTTTCTCAGCCCAACGTGCATTCGCATTGATAGTAGCTTGTGTTGTTGCAGCAGAATCAGCGATCTTGGACATCGTACTGCAGAAACCCTTATCATCGTTATGAATGATCTTACCCTTCAGCTTCTCTTGCAGTTTGCGGTCCTTCAACCCCTCTTTACCTATCAACTTGCGATCCTTCAATCCTTGTTTGGATGATTCGCTCTTAGCTGCCTTAGTACCAGCGAGTATCTTATAGTGCTCTTTTGCAGTGAGTCGTGATTCATCACACTGCTTACCGACGATAACGTCCTTCGCACTGTCTATATCTTTAGATAGCTCGCAGTGTTCTTTCGAGCTAACACATGCAGTGTCACCAATCTTACTAAGCACTGCTCCCTTCGCGCTGATCGTTTCACATCTATTGTTTTGATGTTCAACCATATCAGCTCTCGCGTTACTGCTCAAATGACTCAACAACACATCGCGAGATACTGCGATATCACCTGCTAAGTCTGCTTTAGCATCTTTAACGTTAGCAGAGATCAGCCCATGTTCAGCTGCAGTAGCTCGTCCATCACTACCCATTTGAGCTAACAGGCCAGATTTAGCATCTCCTACTTGCACTCCGAGTTGGGAGTGTTCAAATGTAGTTTGTCTACCATCGCGAGCCATCGAGCTCAGCAAATCAGCTTTAGTACCGAGTATGTTGTTGTTGATACCACCATGCTCCTGTGAACTGATTCTACCATCATTACCCATTTGTGCAAGCGTCCTAGCGTGGGTGTCGCTAATGTGATTGTTGATACCACCGTGCTCTTGTGAACTAGCTCTACCGTCACTACTCAACTGCGCGAGTAATCTCGCTTGAGCGTTAGTAACGTTGTTGTTGATGTTGTTATGTTCAGCTGAACTAGCTCTACCCTCACTGCCCATCTGTGCGAGCAATCTCGCTTGTGCGTTAGTGATGTTGTTATTGGTGTTGTTATGTTCAGCTGAAGTAGCTCGTCCATCATGGCACATCTCCGAGAGTATTCTCGCTTGAGTATCGCATATGTTATCATTAATGCCGCAGTGTTCAGCAGCAGTAAGTCTTCCGTCAGTCCCCATCTGTGCTAACAACCTAGATTGAGCGCCACTAATATGATTGTTGATACCGTTGTGTTCTTGTGAGGTCTGTCGACCCTCTGATCCGATGCTGGATAAGATATCAGCTCTTGCGTTACCAACATTAGTATTGATCATATTGTGCTCAGTCCCATCCACTCGACCCTCATGGCAAATCTCAGATAGTATGTTCCCTCGTGCAGAACTGATCTCTGCGCCGAGTGCTCTCCCTGTGTTTGCTATATCCCCTCTAACGTTCGCGATCCCATTGCTCAATACAAGGGGTGCGATGTTATCGATAACTGCTGGTTCGGTTGTTGACATTGTTTGTAGGCTTTAACACTCTAGAGGTGACCAAACCTGACTGTGTTTAATAAATAACCCCATCGAGCATCTCAAGCGATAACAACCCAACTGCGCACTCAGACAACAGATCACTACAGTGTGAACATCGATACAGTAGCTCAATATGATCACCCTGCGAATGAGCGTTCGAGTTACAAAGCACACTTCACAGATGTGACAGTTGTTCACTATGGCGCATGTGACGACTATCTGAATCGGGAAATAGTATCACACATCAACATGCGTGTCTAACAACTCAATCACGCTGACAAAACACACACTGCTGACATTACACCAGCTCGTATAGTATCGAAACTATGAACCGTCGCAACTCTGGTAGATTGAGCATGCGATATACGTAAACATATGTACGGCTATACCAACTGCGCAGATTCAGCAACGTGGCCTTCTTATAACATGGCTTACACACAGCTACTCCTTGATTCACAGTGTAGAGCACATGATGTTGTTCACAGTAACGGCAGGTCAACTGTGGTCCCATCATGATGAGTCGAGCTGGATCTGGTATCACTGGCGATATGTACCATCGTATCATGATGACATATGGTATGTACGAACATACTGCCATCACCATTTCATCCTTATGAGTGGAACATAAACACCACTCCTTAGTTGCGATCCTAACGTAGTATGGTGATGGTCGTCTGCAGATATAACATCCATATGTCACCGTAACACACTGAACTTGCGGAGTCAATGAGTCTACCACGTTATAGTGTAGTCTCTTAACAACGTTAGCTATGAAGTCAACTACTGAGAACCGTTCGTTGAACTCAGCTGAGATGGGGATGTGGTGTATCTTCGTTTGCTCAATGCAGAATGAATACATGTTGCTTTATGAGTAGACGATCCAAATTCAACTTTAAGGCATCACAGGAGTGCGTATCTGCATCTTACATAGCGTTCATGCATAACAACCAATCAAGCGCTTCATTTGCTCACTCGTTTGGATACATGTCTGATCAGGTATCTGATCACATCACAAGAGTCACATCTATGGCAGATCTGCGACCATCGATAACCATTAGTTCGTCGCAGCATCCAGTCATCACTCATATCAACATCTGTAGCGAAACGCAACTGTATCGTGAACTGTACATCAGGCAATGCGAGTTTACCACTGACCGCAAGTGTAGTTTATGCAAGAACAACACTGCTACGCACCTGATGAACCTCGTTGTTGATAGAATACGCGATGATGTGATCAGAGCTAATCACCTGACGTGTGGAGATTGCTCACTTGATGCGCTCGAGCGAGTCAATCCACATCTACCAAAACCTGGTTGCTCAGACTATCACAACAACTGTTGTAGGTGCGGCAGTGATCTACCTGATTGCGAGTGGCGAGTACACAACAACCAGCGAGTGTTGTTATGTAAAGAGTGCACAGCAATACAACTACACTTGCATCGTTCGGAGTATAGTAGCTGGTTCACAATTGAACTCAGGAGTATAGTCGATCCGCGATGTTGCACGCAGACGTATTGGTACTTAGACCTCTGAGCTATCATACGCTCACATGATCATCTCATCTGAAAGTTGAATCGTAGACTGTCCATATATAACCACTACTCATCCAGCTATGATAGCACTCGACGATATAGTCAAGCTAACATCAGAACACGTATCAGCTGTTATGAACAAGTTGAACGGACCCATTCCAACGTTCATATTTACATCAGCATATCCAAGCGATACTGAGTGTCAAGTAGTAACCCCACATCAATGCAACAGACCTGTCGTTAGATGCTTGTTCTGGCAACAAACCCCTCCATCAACTGCTAGATACTTGTGTAAGAACGGCCAACAGTCTGTTATACAACTTCAACGTGAGCTGTATCCAACTGATATCATAACTAGAAGACTACGCTCACTCAGTTTAGCTATAACGACAAGCTCATGGGCCAGTCTCTGTGATATATGCACAACTCGACGAACGATCTGCATCATATCACTTCCCTCATCAATGAGACCTATGGACATATGCGATGATTGCATACGATGCAAGATAGAGATCCATCAAATCACAACTATCGCAGCGCTATCAACACAGATAGATCTACCTGAGATACGTAAACACATAGCGTTGTTGCTAGGTGAGATAGCTCTCTCGTACTCATGTTGATATATTAACTCGTGTTGGGTTATAGCATGTTGGTCTATTCCATCACTCCGATCTCTTTTGTGCGTACTGTTGCAGCGATCAACTGGCAAAATTGAATCTCAACTACGTAACAACTAGAACAGCACCGCGAACACCACCATGTGCTACAACATGAATCATAACTCGACTTACAACATGAACCATAACGTGAAGACTACATATCATGTGAAGAAGACATATACCAAACAACAACTAACAACGATAGCGATACAGCATAGTAAAACACTGCTGGTTAGAGCACTATCCACAATGGCAACACATGCGTACATACTAGATCAATCACATGATGAACACCAATGCGACATACTCGATCTTCATAAGTGTAAAGACGTCGCACTCTGCTCACTGTGGGTAGACGCTCATGCAGTTGTCAGTATCAATCTCTGTTTACACATGCGATCGTTCATCACCAGAGAACAGAAGCGACTATACCCCATTGATATGGTCTCATACAGATTGCGACGAATGGAAGGCTGTTTCATGAAGAGAATGAGGTTCAACGGGATATGTTGTCGCATATGTTGCCGATTGGCTAGCTCAGTATATCAGCATCATACGAAGCTCATCTATCTATGCGAACCATGTAAGATGCTCGGGTTCAAGTTGCTGTGTATCGATATCATCATAGTGATGTCTAAGTTCAACATACCACTGGAGGTAACATCACATGCTATCTCTCTGATCGATCCACGTTGACGTACTCTATCGAGCCTGCTTTTGTATCATCTGTTGAGCGCTGTGATGTGCTCTTAGGTTGGATACAATAGTCACAAAAGGATCATATGCGATCACACTCACGCGATGATGCACAGTATCTCATTGTATAGCGGAAGTCGATGAGCAGTCCAATTCAGTGTGCGTATGTTCGTTATCACCCAATAGGTATCGTCACAGAATGAGTTACACAGCATCACAACGTGCAGTTCATCATTGATTAGGATCGCACCTCGAGTACCTCCATAGTTAGTGTAGTTGACCAGCACTCGTTGCCACTGATGTTCTATGTTGATCTCTACTAGTTGAGTATAGTGTTTGTTGGCGTTTATGCGAACTACATATAGCGTGTCTCTCGTTATGAAGATACGTCGCACTTGATGAGGGCCTATCAATATCATGCCGACGATTCTACCACCTCGCATCATCTCGATGTATTGTTCGGTTGGGCTCCAGCGCTGAATGACGATGTAGTATGTGTCAGTAGTGCTATCATATGTGGCTAACCTAATGATGTCATATCGAGGTGCTAGATATAGAGTCTGGTTATTGTCAACACGTATGATCCTGTATCCAATCATGTCAGTAACTACTCCATGTAAGATACCGCTCTTATCAACAGTGAGATCACCTATCACATCGTGGTATTGTATACCTATGACTGTTCCATGATGATCGAGTTGGTATATCGTGTATGGTCTCCCGCTGATGATGCTGATCGCGACAACGTAAGTACTAGTTGTGAATGTTGCACACTCTGTTAACAGGTGAGGGTTGATGTCAAGCATCTTGACACTCGATACATTCATCGTCTGTGTTGATATCTCGGAGAAGTAGATCTCTCGTTCTCTCCATCGGCTGATGATGTAGAGCTCTCTCGCAGATACGCAACATGCATTCCAACAACACGAATACCAACAGCTCAGTAGTAAGATCAGTAGTAACATCACTATACTATATAGCACTACTGTTTATAATGACCCAACGACAGCTCAGTGGATCAATCACGTCATGTGATCGCAAAGTTGAATCTATGTTCTATCAGCATATAGAACCACTCCAATGTCAATAACGCTGAATCAACTCACACGATGGGTCATGTCACACAGAGATACTGTTCTTAGCAATCTAGACAGTCACGTACCAACGTATATGCGAACCTATCTTCAACCGCGTGATCGATGCGAGCTATCTGACGAACATGACTGTCATGCCTATAACGGGTTCGCAATGACAGTACACACATCATTGATCGAGCGCGAGTACATTGATGTATGTCCTCACATTACGAAACGCATGATCGCTCTGTTGCATACTATCTATCCACCGAACATCGTTTACCTTCGTAGAAAGCAACTCAGACCATCTACGTTAACACGAGCTACTTGGGATTCATCTTACGATGTACAATCATGTGCCTTATGTGGCGATCATGGTCTTACATGTGAGACTTACATGATCAATCGTCAACGAGCGCTGATATGTCAACGTTGTATCTCAGTATCCAACGACTACTTAGTAGTGGACATCATACTGCTGTTATCAACTCAGCTAGATGTATCAGATGTGCGGATCAAGATAGCTCTACTAATGCGACAGCTGACATTATGATCGCTTGCTTTTGTATAGTTGAAAGTTGAATCGATATGCTCTAGCTGCAATGTATAATCACTTTGCGATGAACGACTCTCCGCTACTATCAGATGATGGGTTATACGTGATAGTCACCCACACTAACATATCACTGTATAGCGCTCAACTACAGTACATCGGCTATGATGTAACCTATCGCGACTATGGAACGCCATGTGAGATCAATGTTGTATACGATCACGAAGAACATCAATATGAGGTATGGCTATGGTATCATAAAACTCGCAATCCTCACGATGCTCGGATCATACGAGCACCCATCGGAGTACCTGCTGCTCAAGTTATCCGCATTCAGAACATACGACCACCAGCTAAGATACCAACACCTGTTGTGATGCACACATCTAGCTATCCCTGCAATACAGTATTCACTATACCGCGTCGGTTAGATCATCTGTTCATGTGGGACAACGTCAACCCATTCATCAGAACAGTCAAGCAGAGCAGCATCGTCACTCTATGGGCATTACGCAGACAACGTGGCCTATCAATTGCAAACGATGTTGTAGTCACTATCGTATACACTATGATCGACTGGCTATACTATCAGTTTCAAGTGAACTATAAAGAGCGCTGTGCCGATGTCAGATTGTGCTCACTGCTGTGATAGTCTTTTGTATCGCATCGCATACTATGGCTATCTGTATATACTCTCTACATGCCGAAGAGTGTGATCGATAGGATCTTCTCATGTGATCAACTGAATGTGTTCACAGATCACGTAGTTGAAGAGCTGCTATTCAACGGATCAAGTGGATCACGATTCTACATCTGCGAATACAACAGTGCTAGGTTCCTAGTGAAGCTGTGTTTCTACAAGATGACCTCTCCTGAGATATATGGTCCACACACGAAAGGGACAACCTCAACCACTGATGCTGAGATCAAGATACTACAGTTCTTACAAAAGCACATCATCGAGACCAACTATAGCGCCTGCATACTTGAGATGCTAGATTACAAAGTATGTCAAGGGTCTCTCGCTAAGATATGTAAAACCAAATCAGAAGCGCCTGAGCGGTCCTTGACGATGACATTGACTAAGTCATTCTATCGTTATCTCAAACTGACCAAAGCAGGACTAGCTACTGATAAGTTCGCGCTCATCATGTTGGAGCGATGTGACATAACGCTATCTGAGTATCTGATGCGATTCACCAACAGCGCGATCAACTTCGCTGTGCTCAAATCGATACTGTTTCAGATCATACATGTTATGTGGGTGTTGAAGACGCTCTATCCTTCGTTCCGACACTATGATCTGCACGATGAGAACGTGATGCTGATCTTCAACTCGCAATCAGTCTTCTCTGCTGATAAGCCATCGTTCCTCGTATATCCGATAGGTGGTCATGAGTTCGCAGTGCCGTACTTTGGCATCAACCCTAAGATCATCGATTTCGGGTTCGCATCGCTACCAGAGATAGGGATAACGAACGTCATCACGCTAGACCAAGATGTGATGTTCAACAGAGTCGACAATGAGATACTGTTCTTGTTCTACAACATCTACTATCGCGCTAGACCTGAACACGCTAACTATCCAGAAGTATGTGCACTGTTAGAAGCGCTTGATCCAACGCAATCATACCTAGAATACGATACAACTCACATACGTACACACCTCGCTGACATACCAACATATGAACAGATGCTGTTCAACAGCGTGTTCGACTATAGAGTCAAGCATATCGATCCATCATCTGTGTATCATCGCTTCGACCCAGTTACAAAAGTGAAACAATGAGCTACTGCATGTTATAAGAGCAATCAGCAGTATCATCAGTGAACACATCAGCACATACTCGCAAACAGTACCATCGCAGATCACATACTAACGATCTGCACAGCATGATACTCGCTAACCAGTACCGCATTCTGTGTTTTTGTAGTCTCACGTAGATGATACAGTGATCACAAACTGATTGGATACGTGTAATCGCTGATGTCCCAACTGTTATACAATGATGATGATCATGCAAGTTCTCCAAACACCACCAGCAGATACCTCTAGCTCTAGTCATTCTAGTTATGCTTGTCTTGTAGTTGACGTGCTTGCGTGTTTCGAGAGTAAGTGTCGTGCGCGCCATATGGTAGTGCCATACAGATATGCTACGTTCACAATCAAGACAACACGGGTAGCTCTGATCAACAGGACTCACGATCGAAGTCAAGGCTGGGTTACCACAACGACACACCTCCAACAGCTGGTGTGTGTATCGACATTTGATAGTTGGGAGCTTCCCCTTACGTATCTGTTTCATACTATACTCACGCAAACGTTGCTCGATTGACATTTACGCTGAGACTATAGTCAGACTCGTTCACATTCAACTTTAGAATCACACCTAGCGATCGTAGCGCCCTGTTGATCGCACGTATCCAAAATTGAATCACCAGGGATAGTATCAAGTATAGTATGTCCATCTGCAATAGACAACAGCTACTCAAGTTACTCGTCGATGATGACGTAGCTCAAGTATGCGATGTTCATGCATATCGGCAATTCGGTAAATATCAATGTGCTCTTTGCTTGAGTTGGGAGATGACAACTTACATACGCTTCTATCGCAGAGATACGCTCATTGATGGAGCGTACTTATGTTGGAGTAACCATCCCTTGGTTGATCGATACAAATCGATACTTGCATATAGCCCAACACATCATCAGGCTAAGTTAGCATGTCGATCATTTAGCGTACGCTCGTATAATGCAACTCGTGGTCCTTGTTGTACATGTGGATATGAAGAGAAGCTCTGTGTGTATAGAAATGGAGATACGTATATGTGTCGAACATGTAAGATAACAGGAGAAGATCTGCTATGTTGGGAAACGATGATAGTACTGCAACATGCACCGTTACTGCCTGAGATCAGAGTTCGCATCGTAGGACTGATGATGCTCAATCGATGATACCGCCCAATGATGCTTTTGTACACTCGTGAACCTTCGCTCGCTACTTACAACTATCACACTTGTCATAACTCGACAGCAACACTCACTAACGTAACTGCTGTTCACAGCTCACCGATACTGAACTATCAGAGAGTATCGAACTACTCACGGATGATTCAGAACGCAGTGACTCATGAACACTGCTATGTCATTGAGATCACCCTGTTAGTACAGTATCACATAGTTCCTTTAGAGAGAAAGGAGTCCATCTCTAATAGGTTATGTATCTACCGATCATGCTGATCATACTGTACATGATACCGGTGATGTTGATAAGCCCATACATCATGATTGATTGTTACCATGCGTCAGAAACGATAGCGCTCGTTATGGTGGAACCTCCAATCAAAGACGACAACTCAACACTCGTTATACTCCCAGTGATGTGGTCTGACAAACCAGATTCGCGTGAGATCATCACAGTCCATCAACTGTTCAAATATATGCTACATTGGCCGTGTTGGATCAAGTGCAACACTATCGACGTGTTGACGATGGACGATAGAGTACTTCTGGGGCGGCGCGACACTTGCACTCATTATGGACCAAGCGAACATAGCATCCATTGTACGTTGCGCTGTTGGAGAGTAGAGATCAACCGATCGTGAGCAAAGCGAACATCAGTAGTAATCCCCAGTGATTATCTCACTGAGTAGCTATCCACGTTAGTATACGATGATAGCGTTCATCATCTTCATCATCATATTGATCTTATCAATCGCGTTCTCAACTAGCGGTTCTCATTCAGCACGTAGCGAACGTACACGCAGTAGACCAACATACAACAGAACATCACAACAGCGATCACAGCAACCATCTACTATAGTGCTATCTCAACCATCAACTGATTCTAAACCACTCGTTAGTATACTACGGAAAGGAGGACAGCATAAGAAGACATCAGCGAGAGTCCATTTCAACGGGATACGAGAAGAAACCATCTATAGCAAGAAGACTAGAAAGGTGCTCAAGCAGTTCAATGCACCAACATAACCACACTTGCACTGTATGTAGTATCTGTTACATCATCTATCACAGCGTTCATCATGGCACTCGTCATAACATCAACTACTATCTACCAATGGCGTTTTTGTGGCACTATGTCACGATGAGCAACGCACGACGCTCAACATACAACACATGACATACGACGCATGACATACGCAACTCACGATACTCGACATACAACACATAACGCAAGTGCACAAAAGTGATGTAGGTATGTGATCGCACTAGATCTGTTAATCAGCAGCGCCTGTTTGAGTTGGCTTCTTAGATGATCCAGATCCAGCGTACATGAAGATTCCAACACCCATCACGATGATGAATATGATGAATATGACGAACAGCATGATCGGCGTCATAAGTACGTTACCGATAGCTCCGATCGCCTTTGCGATGAAGTCTAGTGGGTTAGATGTAGTTGCAGTTGAGCTCTGATCTATCAGGCTTGATATCTTGTTAAATATACCAGCGGTGTCTACTTGTTGTAACGTTGCAGCAGCAAACACTTTGGCACCTTGAGTGACGTTGACTGTATCGAACACAACGATACCTGAGTTAGAGTAGTTCACTCGTTGTGATTGTCGGATGTTGTTATAGTTGCTCTGTATGTTTGACATCGTAACGTTCGTTTGTATTATGCTGCGTAAGTTCGCATTGGCCTCTGCATCTGAAGCTCCAAATGCAGATAGTAGAGCGACTCCATCAGCAGAACTACTCTGTGCAATCGCGTTCATGATATCATTCTGCAACTGTATCTGTTTGTTCACATCAGAGAAGCACTGTGATGTGACCTCCGTCTGTTGCGACACATCGATAGTAGATGACCACTTCCACCCAGTGTTAGCAACGTTGATGAGTTGATCTTGCGATGTATTGACAACACAGTTCTGCACTGTGCTCTCCGCTATGTTGCTTATCTGCTGTGACAGCGCTTCAATAGTAGATTTAGACTTAGACCCTCCCATGCGATCGCTCCTATTATTTATCAAGACAGAGTTATCTCCTCGTAATTATCAATAGCGATGGCTACTATTGTACCAGTTGATAACATCTCTCATGATGATGTGGTAGGTGTAACTAACGGCGGTGTTACGAGCGATGTCACAGGTGATGTCGCTAGTGGTGTCGCGGATGTCGATGTTAAACCCGATGCATCGTCAACACAAGAACAGACAGACGAGATGGATAGGTACGTTGAAGGGTTCGAGCGTATCAAAGGAGAACTAGTGAAAGCATCATCGCACGTACATCTGATGAAACGAGCTAAACACGATCAGGAGCGAGTAGCTATACTAACGAAGCACGTAGAGGACTTACACAACGTAGTGCATCTGTTGTTAGCTCAGATGGTAGATATGAACAACATCTTCAGCTCACACTAAGCGATCAATGGGTCTTTTTGTATCAACTGCAGATGTGGTTACATGTGACACGCTCATCATGTTCACTTACTCTCGATATTGATCGTCATACTCATCGCGTTCATCACACTCACCGTAGATATTGTAGATGCAGCATTCATCACATATGTTGCATTCATCGCACTCATAGCAGTCACTCGTACTCATCGCAGATGTCGCACTCATCGCAGATGTCGCAGATGATGTGCACCCCTAAAGGGGTGGCGGACCTCTCAGAATGGGTGATTATACCCGCAGAGTGATGTTAGCTGAAGTGAGATGGTGTATCCTAGAATGCCAATTGAGATGATTGCATGTTGATAGCTAACAGAGTTCAGATAGCATCATCTACATCACAGTGCGAACGACATCTCACACTGGACAACACTAATGACTATCTGTAATCTCAAATCACAGATGAAGACTATCTGATGAGCAGGAACGTCCTATTTACCAACCTCGCATGATGGGTAAATTGAATATGACCCTGTTGATCGTATCTGGGGTATATGGAGACTGGTGGTTCGCTAGTGGTACGATTGATAGAAGCGCAAACAGACATGCTCATCTATCAAATGAGACTGCATAAGCGTGATCTGCGACCAAGTATACGTTATCATATTAGCCCGTATACAAGAGAATGCGACATATGCGGAGTGACGTGCAGTGACAGCAACAGATTAGTATTCTGGAATGGTTCCGGACAAACGTCGTTGGTGATCATCCTATGTCAACATTGTTATGATTCTTACGTACGCGATGCTGTTGTTAAAGCTGAACACAGAGTACACGTTGCTTATTTGCATCACTTCGCTACCACACCAATGAAACGTGATCCTAACTGTGCATCCGTTGAGTGTTGTCGATGTAGCTCTCAACGCATCGAGTGGTGTGTATTGTTTCCACGAATCATCGCATGTCACAAGTGCGCGGTGCTCATCAAGTGGGATCAGTACAGAATGGCGTTCATCGTAACGAGATCAATCGGCGTATCTGATGTGTACTTGAAGATAGAACTGATAATCGTCAGTACTATTGTAGTGTGACATCTGAAGTGGTGATCGCATGGTCTTTTGTCAATATGCGATCAACCATTATGGTTGCAGCAGTATATACGATGAATGAACGACTCATCGAGCTATTACGAGTACTGGCTAAACGAGCTGAAGTGAATGGTGAGATATACAGAGCTGGTGCATTTACAACTGCAGCTAACAACATCAAACAGCTAACTTACACTATCAACAAAGGTACACTTGCAAGGTTGCGCAGTGATATACAACAGAAGCGCATAACTGGTATCGCTAGCGGTATCTACACTAGGATAGAGGAGTATGTGAACACCAATACTATCGTAGAAGCGACTAATGCTATGTTAGAGTTCAAACTGAAGGATGATCTAGATGGTGTTCTCGGTGTTGGGCCAGCTACTATCGATAAGTGGATCAAGATGGGTGTTAGAAGCCTATCTGATCTCAGACGTAAAGTCGCTAACCGAGAGATCGAGTTAACAACGATGCAACGCTATGGGTTGTTGCATTACGTTGACCTGAAGAAGCGATTATCAAGGTCAACTATAGAACGCGTCGCAACGTACATACGATCTATAGTTCACACGATACAGCCATCAGCCAAGTTTGATGTTGTCGGTTCGTATAGACGAGGTGCACAGACTAGTGGTGATGTTGATATCCTCGTTTCACATATCAACGCAACGATGCTACTGGCTCAACTACAACGAGACAAAGCACATGTAGCTACTGTCTCGCATGGAGATAACAGGATAACGATACTGTGGTTCTATGAACACGTGTTGCAAGTTGATATACTGATAGCAGATGACTACTATGCAGCACTCAGCTACTTCACTGGGAGCGATCAACACAACATACAACTGCGTCATCTGGCTAAACGTAACAAGATGAGACTCAATCAGACTGGTCTATACAAAGTGACCGCGCAGAACAAGCTCATCAAGATACCACTCGCGAGTGAACGCACTATATACGAGAAGCTAGGTATAGCATATGTTCAACCTAAGGATCGATGATCCACTTGCGATCATGCAATAACAGTCTCATGACTCATATCAACAGCAACACCTCACATACAACGACTCACATACAATGACTCACATACAATGACTCACATACAACAGCAACTCACAAAAGACACAGTCATGAGTGCATTCGCTTTTGTAGACGAACGCTCACATCACAAGTGCAAACGTGCTGTCTAGCTAAGTCGATGATAGATGTGTATGCTGGGTTATATACAATGGAATGCATTATGTACGTCTCTAGCGGTCTGAGGTCAAACAGATGTATGCGGAAGACCTTCATACATAACACGAACAGGTTCAATATGAACAGCGGATCTGAGTGATTCATGTGTATGTTCACCATTTGCACTATCTGCCTATGGAACAGTGATGTGATGAGGACGCTGATGAGCAATCTAGCAGTGTGCTCTGCTATGACGAAGTTCACATCCAGTATGTTAGTAGGGTTAGTATTGTATAGCGGACTATCAACATGTGTGACACCATCCAACAAGTACAACGGGATCATCACTACTATCGATGCGATTCGCACGTATGCAAATGAACCTTCATTCTTTAGTGCGCGCTGAGCTATACATGAATGCGTTCTGCGTGTGTTTGAGTTGATGCGATGCATGATGATCGATGATATGGACTGAGAGTCTAAGCTGGGCATGTTGTTATACGAGTAGACCTCTAGCAGTGATATCTGGCGAAACACATACGATCGTCCATCATGAGCGTCGAACAAGAGCACCATGATGGAATCAGCCTCATAGTTCTTAGTGTTGTGTCTGTTGCAGAATAGGATATCGTATCTCAGCGACTCTGTTATGAGTCTACTACCCTGAACATAGAACATCCGATCTAGCACTATTGCGTTATGATCGCGATAGGAAGCTCCATTGAGGCCAACTAGCTCGTTGGTGATACACTTGCGGAACCTGTATGAGGATGATATGTTCGACAGTGTAGTATATATGTGATCTCGCGTGATGGAGTGTATGAGACCCATGTTATTATCATTAGATCCGATGTCGCTAGTGCGAGTACCTCCTATTATGTACTTGACATTAGGCAGTATCCCATGTATGTCTGCTGTGGACAACCTATCAATGGTGTGGTTATCGATGTATGGAGTAGTTATGGTGACCTTCATTGACGATGAGAGCGACCGTATTCAGTTTTGTACGGGTGAGATGAGGTGCAGTGAGGTGCGGTGATGTGAAGTGCCTCGCATGATAGCTGATATAAAATTGAATTTGCACTCTTTTAGACATAACACCCAAGAACTGTATAACATGGCTCATCACGATAACGCACAATCACAAATCGCAGATGCTAGAAACTACGCAATGGCGTGGATAGCGTGTACTCAAGGCGTGAACAACGAGAACCCGATCAACCCTAACACAGGTGCTCGTCTCACCAATGGATCTAAGATATACAATGACTGTGAGAAGAGGTATGTTGAAGCGCTATCTAGACTAGGTGGTGTTGCACCAGCAGTTGATTACAACGTACTCGCTGGTTCTAAGTACTCATACCCTGGCAAGGCTAAACAAGCGAAAGAACCTAAGACTAAGACAGTCAAACCTACTGATGATGCTAAACCAGTAGAGAAGAAGGTAACTACCCCTAAACCAGCAAAGACACCTAAGACATCATCTGCTACTAATGGGGCTGTTACACACAGTGCTACTACAGATGGTGCTGTTGCAAATGGTACTACTAACGGAGCCGTTATCACACCAGTCAGTGAGCCAAAGAAGAAGAGGACTGTTACAACGACACCTCATAAGGTTAACATGAATCAACCATTCGAATGTAAACCTCCCAGCTCACTGTTAATTCAACAGACTAATGGATGCAATGGTTCATCTAAGCTCACCGCTGATGAGCAGAACTGGTTGAACGTATGGACTAGCTCTAATCATGCTGTCAACCCTACAACCAATAAGACCATCAAACACGGAGGTCCAAAGTGGAATGAGTGTAACGCGTATGCTGAATCCTTACTCAGCAGATCGTGATCTGGCTACTACCCATCTCTTTTTTCCACACATCGATACGACAGAACAGCGAGGCCACACTATGGATATCACTGCTATCGCTACTCGTGCTTATCCATATATAAAATTGAATCGACGATGGCAGAGCAACTCACATGAGCGAACAACTCACACATCCTATGTTCAATCAACTTGACGATAGCACTAAGCAAGTGTTAACCGTCACATTGCGCAGTGAGATGGTGAAAGCTATCTCTGGTTATGAAGCTATCAAGAACACTAACGCTCACATCACACCATCAGAGGATATGATCATGAACGCGTTCCAGAAGTGCCCACTCAACAAAGTCAGAGTAGTACTCTGTGCACAGGATCCATACTATACTGCTAACGTGTGTAACGGGTTAGCCTTCGCATCGTCGCGAACGATGAAGATACAAGCGTCACTCATGAGTATATACAAGTGCTTACATCAACACAAGTTGATCACTAAGATACCTGGCCATGGTGATCTCACTAGTTGGGCTACCCAAGGTGTATTACTGTTGAACTCAGCATTAACAACACTTGTTGGTAAGGCCAACGCTCATAAGAAGGTGTGGTCATCGTACACTGATGCGATCATCAAGCACATAGGCCGAGTTGATAACGACAAGACAGTGTTCATCTTGTTGGGTGCGTTTGCTCAGAAGAAACAACCTCTGATCGAAGGTATGCATCACACTGTGCTAACATGGGGACATCCATCTCCAATCAATCGACACAATCGCGCTGGTTCTGAGTTAGCATTCATCAACTGCACGTGTTTCAGCAAAGCGAATGATGAACTAGAACAACCCATCAACTGGAACTCTATCAACGAGTGCGATATCGCAACTACACCCATGACTACATCCATGACTACACCCATGACTACACCTGTCTCCCCAACTGTAAACACAACAGCCCAATCAGCTATGCAACAGCCGAGACAAACAACACGAACGACTACAACAACACAGTCTGCGACACAGTCTGCGATACAGTCTACGACAGTACTAGAACCTGGTTCTAGTGGCGTAACATGGATATTCACTGATGGAGCTGCATCAGGTAATGGCAAGAGTGATTGCAAAGGTGCGTGGGCTGTATATATCACAGTTAGACAATCAAACACACAATATGATTCAGAGTTCAGTGGTGTACTGGTGAAGACTACTACTGAAGCGCCTACTAATAACCGCGCTGAACTAACTGCTATACAACAAGCGATATCGCGAGCTATCATCAGCATCAAACAAGACGATCCTTTCTTCGCCAACAGAACGATAGCGATCATCTCAGATAGTCAGTATGCTATCAACACCATCACAAGATGGTATAGCAAATGGACTTCCAACTCAACGAAGCATAAACTAGCTAAGAAGAAGAACATCGATCTCATCGACGCGATCTATACTGAACTGCAACAACTGAAGACGTTGCGTGAAGTGATATTCAAGCACGTACGCGGTCACAAGGGCGATCCATCGTTACATCAGTTCTACATCTATGGTAATGAGCGCGTTGACAAGGTGTGTGCTGCACTAGCTAAGAAGTAAACGCTCACTGATCTTCGCTAGCTCGTTTACTATCACATGACTGCTCATCTTTTGTGTTGTGAGTGCTGGAACATGAGTCCATGATAGCATGTAGTGAGATGAATGATAGTCCGATGAGTGATAGTCTAGTGTGCGATGATCAGTGCAGGGAGGATGAGTGTTGATGGGATGAGCGTTGATGGAATGAGTGGTGATGGAACGAGTGTTGACAAAAACGATGAATCGCACTATGATAGCGATATCAGCATGTGTTACATTAGATAGCCTAGCGAGCCATCGATGCTGAATAGAACTTGATCCTCGGGTAGTCGCCGATCATCAGATAGTTGATCTCTGCGATGGTTGTAGTTGGGTTGTTTGATCTCTCGTTTGAGAGTGTTGTACTTTTGCTTCCAGTACAGTATCTCGCGCTCCTTGTCGAATCGCTGTCTACTGAACATGATCCAATCGTTCTTATGTTGCTCTCTGGTCTTATCAAGTATCGCCTTCTGCGTATCGATGACGTTTATCAAGAGCTGTCGCTGTTGGTTGCATATGTCTAGCTCAGCGCGCAGTTTGTCATTCTCATCTTGTAAGTCAGATCGAATCAACTGAGGTGGGTTAAGTGTATTAGATGCTGTCACAGTTATGTCATCTGTTGGTGGTTTGACTACATCGCTAGCTATTGTTTGTTTAGCTATCCTGTGTCTCCTGCACAGTATGCTGGATCGCACTCCCTTGTAATGCACAACGCGCACTTGTACTGAACATCCTGGGTAGTTGCATTTGACTCTAGCACCCATATCGTTGTTCATTGTAACTGTTGATCGGCTGTCGATGATCATGTTTGCTTATAACACTCGATATTCAATTTTAAATACGCAGTTCACCCTATGATCGAAAGTTGAATCGTACACACACGTAGCATAACTGCAAATGGAAGAACACCTTATACATGAACTCGGAACAATCGCTGAAAGCCTAGTCATCATCTGTTTATCCACGCTGAGACTGTTTCAGGGACCATATGAATGTCGCAACATAGATGATAAGCCGCCATCAAGATTGTGCCGCGTTAGACAAGCTGCTATATCGCGAGATGCGCTGACGAGAGATGCACTGACGCGAGATGCATTGACAAGAGATGGGTCAGCGACAGATGTATCAACATGTGACAGCAGAACTATAACGCAGCATGGTGCTCAGTTCAGCAAGGCGTACAAAGATACATCAGGATCAGTCACTAGCAAGCAGAATCGCATACATGAATGGAGAGATGTAAACGTACTCTTGGCTATCGATAGAAGTGATGACACGACGCATCTCACGGATATAGCTAACCATGCTGTTGATAAACTCGATATGATAGATGTTGAGACTAGCATCGCGAACATAGCCCTCAGAGTGATAGATAAGATCGATGACCCACAACGACTACGAGCTATTATAGATAGGACTAACGAGCGATTGATCAACGTGCAACACTCTCCATCTGGTATCAACATCGGCGATGTACATAACAACACATGTCATTCTACATAGGACTACGAGACTGAGTATCTGTTTTGTATGCTCTCGTCTAGCTCGATCGACGTATACAAAAACGAGCACGTCGCATGCGAGACCATGTGCAGCATACATCACTTCTACGCATCACCTGTACACAATGCTAACACGCGACATCAGCATACGTGCTTGCTATCACTCATAACGTGACAAAAAACCGGTGTGGTCCAACTTCAACGTTGTATTCTGAGCTTGCCTTCATGAGGGGCAGTTCTCTCCAGAATACGCAGTTACATCAATTGGACCACGAGGTTAGTTATCTGATCTTACGACCCCCACTTGTCAGCGGAGAATGCACTATCGGTCAACTTCAAGATCTGTTCATCGCGTATCTTGATATCCTTCTTAAGCTGTTCGATCTCCTTCTTCTGGAGAGCGTTCTGCTTTTGAAGCCCGTTGATGATTCTATCGGTCTCCATACAAGTCTCACACTTAGGGTATTGGGCCTTTTCATACTTGATATTGAGTTCAAAGGTTCGTTTACATGATTTAACAGAGCAGGTTTTAGTTACTGTGGTAGACATATAATCCAATGTTATCAGATACCTTTAGAGCGTGCAGATTCAATTTTCTAAGCTCATACTCGCTATCTCTAACGATACCCACTTAAACACTGGCGCGTATGGTCCTATACGAGTATGTTCATATCTACGCCTACATCTGCACGCTCATACGTACACCCACATACCCTAGCTACGCTGAAGTCCACATTCAACAACGTGATCACTCTGCTGGATGAAGACCCATCGCAGTGGATATCTATACATGATAGCATCAACACTGCACATCGCTGTCTGAATTGTGCATTCACACACATCAACGATGGTAACAACCCAGAATCAGCAAGTAGTGATGTGCGGGATAGCGAGCTAGCGACAGGGCGAACAAGTAGCATATCTGTTACATTTGGAGTTCACGGGTTATATAAGTCCACACGCTACTTCTGCGATGATTGTTACGTATCGCTATCTACTGATCTATATGATCTGAAGATCAACTTGCGTGATCACAAACTCACCAAGCTATCAGCTGTTGCGATAACCAACATAACTACATCTGTGAGCCTGCTTCAGGTGCACCATTCACTAACGTGTAGTTGCTGTTGCACCAACAGCTCAACGTACATCGTGGAGTATATCGCCCGACGCACTTCACAATCACAGCTACGATACCATTCTATGCTCGCAACGACAACCGCGATATGCACCAAGTGTACAAAACGTATCATTGCGCGAGAGTACTTCATCGTCCATACGTTGGTGACTAGTCACTTACATCGCGATCTACTATCGCTGTTATGTGAGCT
>JACCDR010404951.1_pt1 | contig 21965 bp, 22 predicted proteins | sample 7446431 | NCBI WGS metagenome assembly JACCDR01 (sample SAMN15323443, study PRJNA562643) | freshwater metagenome | isolation source: river surface water | place: USA:Blue River Watershed | collected 2017-08-17 | reverse complement strand
ATAAGCGTTAAGCAATCGCTTGCGCGCACTGACGAGATATTTAACAGATTAATCCCTAAGGGATTCCCTTCCATACTATGAACAAGCAAGCACTCGTTGAGCTCGTACACAGCAAAGTTGGCGGTACGAAAGTACAAGCTGAAGAAGTTGTAGAGAGCCTCATCGCTGAGATCACTAAGACCTTGAAAAAGGGTGATGAAGTTTCAATCGCCGGTCTCGGTATCTTCTCAGTTAAAACCCGTGCTGCACGAATGGCCCGCAATCCAAAAACTGGTGAGCAGGTTAAAGTAGCAGCAACTCGTGTTCCACGATTCCGTCCTGCAAAGGCGCTCAAAGACGCAGTAAAATAAGGGTTTTTGATTCTGCTCGCCGTTTTGCGATCTGTAATCAGATATCTACAAAACACCCAATTTATTTATATGTTGGGTGTTTTGTTTTTGTTGACTTTTTTAAAATATGATGTAGGATTGATAGCAAAACTATTTTGCATGAAGACAATTCTTATCATTGGATCAGAGACAGTAGCTTCTCAAATTAAAAACGGCCTTCTTGGTCTTGGTATTGAACAAAACAATATTGCGCACCTTTCGGAAATTAGGAGTTCAGATTTACCTCCCCTTGTAAACAAACGAGGTATTCAAAAAATCATTGTTATCGATGTGCCAGAAGGTACATTGAAATGTTATCAAAAGAAACTCAACAGTGACGCAGCGCACAAACCCCAGCTGTATCAATGGTCACAAACAGGTAAAGAAAAAATAGTAAAAGGGTTTCAGTACATTAGCAACGTATCACCATTGTTCCCCAAATAAAATAAAGCGTATGTCTTAGTAAAAGACATACGCTTTTTATGTTTGTATAAACAAACGATTACCCTTTTGTTGGAGCAATACTAAGTAATGTAATTGTTTTAAGATGTGACACAAAACCTTCTCGAAAGGTTTTGTATTCGGTATATCGAATACCAAACTCTTTGCATGTTTCTTTTACAATAGATGCGATTGCTGGATAATGCACATGACTAATTTCTCTAAATAAGTGGTGCTCAATCTGAAAATTGAGTCCTCCACAAATCCAATTTAAAAACCTATTCTGGCAAGCAAAATTAGCTGTTGTTTTGACTTGGTGTACCAACCACTCATCTTCACTTTTAAAGTCTTGAATAATTGGTTTTTCAGTATCTTCAACAATATGAGCAAGTTGAAAAATAACTGCAATAAAAATACCAGTTATAACTCCAAGTACTAAAAAAGAAATAAGGAATGTTTTTATTCCAAGAAAAAACAACGGGATGCCTATAAAAAAAGTAATGCTTATTGTTTTACTTATTGCAAAACGAACAAGTTCACCTTTTTTAATACGAAACGAATGTGTACCAATTTTCCCACCAATGCGCTTAAAGTCATTAATAAGTGTCCATGCAATATATGTAAGCGAATACATAAACGGCCAATAAAACTTTTGATATCGATGAATCGGCTTCCAAGACTGCTCTGGGTGCATACGCATCAGTGGTACTGCGATATCTTCATCAGCACCATTAATGTTGGTATAGGTATGGTGAAAGATGTTATGTTTTCGTTCCCACCAACCATCATAACCATTGACCATATTGAGCGTTAGTCCAAATAGTTTATTGATCCATTGTTTCTGACTAAATGAGCCATGGACTGCATCATGCATAATATTGAAACCTATCATTGCACAAACAATACCAAGCACTGAAGCAATAAGCACCGCTTCAACCAACGAATCTGAACGAACCCAAAATGTATAAAGCAATCCAAACAACACCAAAAGAATGATTGCTTTACTGTACAACCGATGATCCCCTTTTGATGAAATGTTTTGTTTTTCAAAAAAACTGTATACCCGTTTTTTAAGTGTTTCTGAAAAACCAGCAATTGTTGGTTTTTGAAATTTAGGTAAATTTTTCATATCTATTATTTTTTAAGTGAACAATTTTCGGCAGTATAACAGCTCTTGCCTATTTTGGATATTTGAAAAAATAAAGATTTCTGCTACCATAGTGATACTGCGGGATTAGTTTAATGGTAGAACATCAGTTTTCCAAACTGAGAGCAGGAGTCCGATTCCCCTATCCCGCACCAAATAATAAAGCCCTCGCTAGTGAGGGCTTTATTATTTGGTGCTTTTCTGTTACCATGCTTTAGCTATATACTATATATAGTAGTACGTATCGGGGTGTAGTATATCGGTAGTATATATGTTTTGGGAACATAAGGGCAGGGTTCGATTCCCTGCACCCCGACCATATTAAAAACCACTTTTTCTTAAAAGTGGTTTTTAATTTAATTAAGATCGATCATCTCTACAGAAGAGCTTTGTTGTACACTCTGAGACAAGAGCACAATAATACCTAAAAATCGATAATCTGATATGTTTCGCGTGTAACAATAGTGCCCTATCGAAATAATACACTTCCGAACCTTTGTAGGGGTAAAATTATCAGCAGGATTGATAAAACCACCCCTTTTACCTGATTTTACTTCAAAAAAGTAATATATATGATCTTTTTTAGCAACAATATCAATTTCACCAAACTTATTTGAAACATTTCTATCAATAATAGAAAACCCTTGTTTCATGAGAAACAATACAGCTTGATCCTCACCAAGTTCTCCAATTTTTTGTTTTTCTGAAGTAAATTGCTTCATAGATATATGTATGTTTCACGTGTAACGTTATTAATATATAGAAACCAAAATCTAGATATAGACTTATTTTACAAGGATATTATAACAAATCAATCAATCTAAGGGACATTTAAATTATGTCCGTTATCCCACTAACCCCCATACTTATCCCCAGTTTTGTCAAAAAATGAGTATTTATGAGTATAACTGAACAATAAAAGACAAGACTGTCCAAGGTGTCCCAGATAGTAAATATGAGATCTTTCTTAACAGACAAATTTTGCACAATACAAAAACCCTCTTTCGAGGGTTTTTGTATTGTGCGGCTACAGGGAATCGAACCCTGGTCTCGTCCTTGGCAAGGACGCATTCTACCACTAAACCATAACCGCAATTTAGTTTTGTACGGCAATTATACGCACTTTACGTATTATTTGCAAATAAGGGCTTTTTATTATTGGAATTCAATGGTATATTACTATTTGCAGGTTATTAATAATCTGCACCTATGGTGAAATGGATATCACGACTGTCTTCGGAACAGTTATTCTGGGTTCGAATCCTGGTAGGTGCACAAAAGTCTCAATGACTCCCCAAACCGAAAACTTAAACAAAAATATCCCTATTTTTGTTACACATGTAACAAAAATACTTCAAAATGACGGTTTTGAAGCTTTTCTTGTTGGTGGTTGCGTTCGAGATCTTCTTATGGGGAAAATGCCTCATGATTGGGATATCACAACAAATGCCCTTCCTGAAAAAGTCCAGGAAATATTCAATTCATATAAAACTATTTGCGAGAATACGTTTGGGACAGTAACAGTACTTAATATGTCACCAGAAGAAAATTCTGGTGTTACACGGGAAACGCCTGATTTGGACAATATAGTACAAATTACAACTTACCGTTCTGAGCAAGGATATAGTGATAACCGGAGACCTGATATTGTTACATATGAAACAAATATCGAAAAAGACCTCGAAAGAAGGGATTTTACAATGAATGCAATTGCGTATAATCCTCATAAAGGACAAATAATCGATCCATATAACGGACAAAAAGACATAAAAGACAGTATTATAAGATGTGTCCTTTATCCTGATGTCCGTTATAGTGAAGATGCGCTTCGAATGCTACGAGCCATAAGGTTTTCCACAACTCTTGGTTTCACTATAGCAAGTGAATCTTTTGACGCTATTATCGCCAACGCTGAGAGGCTTTCAGTAATATCTACAGAACGCATTCGGGATGAGTTTATTAAAATTATAGATAGTAACAACCCCGCAGCAGGTATTGTGCTTTTACAAAAAACAGGACTTCTTAAGCATATTATTCCTGAACTAGAGCAAGGGATTGGTTGTGAGCAAAAAGGTGCCCATATTTATGATGTATACGAGCATCTTTTACACGCACTACAACATGCAGCAAACAAAGGCCTTTCAACAGAAATACGACTTTCTGCGCTGTTACACGACATTGGCAAACCAGCAACTCGTCGATATGATAGAGCTCGCGATAAATATACCTTTTTTGGACATGAAGTAGTTGGTGCAAGGATGGCAAAACAAATATTAACTCGGCTTAAGGTTTCTCGTGAAACAACTGATTTGGTTGTTTCACTTATTAGAAACCATATGTTTTTTTCAGATACCGAGCAAATTACTCTTTCTGCAGTTCGGCGTATTATTCAAAAAGTAAAACCAGAGCATATTTGGGAACTTATGCAGGTACGCGAATGCGACCGCGTCGGTATGAAAAAAGTTGAAGCGCCGTATCGATTGCGTAAATATCATGCAATGGTAGAAGAAGCCTTGCGTGACCCAATATCAGTAAGTCAACTTGCGATTGATGGTTCGTACCTTATGGATGAGTTACATATGAAACCTGGACCTCGTATGGGATGGATTCTTCACGCGCTCCTTGAAGAGGTTCTTGAAAATCCTTCAATAAATACTGTAGAACAGCTTCGGGAGCGAGTACTTGATCTCGATGAGCAAGAAGATACCGTACTTAAAATACTCGGAGAAAAAGGTAAGGAAAAAAAAGAGACAATAAATGAGCTTGAAGTAGGAGAGTTACACGCGAAACATAAGGTTAAAAAATAAAAAACCACCTCAATGAGGTGGTTTTTTGCTAGACATAAGTTTTTTATGATACGAGTGGTTTCATAAAAACAGATCGCCCGGGATAGATACAAAGATCAGTATCTTCAAAACCTAGTCCTGATAGCAGCTTTCTAGCCACATGATCACTGCTTGTGCAATCAATAATTGCATGTTTAAAATTTTGAAGAGTTGCGTTTTTGATTAAATCGGAGAGCATCATTGTTGCTAAACCTCGGTTTCTAAAGTCTGGATCAACACAAAGAGTGATATATACCGGATAATCAGCTGTTGTATTAAAAGATTCTGTCAGCGGGTCTAAGAATGGTATAAAACCTGCAATATGATGAGAAATACCACAAGCAAGACCGATAAGATTATCTTTTCGGTACGAAAACGCCATAGAGAGGAGTTTGATTTTTTTAGCAGCAAAAAGTGCTTTTTGTGTTAAAACATACCCAACCGAACTTCCTTTAGTAATTCTTGAAAAATCACCATGAAACCGAGCTTGAAATGAAACTGCAGTAATAATATCAACGAAATCAATATCTTCTTCTATAATTAGTATATTTTTCATAAAAAGCTATTTTGCAAATACTAACACAATAATTGACGTCGGACGAGCACTCCTGATAAAGTATTTAAAAGTCTGAGAGTTCTGTACTGTATTCTAAACATACCGTATGTTTCAGTAGGCGATACATCCCTTGGTGATAGTATTGTAGATATGGTGCTACCGAAATGTGCCATAAGCCGATCAAAGCGATTTGCTACTGCACCTTTGTTGATACATATATCAAATTTCTAAGAACTCTGTTGATTTATTCATCCGACTCAAAAAAAAATACACCTCGTTTTTACGAGGTGTTTTATGTACAGTACTATTGTGTATTATATTTCTTGCTGACCATAACTCTCAGTTTCAGAAGAAGAGCTGTTGGTTTTTTGAGAGTGTTTTTCTTGTATATCATCAGGAAAATCAGAAGGTGAGCTATCTGATATATACTCTTGAGCAGTTGCAAAATTAGGAACAGTTGCTGACGGAGTCTTTTTAAAAGGAGAATCTTTTTTAGTTACGAGTATGACAAGAAGGATAGTGGCAGCAACAAGGATTCCTATGTTACTGAGACTAAATGACCCAACTGAGATAGTGCCAATGATTGTCAAAAAAAGGAGTGTCATAATTACTTTTTTCATATGTGCATAGTTTGGTTTCTGCTACTTTACCAATAATCAAGATTTTGTAAAGGACTTGTCAAAACATATAGTTTTGATATAACTCATAGAGACCAAAAAAATAAATAGCGTTATGGCAAAACAAAAAAAAGTAAGGAGAGTTTTTATTCTTCACTGTACAAGCTTCTTACAAAAAATTAAACCATTTTGTTACCGAAACTTTTTTTATGGTAACGGTAATCGTAGGGTTGCATAACCGTATCAAAAAAACATAAACACCTGCACAATTACGTGTGGGTGTTGTTTTTATAGTGTAATATCGATCACAATAGGGCAGTGATCACTCCCGTAATAGTTGGTCAATGTTTCAAAAGAATTAATATACGGTGTGAGTTTTTGCGAAACAAAAAAGTAATCGATGCGCCAGCCAACGTTGCGGTCACGCGCCTTTGTTTTCTGATCCCAATAGGTATAAATACCTGTTGCAGTAGGGTGGTGTACGCGGAAGCAGTCAACAAATCCGTTTGCAACAAGTGTGTCCATCCATGCGCGCTCTATTGGTAAAAATCCAGTATTTTCAACATTTTCTTTTGGGCGAGCGAGATCTATTTCAGTATGTGCAGTATTTATATCACCACAAAATATTATCGGTTTTTGTTTCTCTAATTTTTTGATATATACGAGAAATGCATCATAAAACGCAAGCTTGTAGGCGAGACGCTCTGGTCCGCCACCACCGTTAGGGAAGTAGCAAGTGATGAGGAAGAATGTTTTGTACTCAAGCGTAATAAGCCGACCTTCCATATCAAGTGCTTCAACACCGAGCCCATATGATACTTGTATCGGTGACTGCTTGGTGTAGATACCGACACCGCTATAGCCTTTTTTCTCAGTCGGCCAGGTGAAATAGCTTTCGTACCCAAAAACATCACGCACTGATTCGGGTAACTGTTCAGTCGTTGCTTTTGTTTCTTGGAGACAAAGAATATCAGGATCATACTCAGTAAAAAGTGGGTCAAAGTGCCCCTGTGTCGCAGTTGCACGGAGGCCGTTTGTATTCCAAGAGATGATCTTCATTTTATTAGTATACTTACAGAAAAATAATATACAAAAAACACCCTCTTTGTGAGGGTGTTCGATTTTTATACTGTACGTGGTGGTGGGTTGCTATCAATAGTAATTCCCACTTGAACTTTGCCACCATATGGCATGCTTTTGGTAATAGTATCGAGCTGTTCTTGTGATATACGAATAACAATATCTTTACTCTGTTTTGTTTTTGGTATACGAGTAGTATTTTTTTGGTGTGTTATGTTTCTTATATAATTATAGATAAAAAGATAATATAACCACCAAAACAACAAGAGTACTATTATTACTATAGCTGCATATCCAAAAAATTTCATCAAACCAATAAATCCCTGATGAAATTGTTGCTCAAAAGTATTAGTTTTTTGAGACAAGGTAATCTGAGGAGCTTTTTGCTGATCATTATTACTAAAACTTTTTTTATCCTGTTTCAGTTTGGTTTGATTAGAGACAATCTGGTCTTTTTTAGGGACATTATCGATATGCTTTATTGTTTTGCTAAAAGTATCAGTTATTTGGAATCGATGCTCAGATGCCACCTCATCTAATAACGGCGGATTATTAGCGCAGCAACAAAACAAGCTTGTTACTAATACGAGTACTATATATCTCATTATTTATTTTTTAAATGAACACACCAATTGATAAAGGTTTGGGTGTAAGAACCTTATATAAAAGATACTATGTCATTTATTTTAAAAAAGTCAAGCTATCCCCGCGAGTGGAATTTCTTGTGGACATCACGCAATTGTTTGTCGGTGATGTGGGTATAAACCTGTGTGGTAGCGATATTTGCGTGACCAAGCATCATCTGCACACTACGGATATCAGCACCATTTGAGAGGAGGTCCGTTGCAAATGAGTGACGCAACACATGGGGAGTAACTTTTTTTGAAATACCAGCACGGATTGCATAATCACGGACGATACGCTCAATTGATCGGGGAGTAAGCCTGCCAGCACCACCACGCGGGCTCACATTGACGAAGAGTGCCTCATTCATATCTTTGCGTTTTGCAAGGTATGCTTTGATTGCGTGCTTCGCTTGTTCTGAAAGAAAAACAACGCGCACTTTTTCACCCTTTCCGCGAATTGAAAATTCATCTCGTGCTAAATCAAGATCATTGTTAAGTGAACAGAGTTCAGAGAGACGAAGCCCTGTTGAGAAAAATAATTCGAGAATGGCCTGATCACGGAGGATACGGACCACATCAGCACCTTCAGCAGTTTTGAGTGCATGCACTGGTGCACCGAGCAGGCGAGTCAACTCATCGTGTGAAATTAAATCAAGATGTCGTGCACCAACCTTTGCAAGCTCGATTGCATCAGGAGAAAGTGTGCTCACATTTCGCTTGCGACAATATTTGAGAAAAGACCGAAGTGCGATGAGGTAGTAGTTTTGTGTATTTTTTTTCATCGTACCCCGAGCCTGACCTTTAAGTTTGACCCCTGGTGCACGGTTGAGGATCAAACGGTAGCTACGGAGCTTATCCTCGGTGATATCTGAAACAATACTAACCTGCATGGCAGCAAAAGCACTAGTTAAGTAGTGGTCGTAATTACGCACCGTGTTTAGACTACGACCTTTCTCAATTTCAATATATTCGAGAAACTCTCGTTTAATTTGTTCGATCGTCATACTATATATAGTATACGAAGTTATTATATATTGTGCGACATATAAAAAACCGCTTTATTAAGCGGCTTTTTTTCTTTTTAAGTCTTTCTTTTTAAAATGTTGTGCAGCAATTTCAAGTGCATGATCCATAACATCTTGTTTTTTTGCATATACAGCACTTTGTCCATCCCATGCAACCTGTCGTGCATCTCTAGGAATCTTATAACTTTCTTCTACTCTATGGAGCGTATAGAAACCACTATCGATTGGCCAAACCAGCAACAATGCTTGTTTTGTTGCACCTGCATACTCGATAAGTTTTGTTCTTATACTTGCACTTAAGTATTCAGGAAAAATTTTTAAACGACGAGAGGCGCCAAACGTTGAACCTGTCTGCCAAAATTCTCTTACTGGATTAACCTCTTTTTGACGCGCAATAAATGCACGCAATGTAAGCTCAGCAAATGCAAGCGCAAGATCAAAACCACCAGGTAAATAATTCATTGCACTAATAGCATTACCGATTGCATTACCACCAGCAAAACAGATTCCTCTATCGTGTCTATCAATTGATCGAAAGAATAGAAGATCCATTGATCGTTTAAGCATTTTTTGCTCACGTGTTGATTCAGGAGCAAATGTTCTCCATACAAGACGACACGCACAGGGAATATCTTGTCCCTGATGATGGTCGAAGTTATTTCGTTGTACTGAGTACTCACCCCCGCAATCAATTACGAGTGTTTGTGGGTCTTTCAACTCATGAAAAGTGGGATACTTTCGTATAATTGGAACACTGCGGAACTCTGAAAAGAGTACCCGTATCACCGCCACAGCAATAACCTCGTCACTGTGGAACGTCTTTGGATGAACGATTATTTTTTTAATGACCATAACGGTATTTTTTTGTTACGAAATATTTTTCTTGATACTATACTTTTATTTTTTAATGTCAAAAGTATCCTTATTTGGCTTATACGAAGGGACTTGCTTTTTTTGTTCAATATGCTATAATAGCTTTATGTTAACGACCAAGAAAAAACAGACTATCATCAAAAAACACCAGGTGCACACAACCGACACTGGGAGCAAAAAGGTGCAAGTAGCAATGCTTACTGAAAAAATCGACTCTCTTGCAACACACCTTAAGCGTCACAAAAAAGACAACCACTCTCGCCGAGGGTTGATCAAAATGGTTGCTGATCGCCGCGGACACCTTAAAGTACTCGAAAAGACAAATCCGAGTCAACACCAAGAAGCCCTCAAGATTGTAAAGAACTAACGCAAATCCCCCGAAAGGGGGATTTATGCATAGCGGTGCGCTATACTTAACCAATGGCAATTATTAAACACAAAGATCAGCGGGTTGGTATTTTTATTGATACCCAAAACCTCTACCACACCGCTCGACATTTATATAAACGAAAAGTAAATTTTGCAAACGTAGTAAAAGATGTACTTGCTGGACGTAAGCTCATTCGTGCAATTGCGTATGTTATTACCACTGAAAATGAAGATGAAAAAGCATTTTTAGGAGCACTCACTAAAGCAGGGATTGAAACCCGATCAAAAGATCTCCAAATTTTTTATGATGGCAGCAAAAAAGCAGACTGGGATATTGGTCTTGCTATTGATGCAGTATCGATGGCACCAAAACTTGACGCTATTATTATAGTTTCAGGTGATGGTGATTTTGTACCATTGTGCGAATACTTGCGGTATCACCATGGAGTACAAGTTGAAGTTGCAACATTTGGAAAATCAGCTTCTGCAATACTTAAAACAACAGCAGATGAATTTCTTGATTTATCAGCACACCCTCGAAAATATCTTCTTGGATATTAATCTATGGAACCTGAACAAAAACAACAAACAGACCCTATCGAGCAACCTTCTGAGCAAGAAGAAAAAGCATCACTCATTCATACCTACGAACGAGATCTTGCTAATGCAATGAATGCAACTGATGCAACAATTGTCCAACAAATGCTTACGAGCGCGCGAGAACGCGAAGCAACAATGAACGAACTTATCACTCACAAAAAACAACGAGGGTGGTATATCTTGGGTTCAATTTTTCTTCTCCTTATAGCACTTGGTGCTTTTGGGTATGGTGCATACCATTTTAAAACACTCACCGTACCAATTAAAAAATCTATTTCAGTTGGAGTATTTTCAAGTACTGTACCAATCATTGCAAGTAGTACTGATATTAGACAAACAATCACTAGTCTTACTAAAGAGATTGATCTTCCTCGGCGCAAACCACTCCTTGTTCAACTTTTAAATAATGACAAAGATCAGATCCCGCTTTCGGTTGATCAGTTATTTTCTTTCATGGAAGCATCCCCAGACGGCGCACTCAGAATGGTTTTTGATAATGTTAGACTTGGTGTCGTAAATATTGATAGTCAAAGTGTTTCATTTATTATTGCTTCTGTTTTTGATGCTGAAATTGCAAGTAAAGAACTTCTCCTTGCAGAACCAACAATGCTTCCAACATTTTATAATGCACTTGGTATCAACCTTGGAGAATACAGTACTGAAGCGGGAAGAGGGTTTGACGCTGAATATGTCTACAATCTTCCGGTACGAATACTCCGTGGAGCACAATCTGGTGAAAACGCTGGTGAAATCATATTGCTCTATGGGTTTATTGATAGTAACACTGTTGTTATTACCACCCATCCTGATGCGCTTAGGATGATTTACGATACCACTATTGGCCAATAGTGGGGTATTTGAAAGGTTGTGCTTTTTACACGTCGTGCTACTATAGCGGGTATGAACACGAATCATTTCAAAGAGCTACTACTCGCCGAAAAAGTACAACTTGAGGAGGAGCTCAAAAATATTGCCCTTTTCAACGACGAGACTAATATCTGGGAGGCGACTCCAGATCAAGATATGATTGGCGAAATCGATGACAACGATGCTGCTGATCGTTTTGAAGATTTTGAAGCTCGATCAAGTATGGTTTCGACATTTCAAACTCGACTTACTGATATAAATGATGCTCTCAAAAAAATTGAAGGTGGCACCTATGGTATCTGCGAAGTTTCTGGAGAAAAAATTGAACCAGCACGACTTGAAGCAAACCCGGCAGCCCGCACCAGTATGGCACACATGAATCGCTAGAAAATAAACATACCCCCTTTAAGGGGGTATGTTTATTTTTAAATAGAGCTATACTTGTCGTATGGCATTCTCACGGATCCAAAGTGCACAACTCAGTGGACTTGGAGCAACCAGTGTGATTATTGAAACCGATATTAGTCGCGGTTTGTATCTATTTCAAATAGTTGGTCTTCCTGATAAGGCCGTAGAAGAATCTCGAGAGCGTGTCATTAGCGCGCTTCGCAATACGACTGGAAAAAACCCGAAGTCAGAAAACCATAAAGTAATTGTTTCACTTTCTCCAGCTGAACTCAAAAAAGAAGGAGCTTATTTTGATGTAGCAATTGCACTTGGATATCTTGTTGCAACAGAAATAATCAAGACTGATACAACAAACATGCTTTTTGTAGGCGAGCTTGCGCTTAACGGTGAAGTTCGAGCTGTTAAAGGATTGCTTTCTATTGCTCAGTTTGCAAAAACACACGGTTTCACTGATGTCTTCATTCCCGAAGCAAATGCTCGAGAAGCTACTCTTATTGAAGATGTGCGGTTTCATATTGTTCCAACACTTAATGCACTTATAGACTATTTTACAAAACAGGTTCCACTCGAAATTGTTTTATATAAACCATTTGAGCCAAAAAAATTGTTATATGACATTGATTTTGGAGATGTTCGAGGCCAAGCACACGCAAAACGAGCACTTACTATTGCAGCGGCTGGTGGTCACAATATTGTGCTGTATGGCCCACCAGGTACTGGTAAAACAATGCTCGCAAAAGCGTTTCATGGTATTTTGCCACCACTTTCAAATAATGCTTTTTTAGAAGTTGCTACCATTTATTCTGCAGTTGGTCGAATTGATGACGTTACTGGTCAAGCACCACTTCGCACACCACACCATAGTGCATCATCAGTTGCGATCATTGGTGGAGGAAGCACTATTAGACCTGGAGATATTAGTCTTGCTCATCGAGGTGTTTTATATCTTGATGAGTTTCCAGAATTTGACCGCAGAGTACTTGAGGCGCTCCGAGAACCGCTTGAGGATGGCCATATCACTGTTGCTCGAGCAAAAGGGAGTATTCGATATCCTGCTCGTTTTACCCTTCTTGCAGCGATGAATCCTTGTCCGTGTGGATACCGTGGGAGCACGATAAAATTGTGTAGTTGTAGTGCGCACGATCTTGCTCGATATCAAAAAAAGTTATCAGGTCCAATTATGGATCGAATTGATTTATGGGTACCAGTTACTCATATTGATTACGACACACTCCATGAACAAAACTCTAAAAAAGAAAGCGGTAGTGTTCGAGATATTGTTACAAAAACAAGACGCTATCAAGAAGAGCGAGCCGGTAAACTCAATAGTGAACTTTCATCGAATCAAACACAATCACTTACGTTAACACTGCAAGCAAAACAACATTTGCAAACGTATGCTGAAAAACTTCGTCTTTCACCACGGTCATATCTTCGAACAATAAAAGTTGCACGAACTATTGCAGATCTTGAAACATCAGAAGAAATTTTAGTACCACATATATTAGAAGCGTTGCAGTATCGACCAAAGATTGATTAGTCTACTAACAAAAAAGACCTTTATAAAAAGGTCTTTTTTGTTAGAATCGAGTACCAACTTTATATGATGAGAACGGATTGGTTGCACCACGAACCTCAAAGTGAAGGTGTGGCCCTGTTGACCTACCTGTATTACCTGATTTACCAATTACAGCACCCGCAGAAACTGTTTCTCCAACCTCAACACTAACCCCAGAAAGGTGTGCATAGAGTGTTTGAGTACCATCACCATGATCAATAACAATATAACCACCGTAACCACCGTTATACCCTAATGCTTTTGAGAGGATTACTACACCATCTTTTGCTGCATATATAGCAGTACCAATTGGTGCACCAAAATCAACTCCGTTTGTACCATGGCGACCTTGTGTAAGAATACCGCTCGCGATTGGTGTAACAAAACCTTTTGTTGATATTGCTTCTTTTGAAGAACTATTAGTGTTATTATCAGTATTTTTTGTTGTTGCTTCTTTTGAAGACGATACGGTTTTAGGTTTTGATTCAGATTTCTTTACTGGAGCAACAGCAAGCGGTGCGGCATCTGGAATAATAAGAACCATTCCTATCTTTATTTTTGATGCATCTTCAAGATCGTTTGAGTTTAAAATTTCTTCAGTATCAGCACTAAACTTTTTTGCAATACTACTAATAGTATCTCCTTTTTTAATAGTATATTGAACACCGGTTACTGGTAGAATAGTAAGCTTTTGACCAACACGAATAGTTGATTTTGCACCAAGACTGTTTGCCCATCGAATAGTATTCACTGAAATATCATGAGTTTCAGCAATACTTGAAAGAGTATCTCCTTCTTTAACGATATATGTACTGATAGTAGCCTTATCTTCAGCAACAGGAATAGTAATAGTTGCCTCAGCAGGAGACTCTGAAACAATATCAATCTCAGAAGGTATAACAACTGAAGCATCTTTAACAATAGTCTCGGCATATGACCGAGTAACAATCTGAGTAGTAAGTACGTGAGCAACTGCAGTATTAACTACAAGAAGTACCCCGATAATGCTAAATGTGCGATTTCGCAAATTTTTCTTTGTGTGTGTTCGTACCATACGGTTACAAGAGAATATGATAGCAGGAAAATTGGCTCTTTTTTTACAACACAACTATATAACTATTGTGTCAATGATTTTTGATACTTTAAGCCTTATTTTTCAATATATTGACCATATATTTTTTTGTTTCATGATCATAATAAACAAAAAAACCTTACAAATAATAGCTATTTCTCTTTTTTGATTATCGAGATACACTGTGTGGACTATGGATTTTACTCGTGGCTTAAACGATGCTCAAAAACAAGCAGTTCAAACACTCGAAGGACCACTTCTTATTGTCGCAGGAGCAGGTGCTGGTAAAACAAAAACCCTTGTCCATCGAATCGGCAATTTGATTGCTCACGGTAACACCCCGCAATCAATCCTCGCAGTCACGTTCACCAATAAAGCGGCAAAAGAGATGCGTGAACGAGTAATACACCTTACCAATGAAATCCCCGATATTGTAAGGGAGGGTAATACTCCCTTTGTAGCAACTTTTCACAGTCTTGGTGTGTTTCTCCTCCGTAAATTTGGAGCATTTGGTGCAACAACAAAACGATTTACGATCTTAGATGATAGCGACACAACAACTCTTATTAAAGATGCTTTAAAACATTTTGGACTTGAACCAAAAGAACACGACCCACGAGCACTCAAAAGTACCATCAGTCGAAGCGCCAATGCACTTCTCTCACCAAGCGATCTCGAAAACGACAGCAACCCCCGACATCGACTTGCAGGAAGGATATGGCAAAAATACATATCACTAAAACAAGAACAAAAAGCGCTTGATTTTGACGACCTTCTTCTTCAGACACTTGATCTATTAGAAAAAAATAACGAAGTACATAATTGGTGTACTTCATGTTGGAGTCATATTCATATTGATGAATATCAAGACACCAATGAAGTTCAGTATCGAATCGCTCGTGCACTTGCTGGAGAAAAAAGAAATCTTTGTGTTGTTGGAGACTCAGACCAAAGTATTTATTCATGGCGGGGAGCAAATATAAAAAATATTTTAGAGTTTGAGCGAGATTATCCAGAGGCAACAGTAGTACTTCTTGAAGAAAACTATCGCTCAACCAAAACAGTCATTAAAGCTGCAAATGAAATTATTTCACAAAATAAATACCGCACCCCAAAAGCGCTTTTTACAAACAATAATGACGGTGATCTCATATCGCTCTATGGTGCATACGACGAATCAGATGAAGCGCAATTTATTGTTGAACGAGCAATTGAACATATTGATAGTGGAATAGCTCCTGATGATATAGCAGTTTTGTTTCGTACCAACTTTCAATCTCGAGCAGTTGAAGAAGCTTTTTTATCGCATAATATTCCGTATCAAATGCTTGGTGTTAAATTTTTTGAACGTCGTGAGGTGCGAGATATAGTGAGCTATCTCCGAGCTGCGCTCAACCCTGATAGTTTGCTTGATATCAAACGAGTCATCAATGTACCAGCTCGTGGTATTGGGAAGGTGACTATCACTAAACTATTTAGTGAAGGCAAAGAATCTCTTTCTGGAAAAGCAAAACAATCTGTCGATAGTTTTTACACACTTCTTGATTCAATTAATACATATAGCAAAACACATACTGTCTCAGAAACAATCAAATTTACTATTACCGAAAGTGGGATGATTGAAGCAGAAAAAAAAGAAGCTGATGGTGAAGAGCGCCTTCTCAACCTTCAAGAGCTTGTAACACTTGGTGTGAAGTATGACCACTACAGTACCGAAGAGGGCTTAGAGAAACTACTTGAAGAAGCAACACTCGCAAGCGATCAAGATAACCTTGATGGCCAAAAGCAAGGAGTTAAACTCATGACTATTCACGCATCAAAAGGGCTTGAGTTTAATACGGTGTTTATTAGCGGTCTTGAACATGGACTCTTTCCACATGAACGAGATAGTCGAACTCCTGGGCCAGACGGGGAAGAAGAGCGGAGATTATTTTATGTTGCACTAACTCGAGCTCGCCAAAAACTTTATCTAACGTATGCATCAATGCGTACCATCTTTGGGATGCGAGATGTTCGACTGCCAAGCGAGTTTTTAAGCGATATCCCTGACGAACTTATTGAACGTGAAAGTAGAACAGGAGAACCAGGTTTCACTACGGTATATCTGTGATAGAGTATTTTGTAATGAAAGCAAAAAAATCTCTCGGGCAACATTTTCTCAAAAGCGAAAAAGCATTGCGGCAAATTATTGACGCTGGCAACATAACTCCATCAGATACTATACTTGAAATTGGGCCAGGACACGGCGCGCTTACCAAAAAAATACTTGAAACCGGGGCAACTGTTGTTGCGATTGAAAAAGATGAAAGCCTTATACCACTTCTTTCAGAAACATTTAAAGAGGCAGTAGCTAAACGAAAGCTACATATTATCAATGGTGATATCCTTACATTTGATCCAGAAAAAATAGCACTTCTTACAAAAGGATACAAACTTATTGCAAATATTCCATACTATATTACTGGTGCAATTATTGAACAATTTTTAAGTAGCACTCACCAACCAGAAACAATAGTGCTCCTTATCCAAAAGGAAGTTGCTGAACGTATTGTTGCGCGCGATAAAAAACAAAGTATGTATTCAATTGCTGTTGCAGCATACGGTACCGCACAAATAGTAGACAAAGTACCTGCAGGTGCTTTTGTACCTGCACCAAAAGTAGACTCTGCAATACTTCACATAAATACAATATCAAAATCTTTTTTTTCTGATTGTTCAGAAAAAGTTTTTTTCAAAATAACAAAAGCAATTTTTGGTAAAAAACGAAAACAAATACTTGGTAGCCTTGCTGACTTTCTTAATAATAGAGCAGAGGCAATGATAGCGCTCGACAAAGCACATATCGATTACAAAGCTCGACCAGAAACTATCACACTCACTGAATGGAAAAAGCTCACCCAAATTATTGAGAAGGAGTAGAGTGGTGTACACTATATATAGTGCAACAATCATTTAAACCAAGTAAGCAATTTATTATCAGAGGAAGTATTGCGACAGCAATTGTTGTAATTATTCTTGTTGTTCAAACTGACTGGTTTAGAGGATTATTTAATAAAAAACCACTTCTTAATATTACCGATGCTCGAGTGGGAGATCTTGTTGCTCTTGATACAAATGGCAACGGTATTCCAGATTGGGAAGAAAAGCTCTGGGGTCTTGATCCAACCAAACTTTATACAAATGGTCGACCAAACGCTGATATTATCGCAGAAAAAAAAGCAGCACTTGGTATTTCAGAAGAAAACGAGGGGCCACTTAACGAAACTGATAGAATTGCACGGGAGTTGTTTAGTACAACAACAGCACTCAGCGAAACTGCAAACACTGAAACAATTGGTGCTATCGGGGAAACTATTGGTCAAGGTATCCGCATTGAGCCAGTTAATGAATATTCAAATAAAGATATTAAAATAGTAACAACAACCAATCAGTCACTTATCCAATACGCAAGAGCAGTAGATACAATTACAACAAAATATCAAAAAGAGTATGCAGACATAACCACTGTTATATCTGCTGTAGAAACAGGGGATTATAGCGAAATAGGCAACTTATCAATTACCGCATCAACATATAGAGCACTTACCAGAGATCTCCAGAACGTAGTAGTGCCAATAGGTATCGCAAAAGCTCATCTTGATATGCTAAATGGTTTTGCTGGTATGGCTCAAGGGTTTGAGTTGATGACCCAACTTGAAGATAATAGTGTAGTAGGCCTTCAAGGACTTGCATTCTATCGAAAATATTACCTTCTTCAACAATCAGCATTATTTGATATAGGAGCATATCTGCAACAATACGGTATACTAGAACTATAACCATGAAGCGATTTTCAGCACTACTGCTCCTGATACTATGTTCAACAATGGTTCTTGAGCCGGTTGTTGTGTATGGTCAGCAGGCAATTAGCTGTACAACAATTTCGACAACAAACTATAGCGGGTGTTGTAGTGGCAACGCGGAGCTTGGTAATTTTTATGCATGCCAAGCATATCTTGCAAAACAAGCATGCAATACCGTAAACGGTGTTAACTATAGCAAGTGCTGCTCTACCACTACTGGTGCATATAGCCAAAACAAGCAAAAATGTGACGCTCAAAGTAAGTTCAATACTGCTCAGGGCCGGTATAACCCTCAAGTTAACTTTTTTGGGTCAAATGGTATTACTGTTGCAGGTGTCGGATCAACAATACTAAGCTGTGCTGGTACTGATGAGTTACTAAGTGACGGTATTAGTGCTGCAAAAAAAGCAATAGGTAGTACTATTGGTAACTTAGGTAAAAAGCTTTTTGGAGCTGCAACAGGTGTAGGTAAGCTTTTTGCGAAACTTATTCCAGGCGGTGGTATTGCGTCTGATTTACTAGGAGGGATTTTAGGTGGTGGCAGCAAAGAAGTAAAAGAACCAGCACTTCGGAATAAAGAAAATTGTCTTGATAAAATTGCATACCTTCTTGCACAACAAGCAATGGCACAGGTTACTCAGAAAACACTTAACTGGGTCAATAGTGGTTTTGGAGGTAACGCTACCTATGTGCGAGACATTGGCTCATATATGCAATCATTGCAAAAAGATGAAATAAGTGGTTTTTTGGGAAATGTCCAAAATACCAATCCCATTTTTGGAACACTCCTTCGTTCAGTAGTAACCGAGCAAGTAACTGGTAAGGCTGATGGTTTTTTAAATAAAATTAGCGGAAAGGCAAGTTATCCATTTGAATATAAGGGGAAATATTGTGCAGATGACTATGCTCGATTGGCTCAAGTAGAGTATGAAGCTTGTATTAAAAGCGGCGGACAAGCAAATACAAGCATTATTCAAGAAGCTTGTCGATCAAGAATTATTGGTAAGTACGATGCACTAAGCACACAAAACTGTGTCAACGAAGACGGCAAAAAATACAATGAGTTTATGAAAAACTTTGCTACTGGTGGTTGGAACACTTTTCTTGATAGTCGATACAACCCAGTAAGTGCAATATTTAATGCAACAGATCAGCTTGGAAGCTCTATTGCGACCACACAACAAAATCAAAAAAATGAACTTGCTCGAAACAGTGGCTTTTTAGACCTTAAGCGATGTCTTGAATATGAGAATGAAGGCCGTACTGGTACAGGTGCAAATGGGCAAGGATTAAGTCAGGAGCCAAAATGTTTGCGATATGAAACAACGACACCAGGCTCAATTATTGCGAGTCAGGTATCAAATATTACAAGTTCTCCAGTACGACAAATCGAACTTGTTGATGAGCTTAATGAAGCGCTCGGTAAATTACTCGACAGTATGCTCAATAGTCTTTTTTCAAAAGGGCTCAGTAGTCTCCAAGGTGGACTTGGTGCGGGGGAATTTACTGGTGGAACAGGCCCTGGTGACAATGTCGTCTTTGGTACTGACGGAGAAATACTAAAAAGTGGTGATGAAAAATTCTTTGATTATCAATCAACTAATAATGGTATTGGTGGTTTATTAAATGGTTTTGATATTAGTCGACCACAAAACCTTCGAGCGGTAATTAAGGTTCAAAAAGATTATATTAATTACAGCACCGATGCTGTCATTGCACTTAACCGTATCGTACCAACAACAGGGAAGCTTGATTATTGTCTTCCGGGACCAAACCCTACCTGGGAAGAAGAACTTACCACCAACTTTAGAACATTGAGCAACAACTTTTTTGCTTCTTCTATTTCAACGAGACAACGATTTATCCCTGACTCAGTAAGCAGTCTTGGCGATATCTCAAGTGCACAAATTAGTAGCGTCGAACTTATCGACAAAATCACTGGTGCTCCAGTCACTATTGGAGACCGCATCTATGATGTGAGCGGTGGTGATGGAAATGATCTTCGAACATTTCTTGTTGAAAGCTTTAGCAACCTTACTGAACGTTTTGAACTGCTCTACAATCCAGAACGTATCGCAAACGCATTTGCAGAACTTGCACCAGCATCAGAACAAACATACACTCGAGCGCAGATCTTAAATGGCTACAACGAAACAGTAAATCTTGTAGGTTATGCTCAAAACACAGCAGAACTTAATACTGAATACACTGAAAATATCGGTACCACTGAAGCAGCAGTTGCAGAACTCGAAGCAATCAACGCTGAAGTAATCGCTATTGTTAAAAAAGCAAAGGCTCGATATATCGCGGAACAACAAGCCGCTGGCACACCGGTAAATGTGCAATGTCTTGATCGTGCATATGTTATTGATGAAAGCCCTATTGTAGGAGCGCAACGACAAGAACCAGATATCCCATCTCCAATTATCAAACAATCGGGTGATGCACTTGATTACTTCTATACTCAACTATAATACCTCTATGAAACGCGCAATTATTATCACTACAATCCTTCTTAGTATCATCCTTATTGTCTTTCTCGGAATATGGATTGTTGGCCGCCGAACAGCTATCAAAAACAATCAGACACCTGAAAGCTTTAGAGCATTTATTGGTCTTGGTACACCTGCGCAACGAGGTATTGATGGTGGTAGTGGTTTGTCTTCTGATTTTAACCAAAACCAAAATGATCAAACTAACGGTCAAAATAATGAGCAAGGCTCTACTGGTGATTTTGGTGGTCAACCAGGAGAAACCCTCAGCAACAATGGTGGACAAGGTGCTACCTCTGGAGGTACCAGCAGTTCTGTAAATATGAGTCCAAACCAACAAACAAGACGAAGTCGTTTTACTAACGCGATTATCCCACCAGGAGTATTTGGAAATAATCCTGGAGGAAGTATTGTAAATGATAGCAATACTGGTAGTGACGGTTCTAATCCTGATGGTGGAGGTACTAATCCAGGAGGTGGGGCAGGGAATGGAAATCCGATTACACCAGGTGACCAAGATCTTCCTTCAGGAGACGATGGTGATTACGGTAATGGTGATGAGTTTGGTGATAACGGTTTCCTTGGTGATGGTACAACATACGATGGTTCAGGAGGCTACGGCGGTGGAGGAAACTACGGAAGTGGTTTCCCGCTCGGCGGAGGCACCGGAGGTGGTGGAGGAGGTACTGGACCAATCCTTCCACCACCACCAGGCGGAGGTGGTGGTGGTACAACCACGGCAGGGAGTACTACTACTGGGTGTACCCCAAGCGATCTCAATATAACCTTTACCGGTGAAGAACTTGACCGCCTCAACCAGCTTCAGCAACAATTCAATGCAGTTGCACTCAACTTACGAGGGGATAGTGATGCATCAAACGCTCTTGCTAATTACGACTCTTTTGCACTCACCGAGGCTCGTATTGCAGAACTTGCTACATTTTGTGAAAACAGAGTTGACAGATTGGCTGATGCAGCGTACCGAAGCAAGGTTCCTACCCCGTATTGGAGAGATGAACAAAAAGATGGTGAAGCATATATCGATGGTTTTGGAAGTCAATCAATCGATATCTCAAACCCTGAACGTTTTATTGGTGGACTTGAACAATTACTTCGAATAAACCTGTGGTAGAAAGGCTATTGCGTGATACACTAATACTGTGTTTCAGCGCTTAGTGTTTCGTAGTATAAAAGCATGT
>JACCDR010931365.1_pt1 | contig 21970 bp, 18 predicted proteins | sample 7446431 | NCBI WGS metagenome assembly JACCDR01 (sample SAMN15323443, study PRJNA562643) | freshwater metagenome | isolation source: river surface water | place: USA:Blue River Watershed | collected 2017-08-17 | reverse complement strand
CCATTTAATCTTTGACAAACACCACCCCGCCAAAGCAATTTCCCCTATACAAACACCGCCGCTCATCTCTTCGATCACCACCGGGCTTGTTCAACAAGTCGGTTTGATTGCGGCTGCGCGCAATTAAACCTTATTTATTCAGTGTATTATTGAACGCCATTTCTATCGATAGCTGTCTTGACCGATAAAAACGTTTCATCTCCGTCACGAACAAGTTGTTGAAAGTCAAAGTATTTAGGTTTATTTGATATATCTTTCCAAATTTCTTGTAAGTATTTTCTGAACTCATCTGCTCTTTTATAGCGGCAGTCGATAGCAAACGAGTTTATGTCAGTCATCATATTTTCGCGCGCCTCCTTATCTAGAATTGGCGTATCGAATACCATAGCGTCAAAGTATGTAAATACACCTGACCATCTTTTCAAATGGTATGCACCGACACTTGTAACTCTGAACGAATCGGGCATATCTCCGATTAAACTACCATTAATATCCTCTTCGAACGTTACACGTTGAGAGGTTTCTATAAGTTTCTTATTAGTACACCTCCTTAATGAGCTACAGATCTGGTCGTTAGTAAACCCTAAGCTTTGCAATTCCTCAAACAGCTTTTCTGTTGAACAAAAACCATCGTTATCTAAGTGATCTCCTTTGCTTTCCAAATATGCGAGAAGCATTGAGATCAGGAAATGCTCTTTTGAGTCAGGCGAAGAGATATCATAAATATTTAAAGCAATTGATGTGTCGGGATTGTAATGTGAATAATCTCCAAGTAGCGCCGACTTTGTAAATTCATGAAGCGGTATCCTATATTTTCCAGTTTCATTCATTATCTGAACTATCTTTTCGGCGTCCACATTGGGCGTACCAATAAAGCCTGTTACAAATTCAATTGCAGCTCGAATATTTCCGCCTGTTATATTTGACAAAAATTCGTAAAGATCTGAATTTTCAGACAAAGAAGTAATTAACGCTTTAAGAAACTGAGCGAGATTTCCAGCATTAACTCTCACATAGTTAATTGCTTCTATAGGCACATTTCCTTCAGCCATACTAAGCGCGAAAATCAATCTCTTTTTAATGACGGCATCAATTCTGGGGGGAGATATTGTGAATATCTTGTGAGGGTATGCAGCCAAAGCACCTGACCGCTTTGATTTAAAAAATGTTTGAGGCCTAACCGATACAAAAACTGTGGAACTCCAGTCCTTAGCAAGTTCTTGCGCAATAATAAAAGTGCTTTGCTGAATTTCAAAGTCTCTCTGATCTGCATTGTCTAAAGATATTATTATTTGCTTCTTAGTAGAGTTAGCGTGCCCGTTGATGCACCTTTTAAGATGTTGATCCTTTTCTTTAGTTGCTTGATCAAGCATTTCCAAAAGCTTTGTCTGATACAGTTCCGGATTAATATCCTTTTTTTCACCCCAAATGCCTTTCGAGAATCTATGAATATCTGAAGCATATATTCCTTTGATAAATCTAAAATCATTTACATCGATATCATGATTTTCACGAAGCTGATTTTCAATCTCTTTAAGAATAAAAACTTTAAGATCATGAGAAAGCGCAGCTTTCGAGCCTAGGTCAATGTAAATATAAATTGCATTTTTGAATTCTTCGTAGGCACTGTTATACATTAGGTTTTTGACAAAGGATGTTTTACCTACGCCAACATCTCCAAGTAAGACAATTGGTCTTCTAGCTATTGCTTCTGAAAGTATGTCGGGTGAGAAGTTGTCATTCTTTTTTTCTTTAACTGGTGAAATGTGTGGTACAGCCTCACTCTTGTTAAACAATGAGGCATAACGGGCTTCCAATATGTTCTTGCTTAACAAGGCGTATTTCGACAAAGAGCCACTATCACAGTAGCATTCAGAAAAGAATTTTTCTTCAACTTTACTGTTCTCTATTATGTCTTGCAAAAAAAGCTCAGAAAGCTGACGCAAGGTTGCATGCATCTCACTCGGATAACGTACAACTGGATAGTTAACCAATTTAGAAGAAAGCTTATTTGGTATTCCGCTTTCTCCAGATACTAGGTATCTAAATATATTTCTTTCTTTAACTCCAGATTCAGATAATAGCTGCCAGGCAGTGTTAAAGTTTTCAGACAAGTGGGTCAAGCCTACAAACACAACAGCTTGCCCATCAAAAACTGAAATTCCATCCTGTCTCGACGCTAAAAACACGACGTATTGGTGCCCATTGCTGACTACAGCAATAGGGACTCCCCGTTGGCTACAGTATTCTTGAGCTTGCGTGATGGCAGACGATGCCTCGGCACTGATTTTCATTAGGGATGGAAGATCAGTAATAAGTTTCTTAGATAAACCTGCTGGCACTTCAAAAGTTCGACCTTCTCTTTTTGCTTCTAAAATCGCCATTCGTGGTTTTCCTAGCTCATAGTCTGAGAACTTTCTTTGCTCAGACTTTTCAACTTCCACTTCGTCTCTAGACCATCCCAAGCATTCAAACAATACCTTATCAATGATATGAAACCTTGTTTGCGCTTCATTCATGTCTGTATCCAATTCCAAGGATGATATCAGCCTCAAAAGAGCAGAATGTCCTTCAGTAAGAGTCGTCAAATGCTTCTCCAAAATTATTTAGTTTTACACTGCTAGACACTGAACGCCGCCAGCACGCGCGGCTTTGTAGTGGAGGCGAAGCCGCAACGGAAAAGCCGTCGCTGTGCCTGGCCTTGTTAAGCATAATCGCTTGGAATGATGGAATAGCATCTCGCAGGTACTGATTTACCTTGAAAAAGCAGCTTGTTGCGAAACACTCCTTCATACACTCCGCCAAGCTTAGAAGCTACAGCATTACTAGCATGATTCTCAGGATGAACATGAATCTCTACTCGATGCAAGTTGAGTTCAGAGAAGGCGCGCTCTATTGCTATCCTAGACGCCTGCGAACACACACCTTTATTTAAAGCAGACTTTCGAACCCAATAGCCTAGATTTCCAATTCTATGATTTTTGACAATCTGATTGAATCCCACCGAGCCCAATATCTCTTTCGATACTTGGTTTTCGATAAGAAATCTATAATCTGTTCCGGCCTCCCAGACCGTCGATGCGGATGAACACCAATCTTCTGCGTCCTTAAGGGCGTAGTCTGGCGTGCACCAGGGAAGCCAATAGGAAAGATGCTCCACAGATTCAACAACGGCCTCATGGAATTCTGGCGCATCAAGATGGCTAAATTTCCTTATTGATACTTCCACTCCTAGCTCCTTAATTCTCTCTGCTTAACAGTTGTATATACGTCGCCAAGACGTAATATCCGGCGACGGGGTATTTGGGGGGTTGGGTTTTGCAATCTACTGTGCGGGGCTTGGGGCGTCAAGGGTTGCGGGGGTTGGTTATTACAATTCGATTGGATATTACGTCGTCGCGACGGGTATTTGGGGTGAGGTGTTTGGGGCAATACCCTGTCGCGTGTGGCTGAAAAATATGGCGCGCGTTTACTCGATAATTATTATTAGTAGCGCCAGTTGTTGATCAATTTTCGAAAATAGACCGGGATGCGATACAGATCAACCGTCGAAAGTTCAGTAAAGCAGCGCATTAGGCGATGCGCTGGCCAGCCAAAGTGTGAATCAGTATCATCCCGCCCTTTGCTGCTCAGTCTAAGCGGTACTCATCGCTCAAAGAGGCTTTCTATGACATTCCCCCACTCCAAGATCACAACAGCCGACGGGGCTACTCTCGGCATCTACCACCAGGGCGCGCACATTAGCTCCTGGATTCCTTCCCCCGAACGGGGTGAACAACTCTTCATGGCCAAGCGGAGCTTTTTCGAAGCCGGTAAAGCCATTCGCGGCGGCGTACCCATTTGCTGGCCGCAATTTGCCGCTTTTGGCAGCGGGATCAAACACGGTTTTGTTCGCACACAGGCCTGGCAACCGGTCGCCATAGAGGAGGCTAAGGGCCTAATGCATTTTGCGTTGACGAGCAGCGAGGACACAGTGCGTATCTGGCCCCATGCGTTTCGACTGGATTTTAGGGTTCAGGCCAGCGCCAATCGGCTCGATATGACGCTCAGTGTCACAAACACCGATTCAAGCGCCTGGCACTTTAGCGGGGCTCTCCATACCTATTTTGCCGTCAGTGACTTCACGCAGGTGAGCATTGACGGGCTAAGCCCCAGCCTCTATTGGGATAACGGCAGCCCCCTTTCTGCAAGGTTTCCCGCGCCGACAGCGGCCTTGCAGTTATCCCAGGCACTGGATCGGGTGTATTTTGACGCAGCAGGCCCGCTCACTCTTCGCGACGGCAACCAGCAAAAACAGATTGAACACGCGGGCTTTACTGATGTTGTCGTCTGGAATCCCGGCCCTGAAGGAGCAAAACACTTAGCCGACATGGATGACGCCGAGTTCACCGGCATGCTCTGCATCGAAGCGGCGCTGGTTGAAAATCCCGTCAGCCTCAATCCTGGCGAGATCTGGAGTGGGCGCCAGAGCATTATTCTGTAACACCTACTGCGCCAAGAATGCCGCCGCGAGCCCCAGAACCTCACCGAGACGAAGAAGCTCACCAAGGCCCCGCCCGCTTAGGGCCTTGGTGAGTGCCTGTTTCCGTCTCAGGTGACGGGGCCCGCAACACTATTGAATGACAATAAAAAACGAGCCACTGCCACGCTGAACCTGCAGTAATAACTGATCCTGCGACCGCGAAACGGCCGCTTGCCAATCGGCCAAACTGTCGATGCGCAGCCGGTTGACACTGACAAAAATATCGCCAGGCTGCAAACCGGCCTGCGCCAGCGGGCTACGCCTGTCGAGATCGACCAGCACAACACCCTCGCCGGCTTTATTCTTTTCAATACGCGCGCCCTTCAGCAAGGGGTGATCCGGGCTTGCAGCAAGCTGATTGGGGTCGCCGACGGCCAGGGTTAATTTGAGTGTTTTACCCTCGCGCCACAGCTGAATCGCCACCGAGGTGCCAATACGGCGCAAACCAATTTCATTGCGCAGCGCGCTGGCGCTGTTAACCGGCTTGCCGTCCAGGTGTGTGACAATATCCCCCGGTTTAATACCGGCTTTTTCGGCTTGAGATCCTGGCGCCACCTGCGTAATTAACACGCCTTTCTGGGCGTCGTCTAAACCAAAGGCTTGTCGCAGCTGGGGTGTAATATCTTGAATACCCACGCCAATTTGGCCGCGTTTGACTTCGCCATGCTGTAAAATTTGCTCAATACTCACCTGTGCCATATTCATCGGAATAGCAAAACCGATACCCACGTTACCGCCTGCAGGCGCAATGATCGCCGTATTGATACCCACCAGCTCCCCTTTCAAGTTCACGAGAGCACCGCCCGAATTGCCGGGGTTAATCGACGCATCGGTTTGAATAAAATCTTCATAACCCTCGATACCTAAACCGCTACGGCCAAGGGCGCTGACGATGCCGGTGGTCACCGTTTGCCCAAGGCCAAATGGGTTGCCGATCGCGACGACAAAATCGCCGACACGCAAGCGACTGGAATCCGCTTGCGCTATGGCGATCAATTTATCCGCTTTAATTTTTAATACGGCAATATCCACATCCGGGTCTTCACCGACTAATTCGGCTTTCACCGTTCGCCCATCCGTCAAGGACACATGAATTTCATCCGCATTTTTAATCACATGGTGATTGGTGACCACAATGCCTTGGCCGGCATCCAAAATCACACCTGATCCCGCACTGCGCTGCCGCTGTTGAGGTTGGTCTGGAATATTAAAAAATCGCCGAAAAGCCGGGTCATTCATCAGAGGATTATCATTTTCACGCCGACTGTAGGTCGCGATATTCACTACACCCGGATTAATTTTTTCAAGCATAGGGGCCAAGGAAGGTAAGGGGCGACCCTCTCCATCGACGCCGGGTAAAAAAGCGTGAGCCCTGAGGCTGAATACCGCAGCCACCAAGGTGATTGTTAGCAGAACAGCGGTGCCGCACGCTTTATGGGATTGCCTTTGCAACAGGCGATTCATGAAATTGGCCATCAGAACAGCTCCAAAGGTTAGGGTTCGTGAAAGACCTTTGCTGATTCAAAAGTTCCAGCTGCGCCAGGCATCTGTTAGCTGGCGCTGATTCGTGCGGTTTTTACCTTCAAACGGGTTGAGATATCAACGGCTTACCTATACTGTAATCACAGGGGCAGCCCCCCTTTTAGCGGCTAACGGCCGTCTTTCGCCAACTGCTCGGAGGTGCCATCATGAAAACCACAGAGCAAGGCCATGACCTCGATAACGTCATTGACCTTTTCACCGGCAAACCTTACCAATCGGGATATGACAAGCGCTTCATTCGGCTAGCCCCCGAACTCGATGGCCTTGAAATGCTCTATTCAAACGATTCCAGTGATGACCGGCTCTACAGCCTAAAAGTCTTAGCTTGGGGCTTGCGGGCTAATGGCGAAGTGGTTGGGCTTGTCCCTTGGCTCGATCGCATCATTCCCTGTACCGACATCCAAGACCCACTCAATGGGCAGTTCGAAGGCTACTATGACCCGGGCATAGACGAAATCTTCTTTGAAGCCCCCATTCACAAAGTGGTGGAAGTCGAGACAGCCGCAGAGTACTACGCCTACGATAGCGACAACCCGGAAGACATAGTCCAAGAAATTCCCGATCTGATTGGGACCCACGCCGTGTTGTCGGATACCGACAACCGACGCCTGTCTTTGTTTGAGGTCGTCAGTTGGCGGCTGCTAAACGGCGGTGTGATACAAGGCATGCTGATTGACGAGCATAAGATTGAAAGCACCCCGGTACTCCCTGGCGATACCTGCCTCTACCCGGCGCAGGAGCACCCGCACTTTAAGTACTTTTTTCAGCATCACATCGCCAATAAAATTAAATCGGAAGACCCTGAAGCCCTCGCGGCCATCAGCATGCTGGTGGACGAAAACCAAGCCTAACGGTACGCAAGCGCAACCCGCCGGGTGGCGAAGGGCCTCAAAGACCCGGCTGCCACCCCTGCGTAATGGGGTAGCGCCTGTCTCGTCCAAAGCCGCGCGGACTTAACCTCGGCCCTATAGCCGCTTGCCGCCGCTTGTATTCGTTTCTATCCACCGCTTTGAGCACCCGCTCGACCGTTTCGGCCTCAAAGCCTTCGGCAATAAGAGCAGCCTGGCTCCAATCCCCTTCGATGTAACGCGTCAAGATCGCATCCAGCACCTCGTAAGGCGGCAAGGAGTCTTGGTCGCACTGATTCGGAGCCAACTCAGCCGAAGGAGGGCGATCGATCACCACCGGAGGAATGGCTGCAGACAGCGTATTGCGGTAGCGCGCCAAGGCAAAAACACGGGTTTTAAGGACATCCTTAAGCACATCAAAGCCCCCCGCCATATCGCCATAGAGGGTGGCGTAACCAACGGCCATCTCACTTTTGTTGCCCGTTGTTAGCACCAAGCGCCCCGTCTTGTTTGACAAGGCCATCAAAAGCACACCCCGGCATCGCGCTTGAAGATTTTCCTCGGTGGCGTCCTTCGCCAAGCCCACAAAGTGGAGACTGAGGCTGTCATTAAAGGCTTCAACCATGGGGGCAATGGCCAGATTGAGGTAGGTCACACCGAGTGTCTGCGCCTGAGCCGAAGCCGCCTCCAGACTCAGCGGCGAGGTATAGTGATAGGGCATCATGACCGCAGTCACCCTATCGGCTCCCAAGGCATCTACCGCGATCGCGAGTGTCAGGGCCGAATCGATACCACCGGATAAACCCAGCAACACACCCGGAAAGCGGTTTTTCTCGACATAATCGCGCACTGCCAGAACCAAAGCGCGGTAAAGCGCTTCGTCATCTGAAAGCGTGGGCGACAGGGTTTGCGGCAGCAGGCGGCACAGGCGGGCGTCATACTCGATGGCCAAAGTCCCGCTGTCTTGGGTAAAAGCCGCTGCGCGGTAGAGGACGTCACCTGCGGCGCTTACAGCAAGCGAGGCGCCATCAAACACCAGCTCATCCTGCCCGCCCACCTGATTGACATACAGGATAGGCAGCCCCGTCTCGCGCGCACGTTGCGACAGTAGTTGTTCCCGCTCCAGGCCCTTGCCGAGATGAAAGGGCGACGCATTGAGACTGACGATTAACTGGGCCCCAGCCACTTTTAATGCTTGAATCGGCTCAGGAAACCAAAGATCTTCACAAATGAGCAGCCCTATCGCGATGCCTTTGAAAGCGAGCACACAAGGGCTATCACCCGGAATAAAGTAGCGCCGCTCATCAAACACCTGGTAATTCGGCAGCTGTTGTTTGGCGTAGTCCGCTTGAATCGCGCCCCGATAAATAACGCAGGCTTTATTATGCAGCCCCCGGGCACTTGCGCCTGGGTAGCCCAGAATCCAGGCCGTATCGGGGCAAAGCGCACTATTGGCGGCACACAGCTCCGCTAAAGCGGGCTCAACCCGCAAACCCAGGCTCGGTCGCAACAGTAGATCTTCTGGGGGATAGCCCGTTAGGCAAAGTTCTGGGAAGACAATGACATCGGGAGCCTCCTGGGCGTACAGGGCTTTCACCGCCCGAAGCATTCGCTCGACATTACCGGGAATATCGCCCACCAAGGGGTTGATTTGCGCAAGGCTTATTTTCAGGCTATTCATGACCGCTCGCCCTTCCAAAAAGGCGCCATTGTGGTTCAAGCCGGCACAAGACGCAAAACCCCACGCACAAACGGCTCGCCACCAGCGGAGCAGGTCTCGTAAGATACCGACTCTAACGCCCCTTGGTGCTGTCTTGCACCCTTTAACGCGCCCTAAGGCTTCGCATGACTTTTAGCCCCATGAACTCGCTCCCTCCCGAGGACGCTCTTCCCCACCCGCTGCGCCTGTTGCAGGCCTATGCCTATCTTCGGGTCATCATGGGGCTGGTACTGCTTGTGTTGCTGCTCACTGGTGAAAACCTGACGCAAAAACAAAGTCTGGAATTGAGCAATACTCTCTGGACCACGCTTTTGTACATCGGGGTCACAGCGCTGAGCGCGGTAGTGTGGCCACCTTCCAGCCTGTGCCAATCACAACACCGCCTGACCGGCTTCTTGTTGTTTGATATTTCCTGCATGCTGATTTTGTATTTAGCGAGCGGTGGCGTCGCCAGCAGCTTAGGCTATTTGTTAATTATTTTTATCGCGATAACGGCTATTTTATTGCGCGGCAGAATTGCGCTGGCCTATGCCGCTTTCTGCACCGTCATTATTTTAGGCGACAGCGGTGTTCGGGCATTTAATGGCCAAGGCGTGGAAAAAGACCTGTTTAGCAGCGGCATCTTGTGTGCTGTTCTGTTTTTAACGGCATTGGTGTTCAATTTTTTAACTGAAAAAATTCGCTTGAGCGACCTTCAAGCCGCTCATCACAGCGCTTACGCCGAGCAGCTACAGCAACTGGCCCAAGCGATTTTGGCCCGCATGCGCACCGGGATTTTGGTCATCAGCCCAAGTGGCAGCGTTGAATTAATCAATGAGGCCGCGCTCAAGTTGCTGGACTTACCAAATGATATGCAACGCAGCCCCAAATTACAGCAGCAGTCCCAGGTGCAAGCACTGCTGAATCTCACGGCAAATCACTTTGCCGATGAGAACAGCATCCCCAAAACCACCCAGATTATCAGCCTGGCAAATGGCCAGGAGGTGCGCGTGAATCTCTCGCCCCTGCGCTTTGGCAAAGTGGCGGGCCTTGTGCTGTACATTGAAGATAACCGCACCCTCAATCAGCAGGTTCAACAACTCAAACTGGCATCGCTTGGCAAACTGACGGCCAGTATCGCCCACGAAATCCGCAACCCCTTAGGGGCCATTAGCCACGCGGCGCAGCTCTTGGAAGAAAGCGCCTTGAGCGCGGGGGATGCGCGGTTACTGCAGATCATTTTGCAACAATCTGCGCGGGTAAATCAGATTATTGAAAATACCCTGTCGCTCTCGCGCCAAAAAAGCGCCAACAGCGTGATGCTCAATTTGACCGATTGGCTGCCGCAATTTTGCACCCGTTATCAGGAGGGGAATTCAGTTGAGCTAGCCATTATCCTGCCTGAGGAACCTCTCTGGGTGCGCTTTGATGACGCCCATTTAACCCAGATATTAACTAACCTCTGCGACAACGGTGCGCGCTACAATGCGCGCACCACTCAGGTGCAAGCTGTCTCCATCCACATCGGTCATAATGCCAACTCCGAGACCTGCTACCTGGACGTACGCGACCAAGGGCCAGGCGTCTCCCTTGCAGATCGCGATCAGATTTTTGACCCGTTTTTCACCACCGATACCCAGGGTTCTGGCCTCGGTCTGTATATTTGTAAAGAACTGTGCGAAATCAACCAAGCGACCCTCAGCCTGCTGGAGCACCCAGGCCCTGGCGCCTGGTTTCGCATCGACTTCAGCCACCCATTGCGCGTGAATTAAGTTATGAAACTCCATGCCCTGATCATCGACGACGAACCAGACCTGTGTGAGTTGTTAGAACTCACACTGTCGCGGATGAATATCCAACCGGTCTCAACGCAATCGGTGCTGGAGGCGCAAACCTTATTAATGCAAAAACCGTTTAACCTCTGTTTAACCGATATGCGGCTGCCCGACGGCAGCGGTATGGATATCGTCGAGTTCATTCAAAAGCACTGTCCCGACTTACCGGTTGCAGTCATCACTGCCCACGGCAATATGGATATGGCCATCAGCGCCATGAAGGCAGGCGCCTTTGATTTTTTATCCAAGCCGGTGGCGCTTGGTGACCTGCGCAATCTCGTTAACAATGCCATAGCGGCGGCTCAAAAACCCGACAGCCCGGCACCGCAAGGCTCGCGCTTGCTCGGGGAGTCCAGTGCCATTTTGGCCTTGCAAAAAAATATCGCCAAATTGGCGCGCTCGCTGGCGCCGGTTTACATCTCGGGCGAGTCCGGCAGTGGTAAAGAGCTGGTGGCACGCTCCATCCACGAGCAAGGCCCGCGTGCCGAGGCCCCTTTTTTAGCGGTTAACTGCGGCGCCATTCCCCGCGAACTGATGGAAAGTGAGTTTTTTGGGCATAAAAAAGGCTCCTTCACCGGCGCTCACCAGGACAAACAAGGCCTGTTTCGCGCGGCTGAGGGGGGGACTTTATTTCTCGATGAAGTAGCCGATTTACCGCTGGACATGCAAGTCAAACTGCTGCGCGCCATTCAAGAAAAGGCCGTGCGCGCCATAGGCGGCAGTGCGGAGGAGCCGTTTAATGTCCGCATACTCTCGGCCACACACAAAGATCTGAGTGCGGAAGTCGCCTCGGGGCAATTTCGGCAGGATTTGTTCTACCGGCTGAATGTCATCCAGCTGCCGGTGCCACCCCTGCGCGAGCGCAAGGATGACATACCCTTGCTCACGCAGACATTGCTGCAAAAACTCGCCAAATCGCTTAATGCCCCGTTACCCCGCATTACCCACGCGGCACTGGAGGCGCTGGAGCACTACCGATTTCCCGGCAATGTCCGCGAGCTCGAAAACATCTTAGAGCGCGCCTTTACCCTGTGCGAAGGCAACCTGATAGATGCGTCCGACCTACAACTCCCAAGCCCGCCAGGCGCCGCCACACCCGGCGCTGCCACGCCTCAAACAGGCCATTTTGAACGGGCGCTGAGCTACCCCACGCTGGATGATTATCTGGCCGAAATCGAAAAATCCATTCTGGTGACGGCGCTGGAAAAAACCCGCTGGAATAAAACCCTGGCGGCAAAAGAGCTGAATATCACCTTCCGTTCGCTGCGTTATCGCATGCAAAAACTCGGATTGGAAGATGAATAAAGCCAGCATTTAATGCGCTCATAACATTTGTTATAGTCGCGCCCCTTTTTGAGGACGCCCGCCACAGGCGTCTTGCGATCTATCGCCACTGACCGTCGTAACCGAGACTCACCATGCCCGCCAGCCGCCACATAGTCGTCACCAGCGCCCTTCCCTATGCCAATAGCGATCTGCACTTAGGGCACATGCTCGAGCAGATTCAAACCGACATCTGGGTGCGATTCCAGCGCGCGCGTGGCCACAGATGTGAGTACTTTTGCGCCGACGACGCCCACGGCACCGCCATCATGCTGAAGGCTGCCGAAAAGAACATTAGCCCCGAAGCACACATCGCCGCCATTCGCGAGGATCATCTCGCTGTGTCACACGGGTTTTTGATCGACTTTACCGCCTTTCACAGCACCCACAGCGATGAAAACCGGGAGCTTGCAGAGCGGATTTACCACCGCTTGAAAGAGGCCGGACACATCGATTGCCGCGCCATTTTGCAAGCCTATGACCCGGTGAAAGGCCTGTTTCTCGCAGACCGTTACATCAAAGGCGACTGCCCCAAATGTGGCGCAGCCGACCAGTATGGCGATAACTGCGAGAAATGTGGCGCCACCTATAACGCCCTCGAACTCAAAAACCCGCGCTCGACCTTGTCCGGCGCCGTGCCAGAAGCGCGCGAGTCGGAGCACTATTTTTTTACGTTACCGGATTTCACCGATTTTTTACGCCACTGGACACGCGCAGGCCATCTACAGGACGAAGTCGCCAACAAGATGGCCGAATGGCTCGATAGCGGCCTACAAGCCTGGGACATTTCGCGCGATGCGCCCTATTTTGGTTTTGAAATTCCGGGCGCCACCGACAAGTTTTTTTACGTGTGGCTGGATGCCCCCATAGGGTATATCGCCAGTCTTAAACACCATTATGACCAGCAAGGCCAGGATTGGCAGGCCGTGTGGGGGCCAGACAGCCAAGCCGAGATCTACCATTTTATCGGCAAGGATATTGTGAATTTTCACGCACTCTTTTGGCCCGCCATGCTGCATGCGGCCAAGTTGCGCACCCCCAATGCCGTTTTTGTGCACGGTTTTGTCACAGTCAACGGCACTAAAATGAGCAAGTCACGCGGCACCTTTATTAACGGCGCCAGCTATTTGAAGCATTTGAACCCGGAGTATTTGCGCTATTACTTCGCAGCCAAACTGACCGCCAGTGTTGAAGATATTGATCTCAATCTTGAGGACTTCACCCAGCGGGTCAATAGCGACCTGGTCGGCAAACTCGTTAACATCGCCAGCCGCACCGCAAAATTCATTGGAAAACACGGCGGCCATTTGGTAGCAGACAACCCAGACCCCGCCTTGTGGGCCGCCATTCAAGCGGCGAGCGAACCGATTGCCGCTCTGTATGACGCGCGCGAATTTGGCAAGGCCATGCGCGAAATCATGGCGCTTGCCGATAGGCTGAATGAGTTCATCGCCGAGCAGGCGCCCTGGGCGCTTGCTAAAGACCCCAGCCAATCGTCGCAAGTGGCAGGGGTTTGCAGCCTGGCGTTAAATGGCTTTGCAGCCCTCATGACTTACCTCAAGCCGGTATTACCCAAGCTCGCGGCGGCAAGCGAAGCCTTCTTAAATTGCCGTCTCGATTGGCAAACAACGCCCGCTTACTTGGGTGAGCACCCTATCAATGCGTTTACACCGCTACTCAACCGTATCGATCCTAGCCAAATCACGGCATTACTGGCTGAAGGCCAAGCCCCCGCAGCGGTTGCAGCCCCTGAAGCCGCCGCCAGTGCGACGGGTTGGCTGCAACAAACGCCGATTGCTCCCGGTATCGACTATGCCGACTTCGCCAAAATTGACCTGCGGGTGGCGCGTATTCTGGCGGCTGAGGCGGTTGAGGGCGCGGACAAATTATTGCGGTTGACGCTCGATATCGGCGAGACCCGCCAGGTGTTTGCCGGCATCAAAAGTGCCTATAGTCCCGAATCCTTAGTCGGCAAGCTCACGGTGATGGTGGCCAATCTCGCCCCGCGCAAAATGAAGTTTGGCCTGAGTGAAGGCATGGTGCTGGCGGCGGGCCCAGGCGGGCGCGATCTCTTTATTCTGGAACCGCATCCAGGTGCCGAGCCTGGCATGCGCATATTGTGATAGCCGGACCGACAGCGGAGGCCCCCTGTGAACGAATGGTTTTTACTGCTGCTTGGCACTGTACTGGTCAACAATTTTGTCTTGGTTCAATTTTTGGGCCTTTGCCCGTTTATGGGCGTATCCAACAAGCTCGATAGCGCCATCGGGATGGCCGGGGCTACCACCTTTGTGCTGACCCTCGCGAGCCTCTGCAGTTATTGCGTGTTTCAGTATTTACTGGTTCCCTTTGGGCTGGATTTTTTAAAAACCATCAGTTTTATTTTGGTGATTGCAGTGGTGGTGCAATTTGCCAAATTATTTATTGAAAAAACCAGCCCCTTACTCTACCGCGTGTTAGGTGTATTTTTGCCGTTGATTACCACTAACTGCGCTGTGCTGGCAGTGGCATTGCAGATTACCGCGCAGCCCAAATCGTTGCTGGAGAGTGCACTTTATGGGTTTGGTGCAGCCATCGGCTTTTCACTCGTGTTGATTTTATTTTCCGCACTGCGCGAACGCCTGAGCGTCGCCGATGTGCCAGCGCCCTTCAAAGGCGCCGCTATCAATATGATTACCGCCGGTATTATGTCACTGGCCTTTATGGGCTTTGCCGGTCTGGTTTAGAGGCATCACATGAACTGGCTACTTGATCACCCGGTGCTAAGCGCATTACTTGTGTTGACCCTGCTCGCCCTCGTGTTCGGCGCCTTGCTGGGCTTTGCTGCTGTGCGGTTTAAAGTCGAGGGCGACCCGCTTGTGGCGCAAATCGACGCCCTCTTGCCGCAAACGCAATGTGGTCAATGTGGCCACCCCGGATGCCGGCCCTATGCCGAGAGCATTGCTGCGGGCGAGGCCATCAACAAATGCCCGCCGGGCGGCCAGCCGACGGTGCAGGCGCTTGCGGATTTACTCGGTGTTGTCGCCCCCCAACTGGATGCGCCCGAAGGGGCTGATGCCATCAAGAAAGTCGCTTTTATTCGCGAAGAAGATTGTATTGGCTGCACCAAGTGTATTCAGGCCTGCCCGGTCGATGCCATAGTCGGCACCCAAAAAAAAATGCACACCGTGATTGCGACTGAATGCACCGGCTGCGACCTGTGCGTGGAGCCCTGCCCCGTTGACTGCATTGACATGATCCCGGTCACAAGCAGCCTCGCCAACTGGCAATGGCCCAAACCCGTCATCATCGCGACAGACCGTTCGCCAACCGACTCAAAGGCGGCATGATGCGTAAAATTTGGCCCCTCCCTGGCGGCATTGAGTTGCCAGAAAACAAACACCAATCCCTGGACAGGCCGCTGCGCATAGCGCCGCTTTCAGCGCGTTATTGTTTGCCTCTCAGCCAACATCTGGGCGCCGCCGCCAAAGCCTGTGTGCAGCCTGGGGAGCCTGTGCGCAAGTACCAGATCATCGCCACAGCCGATGGCCCCCTGAGCGCCAATCTGCATGCCCCGACCTCCGGCGTTATCACCGCGATTGCACCCGCCCCCGTACCGCACCCGTCTGGCTTGGAGGCCGACTGTATCTGGATCGAGAGCGATGGGCGAGATGAGGCGCTACCGCTGACAACCTGCGCCAACCCCTTGGCCCTGGCGCCAGAAGCCGCGCTCGCCAAGCTCGGCGAGGCCGGAATCGTGGGGTTGGGCGGGGCTGGCTTTCCCACCCGCGTCAAGCTATCGCCCAAGGCGGGGCGGCGGATTCATACGCTGATCATCAACGGCACCGAGTGTGAACCCTATATCACCGCCGACGACATCCTGATGCAAACCCGCCCACAAGCCGTGATTCAGGGCATTCAGTTATTGGCGCACCTGCTCGGCGAACCGGATACGGTGCTCATCGGTGTTGAAGACAATAAACCGAAGGCCATTGCCGCTCTGCGCCAAGCCGCACAGGGCACGCGCATTGAAGTGGTCAGTTTCCCGACCCGCTACCCCTCAGGCGGGGAAAAGCAACTGATCTACATTCTGACCGGCCAAGAGGTGCCAAGCGGCGGCCTACCGGCTGACCTTGGCCTACTGGTACAGAATGTCGGCACCGCTGCCGCCATCTGGGACGCCTTAGCCCAGGGCAAGCCACTGATCGAGCGCATCACCACCTTTACCGGCCTTGGCCTCGCCCAGCCGCAAAACATTCAGGCGCGTATCGGCACACCGCTTAGCGATCTGTTAAGTCTCTGTGGCTACCGTGTCGAGAGCGCAGCCAAGCTGATTATGGGCGGGCCCATGATGGGGTTTGAATTGCCCCATGCGGCGCTACCCCTTATCAAAACCACCAACTGCATTCTGGTGCCCGGCGCCCACGAATTGTCGCCGCCGTCAGAACCCTCCCCTTGCATCCGCTGCGGCCACTGCAGTGAAGCCTGCCCGGCTGGGCTCTTGCCACAGCAATTGCTGTGGTATGCGCAAGCCGGAGATCATGACCGGCTGATGAGTCACAGCCTGTTTGACTGCATCGAATGTGGCGCCTGTGCCTACGTCTGCCCGAGTGAAATTCCCTTGGTTCAACACTATCGCGCCGCCAAGGGCGAGATTCGGGCCGCTGCCGCCGACAAACAAAAAGCCGATCATGCCCGCGTACGGTTTGAGCAACGCCAGGCGCGCATCGCTTTGCAAGAGGCCGAAAAAGAAGCCAAACGCCTTGAGCGCCAGCGCGTGGCCGACGAAAACAAAGCCCGTTTGGCGATGCAGGCGACCACACCCGCCGATACCAGCTCCCGGCAACTGGCCTCACCGAGCCGGGCAGCGCCAACCGATGGTGCCCAACCCCTGGAGCGCGAGCGGCTAGAGCGCACCTTGGCCAGCTTGCAGGCGCGCTTACAGCTCGAACACGCGAAACTGCAATCGCCACCCGAGCCTTTGAGCGAGGCCCAGCAAGACAAACTGCGCGCGCAAATCAAACAAACCGAACAAAAAATTCAGGATTCGCACGCGCGCTTAGCGGCGCTCGGCACGGCGTCACCGTCGCCTGCGGCCCAGCCGCTTTCAGGCGCCGCCCTCACACCCGATCACCTCCTTGCACAGATCACAAGCCGCCTCGAGCAGGCCGAGGCGCGCTGGCGAGCGGCTGTGGAAGCGCAATCGCCGGCGGCCACGGCACTGGCCGCGACAGTGTCGACCTTGCAGCTCAAACGGGACGAGCAAGCCGCTCGCCTCGCCGCCTGGCAAGCCGCTCAGCCAGAGGCCCTCACACCAGCACGCAACCAAAGGCCCGCATCCGCCCCAACGCCAGCCTCCACGCAAACACCCTCATCCACTCAAACGCCCACACCCTAAGGTGCCAGGCTCAAAACGAGATTGACTCATGCTTGAAAAAATTCGCGCTTTTTTTGCCGAGGGGAATTGGGTTGACGCCATAGTCCCCTTTTTAACCAACCTGCTGATCGCCATCGCCATTTATGTGATTGGCCGCTGGCTGGCCTTTAATCTGATCAAGCTGATCGATAAAGCCATGTCGCTCCGCAAAATGGACCAGGCCTTGCGCGGGTTTATTGTCGCCATTTTACGCACCCTGGTGACATTCATGATTGGCCTGATTGCCCTTGAGCAAATGGGCATCAACACCACCTCGTTGCTGGCCTTGCTGGGGGCGGCTGGCCTCGCTGTGGGTTTGGCGTTGAAGGACTCTCTGTCCAACTTTGCCGCCGGTGTGATGCTGATTTTATTTAAGCCCTTCAAAATCGGCGATTTTGTTGAAGCAGGCAGCGTGGCGGGCATAGTCGAGCGCATCGAAGTGTTTAACACCTTGTTTTGCACGGCCGACAACAAAGCCATCATAGTGCCGAACGCCCAGATTTACGGTGGCACCATCATCAACTACAACGCCAAACCCACGCGGCGAATCGACCTCGAAGTCGGCGTCAGCTACAGCGATAACCTGGGCCAGGTGCAACAGTTATTGCGCCAGATTCTGGCCGCCGAACCCCGCGTTCTACAAGAGCCGCCTGCGGTGGTGGCCGTGCATGAGCTGGGGGAGTCGAGTGTGAATCTTGTTGTGCGCCCCTGGTGCGCCACCGCCGATTATTGGGAGCTGCGCTGGAGCCTGGTGCAAGCCATCAAAGAGACCTTTGATGCCAACGGCATTACGATTCCCTTCCCGCAGCGCACCCTGCTGATCCAACAGGCCAACGCCCTCGCGGCCGGGCCTAATGCTCCCTCTGCCGAGCCTCAGTAATGCCCTTCATCCGCGCCTCCTCACCCCACAGCCACAGCGCGGCCACCACGCCCAAAATAATGGGCTGGGTACTGCTGGCACTGGTGCCGGGAGCCCTGGCGCAAGTCTATTTTTGGGGGCTTGGCGTCATTAGCAATCTGCTGATTACAAGCCTTTTGGCACTCTTGGCTGAAGCGCTGGTACTCCGGTTGCGCGGCGCCTCGGCAATACGCCTTCGCGATGGCAGCGCACTCGTGACCGCTTGCCTGCTGGCGCTGTCACTGCCGCCGGCATCGCCCCTATGGCTGATGGTGGTGGGCACTTTTTTTGCGATTGTGCTCGCCAAACAGCTCTATGGCGGCTTGGGTTACAACCCCTTTAACCCCGCAATGGTCGGTTATGTGGTCCTGTTGATCGCCTTTCCCGCACCTATGACGCAGTGGCCACTGCCGATCCCCCTCGCACCTGAAGGCACCCTGTTTAACATCGGCTGGCTATGGGATGCCCTCTTAGGCAAGCCCTGGGCAGACGGCCTCACCGGCGCTACCGCGCTGGATTTGGTCAAGCAGCGCGGCGCCCTTACCCTGGATGAGTTATATGCGGCAGAGCCTCGTTTAGCTGTGGGCTTCATGGGCCCTTACGCCGTTGAGTGGGTCAATCTGGGTTATCTCGCTGGGGGATTATTTCTGTTGGCGCGTGGCGTCATGACATGGCATACCCCTGTGGCTTTTCTTGCCGCCCTGGCGGTTATGGCGGCGATATTTTACGACGGCGGCAGTAGCCAAAGTGGCGGCTCGCCCCTGTTTCACGGGTTGTCAGGTGCCACCATGCTGGGTGCCTTTTTCATTTTGACCGACCCCGTCAGCGGCGCGACCAGCCGGCGCGGCCGTTTAATCTTCGGCGCCGTTGCAGGCATTTTGGTGTATTGCATCCGCCATTTTGGCAACTACCCGGATGCGGTGGCCTTTTCCGTGTTGTTGTTAAATTTTGCCGCGCCCTTTATCGACTACTACACCCTGCCGCGCACCTATGGCCAGCCTAAGCCCAAGCGAGCCACACACAAGGAGCGCCCCTGATGCTATCGGCCATTGTCTATCACGCGCGCAGTCTCGCCCTCTTTGCCGCGCTCTCCGCCGGGTTTATCGCCATCACCTACGCATTGACCAAAGCGCCTATCGAGCAGGCCCGACAAGCGGCCGCCAACAAAAGTTTGCAAGAGCTGCTACCGGCTGATGTTTACGACAACAATCTGCAGGCCACCCGGCTGACCCTGTCGGACGCCGACAGCCACGCACTCGGCTTCAACCAAGCACAAACGTTGCACATTGCCCTCAAGGCCAACCAGCCGGTTGCCTGGTTACTCCCAGGTCGCGCGCCCGATGGCTACAGCGGCCCCATTGATTTTCTCATGGCAGTTGATCGAGACGGGCAGTTATTGGGGGTGAGAGTCATCAGCCACAAAGAAACACCGGGGCTTGGCGACAAAATCGAGCTGCGCAAATCGCCGTGGATTTTGCAGTTTGCGGGCAAATCTCTCGCAGCACCGCAGGCCGCAGGCTGGCGCGTCAAAAAAGACGGGGGGGAATTTGACCAGTTCACCGGCGCCACCATCACCCCGCGCGCCTTGATTGGGCAAATCAAACGCAATCTCGAGCAGGTGGTCAAGCGCCAGGAAACCTGGCAACAAGCCTATGCGCTACAGGTGCAGGGCGAAGCCTTGTCCTCTGGCGAAATGTCCTCTGGCGAAACCTTGCCCTCTAGCGAAACCTTGCCGCCCAAGATGCCACTGAGTGCACTCCCCTCAACAGAGGACCCCCCAACAGAGGACCAAACGCCATGACCCCTCAGCCTTTTGCGGCGGCACCATCGCCCGAGTCATCCACAAGCAGCACGCCGGCGGCGCCAGACAACAACGCCATTGCCGCCACCCACATACCCTCGGTGCCCCTGCCCTCGGCCTTGGCGATAGATTACGCCCAGCTCGCCAGCGCCGGCTTCTGGCGCAACAACCCCGCACTGGTACAGCTGCTCGGCTTGTGCCCGCTCTTGGCGGTTTCCGGGTCGGTGGTGAATGCGCTGGGCTTGGGGCTTGCCACGGCCGCCGTCTTGATGAGTTCCAACCTTGTGATTTCGTTGGCTCGCCGTGCCGTGCCGGACGCACTGCGCCTGCCGGCTTTTGTCATGTTGATCGCAGCGCTCACGACCTGTATTGAGTTGAGCATGCAGGCGTTTACCTTTGAGCTTTATCAAACACTCGGCATTTTTATCCCGTTGATCGTGACCAATTGCATCATCCTCGGCCGCGCTGACGCCTTCGCCTGTAAAAACCCACCAGTGGCTGCAGCCTGGGATGGGCTCTGCATGGGGCTGGGGTTTGCCGCTGTCCTCCTCGTCGTGGGCGCCCTGCGCGAAGCCCTGGGGCAAGGCACTCTCTTTGCCAATATGCATTTATTAGTAGGCGGCGACCGCGACTGGACGCTCAACCTGTTTGGGCCAGACTACCCCGCCTTTTTGGTCGCGGTCTTGCCGCCAGGCGCGTTTTTTGTGGTGGGGTTTTTAATTGCCGCCAAAAATCTGATCGAAGCGCGTAAAAAACTCTCTCCCACAAAAACCGACAGCGCAAGCCGACGGGTGCGTACAACCGGCATTATTCACTGAGGCCCGTTGGTGAGTGGTTTTAAATGGCAAAAACCTTGTCGATGGCTAACACGCCTTTCTCTAAAATGCTCCAGGAAGATACCTGATGGAATTAAAAATCCCGCCGCTCATTCTGGTCTTATTATTTGGATTGGGAATGGTATTCGCCGCCAAATTATGCCCTTTTCTTACGTTACAACTCCCTTTGAGGGCTCCATTCGGGGCGTTTATCATGGCGATAGGCGCGGTGATCGTCCTGACCTGCGCCCTGAACTTTCGGAAAAATAACACGACTCTGGACCCGCGAAACCCGAACAAGTCAAACTATTTGGTGACTACGGGGCTCTATTCACTGAGTCGTAACCCGATGTATCTCGGCTTTTTTGTGGTGTTATCCGGCCTATTTGTAGCACTCGCCAATGGCGCTGCAGGCCTGTTTGTACCCGCATTTGTGCTGTATATGAACCGCTTTCAAATAACACCGGAAGAACGCCTCCTCTTGCAACGTTTTGGCGACCCCTACTCATCTTATTGCCGCCTAGTTCGGCGATGGATTTAAATTGAGCTATGTACTTTGGGGATGATTCTCCGTAACATATCTTCTGACTCACCTAAGAGTTAAAGTGATTCTCTTAGATGGTTACGCCGACAAAAGGAACACGCAATTAAAAATCACACACTATCAAGCCATCAAATTCAATCAAGAGGAAATGTAATGAAAAAATTATTCATGGGTCTTGCTGCGACAATTTACACTGTTTTTCTTTCGGGATGCGCTGCTGGCGGTGCAACTTTCACAAAAGAAGCCGCTATTCCATCCGATAAAGGATTGATTTATTTTTATCGACCAAAAGCATTTCAGGGTTCAGCCATCGCCATCTCAGTGGTCGATAATGGTAAAGAAGCTTTCAAAATAAAAAACGGTCAATTCATAAAATATTTTGCGGAACCTGGAAAACATCAATTTCACACAGATACAATGGCTATCGATAGGCCTACAGAGCTAGAAGTTGAAGCAGGAAAAACTTATTATATTAAAACAGGATTGAACGTAGGTATGTGGGTGGGTTCTTGGACATTAAATCGCGTTTATGAAGAAGAAGCTCTTGTTGAGCTGAAATCATGCAAAAGCGGTGAGGTAAAATAAAAGGATATAGATTCGCAAGTTAGCCTTAATAATCTGGTAGCTTTATGATGGCGTTCATAATTCTGTGTCAGGCTGCTTAAAAACGCTAACGCGCTTCGCTTGTTGCCTGCATGACATCGCCGTCGAACCTGCTCTTGCAGAGCAGAACCCACTGCGATGTCAT
>JACCDR012193830.1_pt1 | contig 21971 bp, 26 predicted proteins | sample 7446431 | NCBI WGS metagenome assembly JACCDR01 (sample SAMN15323443, study PRJNA562643) | freshwater metagenome | isolation source: river surface water | place: USA:Blue River Watershed | collected 2017-08-17 | reverse complement strand
TGCTTGCTGGAGCGCGAACCGTTGACGGGCCATAGCCGCTTCGGCGTCACTGCGCGCGTCACTCGTGCCGGAGCGGATACCTTCAAGTAGGCCGTACATTTAACCCCCCCACAAGCGACCGAGGCCGTAGCCGATAAGCCCGTTGCGCCCAGTCGTGTTGGCGATATTAACTTGATCCGCGGCGTTGGTGCGCGACAGACCATACCCGCCGATAGTACCGTAGGCGTTAGCGCCCAACCCCATAGTGGCGTTCCAGCCAGAGTTGTTGCCCGCCCAAGCATTGTTCGCAGCGGTCAAAGTGTTGGTGCCCAGATTGGCCCCCTGCAGAGCCTGTCCCGCGTACGACGCGTCAGCCCCACGAAGTCCAGCGGCGGTTGCGCGCAGCGAGATGCCTTCCTTCGCTGCAGCAGTACGGGCCATGTTGGCAGCCATGGTCTCGCTTAGCGCGGAGTTCTGCGCGGCTTGGCGTAGATTAGACAGCCACACGCCGGAGTTCGGGTTGAGCCCAGCGCGCCCCATGGTACGAGACAAACCCGCCATCTGAGACGCGTTGTTCTGTCGCGCCGTGGCCGTGGCTTCGCCTACCAGCTTGTTGCGGTTTGCGTCGCTGTCGAACGCATCGACCGCGCCGTAGAATTTGTCCATTTGCCCGGCAGCAAGGCGGGCGCGGTCCATGTTCCAGTTATACAGCTCAGCATCTCGCGCATCCGACCGCCCCATGGCATCCAGATAACGCGTCATGAACAAACGCTGGAACTCCGCGTCAGTCGACGCTGCGCGATCCGTGGCTGCCGTCGCCACATCTTTCAATCCGCCCGCCGCCGTGTCCAGCATGGGGTTGTTTCCGGCTACCGTGGCAGACTTAGTAGCCGCGAGTCCTGCCGCAGTCAGCAGTGCCTTGCCCAGCGGGGTACCGGCCAGACTAAGCGCGGTCTTCAACACATCGCCGCCAGTGCTGGTGATGCTGCTAAAAAGATTCTTTGCGGTGTCGGCAAGACTGGCAGAGCCCGCCGCAGTTGCACCGGTTGTAAGGCCGGCGGCAGCTGCTCCTTCCGGGCCTAGAATAGACGCCATGGCCGCTGGCTCGACGCCGTTGGCCGACAAAAACGCGATCTGTTCGGCCAGAGACATGCCGGAGGCGGCAGTCGTAGACGCCGCCGTGGTCGCCGCCGTGGTCGCCGCCGTAGTTGCTGGCGCCGCGCTAGCCGCGCCAAGTGTAGAGCCCGCTGCGCCGGAGCCGCCTGCCAGGGCGCCGCCAGTCAACGCATTAAGACCGAATACGCCGCCGGTAAACAAGCCCGCATATTTCAGGAAGTCCCCGAAGTTGAGCATGCGGTCGCTCTTGTAGTACTCCGGCTCTCCGACCTGCTTGCCGCTGGCATCTACCGAGTAGACGATGTTCTCGCCGCGCTCGTCGCCGCCGCTGTCGCGATACAGCTTGTACCCGCCGTTTCCGTCGGCCTGGACAGTCCACCCATCCACAAAAGCCGTCTGGGCCCCAGTGTCGTTTACTCCACCCAGGCCCATGTTGCGCGCCGCGCCGGCTCCTGACGCAATGCCGCGATCGATGATACTCTTAAAATCCGGAGTCCCGGTGTCACCGGGCAGCGACATGGCGTCAAAGATACCCACAGTGTTACTCCGTTTGAGCGGACGTGGCGTTGTCTACCCGCTTAGCGCGGGCTTTGCGCTCAATCCGAACAGTACCGGTAGCGGCGATAGTAACGGGCTCCGGCACCGGGTCAACGACGACCGGCACAACTAGTGCGCTGCGCACAAGGGCTTCGCCATCTGGCGTCAAGATCGGACCATCTGCGGTCAGAAATCCGATGTTGGTGTTTTTAAAGTCGATTTGCCCGCCGCACGAAACGGCGCCAGCGCGCACAAGATCATCCCAGTTCATATACACTCCAGTGTAGTATAAGTATACCGCATTTGTTAGGTCGCACGGCCGATTGCGGATGCATGGCTAAAGCCCACCGCCAGTCCAGAATAGGCGGCAGTGGCGATTGTTGTGGCGACCCCTGCTGCGGAGCCTGCAGCGCCGTAAGTAAGCGAGTCCGGCAGTGCTGTAGTAATTGGAGTAAACGCGGCCGTGTACGTCGCTACGCCGGACGTGAGAATGTACTCGTCAATCAGACCGTTTGCGTAGAACGAGCCGGCCCAGCCAAATCCTACGTGCAGCCACGTAGAAAACGTATTGCTGTGCTTGACAGCGCTCGTTTCTGAGTCAAGCAACACGCCGTTGACAAACAGCCGATAAACAAAATTATCATACGACAACACGATGTGCGAAAAACTAGACGTCGACAAAGTGATGTCGCCTACCAGTCGCACGGACGAGCCGCCGGTGTCTAGCTGAAACCACAACCCCGGAGTAGTCTGCACAGTGTCAAAGTGACTATACCCGAGAAATGTGCGCTCCGTATCGTCAATTCGGCGGCAATACAGCATCTGGAGCGACGTCGACCCGCTACCAGAGGTCGGAGTAACAGCTGGTTTGTATCTAAGCTCTACTTCCCATGCGCCTGTCGGCTCCCACATGGTCTCCGCTACGTTAAAGTAGATGTAATCACCGGAGCCGTCAAACGAAATAGAGCCGGAGCCAATTGCGGCAGACGACGTGGTTACTACTGTGCCGCCGACGATCGTAGCGGGCCACGGCGACGTTCCGCCAATGCCGTCGATAGACGCGGTGTTGGCAATCGTGGTTGAGCCGTTGCCGTCTTCGGCATGCAGAATAAGCAGTCGGTTTGTGCGATATGGGTCGCCAGTGATCTGAAACGCTTGCGCAGCGACGGTCGCTGACCCCGCCGACACAGCAGACCCGCCAGACGCCAGTCCCGTACCAGTCACAATCCACTTCGTGCTGGCCACCTTAGTGGCGATGGCGACGTTGTTGATGCCCAGGCCAACTTCGCTAGGCGTGAGCGTCCCCGCAAGATGCAACGCATCCGTGCTTGAAATGCGCACCGGCTGCTCGGTCTCATTGGCAAACGCCACGGTAGTGCCCAGCGGAAACGCCACGCTGCTGTTCGCGGGAATGGTAAACCAACGAGACGCCGCGTCCGTAGAGGGATGCGCGATCATGCGGCCGGCGTCGGCGGCGACCAATGTATAGTTTTCGCTTTTGACTCGCGTCGGCCAGCCGCGGAAGCCAACGGCAGTATCTACAAGTCCCGAGCCCTGTAGGTCGCTACGCGCATCCTCCGTAGACAGCGCCGGCGACGGCACCCCATTTTCAACCTGAGCGTAGCCAGTGCCGTAACTAACGCCGGCCAGCGCTGCCACTGCGGCTTCCAGCGCATCGATTTGCTGCTGCAGTCTGTTGCGAGTTGCGATTAGCAGGGCGTCGCTATTTGCGGGGTTAAGCGCAGAAGTGGTTGTAGAGCCCGACGCTTGCGCTTGATCCGACAGGGACTCGTATTCTTTTTCTAGCGCGGTGATACGCGCTTCAAAGTCTTTTATTGTTGGATCAAACTCGCGCTGTGTTACGGCACGCTCGTAGAAGTCGCCGCGGGCGCCCAAGCGCACTTCCACCCATTCCCGCAGCGCGTCCAGCGCTTGGCGGATGTTACGGTCGGCTACGCGCGAAGTGTCAAGCCCCGGCAGTTTGGCCGGAGCATTAGCGTGCGGGCCGCGGCGAGTGAGATTAGACACGCTCCAGCTCCTCTGCCGTAGTAGCCAGCGTCACAGACGTAAACGCCCCCGTTGACTCTATTTCAAACTCAAGCATTGCGTACCTGCCGGCCGGCAGGCGCACGGGGTCACGCGCCGATATAGAAGGAGTTGTGTAAATAAGCTGCTGGTCGCCGTACACGCGCACAACTGCCGAGGCGTCCATCGGGCCGTTGAGGCGAAGCCATCCAAACGGCGGGTAGGACCGAGTGCGAATCTTTGGCGTCTTCCACACACCGGTGCGCTTACCCGAACCACCAACCCACGGGCGCACTTGATCGCCGGTTACTACATACATAGTATCCGCTGGCAAATCTGTGTACACGGCGCTGTGCTTATAGATGGTCAACTGGTTCTCCGCGCCCACGTCGTGACTGTCACAGGCGACGTAACGTCCGGCTTTAGCAGACCGATTTCAATAGCAGCTATACGCTGGTTCGCCCACCATTCGGTATCATTGTACCGCGAGTCACCGGGCAAAACTACGGGCATGACGGCGTTCTGGTACAACACGCCTGCGCGGTACTCGATGGCCGCTAGTTGTTTAGCTGTGCCGGTCTCAATGACCCACGAATGTCCGTTCTCGTCTGTTAGCGGGTGGTGTGGGACTCGTTCTTCGCGGACACGAAGTGCGGTAGCCGTACTGGCCGTGCTCCACTGAGGATGAATGTACACATCCTGCATCACCGCCAGAGAGTCGTATCCGACCGGGGTAGGAATAGCGCCCGGGCCCGGAATGAACAACTGCCGGTACATGAGGATGTACCGCTCTGCAAATGGATTTGCAAAAAACCCAGTTGAGTCCGTAGCGTCTACCGGCTGATGCACCCCCAGGGGTATGTCCATGCCAGTGGGGCTAGTAACTTCCATCGGGGCACCAAACGGCCCATAGTCCGGAGCTGTGTGCGCATAGACGTACTGCGGATCATCCAGCAAGGACGCGCCGCCGTCAATGTTTACTTCCGAGTTTGTCGACGAGCTGAACCAACCACTACCCATCCAGTGGCGACTCTCAACAAAACCACCGGGACGGAACAACTCTGTAGACGGTAGCTGGTCCGCCTGCGCATCGGCGATAGTCTGAAAGGAAGTCGACGTCGCAGGCACAGTAACCCACGACGCCCACTGGTAAGTAGTTTCGCCAAGTGAATGCACCGGCCGTCCTTCGGTGCTCAGCGGAGTAGCCCATGGGTAAATCCACAGCGGCTCCAGCACAAGCTCTTCATAGACCGGAGACACGGCTGCCGCAGTAGAAGTACCGGCCGATACACCAACCGCTGGCTGCAAGGCAGTAATGGCCGCTGCCGTAGACGTGCCCGCCGCAATGCCGTAGTTCTCCACCGCCACGCTGTTAGGGCCTTCGCCCGGAGTCGGATCGTCGGCGGGATCGGCGTCCATAGTGCTGATGCGCTTGCTCAGCATGTCCAACACAATGACCCTCATGCGGCCTCCATCTCGTCAGCCGTGGTTGCCAGTGTCACGCCTGTCACGCGCCCCGTACCCTCCAACTCAATCTCAATCTCTCGGCAGCGGCCCGGCGGCAGGCGAAATGGCGTGGTGTCTGTGATCAGCGGGGTTTCGTATCGCAGAGCGCCGTCTGCGTATAGACGCATTGTCGCCGACACAAACGGTCCCTCCAGCCGGCCCCAGCCAAACGCAGGGAAGCCGTTGACCACAAACCGCTTGCTTTTCCACTCGCCGGTAGTTATGGCTGCGTCAAACATCGGGAACAAGTCATCCGACGCTACCGCGTACATGGTATCCGTAATAAGTTCCGTAGTCACGGCCGTCGTAATGCGCGAGACCCCGTCTAGCTCCACCAAGAACTCGTCGGTTGTGGACATGCCGGCTCGCTTGACACGCGTAGAAGTCGCTGGAATAGGAGCCAGTTGAGTAGCCGTGCTGTAGTTGTCGTAGCTGCTACGAGAGTATAGGTACCCACCCTGCAAGTACGCCACAACCACCGATCGACTGTCTATGCGCGACACCGCCGCGCCAGCGACGGCTACAAACGGCCCGGCAGCGCCGCTGCCTAGAGCCACGTCAACCCACGTCGACAGGTCGTTCTTCCACGACACATACGCTACGCCGCTCTGCACGTACGCCAGCACCGGCCACAGTCGGTTGTCGTAGACAACGGAAAACTCAGTGATGTCGGCAATAGTGCGCAGCGTTGACCACGTACCTGTATTGCCGCGCAGCTGCACCGCGCCGCCAAAATAAGCAGCCTGGAGTGTTTCACCGTTGTAGACAACCGAGTCTTGCAGGATGCTGATGCGCGCGACGTCACGGGGGGCCACAAACGTCAAGTCCTGGGCAAACGAGACGGTCGTTATCGGAGAGCCCATGCCGGCAACCAAAGACAATCCGACGCCGGCCGCTGTGCCCGCGCCGGCCGCTGTGCCAACCGAAGACCTCAGACCTCCAGTCGCCGTCGCCGTCGCGACGCCCGCGCTACTGCCAGTGCCGGCGAATACAGACGACGACACACCCGAGGGCGACGATGTACCTGCCGCGGCCCCCGCCGCTGCCAGCGTGCCGCTGCCGGCTAGTATGGCGTTACTGACGCCGGTCACAGTGGACGTGCCGTTGACCGTAGAGCGCAGGCGAGGAGAATACGCAGCGCCCGTAGAAGACCCGGCGGCGCTGCCAGCGCTTGCGCCAACGTGCGATCCTCCAGCCGACACCGTAGCTGCTCCAGCCGCCGACCCCGCAGCCGTGTTTATGCTAGGAGCCCCGCCCGCAGAAATAATCGCTACCCCCGCTGCAGTGCCCGCTGCCGAGACCACACCAGACGACGGAGACGAAGTGATCCATGCGCTAACCGCTGTCGCGGTTGAGCTACCCGCAGCGATGTTGTCGCCGAGCCTAGCCGACTTGAACAGGGGGACTAGCGTGGGCAGGAGTGACAGTTGGCGTGAGACGGCATCAAGTACGAGGGCCGGCATTAATCCCCCGTAAAGATGTAGTACATGCCTTCTGAGAACGTGGCGAAACTGTTGGTAACGCCTAGAGCCTGCCAGTCATCTTTGTTGTACGCGCCGAGCGTGAGTAGACTAACGCCGCTGTGGTCGGCAAGGCAGATGCCGTCGGGAGACGCAAAGAACACGCCGCCTTCGGAGCTGGCGATACTGCGCTTACTGATGCACGACTGCGGGCTCTCCATCTTCTGCTCGGACATCGAGGCAGAGTCGGCGCCGGAGAAGTAAGACGGCTTACCTTCGGTAAGGCACACCAGGGTCTGACCAAACACGCCGAGTCCGACTACGTTGTAGCCGACGGTCTGTTGGTACTCTACCGGCCACGCGTAGGGGTGGTACGGCTCACTAAAACACACCGTCTTGCCAAAGAACCCAGCCAGCACGCCGTTAGGGAGCGCCACAAGGCCGCGGAGCGTCTCCGGCGGCTCTACCCAAGTCAGGGTGGGGCATGGCTCCTCCAGCTCTTCTTGGAGCTTGGTATCAGAAACAGTCAGGGTAGTGATGGGGTACTCACCCACAAACTGATAGGCCGCAGTCGTACTGCTAGACGAGCTGCGATACAACCTCCACTTTGTAATTGTGCCGTATGGGGCCGCAACTGTACACGCAGGGATCGTTACCGAGCAAGTGTCGTTTTGGTCCAGGGTGATGATTTCCGACGGGTCAGACGGAGCCGACTCTTCGTCCCAATCCGACACGTACGTATAGATGTACGCGCGGGTCTCTTCAACTGCGGCGACCGGAGTAGGTAAAAGACCGGAGTAGGGCCGCAGACGCGCAGCGACGCTTTCCTTGAGGTCGGCGTTTTCGTTGACGTAGTGCCGTTCGGCCGAACTAATCTCGGCGCCAAGGCGACCACGCAGGATGGCCAGCTCCGCAGCGCGGGCAAGTGACGTATCTTCTTTGGTAAGCTGCGCGATGATCTGCAGCTGCAGTGCAGTCATGCGATCGATGTAGTACGCCGTGGGTTGTTGCGCCGGATCGTAGCGCGCAGCAATGGCGGCGCCTAGTGCGTCTGCCGTAGCGTCGTCAAACAACGCCTCGGTGTTATCCGGCGGCTCCATGACGTCACGCAGTGCGGTCTGAATTGCCGCTTCGTTGGCCGCGAAAGTATTCGCCCGCCACGTAAACGGTACCGCCCAGTATGTTGCGCCGTTATACGTCACGAACTTGCCGCCCAAGGACGGGTCTAGCAAGTACGAGTCGGCGGAGTTGGTAATAGTAGGCGACGTAGCGGAACCGGTTGCAGCCACCGCAAAAGACACCTGATTGACGTTGGACGTCGCAAGGCCGGTGGTTGCGTCGTGCGCGATCCAGATACCGTTTGCCAGCGCGGCTGGGTCAGACCCGCCAATAGTAGACGCCGTCAGGTTAGTCCGAACAATTTCGGTGACTTCGTCTACAACAGCTGCCGCGGCCGTACCCCAGTCGCCCGCAGTAAACTCGTCGACGACGGTAGTTGCAACCGAGGAGAAGTCGGGCGGCACCGGGACGCCTAGGCGGCGGTATCCGTCGCTAGCAGGTGATGTCGACCCACTTTGCCATGCCTCTGGGTACGCAGAGCGCCCCGTAAGATAGACCCGCTCGGTAGTTAGCGTGGAGTCGTAGATGGGGGTGTTGACGTAGTTGACGTCATTGATCGAAGACAGCCACGTACCGGCAGGGGTACGAAACACGGACTTGGCGCCCGCAGCTACCGTAGCCACGGAGTCTCCGATAGATTTAACCGGGCGAAAATCGCCGAAGCGCAGGTCTAGGTTGTGCGCCGTCTGCGCATTTGTGTCTGGCAGGTTACGCGCATCAACAGACGGAAGAATGCCGCCAAACCGGTCGATCTTGATGACGGCCACGTTTAGACATCCTTAATCTTGACAGTAAAATCTGCTTCCTTGACCACACTAGTGGACGTCGTCATGCGCACAGTGATCTTGTAGGTAGTGCCATGCGTGCCGCCAGTGAGTACGACTTTGACGACGTTCCCTGACCTACTGGACGTCACTAGCGTAATGCCCGTTGCCGCGGTTGCCGTAAAAGACGCCGCAGTATCGGTACGCTCCGCGAACCAATCCGAATAGTCGATGTCGTAGTCGATAGTTTCCGTCGACTGCTGGGAAAAACGCGCAAGGATAGACGGCATAATGTTTACCTGTTAGACGCGATTATAACGGAAACATCCGCCGCCACTACTACAGTGTTAAAGTTTGCGGGCACAAGCACGACATGGTAGTCTGCAGGCACAAAACAAACTGAGTCGGCCGGGCCGCTTGCATCTGTATAGGATACACCGGTTACCGTAGAAGTGCCGGCGGCAACGCCGACACCGGTCTCAGTAGTTGCGGCGTAACCAAGAACAGTTGCCGTGCCGGTGGCAGTGCCTTGAACAGCAGTGGTTGCCGCGCCAACCGCGGTAGCCGTCGACGTGCCGGCCGCAGCGCCGTAATTTCCCTCAACAGCCGCGACAGCAGTAGCGCTAGACGTCGCGGTCGCGGCGCCGACAGCATCATGCGTAGAGGCGCCTACGGCAGATGCCGTACTAGTGGCTGCCGCAGTTCCGACAGTTGTGGCGCCGGACGCGCCGACTGCTGCTACAGATGCGGTACCGGCAGACGAACCAACACCAGTGGTAGTGGCCTCCGAGACCGCCGTTGCGGTTGAAGTACCTGCAGAGGCGGCGGCTGCAGCACTTGTGGCGGAGCCAACACTAGTAGCGGTAGCTGTTCCAGCGGATGCGCCAGCCGCGTCGTGCGTGGAAACACCGACACCAGCAACCGACGACGTACCGGCTGAAGAACCTGCGCCTGTTTGAGTGCCGCCGCCAGCCGACACGGGCACCCAGATGCGCCGAGGCTCGAAGATGCTCTCGGGCTCCTCGTGCCAGCGCAGCGCCTGATCGTGGTTCCACGTCAGGTAGCGGGCATAGAGCGCGAAGGTGGTGTAGCTGTTGGATCGGTTGCCGGACTGGTTCTTGCCTACCGATCCGACGGCAAAGTGCCCGCCACTGGCACCGAGCGCAGTGACGCTGGCCACCAGATAGCCGTCCACGAAGATGTCGGTCAGCCCACCCGTCAGCTGCTTGCTGGCGACGATGCTGTGATACCCGGTCGTCAGCGTGTAGAACGAGTCGCGCAGCGCGCCATCGAAAACCCCAAGCCGATTTGAGATGCCGGAATGGCGGATCGTGATGGCGTTGCCGGTCGCCCCGGAGAGGTCGCCGCAGATGTACTCGTATGTCACGCCGCTGGAGCGAACCTCGCACCAACCATGCCACGCCATGACGAAAGCCGAGCCACCGAGCCCGCCCTCGTTGTACCGCGAGGCGATGTCACCAGTCTGGTTCGAGCCGATGCCTGGGCCACCAGCGGCGGGCAGCAACTGGATACCAGACCCCGAGTACTCCAGCGGCGTCCCGTGCGCCGCATCGATCCCGTACTCGCCATCGATCAGCGAAATCAGCTTCGGGTCGGCGCCTGTGTCGTGGTCGTCAAACCGCTGCAGGAAAACGCTGTCGCGGTTGGCAAGGCGCTCTGCGTCGCACAGGCGCTCCAGGAAGGTCGCCACGGGTGCCCCTTACACCTTCGGCGTCAGGGCAATCGGCGTTGCGTACAGGGTCCAGCCGCTGCTGACAGTCTGCCCGGTGGCCACGTTGGCAAGGTAGTAGCTGGCCAGCTTGGGCAGGTTTCGGCCAATGAACGGGGTGCCGTACTGCGTGCTGGTGACGTTGTTGACCACGAAACGGCCGATGTAGCGGGTCGGACGCGCCAGCTCGGGCGCCTCGGCGTCGTTCGTGCTGATCACGTCCAGCGGGCGAGCGTAGACGGCCAGGACGGTGTTCTCGGTCGGCGCGGTGCCGAAGGCGAACGAGGCAGTGAACTCGGCGTCGGGCGCACCTTCGCCGTCGCTCACTGTGTCGTAGTTGGCGTCGTCGGCCTGCACCACGCTGTTGTTCGTGATGCTGGAGCCACTGGCTTCCAGCGTCTTCGTGGTGCCGCGCCACTCGATCGGGGTGTTGGTCGGGATCGCCATGATGTCAGCCCAGGTTCATGCGGTTTTCGGCCACGTTGAGAGCGCGGCTCACGTCGAGCACGCTGATCGGATCGGGCTGCAGGGCCAGGGCCTTGAAGCCATCGGCCTCGGCAGCGGTTATCACGTTCTGCGCAGCGAGGTCGTCCAGTCGGTCCCGCAGTTCGTCTTCGCTGAAGTCCAGCCCCGTAGCCTGGAACTCCTCCAACTTGCGCCCAACGGCACGCGCTGCGATCTTCGTCATGTACGCAACAGCGAAGCCCTCCGACTCTGGCGCAGGCAGTTGCGCGTCTCGGTAGGTGGCGACGAACGTCTCCAGCTTCAGCAGCGCCACCTCCATCGAGTACGAACGCGGCAAGCCATTGAGCGCCGGGAACTTCGCAGCAGCGCCCCTGGTGCTCACTACACCGGCGGTCAGCTTTGGCGGGCGGCTCGGCAGCAGCGCCGCGATCTGCACGTCGTTCCGGTTGTTGGCGTCGCTGATGTACGGCTCGATTGCCGTCGCCTCGTCGGCCGTCAGCGCGCGGCCGACCAGGGCCTCAAGGGCCGCCTTCTGCTCCGGGCTCATGTCAAGCCCCCAGGATGATTCGGCGCCAGTATTCCCACATGTCACTGCTCCTTAAAATCTTTGGTCTGGGGGCGATTGGTATCTGCGCTGCTCTTTAAGAAACGCTCCGTGGCAGTGCCCAATAACTCCGGGCTCTTGCTTCTGCCAGAAAAACAACGCGTCGTAGACGCGCATCAGAAACCCCCAAGGCTTACCATCGCGCCACAACCGATATGCGTGGCTGCTCATGGTTTCATCGCACCACCCGCCAAACGACGCGTTGACAAACTGGTCAACTGCGCACAGCAGGTTTACGGCATACCACTTAAGCCACACAGTCATGGCGCGGCCCCTGGATTAGTCTTCGGTGATGGCGGTAGCCGTAGTCAACTGCGGCGTAACACCCGAAGACACGCTGATGTTGGGCGTGACAGTGCCCTTGTACAGAAGTACACCGGCGCCGCTGGAAGCCGTGCCAACACCAAAGTGGGTAATGGTTGCGGTGCTGCCGGTACATGCGGGGAACGTAATTGCAGCGGCAGGGCTGACGCTGTTGCCAGTAACCGTCCAGCCGGAGCCAGAACGCGCCACGGCCACTCGCGCATAGCTGGTGTACGACGTCTCGCTAGTCGTTTGGTCGCCCGCTTCGCCGGGGTCCGCAGTGTGCAGCGAAACATACAACGAACCCGCCGTAGACGAGCCGCGCAGGCCGGTAGCATCACCGGCGTTGGCAAAGTTGGTGTTCTTGAACAGAAGCTCCAGAATACCGTTTTCCCAGGAATTGGTCTTACTCATTGTTACCTCGTGTGTTATGCGAACGCGCGAGCGCGAACGCGAGTACTAGTGACAGCCGCGCCTTTGCGGCCTTCTGCGAGCGCCCGGCTTACGCCGCGCTCAAACTGCTGCCGATGCATTTCATGCATAGACAGCGACGTAAATGGTTGTCCGGGCATCGCCGTCAAAAACGCAATAGCCCCGGATCGAATTGTTGACAGATAGCGATTATACAGAAGATCGTCTAGCTGAGACGCCGAGCGCAGCGGAACAAAACTGGTTTTGCACGTCAAAACATCAGTAATCGCTGTTTCAGGAATAGGATACACACTGAACGTGGCTTCGCCTTCAACGGCGAAAAACGCTACTGGATCGCCGGTTGTCGGTTCTTGGTCGTTTACTTCGCCGCGCCACGCAAGGACGTCATCCATGCTAGTAGCGTCATACGCACGGAGTCGTGTCGTTGAATAGTACAGCTCCAGAATCTTGTTTGTGTGCATCTGGGCCGGTACGTCGATGTCGTACACGGCTTGGCTAGCTACCGTACTGATGTTGGCCGATTGCCACACCGCGTTCGTGCGCTGGCAAAACTCGATTGCCGTCTCAATAACGGCCTGCTTGGCCATGGGGTCAGAGCACCCATACACATGAGGAATAACCTGCGCTACAAACAGATCGGTTGACTTCACGACTTACCCTTTGATCTGGTCGCGAGCCAGCGCCGCTGCGTCGGCGGCTGATTTGGCGCCAAGCGCCGTACGGAACTTGTCGTAGTGCCCCGCGGCACGAGAATCGTTGCCAGACAGTTCAAAGTCTTTACTATACGCGCGATACAAAATATAGTCCACGAGCGCGTTGCTGTAGATGTCGTCCAGCGTGATCGCCGACCCTTCGGCCGCAACATCCGGCGGAGACGCCGCGTAAACAATCTCTACCTCAGAGTTGCCCGGCGCCGGCGGGTACACAAAAAACTGCCGCGGCGACATAGGATCATACGCATAATGCAGCGTAACAGCGTTCGATGTCGCCGAATGCCAGTCAGGAGTAGCTGCATCCAACAGTGCCTGTGGCACCTTGCGCACCGCTTTACCGGGCGTAGCCCCGTCCGTGCCCATGTTGCGCAACACGCTAATCAAAGCATGCCCGTCAGAGGGGAGTGCCTGCTTGGTGCCGGACGCGAGCGTTACAACAGACGTTTTGGTGTACGCATCAATGCGAACTTCGCAGATGGCTCGCTGGCCGTCGTTGAGCCACCCCAGCAGCTCGGTACGGCCCCACCGAATATTCGTGGAATCCTGCAGAATCAGCTCTGCACGATCCATCAACTGAGATGCAAGAATGGTTGCCATGGCTCATGTAGAAACGCCCGGACTGGGCCGGGCGTACTTTACCACACAATGGTGGAATACAGCGCTATTAGGCGCTCAGAACAGCAGTGAAGTCGACACCGTTAGGGTGCGCGAAAAACACCGTGGGCTTGTTCTGTGCCACGCTAAACGACGCGCCGGCCGAGCCGCCGTTGATGCTGCCCGCCGAAGTCGGGGGAAACACCAAAGCCGCCGTTGCCGAGGTCGTACGCACGACGATGGGCGAGCCCACCGGGTGGTTTTGCGGCAGCAGCACGGCCGTTTGGCCGACAGCCGTAGTCACCACGTTGATAGCCCCGGTCAGCGCCGCAGCGCCGGACAGAGCCGTACCAACGCCGGTAACCGCATCGACCGTGGTCGACGTGGGAGCGTTATCGAAACGCCCAAACATCACCGAGTTAGACATATCTCTCTACTCCTACTGATTAGGCCGCGATCAGGAGAGCCAGGGCTTCCGGCTTCGTGACCTTGTGACCGAAGACCTGCAGACCACGCACCAGATCACCGAAGTCGGTGGGGTTGCGCAGCTGTTCCGTCTTGGTCATCTGCGACGCGAACGAAATCGCGCTGGTATGACCCGCCAGGATGGCCTTGCGACGCAGCGTGTCGGTCGTAGCAGCGGTGCTGGTTTCCAGACCGTCACCCGAAGTCCACACCGTGGCCGACGCGGCAGCGTACGGCAGCTGGTTCGACACATAGACCTTGAATCGGTCGATCGAGCCGATCATGCCGTTGCGCACCATCGACTTGTCGTCGCCCATGAACTGCGCCTGCGCGAGGTTGGTGTTCATCAGCAGCGTACGAGTCGCCGGGTCGATAACCAGCCAGCGGCCAGTCTCGGGCACGTTCTGTTCGTCAAGCACCGCAGCCAGCTGCAGAATCTTGGTCAGAACGTTGGCAGCATCGCCGGCCGTCGCGTTCAGCACGATGGGGTCCGCTTCCGTACCGAGGTTGTACGACGCGGTGCGAACACCGGCCGTGGCGCCACGGTTACTGGCCGAGCCTTGGTTGAACGTGCGGTACCAGCAGGTCGAGTCGATGCTAATGCGCATCTGCTCAGCCGCGTCGGCACTGAACATGTCCATCAGGTCCGGCTTGGCCTGGAACTCCATCACGTCGCTGCAGTTGAAGCCGAAATACTTCGCGCGGTCAAGCGCCAGCTCAATGGTCGACGGACGCGGGGTCTGGTACGCCAAGTTGCCACCGACAACATAGTCCGCGATAACGATATCGGGGATGCTGTTGATGATGACCTTGTCGCCGACGTTCTTGACGTCACCTTCCCAGTCGCGGTTACAGACGTCCGCAAACGTGGAAATGGCGTAGAACTTGGCGTTCAGCTTGGCCGACCAGATGATCGGAATGAAGTTGCCCGAATGAACCGGGCTGGCGGAATAGGAACCGCCAACGGGGGTAACAGCACCAGCGGTAATGGTAGCCATCACGTACTCCTAGTTGTGCTGCCCCCGTGCTGTGTTACTTCACACGACCTGCGGCGACAGCGGCGTTGATTTCTGCTTCCCGGCGAACTGCTTCTGCCTCACGGCCTGCATACTTCCCTCGTGCCACGTCATGAAAAAATTGTTGAATCTCACGTTGTGTGACCACTACAGGGGTAGTAGGCGCCGTTGGTGTCGGCGATCCACCGGTTCCTCGTGGCGCCACCATCAGACTGGTGTCTTGCTTGGGCTTGCGGCTAGACTTGAATGCTTCAAATACATTCGCCGCGTGGTCAGCTCGAAGGCTCTGGTGGGCCGCCGTCAGACCAACCTGACGTTGCACTCCGTACACCGGATCGACTTCTGCCAGCCAAGCCAAGAACTCCTCACTAGCGTTGATGTTCTCCCAATCAGGGACCAGCTTTGAAAGCGTGGTGTAGAACTGCTCTTCGCGAGTCTCGGTCGTCTGCTTGTGCACGCCGGTCACTGCTTGCTCCAAAGCACCCAGACGGGTCTCTAGTCGCGCGACAGTGTCCGAAAAACTCTTTGTCGTTGCGGCAATCGTCGCTGCAGCTCCGCGCTGCACCATCTCCACCAAATCCGAGCCGAAACGCTCGACATCCTCCGGATTCATCTGTGGTTTAGTCTGTGGCTCTGCGCTAGTACGCGCTGCCGCCAGCTCTTGCAGCTGTGCCGTAAGGGTTTCAACCTTTTCGGCTAGTGCCTGTTGGGCCTGTCCAATTTGCCGTTTTTCGGCTTGGTGGATGCCCTGCAGGGTTTTGTACCGCTGCTCCCAAACAGAGTCGGGGGTGGGTGAAGGCGCGGGTGCCGGTGCGCTAGTTACAGGATCAGTGACGGGCTCGGGAGTATGCTCCGCGGCTTGCGCGCCAATAATGCTTTGAACGATAGCGTCTGCGGCTTCCGCCTGACGTTGAACAACAGTGGGGGTTGACAATTTAAGTCCTCGCTGCCCTGTGGGCTATGCGCTGAAAAAACTGCTAACACATATATGTTAGCACATATCGCGACTGAGTATCGCGAATTCTTGTGTTTTTTGTTTAACTAACCTGCTTTTTTTGTCTGTCCAGCAGGCTGAGTAGCTCGTTTATGTTTTCCAGGCGTCCTTGCGCCTTGTGTATCTGAGGCATGGCTTCGTTCACTGCCAGCACTTTGAACGCTTCGACCCGCATCTGTTCTAGCAGGGGGCGCAAGAGGCCGTCCGGAATGCGGCTGAACAAGTCCAGCGCTTCTTTCGATATCGTCATGTGTCGTTTGGTCGGGTTCCGTCACATACAGAACAGATCGTATCATACCACGAGGAATCTGCGTGCGCGGCCCCATCAGCGACCCGCTGGTCCAGGAGTCCACAACAACCACGCCCTCGGGCCCATCATAGATGGCGAACCCAATCTGGTCTACAAGAAACGGCTTCCACGTAAACCCGTCGTGCCGCGATTTATCACCCCAGGTCGTGTCATCCAACACAACGGTGTCTTCCCACACAACGCGAACAACGGCAGGGGTGGTCACGGCGCAAGCGCTTTTTGTGCTACGTTAGCCGCGGGGTACCCTAGGACGCATGCGCACATCACGGACACCCACGCAGTGTCGCCGATGGACCCGGTCGCCATAAGCCACGTAGACATGGCCATGCCGATCAGCGCCACCCATAGTTTACGACTGGTCCATTCAACCATTACAACTTCCCCGCGTCACTCGCGCCGGTAAGCCCCAGCGCTTTGGTCACGGACACAACGTAGTCCTGTAGTGCGCTCAGTTTGGCTTCTGCTGCGTCAGCAGCTTCTGCCAGCGTTGAAACAGCCGCGCCACACTCTCCGAGTACGTACCGGGTGACGGTGGCGTCATCAGCTCCTGCGGGGGGAGGGGGATTGTCGGTAAAGGCGGAGGCGGGGACAGGGACGTTGGCTTGGTCGCGCAGGCGGTTAAGCTCAGACTTAGCACTAGCAGCGCTAGCACGGAGAGTCTTTTCACGACGGGTGTATTCATCGGTTACCTTTCGCAGAGCGGCGTTGGCTTCTGCCTGCTTGTTACGCAAATCACTCTCGTACGCAAGGCGCTCAGACAACACGCGTTGCTCATACTGCGACGCTTTAAGCCGCGCCTCGGCCACGTCAGCTCGGCACGACAGAGACTTCACCGCGTACCCGCTAACAGCGCCTACAAGCGCCGCTACAGCCAGAGCTGCTACCAGCAGCCACACCTTGACAGTGTACATCACGGTTGTTGTCCTTCACACATGGCCCGCTCCTCAGCCCTGGTTTTTACAAGGCCGTAACATTTGTTTTTACGGTCGCGGCAGTCGAGCCCCTGGAAGTACGTCCATCTATCGAACTCCGCGCACGCGCCAGCGTAGTCGCGTTGGTTCAGTTTACGCACCATGGTCGACGAGCAGAAATTGGCCGAGCCAACGTTGTATGAAAATCGCACAAACGCATCATACTCATGTTGGTATAGCTCGACCTGAACACACTTCTTGACCGCGCCTTCGAACGCCACGACGTCGCGATGCGCCTTGGCGACAGCCGAGACTGGGTCTATTTTCTCGCCGTTCTTGACCGGCGTGCCGTCGTCGCGGGTCGTCGTGCCAAACCCGTAAGTGGGTTTATCGCCGGGCAATGGCTGGCTGGCCGTATCAACCCAGCCCTCTTTAACCAGAATACCAACAAACGCACTAGCAGACAGCGACAGCGCGGCGACCGCCACGCGCACGCGGCTCACAGCGAACTCGCATCAGTGTCTTCGGCCACTCGCCCAGCGGCTCGCGCCGCCCGGTCCCGTCGGATATCACGCCGCCAACGCCACAGCATGTACGTGGCCTGCAGGGCAAGAAACACCAAGCCCGCGATAGCAAGCCAATCCTGCAGACTGATGCCCGCAAGGGATGTGCCGACAGCCGCGATGGCTGGAACTGCATGAGACGCCGCAGGCGCCGGATCGTGGTTGGAAGCCTGAGACATCACGCACTCTTAGGACTAAAGTGGTCGGACGCGGGGGCGCCGTTACTGAGCTGGTCTCCCGCCGACGGCTGCGCCGCCTGTGTGGGCTGCGCCCCCATGACACCGGGGCCCATAGCCGCCGCGGCCATTTGATCTGCCATGCGCTGGCGCAGGACCGGCTCCGACGGGATGATCTTACCCGGGTTGTGGTCCAGCCCCTTGACGGTGCCGCGCAGCAGCTCAGCAACCCCTTCGATACCCATGATCTGCTGAGCTACCGGGCTATTAAGCGCAATCTGCAGGAACTCGTTGTTACGGACCTGAGCGGCTTCCTTGGTCATCAACGACAGCGCACCACGCGCCACGATGCACAGGTCGCCGTCGAAGTCGGGGTCGTCGCCGTAACGCCGGTTGTAGTAGTACTGCCGCTCCAGGGCAGGCATGAGGATGTCAATGTCGACGTTACCCAGCACCTGCTTGATGGTCTTGGTGGCGTTACCGATCATCATCGACATGCCAGACGCCGTGCGCCCAGCGCCGCCCTCACCGCCATTAAATCCCGCCATGTAACGCGGGATGCCCGTATATTCATCCGCAAGCGCGCTAAATCGCTCGAAGATGGACATCAGCTCACTGGAGTAGATGCTGGGCTGGAAGAACGAAATCGGCGCCGCCGACCCGCCCATGGGGTCAGACTCGAACTGCCACAACTTCCACGGGAACATCTCCGTGATGTCCTCGCCCGCGGGAATACGATTAGCCAGCACAGCGACCTGGGGCCCGGAGGCGATGCCCGCGTTAGCCGCCAGCGCCCGCGCAGCGGCGTTACACATGTCCTGGCAGTCACGGCACAGGTCGTATGGTGAGTTGCCCCACACGGAGCCCGGAACACGCTGGAAACTCGTGGCGTAGATGGGCCGGCGGTTAAGTGCGTCTGGGTTAAGCGTAGCCTTGATGACGATCGTGCCGACCAGCCACGCCTCGATCTGGTACTGCTTGGTCTCGTCGGGAATCTCGACGTCAGTCATCCCCCAGGCCCGCAGAATCTTACCGCTCGCGCTGCCCCAGTACTGCAGTGCATCAATGAGCCCAGTGCGCTCTGTCGACACTGACGTGCGGCCTTCGGCCGACGCCTTAGACGTCTCTACTGTGGATACTTCCTGGTACCCCGTGTCGCCGTAGCGTGTCAAAACCTCGCGTATGGCGTCTTCGTTGAACCCATCTACGCCGATCATCTCCGACAGAGACTCGCGAGTCAGGTGGTGCTTACGAACAAACGGCGCGTAGTTAAGGTCCGCCGCCCAGCGGGCCGGATACATGTCGAACGGATCAACGCGCTCCCACTCGATGACCTGCCGGGTCTCGACGACCGGCTGCCGGTTCTCTCCCCACTGCAGTGTGGCCTTCTGCCGCACGATGGGCCCGGCGATGAACGCCGTAGGGAACGTGGCAAGGTCCGTGATCAGGCTGTCCAGGGCTTTAAGGAACCCCCCTTCGGCCTGCTGGTCCTCCATCTTACGCTCGGCGCGCTCGGCAGCCTTGGTGGCTCGCTCGATGATCTTAGCGTCGACTTCGTCGCGCAGCTGTCTGGCGCGCTCGCGGGCCGCATCCATCGACGGCGGGAACCCACTGGCCATGGCCGACTGAATCTCCGCGGTCAGCGTCGAGACTATCTCCTGCACAACGTCCGGCGGGATGGACGGGTCCGGCGTGGCCTTGGCGGTCCAGGGTTTTTCTGCGCCTGTGCCCAGGAGAACGTCGCGCAGCAGGGCCTCAATCTGGCGCATCTTGGACGACGCGACCATCATGTAAATCTCAGGCTGCTTGTCTGCCGCGATCTGCTGCAGTTTAGCCGTTGTGTATTTCCCACGCCGCGCCAGCAGCGCCTCCAGCATACGGTCCTCAACCTCTTCGCGTGCCGTCTGCGCGTCAGTGAAGAAACTGCGGATATGCGCCGCCAGCCCCTGGAGGACGGGAGCTGCCTGAGACTGCTCGAACCGACCCCGACGCTCCTCGGCCAGCACAGAGGCCGCGTTGCCCATGCGCATGACGCCTCCCAGGCTGATCACCTGGGCAGAGGGACCCATGGCACCTCCAGGCACGGAGGCGCCCCCGGGCGCGACAGGAAGAGGTAGTCCAACAGGCTGCATAGGCGCTAGTCTAACACGAAAATAACTCAGACGTAAGTATAGGCCCTAGGCTTGACCGTGCGCGCCTTGGTCATGAACGCCGTCATTGTCTGACTAACCTGCGCATTATAGTGCAGACACGCGTACTGGAAGGCATCCGCGATGTGGCTGGCATGGTTCTTCTCAGCCTGCAGGATCATCTGCCCCGACAGATTCTTCTTGTATCTATACCCCCACTCAAGCGCCTTGAGCAGGTGCGGCACCCCGGAGGTGTCAAACAACATGCCCGCCTTACCATCAATGGCCCGGGTAAGCATACCCTCAGCCGCCACCACGCGCTTATCAGGCGAGTTCGTCGCCGCCCGCACGACCTTATAACCCCGCGCCATGATGGCCTGGGCGATGGTGGCTTCGTTGACCTGAGAGCGCTCAAAACACGCCGGGTCCGCCACGAACAAGAAGTGTCCTCGCGATACGGTCGGATATTTGGCCAGCAGGTGGGGTATTAGTATACGGTCCAGGAAACTCTCGAACCCCATAGTAACGTCGTCCGGCACATACGCCTCGGACAATACATTAACTCGCCCCCGCGCATCCTGCTGCATAATAACAGCCGCGCCCTGCAGGCCATTATCTACCCCGACGATAATAGGATGCGCAACAGCCGGGATGGCCTTGAGCGAGTTCTCCGCCCGGTGGAATGTCGACTTGAACGCGGACTTAAACACCGGTTGACCGTAGTTACCCGGTCCGAACAGATTCTTAAGATATACGTCTACCCAGTCGCCAGTATTAGCCGCGATAAGGTTAGGGTAGTAGTCCGGGTCGAGGTTCTCCATATTCTCGGCGAGCGGATTAATACTACCATCCTCGAGAATAGCTGGGGGTTGGCGGAATATACTGACGTTGGTCGGCGGAGAATCAATGAGTTTCTGCCAATATGTATCCATCGGCGGCGGGTTAGTAGAGCAGATAACCCCGGGGTATGTAACGCCACCAGCTGCCCGGTTGGGAAAACGCGCCACGCGCCCCAGCAGCCCCTTGAACACAGTCTCCTCGACCTCCCGGCACTCCTCAACCCAAGCCGCACTGGCCTCCAGCGACAGCAGCCGCCGCACGTCGTCCGGAGTATCCGCAGCCAGCAGACAGAACTCCGTGTGCATATTGGTGCCATCTTCGAGTAGGCAGTCAATCTCAAAGACGTTCTCGGTGAGTCTCCACTGTCCCAAAGGGGCGCCGCCGTTGGCGTGAGGCAAATCCACCAGCCACTGCGAAATAAGTGGCTTCACGGTCGATTTAAGCTGCGCCATGGTGTTGCGCAGTACGATGAACTTGGTGCGTCGGATGTTCCCGAACGGCTTTTGCTCGCGCGCACGCTTGAGCAGGTCGAACAAACAGACGGTGGACTTGCCGCCGCCCACCGGGCCCATGATCAGCTTGATGTAGTTGTCGTCCGCCAGGAACGCCCCGCCGGTCGGAGAAGGGGTGTAGTTCATTCGTCGTCTGCATCCAGCAGCGGGGAGCCGATCAGTGCGTCTTCATCCTCTTGGCTCGGCACAGATGGTACTGCGACGAACGGTGAGTCGAACACGGGCTTTTTTGTCTCGCCTTCTGCCTCGATTACCTCGTGGACGAGGGGGGCTTGGTGGCTCGTGTTGACAGAGACTTGCGCACCGGCCGAGGAGATGTTGAAGTGGATGATCGGCTTCATGGACTGGCCCTTGTCATCCGAGGCCCCCACCAGCTTGGACAGGCGGTCGATGGCTTTACCGGTTACTTCGGGGTCGTCGATGTCCATGGTCTGCTCGCCAAGGCGTTCCACGAGCAACGGCAGCAGCGCAGCGGCTAGTTGTTTTGCTTGGTTGATGCTGGCACGGGAAGTCACCAGATCGGTGTTTCCCTGCGGCTTTGTGGCGAGTTGGGTCATGGGGGCGTAGTGTAAACCATTTTTGTGGCGGGCTCGACGAGGGGCGTGATTTACTCGTTGGTGTAAAAGTCAAAATAGGGACTCCCGGTTTTTATCGGCGGCTGTAAAAGTCGAATCGGCCTTGGGGGCTGTGAGCGACCCCTGAGCACCCC
>JACCDR011656876.1_pt1 | contig 21972 bp, 19 predicted proteins | sample 7446431 | NCBI WGS metagenome assembly JACCDR01 (sample SAMN15323443, study PRJNA562643) | freshwater metagenome | isolation source: river surface water | place: USA:Blue River Watershed | collected 2017-08-17 | reverse complement strand
GGAGATATCACTCGTTCGCCTTAGTCTACTCGACTCGAATACCTGTGTCGGTTTGCGGTACGGATCAATAGCAACTTAAGCATCTTCTTGTACCTAGATGATCTAGATACAAGCAAGCTTGCACCTAGTAAAAGGCACAAGAAGACGTTCTGTATTCACAGAATGTAGAGACTTTTCTCGGAGGCGTGCTTTGTATCGTTGGCTTGGGTTGCCCCGCACCTTCATTCACAACTTGGAATCGGTATTAAAACCAGACACCCGGATTTACCTAAGCGTCGTCCTTATTGCAAAACAGAAAATCCAATAAGACTGGATACATACTACACCCCGTCATCCCATCACATTACTACCAAGTTAAGGAATATTAACCTTATGTCCATCGGGTTCGGCGTTTGCCATCCCCTTAGGCCCGACTAACCCTTCGCTGATTGCCATTGCAAAGGAAACCTTATTCTTTCGGCGTGAGGGGTTCTCACCCTCATTGCGGTTACTTGTGCCAACATTCGTACTTCCAAACGCTCCAGCATGGGTCACCCCTTTGCCTTCAGCGCAGATTGGAACACTCTCCTACCGCTTATGGATTTCATAGAGAACCTGAACGATAATCCGTTCAAGCTTTGTGGTCTCCCCAGGACCGGGATGGGCGCTGCTCAGCACCGGTCAAGGTGGTGAGCACTTCCCGACTTAGAACTGTGAGTCCGTCATCGGAAGCGGCGCTTACCCGGGAGTCGCCTTTGCTGACAGTGCAGCGTTAGCCTACCCCGGTCCTGGTTTGACACACTCTTTGAGAACACTAAGGTTCTCTATGAAATCCACAAGCCCTCAGTTTCGGTGATAGATTTGAGTCCCGATTATTTGTGGCGCGGAGTCTCTCGATGGGTGAGATGTTACTCTTTCTTTCAATGATGGCTGCTTCTAAGCCAACATCCTCATTGTCAATGAAACTCCACCTCCTCGCTTACACTTAATCTATACTTAGGGACCTTAACTTGAGATCTGGGCTGTTTCCCTTTTGACCGCCGGAGCTTCGCCCCCGGAGTCTTACTGCCATGTTTTTAATCTTTGGTATTCGGAGTTTGATAGGTGTTGCCGTATTGCTACTAGTCAAAACCTTCCAGTGCTCTACCCCCAAAGGGAACACATGACGCTAGTCCAAAAACTATTTCGGAGAGAACCAGCTATTACTAGATTCGGTTAGCTTTTCACTCCTTACCACAAGTCATCCAAAGGAGTCGTACAACCTACTGGTTCGGGCCTCCATAGTTCTTTCGAACTACTTCACCCTGCTCATGGTAAGCTCATCTAGCTTCGGGTCCATAAGCTACTACTATATTTTCGCGCTATTCACACTCGCTTTCGCTGTCGGCTCCGTGACTTTATGCCACTTAACCTTGCAGTAACCTATGACTCGTTGGCTCATTCTTCAATAGGCACGCAGTCGAGGTGCAAGCACCTCTTCTACTCTTTGTAAACATACGGTTTCAGTTCTATTTCACTCCCCTTCCGGGGTTCTTTTCACCTTTCCCTCACGGTACTAGTTCACTATCGGTCTCAAACAATATTTAGCCTTAGGAGTTAGTGCTCCTGGATTCACCCGAGCTCGTCGTGTCTCGAATTACTCAAGAATAAAGGCAAAGAAGTTGTTCGCATTTCGACTACAGGGCTATCACCTTCTGTGGCGCTACTTTCCAATAGCTTCTTCTATACGAACAATTTGTAACTTCTCTAGATAATTCTACACCTTTACCTTACAACCCCGTACGGTATTGCTACCGTCGGTTTGGGCTTCTTCGCGTTCGCTCGCCGCTACTGACGAAATACTTATTTTAGTTTCTTTTCCTCTAGGTACTGAGATGTTTCACTTCCCTAGGTGCGCTCTTGGGCACTGCTGCCTCAAGTACACAGGCATTACCCTGTGTGAGTTTCCTCATTCAGAATGATCCGGATCGAAGGTTGATAGGCACCTCCCCGAAACGTATCGCCGCCTGTCCACGTCTTTCATCGCTTGTTTGAGCCAAGGCATCCACCGTATGCTCTTATGTATGTCCTATTAGGAACCATACGTATCACGTAATCTCCCGACCGCTCGTTTGATTACGTGCGTGTTGTCGTCCATGTCATTCGCACTAAGACCCCAGGTGTTATTCCTGGATAACAGTTGTCGTGCGTATGCATGGGATGTAATTGTCAACGATCAGTCGTTCTGCCACCTTCAATTTTTGAAAACAAAATCCGCCACGTGGCGGCTACGGTTGCCCGATAACCCCACAAAGTTAGATGTTGTCTTTAAAATTACTCATTCCGAAAGTGAGGTCAATCTTAACAAAATAAGTACCGCGAGTCAAGGCAATTATGCTACAACTCCAGTTTAGAAGACGCCAGCTGGTGGGGGAACATAAAAACCCCCTTTTCGGGGGTTTTTGTAGGGTAGGTAAGACGCTCTTATTTAGTCTCGTTTTGAGAAATTTTCTCAAGAAAACGAGCTGCCGCGTCACGGCCACCAAGACCAAAGGCAAGACCAAAAGCAAGCGCTGCCGCAAAGACAACACCCGCAAACAAGACCTCAAGCATTGATGTTGCGATCTGAAGCTGAGCAAGCGCCAAAATGATACCGAATATGACGATAGACCACTTCGACACAGCGCCAACAAATCGAGCCTGATGAAGTCCCGTTGCCTGTACCGAGTGACTCACAAGTCGAGCAACGAAATCTCCAAGGAGCGCCGCGACGACAAGTATGATCACTGCAACAAGCACATTTGGAATGTAAGTTAGCACTTCTGCAATAAGCTCAGTGACTTGCTTAAGTCCAAGAATGTCTGTTGAAGCAACAGTAAACACTAGAATAATAAACCACTTCACAAAGCTTCCAATGAAGCCAGCGACAGTAACATGAAAGCCAGCCTTCTCGCTTACAATGTCCATACCGGCACTGTGAAGCGCTTTATCGATACGAAGAAGGCCGATGATGTGCTTCGCAGCGCGCCCTGCGACCACACCACACACCCACCCAAGTCCGAATAGGACAAGAGCGAAGATCACCTTCGGAAGAAACTCAAGTGTTGTGAGCCACGTTGCGCTTAACGCGTCATCAAGCACTGAGATAGGATTTTGATAGTTTTGCATAAGTGTATATATACACCTTTATATATTTGATAAAGGTACTTTAAGTATAACAACTACACCAGTTTATGCGGTGGACAACCCTACTTGGTACTAAGTAATTAGTAGTCTATTACTCTAATGCCACGTTTAGTGAACAAGACTTTACCAAGCAAACGCAGTACCTAATACTGACAACTACGCTGTCTCTTTCAACTTATCCACCACCACTTCATGCGGTAAATCATAGATGTCTCGGATAAACTTATCGTACATTTTCTTTCGGTAGTCGAACTCTTCGCAATCCATAATCGAGTAGCTCACCGTACGACCAAGCTCTGCTGCCAGCTGATCAAACACTTTATCAGCAAGCGGCTTCTTTAGACCTTCACCGACGATAAGTACATCTGTCCTACTCTTTACACTCCCAACAAAGACTCCCGCCAGAATGAAAAGCTTCACTCTTCCAATATGCTTAAATCGAGCTGCGAGCTCCTTTTTATCAATCCTCTCAAAATCAAAGAGAAGCTCCTTAAGTGCTGCATTGTGTGGGAAATTCTGATCAAGCTTCCACGTGATAACTTCTTTAGATCCCTTCTTCTGCGTCATCGCGACGCGACTTTTGCCTTTTTCAAGAAGTCCTATCGCAGAAAGTGACGCAAGCTCTTTGCGTACTTGAGCACTATCGCCCTTTACCTTTGCGATGAGTGCTGAAGTGTCGATGGTGTCATTCTCGTGATGAAGGAAGTACCGTAGTAGCTTCACTCTGTCATATCCGCCAAGCAGTTTTGCAAGCTGTTCCATAAGGACATTTTACCAAAACACGTACACCTGAGGAACTTGTGGGAAGCAAAAAGTGTGGCGGAGTACGGAGAACTAAAAGTTTCTGCAAGGCCTGCAGTACGGCATACTTCGCCTGCCGCGCCGCGAACCACAGCACCCCTACCAAAAAAATAAAACCACCCAGGGGAACCCCAAGATGGTCGGATGCGCAAGCTGTACTTGCGCATTATCTGGTCGCGCGTCGCGGTCCGGCAATGCAAGCCGAGAGGGCGTAGCCACCGCAGTAGCCGAAGACGGCCATTGCGATGACAGACAAGATCTCAAGCTGGAATTCCAGCATGAGCACATGCGGCACGAACATGCCGCGTGCCACGAGGTGCTTCACCGCCACCGTAGCCAAGGCCGTAGCGATGACGAAGATGGTCAGACACATCTCCGTGCGCCACGTCGGCGACACGCGCAGCCAGGCGCCGCTCACGAGGCCGATGAGACAGCCTACGGCGATGGCCACACCGAGCGCTTGCTCATACAGAGAAGCACTCAGGAACTGAGTAGCGAGGCTCATGTGAGCACTCCCTTTAAAAATCCTTACAGAATCATATGCATTCCGACGGAATGCACAAGGCAAGGTTTGTTTATTATTAAAGCATAATTGCATACTTATGTCAATAGTCATATTGACTTTCCCACAATTTTGTGTTAAAATAAACACAAGCTTACGACTCTACTCCATACCACTCGTTTGGGAGCAAAGTCGCAAGAATTCGTTGATTTCACGCCTCCCATCACCCTGGAGATCTCATGACCACCCGCAACACCTCCCCGCAAATCACGATGTACGCCTTGGGCATCGTGGCCGCAGTCGGCACCTTCCACACCGCGTTCATGTTCATCATGGAGCGCGGGCATCAGTCACACGCTAACTTCATCTACTGGAGCCTTGCTGTGACAGGAATCTACTTCGGCCACGAATTCGGAAACGCGCTCACTGCACGGTTCCGAATTTGGCATGAACTCAACCTCCTGCTCGCAGCGCCTATGCTGATGATCATCACAGTATCCGCTGCGGTGATCACAATGCAGGACCCGCTGAAGTTCTGGCAGACCCATCGCTTCGTCTACGGAATCATCACCGACCTTGTTTACGGCGCGATGCCGCTTGTCGGCATCATCGCAACGGCGTACATGATCTGGGGCGTCCTACACAAGCTCATGCGATCGCAGTCAGTCGCCACCTTCGACGGCGAGATCATCGCCGCAGACCACGACTGAGCGCCCGCGCGAGCGAAGCGGCTGAAGCAAATGCGGAAGCCGTGAAGCGAGCGCGAAACAAAACCACCCAAAGGACGAAAGTCCGGAAAGGTGGTTTTTCATTTCTATACAACACCTCATCAAGCTATAAAAATAATAAAAGCCCCACATGTGTGGGGCTTTTATTATGTGGTAAAAGTATCGCTTACTTAAGCTCAACCTTAGCACCAGCTTCTTCAAGCTTCTTCTTAAACTCTTCTGCCTCTGCCTTCTTCACCGCTGCCTTAAGATCAACAGGAGCACCATCTACCATGTCCTTAGCCTCCTTGAGACCAAGACCGAGGGCTTCTTTAACAACCTTCATAACAGCGATCTTCTGCTCACCAGCTGAAGCAAGATGTACTGTGTACTCACTCTTGCCTTCGTCTGCTGCTGCCGCGCCAGCACCAGCTGCTGGAGCTGCCGCTACTGCTGCTGCAGAAACGCCGAATCTTTCTTCAATTGCCTTCACCAAGTCATTAAGCTCGATGACTGACATTTTCTCAATTTTCTCGAGAATATCGTTAAACTTTTCCATAAATACGTAATGTTATTAGTTGACTGAATTATGCTTTCTTCTTCGCCACTTCGCTTACTGCAATTGCAAATGTTTGCATTGGAGACTTGAGAAGGAATGCGATTTGTGAAAGGAGTACCTCGCGAGGAGGAATGGTTGCAATAGCCACCATTTCCTGTGCGCTCTTGAACTGTCCATCCCAGATACCGCCAAGAATTTTTGCCTGACCTTTGTTTTCTTTTACGAATTCATTGGCAAGCTTTGCAGGAGTAAGGAGGTCTGCCCCCCATACCACGCCAAGCTCTGAAGGCACGAGCGGCTTTTCACCTACAACGCCTTCGGCTTTTACCGCGATATCCCACAATGTTTTCTTAACGACACTGTAACGACCACTCTCAGCGTAAAGCTTGCGTCGTAGTGACTCTGTTTTTACAACAGAGACACCGCGTGACTCAACGTACACGCAAGACTTAGCCTCTTTGAGAGCACTCTTATAAGCGTCAATCAGTTCAACCTTTTTAGCTTTTGTAAGAGCCATAAAGTGATTGAGAATTTGTGTAATGTGCAAGCGGTGCTACCACCACCCTAAACCAAGAGTTCAGATACTACGTATCAAGAGAACCTCCGCAGGGTTTACGCTCCTTACGGAACACCTGCTTCTTTGGCTTATGAAAGCACTCTACCATAAACCATTGACGGTGACAACGAAGGTGTTTCTAGCTATTTTACAGGGAATAAGAAAAACCGACCCTTTCGGGTCGGTTTTTCTGTCACTAGCTTACGCTAGGAATTCGTGAGAATTCGTGACGCAATTAGTTCCTAAGAACGTAACTCGCAGTTGGCCAGTTCTGGATACCAGTACCAGCAAGAGGAGTTGCGTAAGAACCATCTGTTACCACATCGTACCACCTGAAGTTACCAAGGTTGGTATCAAGCTGGGCAGAGAGTGATGTATTACCAGAAGTACCCCATGAAGAACCAGCTACAGTACCCCAAACTTGGAAGGTCTTTGACTGACCTGCCGCGATTTGGAATGGAGTAGTGAATCCGATCTGGAATGCAGTTCCTGAACTTACACCTGCAACAGTGTTACTAAATGGAATTGAAGTAGCACCGTTGTCATCTGAAAGTCGAACGTTTGTTACGTTAAGCGTACCGCCAGTTGACGTAGAGATGATAAGTGATGTTGTAGCGATAGCAACTGAACCGTTAGCGTCAGCAGCTACAGTGAACTGGCCGAGGAGTTGAGTACCAACATTGAGAGTACCTGATCCACCAGCATTTGTTACTGTAGGACGTGAAGCGTAGAGCTTCATGTCGCTTGATGACGCAACAGTTGTTGTTGAGATAACACTACCTGTACCTGAGATAGCCTCTGTGTAGTTAAGAACTACTGTTACTGGGTTTACACCTGCAGTAAGTGAGCCACCTTGTGTTGAGTTCTTGAAGCCAGCGTACTGTACAGTTACAGGGACATCAGTACCAGTTGTTGTAACTGGAATTGAAAGGCCAGTAACGATAGCAGTTGTGCCGACGACAGGAGCTTGTACACCATTTACAGTCACAGACTGAACTGAGTCAGTGCCAGTGATAGCGAAACGAAGTTCGCGAACAGTCGCTTCTGACGTTGAAGTCTTAAGCTTGAATGTTGCGATAGTCATGTTTGAGCTACCAACGACGTACTGTGATACTGGAGATGATGAGACAAGCACAGGAGCAGCGAGAGCCGCAACAGAAGGTGTTACCACAATACCTGTTGCTGAACTAGCAGCTGTCGTACCTGATACAGGACCACGAGTAGAGATCGTCATGTCAGCGCGAGCTGTACCTGCTGATGCACCACCGAAGTCTGCGTAGACATCAAGAGTCTTAGTTCCGTTGATTGGAACAGTAATATCAGTAAACGAAACTGTGTTCGATGCTGTAACTGATCCAATTGGAGTACCGAGAACTGTTGATCCATCCTTAAGCGTAAGGTTCGTTAGGTTAGAAGTGAGCATACCACCACCGAGTACGAAACTAACCGTAGCACCGTTGATGACTGTCGCTTCTGCAGAACCAGCCTGAAGAGTGAATGAACCGATCTTAACGTTTGATGTGTTAGGAGCGATTGTCTTGTCAGTGAAACCAGCTGTACGAGCAAATGTTCCTACACCTGATGACACAGTAAGTGAGTTACCGAGCACTGAAGGATTAGCAACTGAAACGAGTTCGTTTGAGCTTTGACCTTGTGCATTGTCAGCAACACCACCAACAGACGCTGCCACTGTACCTGCGGTATAGCTTACACCACCTGTTGTCTTCACGTCAGCCTTTACTGAAACAGTTACTACCTGTCCAGCTGGGATGATAAGTGATGAGCCGAGGTTGAACGTAAGCGCGCCAGAAGTCCAGTTCTGTGAAGAACCGATCTGACCACCGTTGAGGAAGAGGCCAACATTAGTGAGTCCTGCAGCTGCTGGTGAAGTACCAGAAAGTGAAGGAGTGACATTAAGGCTGTTCACCTTAACATCCTCACCGTATGCACGCATCGTAAATGACGCTACCGTCATGTTAGTTGCTCCACCTGTTACTTTGTTAGCAACGAAGTTAGGGTCAACGTTTGTGACGACTGAGCCTCTGTTAACTGTGATTTGACCGTACGCTGAGTTACCGTTAGTAAGCGCAGCGCTTGCAACTGTAGCTGAAACGTTTACGCCAGCTAGGTCACGATCCTCAAGCATGAGGTCCGCAACGTTCTCAACAGAGAAGCGAATTGTACGGTTTGAACCCTTGACGATATCACCACGAAGATCGACCGTGTGTGATCCTGTGAGAAGTCGGTAAGGAGTAGCACCAAGATCAAATGAGATCTTGTTGTTGTTCATTGGGTTAACCATTGAAGGTCCCGCAACGCGAGCGCCATCAACGTAGAGACTAAGGTTAGCAACTGCGTCAGTAGGAGCTGATCCTACGAACTTGAATGTTGCAGCCTTAAGCCATACATCACGAGTACCGACGTTTGCTGTTGCTGACCATACGTTGTAGTTGGTAGTACCAGCATCGACTGTACGTGATGTTGTGTCCATTGCGTTTAGGTTAACAGTTGCTGTTGTTACGCTTGCAATCTGAAGTGAGTTACCAACAATTGATGTGAAGGTAGCTGCTGCAGAACCGAGCGCAGTAAGGCTGTTAACTTTAACACCGACAGACTGACCATTCGTACCTGACGCAATGTCAGCACGAACAGTAAGAGTGCGAGAGCCGTTAACTGTGAAGATACCTGATCCAGCGTTGAATCTGATATAACCACCTGTCACAACTGACGCAGCGTCAGTAATACGAGTGTTACCGTCATAGAGGTAAACATTCGTAAGTGTAGAGTCTGTAGAGACTCCGACACGCTGAAGCTCGAGTGATGTCACAGTACCGTTTCCAGTGAATGTGAAGTCAGCGATGCGAGCACCAGCTTGACCAGCGACGATCATGCCTGCAGGCTGTGAAGCGCTGAGCATAACTGAAACTGGGCCAGTAGAAACTGGAGTACCACCTGTGTTGCCACCTGTGTTGCCAGTATTACCGGTATTGCTAGAAGTACCTGAACATACCTGGTTGAGGAGTCCGCGTGTTAGCGCGAAGACATTTCCTGTACCTGAAGTAATGCCAAGTTCAGCTAGGTGAAGGTTTTGGAATTTAACAACAGCGGCGCGGGTCGCAGGACCAAACGTCATTGTTTCCATTCCAGGTGAACCAGCACCTGCTACGGCTACCTGAGTTTGAGGGTACATGTTAAGAACGGTTTGAAGGTTCTGAACATCTGCTCCTCGACTGCCCATACGCATGTTCGTGTTGAACATGTATGAACAGCTCATGGTAGGAAGATTGAGAGCGGCTGATGCAGAAACTGCACCGAGCACAACACCTCCTACGACTGCTGCGACTGCAGCTGTCTTAATTGAGTTGCGATTCATAAACTGAATGTGTATAAGATTGCTAGCTGTTACGTTGTAAGTGCTAGGTTGTGTCACGCCTATGATAGTTTCGACATAACTAGGCATGCACAAACTTTTGACAGATCGACTGACGTCGACGTCAAATAACGACTAAATTTCTTTGCGTCACTATTCTACTGTCAACGATCAGACTCTGTCACTTAAGATACTTATATTTGATAATCGTATCTCAAAATACCAGAGGACGCTCTCAAACAGAGACGTCTACAGAGAAGTATAGACGAAGGGGTCAAACTTTACAAAGAAAGTTTGGCTTACCTTGTGTATAAGCTTCCTGAAGTACTTACGTACTTGGCGGCAAGTATACCACAAAGTCACCCATTAGTCTACGCAATCTCTCTGTACTAAGAGATACGCTCACCCTGCTAAAATTGGTGCATTTATAGCGTATCTAAGAATAACGCCTACCGCCCTGCTGAAGCCTCGATTCTATCTACTATTAACACCTTCGTAAGGTTAGCAGGGTTTGCCTGCAATGAAGTTGTAAAAAGACAAAAAGTCCCGATAAGACCTTAAAGATATACTAGACCGCTTTGCTTATCTTACGATGTAACGACTCCAACGCTTCTCACCTATTCTTTCAATTAAACCTTCAAATACAAGATTATTAAGCTCGCGCTGTATGGTCTTCTCGCTACAACCTTTTATTCGCGCTGATATGTCCTTTATACTCACATCTACTCCTCGAACAAAGAGAGCAAGTATCTGCTCTTTACGCCCCTTTTTACGATTTTGAAAAGAAGACACAGGTCGAGAAGTTGCTCTATATGCGGGAATTGACGACACTTCTGAAGAGGAGGCTGGTGAATGTTGTCCCTTATTTGTAACCGCTGTCTCTTTCAATTCTTCATGTGCTACTTCTTGAGTGTTGACCACCCTCTCTTTCACAGCTCCGTGGTCACTCTGACTCATCCTAAGCGATCTAGGCGTGATTACATCATATGAAGTACCGGTAATAGCCTCAGTAAAGACAGGCACAGATGCAAGTGAATCTTCTCCTTCGACAGTGAGCATTGCCTCTGTGAGAAGTGGCTGCTTCTTTTCAAGGACAAGTTGAAGTGCCCTGAACCCTTCGCCAAGTAGTCTTCCGTTCATTTCAGAAATAATTCCAGCCGTTGTGCCGACATGAAGAAGTGAGAGTACTTCTGTCACGGACTTTAGAGACACTTTATACTCCTTGATTCGGTCTTTTACTTCCGGCTGCGCAAGTGTGTTCATTGACGCGAGGAGCACTAACGCATTTGTTCTAAGCGCCCCTTTAATTGGCTCTTCATTATCGATAAGATCTGTCACCAAATAAAGGCCAGTTATGAGACGTTCTGCCTTTTGAGCGATGAGGACTCCGTAGTCTTTTTTCGAGTCGTTTTGCATGCTGATGTCTATTGTCTTTTTGTTGCCTTTTCTGAATTGTCTTTTTCTATAAAAAGTGTCTTGCAGTCAAAGTGATGTCCATTCTATGCCCTTTTTAACTCTTGTCAATTTGCTTAACAAGCAAAAATTTTGTCTTATTTGCTTAGCACATCTCTGCCCGGACCCTGCCAACAGGCGCACTCATTGAGCTGTGCGCTTCGTAATCCCTACTTTGTAATTCCCACTCATTTATAAGCGTTATTTGCTACACTGCTCACATGGCTGCCGAAACACGCGAACGACGAACGACAAGAAAAGCTCGAGAACCTCTTCTTAAGGAGACCGTGATGGGTATCCTTTCTATTCTCTTTTTCCTCCTTGGAATACTTCTTATTCTGGGAATTGTTCATGCTGGAGGTAAAGGTGGAGATGTCGTTTTTAAGGGTATGTTCGGACTTTTCGGTGTTTTTGCATTTCTTTCACCATTTCTCTTTTTAGCTATCGCTTACTACTTGTGGAAAGAGGAGCTCCCTGAGATGCGTTTTTTGACGTTGGTTGGATCTCTCGCCATTCTTGTGGGAGGAGCGGGCCTCGCTGGACTAACCTTTGGTAAAGCGTACGGCGGCGTACTCGGGAGCATGGTGAGCGACCCGCTGCTTTCCTACTTCTCAGTTTCATTTTCTGCACTTTTGCTTATCTCATTTGCAATCATTGGTTGGATCATTATATGGAACAGAAAACCCTCACTTGAAACGATTGCAACCCCTGCGCGCATGGCACATCACTACATGAAGAGTGTCATTCACCGAGCGCGTCACGGAAAGACTGTTGAGGTTCCTATTGTAAGCGAGGAGGAAATCGAGACGCAAGAAAAGGAGCTAATCGAAGAACTTACTCTTGAAGAAGAGCCTGCAAAAAATGTCCGCCAAGAACTCTTACACGAGCTGCAACCAGAAGATACACCAGAAGAGGAGCCACTTCCGCAAAAGAAGCAAGCGCCGCCTCTTCTTCTCACTCCAGAATTTGTGCCTCCGCCGCTTGAGCTGCTCAACGCAGACTCTGGGAAAAGTGGCGCAGGTGACTCGCGAACAAAAATGGCGACTATTCAAAGAACGCTCGCGCACTTTCGAATCAATGTTGAAATGGGTGAAGTAACTGTCGGCCCTACTGTCACACAGTTCACACTAAAACCTGCCCAAGGTGTCAATCTCTCTAAGATTGTTTCCTTGCATGACAACTTAGCGATGGAACTCGGTGCTGAGTTCTTGAGAATCGAAGCACCAATCCCTGGAAAAACACTTGTGGGCGTCGAGGTACCGAACGAGAGAAAAGCCCTCCTTGGTTTAAGGTCGATGCTTGAAATGCAGGAGTTCACCGAATCTGGGCCACTTACACTTGCTATTGGTAAGAGTATCGTCGGCAAACCAGTCTTCGGAGACCTCTCTAAAATGCCTCACCTTCTCGTCGCTGGAGCAACAAGAACGGGTAAGTCTGTTACGCTTCAGAACTTGCTCATATCGCTTCTTTACAAGAACTCTCCCTACGACTTAAAGCTTATAATCCTTGACCCTAAGCGAGTCGAATTCACTGCGTATAACAACCTTCCTCACCTCTACACACCAATCATTAAGGAGCCAAAGTCTGCGATAAAAGCACTTAATTGGGCAATTGGTGAGATGGAACGTAGGTACGAGGTGCTCGCAGAACACGGACAAGTAAACGTAGATGACTACAACAAGAAAGTGCTTGCGCCAGCCCTTGAGAAGGCACGTAAGAAATCAAAAGAGGGACAAGAGGTGAAGGATCTCCCCCCAAAGCTTCCGTATATCATCATACTTTTTGATGAGTATAATGACTTTATGCTTTCATATCCGAAAGAAATAACACCGCTTATCACCTCTCTCACACAGAAAGGTCGTGCGGCAGGCATACACCTCATTTTAGCAACCCAACGCCCTGACGTTAAAGTGATCACCGGCACCATTAAAGCAAACATTCCTGCTCGTATCGCACTTAAAACAACGTCGCAAATTGACTCAAGAACGATTCTTGACACTTCAGGCGCAGAGGATCTGCTAGGAAACGGTGACATGCTCTACATGGCAAGTGATAACCCGAGACTTCTTCGTCTTCAGGCACCGTTTGTTTCAACGGAGGAGATCCGATCAGTGGTCTCGTACGTTAAAGAGTCTAACCTCGACTTCATTCCTGACCATATTGATATCTCAAAAGTAAAAGCTCGCTCAGTTTCAAGCGAGGATTCTTTCGAAAGAAACAGCGGGGAAGAGCCTGATGACGAAGATTACCAAAGCGCTAAAGATTATGTAATATCGACAGGTAAAGCATCAACCTCTGCCCTTCAAACAGCGTTTCGTTGGGGCTACAACAAGGCGGCACGAATTATGGGCGACTTAGAGACATTTAGTGTCATTGGGCCTGCCCGCCCAGGAGAACGCTACCGAGAAATCTTGCAAGGTAAATCACCGGAGGAGGACCTTGGTAAGCAGCAAGAGCCTTCACCTTCTACTGATGACAATCTCGACGACTTATTTGCTAACCGCTAGACATGCACATCTCAGACACTCTAAAGAAACTTATCTTTGTTGTAGCTGGTACTCTCTTTATTATTTACGGCCTCACCAAACTTATACCCTACCTCCAAGGTCCAGAGCTTACCATCCTGTCACCTCTTGAAGGAGACATCGTAGCCACCACCACTTTTCAGGTTTATGGAAAAGCACGCAGAGCAACAGTGGTAAAAGTCCAAGGAAAACCAGTCTCCATTGACCCTTACGGTTACTTTAATGAAACCTTGGTAAGTTACTCCCCATATACTATACTCGTCGTAGAAGCGACCGACCGGTACGGCAAAATCGAAAAGATTGAGCGAACAGTTACTCCTTCTACTAACTAAAACGCTATGATGAAGAAAAAAGTTGCAAAAGAACCAAAGAAGATCTCAGAAAAAGGCAGCGACGGTGGGAAAGTTGACGCAACAGCACTACTTCGTGAAATACAGAGCAGGTTCGGCGAAGGCGCCATCATGAAGCTTGGTGATGCTCCGAAAGTAGATATAGGAGTCGTGCCGACTGGATCTCTTGGACTTGATGCAGCCCTCGGAGTCGGAGGACTTCCACGCGGAAGAATCGTTGAAATATTTGGTCCAGAGTCATCAGGTAAAACAACTCTTACCCTCCACGTCATCGCAGAAGCGCAGAAACTTGGCGGGCTGTGTGCGTTTATTGATGCAGAGCATGCAATGGACCCAGAGTACGCAAAGAAGCTTGGGGTGAATATCAATGAGCTTCTTATTTCTCAGCCCGATAACGGTGAACAAGCTCTTGAAATAGCTGAATCTCTCGTGCGGAGCGGCAAAATTGATGTGCTCGTCATCGACTCGGTAGCGGCACTTACTCCAAGGGATGAAATTGAGGGTGACATGGGCGCTCAACACGTCGGCAAACAAGCCCGTCTCATGAGTCAAGCGCTTCGTAAGCTCACAGCAATCGCGAACAAGAGTAAGACTGTAATAGTGTTCATCAATCAGATACGCATGCAAATTGGTGTCATGTTTGGCAATCCAGAAACAACGCCTGGTGGTAAAGCACTCAAATTTTACTCTTCAGTGCGTATTGATATACGAAGAATTGCTCAGATTAAAAAAGGTGAGGATGTTGTCGGAGCTCGCACAAAAGTAAAAATAGTAAAAAACAAGGTGGCTGCACCTTTTAAGGCAACTGAATTTGACATCATGTACAACGAAGGCATAAGTCGAGAGGGTGAACTCTTGGCTCTTGGCGAGAAATTTAAATTCATCACTAAATCATCTGGCTCTGTCTATCAGTACGAAGAAGAAAAACTTGGTAGAGGATACGACGCAGCAAGAACCTACTTGCGAGAGAACAAAAAAATTGGCGATGATCTGACCAAGAGGATAAGAAAGGAGCTTGAAAGTGGCGGTCTTGCCTACGAAGGAAAGAGTGATCCGGATGAAGAAGCTGCACCCACTGAATAAAGCCTTATTGATTGCATGCAAGATTCTACGCACTCAAAAACCTAGGAATCGGATTACTCGACGCTAAATTATTTGGTCTACCAAGTCGTTTACTTAAGTTTTATGACAAAAACAAAGAGGAAGGCGTTGACAGTAAAGCTCCATCCGGGGAAGAAGTGGCACCGTAAATACTCTTTCTAAAAGAAAACTATGTCTCTAGAAGCAAGAAAAATTAACCGCGATCTGGCCCCTTTCGAACAAGACGCGAAAGGGTGCCCAAGGTAAAAGTGCGGATGTAATACCCTTTCGTTCAAGGGAAGAACTGAAAGAAATGCATTTTAACGCGCGACGCGCAGCAGAGGTTATCATCGGCCTTCATATCACACATGATATAAGCAAAATCCAGGAATAAAAGCTTGAGGAAGCAATAGACGCCCATCGCGCGCTTGGTTTTACAGACGATGACTACTTGACATGGAGAGAAAAGAACCTAGGACGATTACTTCCTGACGAATAAGAAAACGGCCTTCCGGCCGAACTCTGTGTACCGCCCATCAATGGGCTACTCGCTTCCCTCGTTCACACAACCAGAAGCTCTCAACAGTTGAAGCGATCAGCTCTGGCCCGAAGGTTGTTAGCTCATCCCACCACGGAACGAAGGCGGGCTGAATACAGAATGCGTCACCTCCAAGACGTTGCAGCCACTCTTGGCAATTGACGTCTACCGCTTCCTCCGTGGTAGGGAAATAGGACTGCCAAAGCGGACGACTACGTGAACCGTCGGCGGGAATCCAACAGTTGATCGTCCCCCATCCATCCTTGTAAAGATTACCGGCCGGGACGTCATTGAGTGACGCAAAGAAGGACCGAAACCAGGTTTGACCCTGCAAGCTTTCGTTGCTGAAACCGTCAGAAAACACTACGACCAGCACCCGACGCAGCTCAAGTGACTGGATGAGACACAGTGCCCCAAAGAGCGATTGCTGCGTCCAGACACACCCCTTCCGAACCAGCTGAGAGTTCCTCAGAAGCTTGGAATCGGCGATCAGCCTGCGCGCAACATGTTCGACAAGCTCGGTTTGAGCGCTGACGAAAATGACATGCGGCCGGTTACAGAAACGCATAGCCATGGCGGCTCCTTATGTTTCGCCCACGATGTGGACGCTCTCTCTTAGTCTGCTCTTCGGCATAACTTTTGTCAAAAAAGCGCCTTTTTGTTACAATTCCTGAACAAACAACTAATTATCGATAATTAATAATCAATATGGCAACACTTGACTATGACGAGATCAAACCAAAACGGTACATCATCCAAGATGGGGTACCTTATGAAATTCTTGAATCTCACGTTGCGCGCACACAAAAGCGTAAGCCGCAGAATCAAGTGAGAATGCGAAACCTTCTCAACGGCAAAGTCATCCCTGGCACATTCCACGCTTCAGATACCGCAGAAGAAGCTGACGTTCGTCGAGGTGAAGCGAAGTACCTCTACTCAAGCAAGGGTGAGTTTTGGTTCTGTTTACCAAACGATCCAAGTAAGCGCTTTATGATTGATGCTGACATTATCGGCGATTACGGTAAGTACCTAAAGGGTAATGAGATTGTTGACACGCTTATTTTCGAATACGAAGAAGAAGAGAAGATAATTGGCATTAAGCTACCAATCAAAATGACATTTCTCGTGAAAGAAGCTCCACCTGCAATTAAAGGCAACACCGCCTCCGGAGGTAATAAGCAAATAACGCTTGAAACTGGAGCCGTCGTTAATGCGCCACTCTTTATAGAGGCTGGAGAAAAAATTGTTGTTAATACTGAAACCGGAGAATACGTTGAGCGAGTAAAGTAAGACCACTACCTGTCGCTGCCAGAATCAGGCTGGCAGATAAACCTCATACCATCTGAAGACTCAACACAAGTACCGTCAATACCATTCTCGCGACAAGCACCACCCATTCCGACAGAGGCGCACGTAATTGTGTCATCTAGACCATTAACGTCAGTCCCGCCGCTGCCAGCTGTTGCACCTCCGCCACTTGAGCCACCGTTTGCTCCGCCACCAGCTGCACTGGAGCCATCAAAGCTCGTCGTCGTATTACAGTACTTGGCTCCACCGTATGAAGCATCAGCACATCTGCCCGTTGCTCCATTAAATGTACACGTTGCTCCGATCGCCTTACTTCCACAGTCACCTTCTGCCCCCGTTCCACTACCTGCTCCACCACTACTACCACTTGCCCCACCGCCTGCAGTTGAACCATCAAATGGATTAGCCCCTCCACTTCCAGGAGAAGCTGCACACCCGTTTACAAAGTCAACACACGGTTTATCGATTGTTGTTTTGTTGCCGCCTGGAATAATAGTCTGTGCAAACCGTACAATGCCATACACTGAGAACGCTACGAAAATACCAACAAGTCCCCATACTAAGAAACTCTTACCGACAGCTTGCGCTTTTGCATCACCATGCTGCTGCCCCCAAATAAATCGGATAACACCAAAAAAGAAGGTGACAACAGCGATTGCAAGAAAGAGAACACCGAGACTTGCGACGACTGATTTATTAAAGGTTGAAATTATTGAGCCGAGATTTGCGATTCCAGCAGCTGGTCCCGTCGTAGTTTGAGCAGCCACCTCATAAAGCCCAGCGAGAACGACAATTGTCGTGGCAAGATATTTCTTCATACAGACTAAAGTATACTACGCTTCACCATTCTGCAAAGCTGGCTTGAGGTCATTACGCATCATATTTACGCATGATTTCAGCCTCCACCTCGTCTCGAGGTCTGCCATAACGAAGATAGCTCTTTTCCTTAAGCGTTTCAATGATTGACCTATCCCCCTTACTTGGAGGCATTGCAGCAAGACTAAACGGCTTTTGCGGAGTACCTTTTGCAAGAAAAGTAAGATACGCATTGTAATTCTCGACTTTCATAAGATCTGCTGCATTAAAGACTGGCTTTACCTGGCTCTCAAGGTACGTTGCGTCATCAGGACCAACTCTAAAGAAGGCCTTAGATCCGACGTTGCCGAACACCGCGCCTTTTATGTCTTCTGGTAACTGTGCAATAAACTGATGCGCTAGGTTAAGACTTAATCGATACTTTCGAGCCTCAGAAAGAATTGCTGAAATAGACGGCGTCGTCACATTTTGAAACTCGTCAATGTAAAGAAAGAAATCCGGGCGAACATTCGTATCCACGCGACCAAGCGCCGCCTGAAGAAACTTTCCAACAAGAATGAGACCGATAAGCTGCGCATTGATATCACCAAGACGACCTTTTGAGAGGTTAACAAGGAAGATCTTACGCTCATCCATGATCTTTCTAATATCAAACGTGCTTTTCTCTTGTGCAATGATTGGCCTCATTACATCATTAGACAAGAAGACATCGAATTTGTTTGAGATGTACGGTACGTAGTTTTGAAGCCCCTGGTCCCCTGTCGTTGCTTCGGCATTTACCCAAAATTGTTTAATGAGGGGGTTCTTACACTTTGAAAGCTTATAGTCACGATAGTCTTTATCAGAAAGAACACGAAGTAGATCAAGAAGCGTCATCCCAGACTGCGGATGCTCCATGACAAGCATTGCAGTATTACGAAAGTATTGCTCAAATGCGGGACCCATACTCTCAGGAGACGATTGTGCAAACAGTTTCTTGAAGATCGACAGAAGCTCGTTAACGACAAAAATTTTTTGCTCTGGCTTACTTTCATCATACTCAAGCATGTTAAGACCCATAGGGCGAGCCGAATAACTTGGATCAAAATAGATGACATCATCCATTCGCTCACGAGGAACATTTGCCAAAATGTCCTCGATATCCGAGCCGTGAGGGTCAATAAAACAACATCCATCACCATTTTTGATATCCTGCACAATCATGTTCTTTAGGATGGTCGTTTTACCGGTACCCGTTTGTCCGATCACATAGAGGTGTCGCATTCTATCTTCAGGGCCGAAATGGATAGGGGTCTCTAAATGCTTATAACGATTAACTCCAAGAAGCACTCCTTCGGTCCCGAGGCCGAGCGGCGCCTGCGCAACACTCGCTCTCACACTACGAAGTTGTCCAACATCACTCACGTACATCGGAAAATGCATAAACGTCGAGAGTTCTGCAACGTTGAATGGGTAGAGCTGGTCATCATTAAAAAGTCGATACTCGAAATCGTGAATGAGATCGTTAAGCTTACCTCCTTCCTGTTTTTCAAAAAGGAGCGCACCTCCGGTTGGTGTAGAGAGCTGGAGAAAAGCTGACTCTACCTCTTTCAAAAGAATCTCTGCTCGATCATGCGTCTCAGCAGAGACAACAACGCGAAGATTTGTCGCCATAAGCGTCGAAGAGAGTTTCTTCTCAACGTCTTTAGTCGCTTGCTCATCTTCAAGCTTTCGCGGTTTCCCTTCGTCTTTAGTATCTTTTGGACCATCCAAAAGAGAGCCAAACGTGCTAAGTAAATCCTTCACGACACTTTCACTGTCACGCACCTGCTTCCACGTGTCACCCTTTCTTAGGCTATTCAGGTATCCTGTGAAGCGCTTAGTACTTGTTTCGTCTTGAGGCTTTACAAGCAATTGGAGCGCCACACCTTCACCGTCTTTTTTGACCTTACTAAACGCAGAAAGAAGAAGCGTGATAGGGTCTCCCTCAATATCTTCATATGTTTTAAGAGGAAACGCTGCAGAAACTGTTGGCTTGGCATACGTCGCAGACACTGAGCCTAGTGGGGTAAAGATATTAAAATCATTTGGACACTCTTCCACTTTAAGTGCTGGAAAAACACCTATTATCGTCTTCTCAAAAAGATCCGCAACATCCTTGTGTACTGCACAATAAAAACTTATCTCTTGAGAACCTTCTGGCAGAGCCACTTCAATTGAAAAGTAGGCCTCCTTTGCATCTTTACCTATCGCAATTGTCTGCATGCTCGCATAGAATCGTTGCATGAGCTGCATTACTTCCTTCACCTTGCTTCCGTCGCTGCGCTCACTCACTTCTGGCACAATAACTTCATAAAGCTTCATTTGAAGTGCTTTCCACATCTTCTCATTGACGTTCATGCTTACTTGATTGCTGAGTAGATACTGAACAAGAAAGCGGTGAAAATCATCTTCGAGAGCTTTATTTTCTGACTTAGCAGCCGTCTCAATCGCCTGTTTTATACCCTTATCCACCATCACCTGTGCAAGAATAGTTACTTGCTCATCGGTTGATTTTGGCGCCAGCACTTGAAGAAGGCGCTTCTCTTCGGATGCCTTCATGACAGGAAATGTGGGTGCTGGTTGCGGAGTCTGTGCCGCCTGAGGAGCAATATACTCACTGAGAGCTTCTTTAGCGTAGGACTGATCCGGAAAACGTTCACTAAATGAGCCAGCTTCTTGCTTCTTCTTCTCTATTTGCTCACGCAAAAAAGCTATCTCGCTTAGTATAGGACTTCCTTCTGCCATACCATGAGTGTAGCAGAGATGAGCTAGCGAAGCGCGCCCTACTCCACAGTGACAATCTCAGCCCCATCCTCAGTCACAAGCACAGTGTGCTCAAAGTGGGCAGATTTTTTATGATCTGCTGTGATAAAAGTATAACCGTCATCTGCAAGATAAACGTCATCAGTGCCGATAGTGAGCATCGGCTCTATGGCAAGCACAAGCCCAGGCACAAGCTTAGGCCCCCTAACGCCGTCATCATAATTTGGTACATACGGCTCTTCATGAACCTTGTACCCTACCCCGTGACCGGACAAAACTTTTACAATCCCATATTTTTTTGGACTAGCTGCTTCGATTGCTTTTGAAATATCATTAACGTACTTCCCCGGTTTAATAGCATCAATACCTGCATAAAGCGCTCGCTTAGTCGCATCAATCAACTCTTGATCCTGCTTTGAAATTGAGCCGACAGCAATTGTTCGTGCGGCATCGGAAATCATTCCTTTGTGTTTAACACCCCCATCGATGCCTATGATGTCACCTTCTTGCAGGACCCTATCGTCTCTTCCTATACCATGAACCACCTCTTCATTAACTGATAAACAAATGCTTCCAGGATATGGGTAAGAGGCACCAAACGGTTTATAGTTAAGAAATGCAGGAGTGTCACCAAGTGAAGTGATTGCATCATAGGCGACTTTATTTAAATAGCCAGTTGTGACACCTGGTTTAATCTCCTTTTCGACACTATCTAACACGCGTGCAAGTCGTCGCCCGCTTTCTCTAAGGTTTATTAGATCTTGACCGCTTTTTAATTTTATATCGTACCTCATGTGCTAGAAGCGATACTACAAGGTAACCTGTTGTGACGCAAGCGCACGCTTAAGATCGTCGAAAACCTTATCGATAGCCTGCTCACCATTTATGCGGATAAAACGATAAAGTGGGTGATGTGCGTAATAATCAACACAAGGAAGGACGTCATCCATATACCACCTCATCTTACGCTCAATCTCTTCCTCCCCGCCGTCATCTTCTCTGCCACGCTCTTTTAAGCGCTCTTTGGCCCAGTGTTCACGAACTTCTAAGTGAATGATTACAGGGAAGCTATAATCGTAAAACTGTAGGGCTGAGTGAAGCGCATCAACTTCGATCATTCTTCTCGGCGCGCCATCTAAAATTACGGTATCTTCACCTTTTATATTATTAATGAAAATATTAGTCCAGTTCCATATGGCGAGAAACTCAGGATTTAAGCCACCGCCATTCATCACCTCCTTAGTTAGATGTGAAGTGTAGTTATCTTCGGTGAGAAACTCACGAAAACCACCCCCTGTTGTTGTATGGAGTACGCGGTCGTGTCCCACTTTAAGAAGCGCTTCCTTAAGTAAGGTCGCTTGCGTCCCTTTACCGCTACCACTTCTACCCAAGAGCACAAAAAATTCTTTCGTCACTGTACATAGTGTACTACAGTTGCCATGCGCACAGCCAGAGCCACTACTTAGCGGTGCTCAGTTTT
>JACCDR011111514.1_pt1 | contig 21977 bp, 20 predicted proteins | sample 7446431 | NCBI WGS metagenome assembly JACCDR01 (sample SAMN15323443, study PRJNA562643) | freshwater metagenome | isolation source: river surface water | place: USA:Blue River Watershed | collected 2017-08-17 | reverse complement strand
GAGAAAGGCGCCCACCCGGGCGCCGTGCGTTACATCGGCTTCGAGGACGTCTTCGCGCTCGGCGCCTCCGCCGGCGCCGACAGGTCGGGCTCGACGCCGTCGCCCAGGCCCGCGTCGAGCGCGCCGCCGGCGAACGAGCCCTCGGCCTCGACCGCCGCCTGCGGCGCGCGCGCCGGGCGGACGTAGTGATCGCGCAGCGCGCGGTTGCGCTCCGCGACGAACAGCTCGTACAGCGCGAACGCCATCGTCTGCACGCCGGCGTCGTTGTCCTTGCCCGTCGGCGAGACCTTGTACACGTAGTACACGCCGACGTCGGCCGTCTTCTTCTCGGTGTCGAGCAGGTAGCTCTGCTTCCACACGAACGACTGCTGGCCCGCGAGCGACAGCAGCGCGCTGCCCGTCTTGCGGCTGGTCTTGCCGAACTGGATCATCACCACCGACTTGAGATCCATCGTCAGCGCGACGCAGACGATGTTGTTCTGGCAGTCCGTCTTCTGCTGGTCGCCGCGACCGCCGTTCTGCTTGCCGAACGGCAGGTGCGGGCACTTCAGGCACTCGCCGAACGGCGACCCGAGCTTGGCGTCGGGCGAGAAGCACGCCGGGTTCTTCTCGTTCTTGGGGAAGTTGATGTTCTCCTCGTGGAAGTAGATCGGGATGATCCCGAACGGCCGAGGCAGGATCTGGCCGGCGGTGGTGTAGAAGTCGCCGTTCTTGGCGGCCTCCGGCTTGGCCTCCGACTGCGACGTCGGCTGCACGATGTTGACGCGCGGCACGCGCCAGGCGGTCGTGACCTCCTCCATGCCCGGCTTCGAGGCCGACGCGAGGGCCGCGAGGTCCTTGACGCATTGCTGCAGCGCGGCGGAGAGCTTGGGGTCCTCGCCGAGCGCGAGCAGCGCGTCCATCTTCTGGACGACGATCCCGTTCAGCTCCTCGGGGTCGGTCTGGACCAGTCGCTGTCCCAAAGACAGCTTCTCCTTCGCAGGCTTGGCGGTGGTGGCAATCGCGGTCGTTTCGTCGGAATTTGACATGTACCTATCCTTTGGAATGTGAAGATGCGAACAGTGACTCTAGCGATCTAGTTTTTGGGTTTGCAAGCATGTAGTGACGAAAATATAGACGCCAGTCGTGGGGTGAGATCTCGGGTACGCACCCCGCCGGTAGCGGCATGCTTCTCGAGGGGATTGATCGTCGAATCGACCTACGCTAGTTTGACGCTGATCATGGGGACCAGCGCCGAGCGTGTATCCACCGCCTACTACTCCGAGATCTCGAGGATGTCTCTCGTCCTCGACCCAGACGAGGAAAAGCGACTCATCAAGGCGTGGCAGACACGACAGGACGTCAAGGCCAGGGACAGCATCGTGCAATCCCATCTTCGCTTCGTGGTGCGACAGGCGCACAAGCGGACGAAGGACCCCGAGGCCGTGAAGGACTACATCGCGGCGGGCAACCTCGGCCTCCTGCGCGCCGCCGACAAGTTCAACTGGAAGCGCAAGCCGTACATCCGCTTCCTGACGTACGCGGGCTGGTGGGTGATGAAGGAGATGGCCGAGCAGGACTACACGTCGTCGACGTTGGTGCACGTGCCGGCGCACCGCCAGAAGGAGCAGCGTCGCAACGCCCGAGCGTACCGCGCCGCCATCCAGGAGCATGGTCCCGAGAGCGAGGCGGTGCAGACGATGAACCAGGGGCTGCCCGAGGGCGTGGTCGTGACCATCGAGGCGGCGCGCAACACGCCCGACGAGAGCGACTACGAGCCCACCACCATGTACGGCGGCGAGCGCCTGCGAGCGCTGCTGCGGACCGCCATCGCTCGCCTGCCACCGCGCGAGCAGACGGTGTTGAACCTCTACTACGGCGTGAAGGACGAGCCCCGCAACCTGGTGCAGATCTCGCTCATCATGGGCATCTGCCCCGAGCGCATCCGCCAGATCAAGATCAACGGGATGAAGCTCCTGCAGGAGGACCTGCGGGACAAGCTCGGGCTCGAGCCCGACGACGCCGTGTTCTAGCAAAGCAACGCGCACGTCATGCACGTCAGTTGACGGCGGCCTTCTGGCGACATTGGAAACTTCTTCAGGTGTTGCTTGAGCAGTGACGGCGATTGCATGTTTAGCCAACACGCCGTCATGCGCGCGCCTGATGGGTTCCAATCGGAATCGCGCACGTCTGAGTGCACAAGTCCTTCGTTTGATACGAACAGCGGACGCGTGTACTTCACGCGCTCAGCTCTCGCTTGGCCGCCTCGACGGTCTCGAGCATCAGCGCCTGCACCGTGTCCCACGTCGTGGGGCTCGGCTCGACCTTCAGCTCCTTGTAGACCGTCAGCTTGCCGCCCTTGCTCAACGCGAGGAACTTGATGACGTCGCCCATGAGGTCGACGTGCATCGCGGCGATGATGACGTTGGCGTTCGATGGGGAACGCGCCAGCACACGCATCATCGCGAAGTCGTACTGGGAGAACACCCAGCCGTCGGGCAACAGGCGCATCAGCGTGCCGACGAGGTTGACGGGGTCGATCGGGGCCTGACCCACGATCGCGAACAACGCCCCCGCGTTGAGGATGCCGAGCTTGCCCAGCTTGCGCAGGTTCTCCATCGCCTGCGGCGGCGGCTCCTCGTCCACCCGCATCTCGAGCAGCACCGGGAAGGCCGGCGGCGCGTCGCGCGACGCGACCTGCTCGATGTTGAGCGGGGTCATGCGCTCCTTCACAGCGCCTTGAAGCGCGCCGCGAGCGCGGCGACGCGAGAAGACAGCGCGGGGTCCTTGCCCACGCGATGCCAGACGACGAGGCCGAGCAGGCCGGCCTCGACCAGCAGCATGCCGATGGCGCGCAGGCGCGCCGGCGTGATTGTCATGTTACTCCTCCGCGTGCTGAGCGACGCGGTCGCGATCGATCTTGCGCAGCTCGAGGGCGGTTGCGCCCCGGCCCTCGAGTACCTCGCCGACGGCGTAGTAGAACTCCGCCGCCAGGTCCGTGATCGAGTGGTTGGGATCGTTGTGCACCGCGCACCACAGCGCGCGGATGTCGCGAAGCCGGATGGCGACGTCGCCGACGACGCGGGTGGCGACGCCGCTACGGCCGCCTCGCCGGCGCTTGCTCACGGCTGACCCTTCGGCTCGAAGGGCTCCGTTCCGCAGCGCGGGCAGATGGGCACGTTGGAGGCGGCGCTCGGCGCCAGCTGCGTCCCGCAGCGCGGGCACGCGGGCTTCGCTTTCTCGGAGGCGATCTTCGCCTCCTCGGTCTCGACGTCGACTCCGTACTTGTCCATCGGTTCCTCCTAGCGGAGCGAGACGCGCTTCTTCGACCCGACGCGCTTGCCCCGGAGGACAGCATACTCGGTCGGGGCCTCGTCGCCGTTGAGGAACTTCTCGGCCTTCGCCGGGGTCTCGAACTCGTGGACCTGGCCCACGACGATGAAGATCTTGTTGGGGTTCTTGTTCTTCTTGTCGGCGTCGCCCTCGGCGCCTGGCCCGGGGCCGGCGGCCTTGTCGTCCGGCTTGGCGCCGTCCGTCGGCTTGGCATCGGCGGGCTTCGCGGCGTCCGCCGGCTTGGCGTCGGCGGGCTTGCCGTTGGTGTTGGTGGTCGCGGCGGCTGCGGCCTGCGCGCCGATCGCTCCGGTCGCGCCCGCGGGCTTGTTGGTCGAGGTTTGCGTCATAAACCCTTCGTACCACCGCGGACCGCGTTGGATCAAGGCCGGCGACGCGTGTACGCGACGACGCGGAACCCGCCGCGGAGGTGGGATCGCACGCGCTGCCGGAACAGCGCCGACAACAGGCGAATCAACAGGCGAATCATTTGCCCCGGCAGTGGACCCACATCGAGCACCACTTCTCCGAGCACCACCAGTTGCCAGGATCGGTCTTGGGAAAATGCCCGAGCGCGATCGATCGACCGACGCCCTCGAGGACGTCGCGCACGTGCTCGACTTGCTTGGGCGCCACGACGCCGGTCAGCACCTCGTAGCGCGGGCGCGGGACTTTCGCGCGGCCCTTCACCACCTGATCGACCTGCACGTCGGGGATGTGCTCGATGCCGGCGTAGATCGTGAACTGCAGGTCGTTCGCGAGATCGCTCTCCGACCACTTGTCGGTGACGACCTTGAGGTCGTTGATGCGCAGCGGCTTCTTGACGTCCTCGAGCTTGCCGCCGCTCGCGATCTTGGCGCGGATGTCCTGGTACTCCTGCTCGGTGTGGACCTGCACCTGCTCGCTGTCGAGGCGCCCGAGGATCGGCAGGCGAACCTTGCCGTCGCCCGACTTGATCACGGTGGTCACGGTCTTCTCGACCATCACCGGCGTCGCGTCGGGCGCAGCCTCGTCGTAGTAGGCCTTCGTGCACTTGATGCCGGTGTCCTTCACCGCGCCCTCGTCGTCGCCCTCCCAGTCCTCGATGTGCTTCTTGCCGTTCTCGAACGCGTCGGAGAACGTGTCGGTCGCCATCTCGAGCGGGGGCAGCGTGCCGGTGGCCAGGCGCTCCTTGAGCACCGCCTCGACGCCGCTGTGGACGAAGATGCCCTGGAACATCCGGGCGCTCGTCTTGCGCGGCTTGCGCTGGATGTACTGCAGCTCCCAGAGGTGCGGGCACTTCAGGAATGTCGTCGCCTGCGACGGCGACAGGTAGCCGCGCGGCAGGAAGTCGATCAGCTCCGGCTCCATCTCGGCCGGCACGTCGACCGCGGGGTCGAGGATCTCGTCGATTTCTTCTAGTCCTGTGGTCATATCAATCCTTGAGTAAGGCCAACCAGCGTCGGCGTGGAAGATACGGGTGACGCGCTTGCCACTCCGCGGATGAAAGCAGCCGCAACTCTTCTTTCAGAGAAAGTGGCGGCTCGTGTTCGTCGCAGTACACTCGCCGCGGCTTGACGGGCACAGCGCACTGCTCACAGAAACGTGAATACGTCATCGGCGCGGAACGCCGGGGAACTCGGTCGACTCGCCTTCCATCAGTTGGCGCTCGCCCTTGGGGTAGAGAGGTGGCTTGTTCGCGGCGACCTTCGCCGACGCGCCGAGCACGTCGGTCATGTCGACGGGGTTGTTGCCGCCGTCGACGACGGCCAACGTCGTCGGCGTGGCCGGAGCCGGCAGCGTCGGCGGTGGCGTCGGCGCGGGTTCCGACGCCGGCTCCGGCTCCTCGGGCACGACGCCCGAGATGACGACGTGCGCCTCGTTGTTCTCGAACGTGATGCTGGCCGAGGAGGCGTCGAGGCCCTGGCGCGTCAGATCCTGGCGCACCAGCCGCTCGATATCCCCTGCCTCGTACGTGACGTTGATCTTCATGAGTCCTCCGGCAGAACGTTCAGAGCGTGCGCCTTGATCGTCGGGCGCGCGACCTTTCGCGGATAGATGCACGTGGCGTCGAATGGCTCGACGCCCTCGAGCTGGCAGCGCAGCGCCTCGGGGCACACCAGGCAGTCGATCTTCTTGGTGAGCACGTTGTCGACGTCGACCTTGTTGTCGAGGAGCTTGGCGATCGCGGGCTCCGGCGTGCCGCGCCCGATCAGCCGCCACACCGTCACCGGCCGTGTCTGGCCGATGCGATGGTTGCGATCGAGCATCTGCGTGTACGTGGTCAGCGTGTAGGGCAGCGAGAAGCAGACGGTGTTCGCCGCGACGTTGAGCGTGATGCCGACGCCGGTCGTCGCCTGCGCGAGGTAGACGCGCACCGTCGGGTCGTCGTTGAACGCGTCGATCTGCGCCTGCACGTCCTCCGTGTCGCCGTCGACGCGCACGTGCTTGTCGCCGCGATCGACCAGGAGCTGCTCGACCAGCGCGATCTCGCGCTTGAACACGCACCAGATGATCACCTTCTCGTCGTTGTCGTGCATCAGCGTGTCGAGCAGCTCGGCGAGCGCGTCGAGCTTGGGGTTCTCGTCCAGCGTGGTGATGGTGTCGGGCAACGGCGTCGGGTCGACCTGGCACGCGGCGGTGCGCGGGCGGATGCGGTTCTCGACGCAAGTCTCGAGGTGCCGGCACCCGCCGGGCTCGACGTTGTCGCAGAAGCTCGGGTCGCTCTCGTTCTTGATGAGGAAGCCGGACGCGACCTGCAGCAGCTTGGTCAAGGTCGCCGCCCGGTGCGGCATCCGGGCACGCGGCGGCATCCGGGCGCGTCGGTTCGCGTCGAGGCCGAGCTGGTCGGCCAGGAGGTCCGGGTCGAGCTTCATCTCGTTGACCAGCTGGTTGTGGATGCCGACCTGCACCGGCGAGAGCACGTACTCGATGTCGACGATCGTGCGCGGCGGCAGGTCGAGGCACTCGTCCTTGGTCCGGCGCGACGACAGGAACGTGGTCCGCGCGTTGAGCACGTCGAGGTTCTTGTAGCCGACGACGATGCGGCTGTTCTCGCCGGGGGACTCGCAGAACTTCTTGCGGAACGCGAAGTACTCCTCGGGCATGAAGCAGTCGCCCAGGATGCGATACTGGCCGTAGAGGTCCAGCGGGTTCCCCTGGGTCGGGGAGCCGGTCATGTTGACGCGGCGCGAGGCCTTCTGCGCGATCTCCCACGTCGCCTTCGTGCGATCGGAATCCCAGGACTTGACCAGGTGGGCCTCGTCGCAGATGAGGATCCGATAGGGGAGCGTGGAAACCATCAAATCCCCTAAACTTCTAGCAGTGTCGTACGTGGCCAAAACGACGTCGATGTCCTCATCCGCGACGCGACGGATGGCGTCCTCGCGCTCCTTTCGCTTGCCCCCGATCGCGGCCCACCGCAGCTGGCGGCCCGAATGACGATCGATCTCGCGACCCCAGTTCTGGATCGTGACCTTCGGCCCCAGCACCAGCGCCTGGGCTCGCACGCCGAGGTGCCGGAGCAGGCGCAGCAGATCGACCGCGATCTTCGACTTGCCCAGCCCCGGGTCGAAGAACAACGCCGCGCGCAGGTTGTAGTAGACGTGGCAGAGCCCCTCGATCTGGTGCTGGTAGGGTTGCGTGACGAACGGGAACTCCGGGGGGAGCTTCTTCTCGGCCAGGTCGGCGAGCACGCGCTCGAGGGCGTTGACGTGTTGCAGCGCCTGGTCGGAGAACGTGACGCGGATGTCGTTCGACATCGCGCGCAGGTCGGCCAGCACCTTGGTCGACGCGGGATAGAACGCCGGGTACATCCACAGCGCCCGGTCCCCGTCCCACGCCGCGCCGAACACGCGCCCGAACGACTGGTGGTTACCGCTGGCCAGGAACACGGGCGTCCCATTGCCCGCGCGGCCGACGCGCAAGTCCATCTGCAGCGGCATCGCTGCCTACCTTTCTGCCACGCGATGGCAGTTGACGTCTACCCGATAAACCTGCGAAACGAGAACATCCATGGGTGATTTCGATCCTGGCATTGCTGACCTGGCGCAGCACAACGTCTCGTCCCATGGCAGCCCGTTGTTCGACTTCCTCACGGCGTTCGCGCCCCGGAAGCTCAAGGACCTGTTCCGGCTCTGCGAGTACCTGTACTTCAACAGCTCGCAGATCTACGCGGCGCTGCAGAAGTTCTGCACGTACCCCGTCACGGACATCGTCTACGAGACGCAGAACGAGGCTCTGAAGTCCTACTACGAGGACCTGCACGACAAGGTCCTCAAGACCAAGCGCATCCTCATCCGCGCCGCCGTCGACAAGTTCGTCTACGGCAACGCGTTCTTCTCGATGTACACGCCGTTCGTCCGCTTCCTCAAGTGCCCGAGGTGCGCGCGACTGACGAACATCAACCAGATCAACTACAAGTTCCGGCTCAAGAAGCTCGAGTTCACGTACACGTGCGCGGGCTGCAACGTCGAGGTCCGGGCGGGGGCGAAGGACGTCGTCGATCGCAAGATCACCCGCAAGGACAAGCTCTCGGTGATCCGCTGGGACCCGAAGCTGATGGACATCGACTACAACCCGATGACCGGGCACAGCGAGTACTACTACACGATCCCCAAGGAGATTAAGGAGCGCTGCGCCAAGGGCAACAAGCACCTCATCGACACCATGCCGATGGAGTTCCTCCACGCGATCAAGGAGGACAAGATCTTCAAGTTCGCCGAGGGGCAAATCTTCCACATGCGCATGGACGCCCCGGCGGGCATCGAGGCGCAGTGGGGCTTCCCGCCGCTCGCGTCGACGATCAAGCTGTTCTTCTACGCCGCGGTGCTGCGCAAGGCGAACGAGGCCATCGCCCTCGACTACGTCGTCCCGCTTCGCATCGTCTCGCCGAAGGTCGCCAGCGGCAACGCTGACCCGCTGCTCACCATCTCGCTCTCGAAGTGGAGCGACGAGATGAAGACCAGCGTCAAGAAGTGGCGCCGCGACCCGCTCCACATCATGTGGTCGCCGATCCCCGCGGAGGTCACGCACCTCGGCGGGCAGGCGCGCGCGCTGATGACGCTCGGCGAGGTGCAGGCCGCGGAGGACAACATCATCGCCGCGATGGGCCTGCCCAAGGAGTTCATCTACGGCGGCTTCTCGGCGATGGGCTCGGGCATCCAGCTGCGCGTGCTCGAGAACCAGCTCGTCCACCAGACCGGCGACCTCAACGACTTCCTGCAGTGGATCACCGACAACTCGGCGAAGAAGCTCGGCCGCGGCACCGTGCAGGTCTCGCTCGCGCCGTTCCGCTTCATCGACGACGTCCAGCAGAAGGCCCTGCTGCTTCAGCTCAACCTCGCGGACCCGCAAGGCGGGCCGTGGATCTCCAAGCGCACGATGGGCGAGGCATTCGACATCGATCCCGCCGACGAGCGCAAGTGGCGCAAGCAGGAGGCGCTCGACGACGCTCGCGCCATGATGGAGCTGCAGAACGAGATGACCAAGCAGCAGAACACGCTCGGCCAGCGCGCGCGGTCGCAGGCGCAGCTCGGGCAGCAGCCGCTGGCATACGACCAGCAGGCGGTCATCGCGCAGGCGGACCAGATCGTCCAGCAGATGGCGTCGCTCGACGAAGGCTCGCGACGCTCGCAGATGCACGCGCTGCAGACCGAGGATCTCGTCATGTACGCGGTGGTGAAGGAGCGCCTGGCGGCCCAGACCACCGCGATGAACCACGAGGCCATCACCGCCGCGAAGGGTGGCGGTGATCCAACCGGCGGCGCGCCGCCAGTCGCGGCAGCATAGGAGCACCATGCAGGACCAACCGAACTTCGCGGAGCTGATCGAGAAGGCGCAGAGCGTGAGCACGGACGTCGCCGGCCCGTTCGATGGGAACAACGCCGCGCGCGTCGGATTCCAGCCCGGGCGCGCGCCCGGCGTCCCGGCGTTCGCCTACGAGGCGAAGGTCGCCGTCCTCGCGCTCCCCGCCGACAGCGCCGAGTACGAGGAGATCCTCAACATGCAGCTGCAGGGCGAGGCGATCCCCCGCTACGAGGAGAAGACCTTCACCAAGGACGGCGACTTCATGGTGGCGATCTGCTACCTGGTCCCGCGCGCGCCGCGCCGGGAGGACGCTCCGATCGGCGACGCCGGCGATCGAGAGCCCGTCGCTCAGCACGAAAGACTGGCGTAGCGAGGTCTTGTACCAAAATGACGACGAATCTTCGGCCCATCCTCGAGGACTCCGCGACCCGCCGCGCGATGATCCGCGCCAAGGCCATCGAGGGGATCGCCCAGGCGTTCCCGCTCAAGGCGGGCAAGCACACGCTCGAGGTCACGAACGTTCGCGTCGAGCCGAAGGAGTACTCGTCGCGCGAGCAGAAGCGCGCGATCCTCGAGGGCCGAACGTTGTCGGAGCGCGTGCGCGGCGACGTCGTCGTCAAGAACGCCGGCGGCGAGGTGACCAGCCACGCCAAGGACTTCACGCTGCTGCAGCTGCCGTACTTCACGCCGCGGCACACGTTCATCGTCGACGGCACCGAGTACTCGGTGTCCAACCAGATCCGCACCAAGCCCGGCGCGTACGTGCGCCGCCGCGGCAACGAGGATCTCGAGGCGTCGTTCAACCTGTCGAAGGGCGCCAACTTCCGCGTCTCGATGGAGGCCGACAAGGGCCTGCTGTACATGCAGCCGTCGCACACGACGTCGAAGATCCCGCTGCACCCAGTGCTCCGCGCGCTCGGCGTGCCGCACCAGGACATCGCGAACGCGTGGGGCAGCGAGGTCGCGCAGATGAACCGCGAGGCGTTCAAGGCCCCGGACAAGCACGTCGACAAGCTGTACGAGACGCTGGTCCACCCGGCGAAGCAGACGCACGCGACCCCGGAGGAGCGGGCGCGCGCGCTGCGCGACTACTTCGACGCGACGGCGATGGACCCCGAGGTCACGCTGGCGACGCTCGGGTACCCGCACGAGAAGGCGTCGCCGTCGGCGATCCTCGCCGCCTCGAAGAAGCTGCTCAGCGTCCACAAGGCGGCCGCGGACGTCGACGACCGCGACTCGCTCGCGTTCAAGACGTTCCACTCGGTGGACGACTTCGTCAAGGAGCGCATCATGCTCGACGCCCGCGCGATGCGCGGCAAGATCGGCATCAAGCTCGACGCGCACCGCGGCGACCTGCGCAAGGCGGTGCCGTCGGGCCCGTTCACGCGCTCGATGCACGGCCTGCTGGTCGGCAGCTCGCTGTCGGCGGTGCCGATGCAGATCAACCCGATGGAGCTGATCGACGAGGCCTCGCGCGTCACCATGCTCGGCGAGGGCGCGATCCCGTCGGAGCGCGCCATCCCGATGGAGGCCCGCGACGTCCACCCGACGCACCTCGGCATCCTCGACCCCGCGCGCTCGCCGGAGTCGTTCAAGATCGGCGTCGATCTCCGCGCGACGATCGGCGCGCGCCGCGACCTCCAGGGCAACATGTACGCGCCGGTCCGCGACGTGAAGTCCGGCAAGCAGACGTACCTGAGCGCGAAGGAGATGGCCAAGGCGGTGGTCGCGTTCCCGGGCGAGCGCGTCGCGCCGGGCAAGCTCGTCGACGCGATGAAGGACGGGGCCGTACAGCGCGTCGCCGCGAGCGACGTCACGCACCAGATCGAGAACGTCCATGACAAGTACGGGGCCACGTCCAACCTCTTGCCGTTCATCTACGGCGTGCAGGGCAACCGCGTGCTGATGGCGTCCAAGCACCAGGGCCAGGCGCTGCCACTCGTCCACCGCGAGGCGCCGCTCGTGCAGGTCGCGTCGTGGATCCCGGGGCGCTCGGTCGAGCAGGAGATGGTCCGCTTGATCGTGCCGACCGCGCCGACCGCCGGCGTCGTGCACTCGATCGACGCCGACCACATCCACCTGACGCCGAACGCGCAGAAGCACGCGAGCGTCGGGAACTTCGTCGTCAAGGACGCGGCCGACACGATCAAGCTGCACTACGACCAGGACTTCCCGCTCGCCGCGAAGACGGCGCTCCACAACACGCTGCTGGTCAAGGCCGGCGACCACGTGAAGGCAGGGCAGCCGCTCGCGGAGTCCAACTTCACCAGGGACGGCACGCTCGCGCTCGGCGCGAACCTGCGCGTCGGCTACATGCCGTACCGCGGCCTCAACACCAACGACGGCATCGTCGTGTCGCAGGGCGCGGCGGACAAGCTGGTCTCCGAGCACATGTACCAGCACGCGCTCTCGCGCGACGGCAACGTCCAGCTCGGGCGCGAGAAGCACCGCGCGTACTACGGCAGTCGCTACTCGCGCGAGCAGTACGACCACCTCGACGACGACGGCGTGGTCAAGCCCGGCACCACGCTCAAGACCGGCGACCCGATCTTCGTCGGCGTGCGGCCGACGCAGGCCACCGGCGACGCCGCGCTGCTCGGCAAGCTGTCCAAGTCGCTGGTCAAGCCGTTCGAGGAGGTCGTCGAGACGTGGACGCACGATCGCCCGGGCACCGTGGTCGACGTCGCGAAGACCCCGAGCCGCGTCGCGGCCTCGGTGCGCACGCAGGAGGCGCTGCAGATCGGCGACAAGCTGTCGAACCGCTACGGCGGCAAGGGTGTGATCGCGAAGATCATCCCCGATCACCAGATGATCCGCGACGAGAAGGATCGCCCGCTCGAACTGCTGTTCACCAGCGCCGGCATCGTGTCGCGCATCAACCCCGCGCAGCTCAACGAGACGATGCTGGGCAAGGTCGCCGAGCACACCGGCAAGCCGATCATGGTGGCGCCCTACGAGGAGGGCCGCGACGATCACGCGTACGCGCGCAAGCTGCTCGCCGAGCACGGGCTCAAGGACAAGGAGACCGTGCTCGACCCGATCACCGGCAAGAAGATCCCGGGCGTCGCCGTCGGCAAGAGCTACATCCTCAAGCTCTTCAAGACCACCGACTCGAACTGGGCGGCGCACGGCGCCGAGCGCTACGACTACAACCAGCAGCCCGCGCGCGGCGGCGACGACGGCGCCAAGGGCATCGGTAAGATGGAGTTCGACGGGCTCGTCGCCCACAACGCGCGCAACGTCCTGCGCGAGGCCGCGGCGATCAAGAGCCAGCGCAACGACGAGTTCTGGCGCTCGGTGCAGCTCGGGCTGCCGACGCCCGCGCCCAAGACGCCGTTCGCGTACGGCAAGCTGCTCAACATGCTGACCGGCGCGGGCGTCAAGGTCGACAAGAGCGGCTCGCGACTCGCGCTCGGCCCCTTGACCGACAAGGACATCGCGTCGATGTCGTCCGGCGTCCTCCAGGACCCGCACCGGCTGATCCGCGCCAAGGACCTGCGCCCCGAGACCGGCGGCCTGTTCGACCCGGCGGTCACCGGCGGCATGCAGGGCACGAAGTGGTCGCACGTCGACCTGCACGAGCCGATCGTCAACCCCGTGTTCGAGGAGCCCGTGCGGCGCCTGCTCGGGCTGACGCAGAAGGAGTTCACCGAGCGCGTCGGAAAGGGCGGTGGCTGGTTCAAGAGCGCGCTCTCGCAGATCGACGTCGACGACAAGCTGCGCTCCCTGCGCGAGCAGTCGCGCAAAGCCCGCGGCCCGGCGCTCGACGGCGTGGTGAAGCAGATCAAGTACCTCGAGGCCCTCAAGGAGCGCGATCTCAAGCCGGAGAACGCGTATGTGCTCTCGAAGGTCCCGGTGACGCCGCCGGTCATCCGGCCGATTCTCCCGCTCAAGGACGGGCGCCTCCAGGTCGGCGACGCTAACCTGCTGTACAAGGACGCGTTCCTCGCCAACGACCAGCTCAAGCAGGCGCACGGCGTGTTGCCGTCCGACGAGCTGCAGGCCCCACGTCGCCACCTCTACGACGCGGTCAGCGCGCTGTTCGGCGTCGGCGAGCCGGTCAGCCCCGGCGCGGAGAAACGCGGGGCAAAGGGCTACCTCGCGGCCATCACCGGCACGCGGCCGGGCTCAGGGTTCTTCCAGAGCCGCCTGATGAAGCGGCAACAGGACGTCTCCGGCCGCGCGACCATCGCCCCCGACCCGACCCTCTCGATGGACGAGATCGGCGTCCCCGAGGGGATGCTCTGGGACATGTACGGCAAGTTCGTCGTCGGTCGGCTGGTGCGCCGCGGGTACACGGCGACCGACGCGCAGAAGATGGTCGACGACCGATCGCCGATTGCGCGCGATGAGCTGGTCAACGAGTCGAAGGAGCGCCCGGTCATGGTCAACCGGGCCCCGTCGCTCCACCGCTTCAACATCATCGGGGCATACCCGAAGATCGTCGAGGGGAAGACGCTGAAGCTGAACCCGTTCGCAGAGAAGGGCACCAACAGCGACTACGACGGCGACGCGATGCAGGTACACGCGCCAGTGACGCACGCGGGGATCGAGGACGTCAAGAAGATGACGCTCTCGAACCTGATCTTCAGCGACAAGCGGCCCGGCACGCTGAACATCGCGCCCGAGATGGAGAGCCTCATCGGCCTTCACCGCGCGACGCAGGCGAGCAGCGGCAAGAAGGTCCGCCGGTTCGCGACCCGGGAGGAGGCGATGGCCGCCTATCACCGCGGGGAGATCTCGCTGCAGGACCCCGTCGAGATCGAGCGGTAGCCTATACTTAGGCGTGCCCTTCAAGTCCGAAGCGCAGCGGCGATTCCTCTTCGCCAAGCACCCTGACGTCGCTCGCGAGTTCGCGGACGCCACGCCCAAGGGCGCGAAGTTGCCCGAGCACGTGAAGAAGGCGTACGCGCGCGGGCGCGCCGACGCGCTGGCCAAGTTCGGGCTCAGCACCGTCGGCGAGGAGCTGCGGCTGAAGATCCCGAGCCGCTCGTTCCACGGCTTCGACGCGGCGACCAAGGACAAGAGCAAGCCCGAGCCCGAGAAGAAGGCGAACAGCCCCGAGGGGCACGCCAACACGATCGCCGATCTGCTCAGCGCGTTGCCGACGCCGCGCTCTCCGCTCGACCAGGTATCCTCGCGTGACCCACTCGATCGAACGACCGCGTGGGGCGCGCCCTCGAGTCTCTCCGCCGGCGACGCAGCCAGCCGGCTGGGCGACATGGGACAAAACTCGGCTGTCGGGACGGCGATCTGATGCTCGACGAACACATGCTCACCGGCGCGACCGACGCGCTCGCACGCTTCGGCATCAAGGTGGCCGACATGCCCGGCGCGGAGGTGGCTCCGGCGGCGGCAGGCGGCATCTTCGACAAGCTCAAGTCATTCGGCCGCGGCCAGCTCGACGCCGGCAAGGCGCTGATGGGCAACCTGCGAGGCGGGCTCGGCGGCGCGTCGCCGCACGCGTTGCCGGCGGGGATGGAAGGCCCGGTGCCCGACGCCGCCGCGCATCGCGGGATGGCGGTCGGCAACCTGAAGACGCTCGCCCCCTCGCTGCTCGCCGGCGGCGCGCTGTACATGCTGCACCGCCGAAAGAAGCAGCAGCAGGAGCAGGCGGCGCAGCAGGCGATGATGCAGCAGCAGGGCGGCTACCCGCCGATGTGACATGGCGACCACCCTCGGCCAGCACCTCGTCGACTCGATCCTGCCCGCGAAGTGGCGTGGTCGTGGTCCGCTCACCAAGACCCGGCTCAACGAGGTCCTGGTCGAGATCGCCAAGGAGCGCCCGAACGAGTACCCCGACATCGTCACCAGGCTGAAGCGCCTGGGCGACGAGGTCGCGACGCTGGACGGCATCTCGGTCGGCCTCGACGACATCGCGCCGCTTCGCGAGGCGCGCGACGCCGCGCTCAAGCCGCACGTGGACGCGTTCCACAAGGCGACCACCGTCGACGCCAAGGAGAAGGCGCTCGCCGGCGCGCAGGACGCGATGCTGTCGTTGGCCAAGAACCACCCCGGCACGATGGGCGAGATGGTGCGCTCCGGCGGCCGTGGCAACGCGGCGCAGCTGATGCGCGCGGTCGGCGCGCCGGTGATGGTGCGCGACTCCAAGGGCAAGGCGGTGCCGTGGTTGATCGGGCGCAGCTTCTCCGAGGGCCTCAAGCCCGCCGACGCGTGGGTCGCCGGCGGCGAGGCGCGCGTCAACGCGGTGCTCTCGAACATCTCCGTCGTCGAGCCCGGCGACCTCGCGAAGATCCTCGTCAACAACATGGGCGACCAGCTCGTGACGACGGTCGACTGCGGGACGCACAACGGGGTGTCAATGCTCGGCAGCGACCCGCACATCGTCGATCGCTACGTCGCCGCGACCAACCAGCTCATCACGCCGAAGATGGCGGCGCAGTACGCCCGCGAGGGCAAGTCGGTGGTGGTCCGATCGCCGATGACGTGCGAGGCCGCGCACGGCGTCTGCCAGCACTGCCAGGGGCTCTCGCCGTCGGGGCACCTGCACACGATCGGGACCAACGTCGGCGTCCGCGCCGCGCAGGCGTTGTCGGAGCCGCTCACCCAGTTCTCGCTCAACGCCAAGCACGGCGGCCGGATCGATCGCGGCGACAAGGAGCCCAAGCTCGAGGGCATCAAGGGCGTGCGATCGCTGCTCGAGATCCCGACGTCGTTCACGCACAAGGCGACGCTGGCCGAGCACGACGGGACGATCACCCGCGTCGCCGCGGCGCCGCAGGGCGGCACCTACGTCCACGTGGGCGACACCCAGCACTACGTGGCTCCCGAGCACCGCGTGATCGTCACGCAGGGCCAGTCGGTGTACGCCGGGGACGCGCTGTCGAACGGCGTGCCCAAGCCCGACGAGGTCGTTCGCCACAAGGGGCTCGGCGAGGGGCGTCGATACCTCGTCGACGCGCTCTCCGACGTGTACCGGCGAGCGGGATCGGACGTCGACAAGCGACACCTCGAGACGCTGGCGAAGAGCGTCCTCAACCACGTTCAGATCGTCGACCCCGGACCGGACGACGCCTTCGTGAAGGGCGACGTCGTCCACTACAACAAGTTCCGCTCGGCGCTCACCGCGTCGAAGCGCCGCGCGTCGCTCGAGGACGCGATCGGCGAGCCGCTCGCTGAGCCCGTGCTCCACCACATGGCCGGCACGATCGTGACGTCGTCGCTGGCCGAGCAACTCGGCAAGCGCGGGATGACGTCGGTGATGGTCGCCGACCAAGGCCCGCGCGCGGTGCCGATGATGCGCCCCGCGTCGCGAACGCCTCTGCTCAACCCCGACTGGATGGCGCGGCTCGCCCACCGCTACCTCAAGGAGACGCTGCTGACCGGCATCCACCGCGGCGACGTCTCTGACCTGCACGGGCACTCGCCGGTGCCCGCGTACGTCGCGGGCACCGAGTTCGGACAAGGACCAGGAGGCACGTACTGATGCTGACGGACGCGATGCGACAAGGAGCCGCTGACGCGCTCGCGCGCTTCAAGGTCGCCGACGGCCTGTTGTCCGGCATCGGACGCAGCCTGCTGGGTCAGCCAGGCCGGGTGTTCAAGGAGGGGCCCGCCGCGTTCGGCAGCAGCGGGTTCCTGTCGCCCAAGAACGTGTTCTGGCCCGCGGTCAGCGGTCCGGGCGGCTCGAAGTGGAACTGGCTCAACCGAGCCAGCACCGCGATGGGCGGCCTCAACGTTGCTCGCGCGCTGCACGACGACGGGTCCGGCGACGGCACCATGTCGCGCGTGCTCGGCGCCGCCGGCGGTGTCGCCGGCATGGCCTACGGGTATCCCGCGCTGGGCATGCTCGGCGCGCCGATCGCCGGCGCGGTCGGCGCTCGAGTCGGACGAGGAATCGGACATCTGCTGGGCGGCAGCCCATAGGAGACATCATGTTGAAGGACCAGTACGAGAAGGGCCGCCGCGACGCGCTCGCCCGCTTCAAGCTCGCGAACCTCACGCAAGGCGCGCAGGCCTACAACCCCACGCTCAACGGCCAAACCGGCGGTGCGCAGAACGCCGCGCTCAAGCCACCCACCTCCGCTGCCCCGCCGATCGCGGCGGGCGCGCAGAAGTCTCAAGTCCTCGGTTAGCGCAACCGTTGGATATTTGAGGTCGTCGCCCTATCATTTCCCCGTTCCCCTCGAGGAGACCCTACATGTTCAAGCATGCGTACGTCCGCGGTATCCAGAGCGCGCTGATCAACAGCGACGCGGTCGCGTTCCCCGATGAAGCCACCGCCACCAAGATCGCGGACCACATCGCCGACAAGCTCGACGTCGACGTGTCGAAGCCGGTTCCCCACGAGATGAACCGCAAGATCGCCGAGGAGATCGTCGCGGCGTCGGACTGGATCAAGAAGAACCAGCCCAACGTCAAGGCCGCGTCGTTCGCCAAGCTCGCCTCGTGGAACGACGTCCGCGCCGCCGGCGACCACCACGCCGAGCAGGTGATGACGAAGGCCGCCGAGGGCTCCACCATCGAGGGCGGGGACAAGGGCAACAAGGAGATGTCGTCGGCCGAGGCCAAGATGGACGCCTCGCAGCGCCCCGAGGGCTACGCGACGAACAGCCTCGGCAAGACCGACGTCGACACCAAGCCGGGCACGGTGGGCAAGGAAGAGCCCCAGCCCAACCCGCCGAGCGAGTCGCCGAGCGGCTCGAACTCGGTCACCGAGCACTCGCGGACGGCGTCGATCGCCGACATCTTCCGCAAGGCCGCGGAGGGCTCGACCATCATGGGCGGCGACAAGGGCAACAAGGAGCCCTCGACCGGCGAAGGCAAGATGGACATGAGCCAGCGCCCCGCCGGCTACGCGTCGCTGCCGCACCAGGGCGCGCCCGGCGCGCTGATGCCGATGTCCGGCGCGGTGGTCGGCAAGGAGACCCCGCACCCGAACGGCCCGAGCGAGTCGCCGGGCGGCTCGAACTCGGTCATCCAGCACTCCAAGGCAGCGGGCGAGGACCCGTACGTCGCGCTCTTCAAGAAGACCGCGAACGAGATCGTGCAGTACATCCCGCACGAGCTGTCCGAGAGCGACAAGATCGCCCACGTCCGCGCGTGCATGGGCATGACGCTCGACGAGAAGGCCCGCTACCTCGGCGCGCTCCAACGCGACGTCAAGGAGGCCGCCGACAAGGCCGCCGCCGCGGCGGCGCCGCAGACCAGCGGCCGCGTCTACGACGGCCGCAACGCGAACCAACGTCCGAAGGCCGCAGAGGAGGGTGGACTGCCGCCCTTCCTGATGGGCAAGAAGGACGACGACAAGAAGGACGACGACAAGAAGGACGACAAGCCCGCCTTCATGTCCGACAAGAAGGACGACGACAAGTCCGACGAGAAGAAGGACGAGGAGAAGAAGGAAGCCGCGCTGCGCGACCACGTCGCTCGCATCTCGGCCGCCCTTCGCGGCGCGGCATGACCGTTCCGCGCTACATCCGCCTCGCCGGCATCCGCCACGTCGAGGACAAGCTCGCCGAGATCCTGAATCCGACGCTCGGAACTCAGAAGGCGAAGAAGACGAAGGAGCTGGGCGGGCTCCCCGACGCGAACATCCCCAAAGTCATCTCGTTTCCCTCCAGTGCATGAACACCACGACCACAGAGCGCACGTGTCCATGTGGCACGACGTACTGCCCGAACAGCAACGCGCAGACGTACTGCTCTGTTCGGTGTCGCGATAAACATCATCGCGATCGGTGTCGCAACGAAGGACGCTGCTACCAATGCGGCGGCGATGCGATTCCCAAAGGGAACAAATGCCAGGCGTGTATCGAACGGCACCGAAACGACAGTGTGGTTTCGAACCGGCGTCTTCGTGAAGAAGTGCTCAAGGCGTATGGTGGTTGTTGTGCGTGTTGCGGCACTTCAACGTTTGAATTTCTGGCAATCGACCATATCGACGGCGGTGGAAACCAGCACCGAACCAAAATCGGGTCGACGAACGCTGTGCATTTTTGTCGATGGTTGAAGCGGAACGGATTCCCGTCTGGCTTTCGCGTCCTCTGTCACAACTGCAACATGGCGCGAGGTTTCTACGGGCACTGCCCTCACGAGAAGGAGAACTAAGCCATGCCGGCGATGAGTCCGCGAACCCAACAACTGCAGGCTGGCATGTCTCCTGGTCCGGATCAGGAAACGGGGCTGTTCGAACAGGGCTTCAGTGAGATGGCGTACAACCTTCTCAGCGCCCGCATGCCGGACGTCGTGCAGGACGTCGTTACGTTCAAGATTCTCGATATCGATCTCGATAAAGGCTCGGGAACAGGTGCGTTCGTCGTACTTCGCAGCGGCTCGCCCATCTACATCCCTGTGATCCTCGTCGACAACGCAATCAAGCCACTCAAGATCTTCTATCACAAGGCGCTCAACGTCTTCCTGCCGCTCACCAAGGGCTGGCTCGACGAGATCGACAAGAACTCGATCACCGCGCTCGGCGGCGGCGTCAAGACGCCGGAGACGCTCTACACCGACGTCGACATCCGCAACGTCGTGGTCCCGCCGATCACGGGCCGGTTCTCGTACGCCGCGTGGCTCCCCGCCGCGCTGGTCGACGTCGCTCGCGTCTGCTCGCGCGCGAACCTCGAGGCGATCGAGAAGGTCGCCGGCGACGACGCGCTGATCCTGCCGTCGTTCGTGGAGCAGATCCCCAACCGCGCGAAGATCGCGCTCGCCGAGGTGCTCAAGAAGCACCCGCGCGTCATGAAGCACGCGGCCGCCACCTACGGCGTGTCGCGGCTAACCGCCGCGCTGCGCCCGCGCCTCGAGAAGGTCGCGGCGAAGCAGCTGACCGGCGGCGCGCTGTGGATCGCCGACAAGGACACCACGCCCGCCGCGTTCCGGCGCGTCTTCGGCGACAAGGCCGGCGAGGCCTACGCCGGCGTCAAGCTCAAGGGCTACGCCGCGAAGGACACGCGGCGCGAGCGCAACGCGGTCGTGCAGGAGCAGCCGTACGCGAGCTGGACCGAGCCGAACGACCCCGGCGTGTACATCCTCTACGAGACCACGGGCAAGGAACTGCCGGCGTTCGTGATGTCGAACCCCGTCGACATCTTCGACGAGGGCCCGGTGTACGGGCGCAAGCCGGCGATCCCGGCGAGCACGCCGCGCGCGGATCGCGTCTACCCGCAGGGCCGCCCGAGCGAGGACGACTACCGGCTGCGCCGCGGCTTCGGCGCGTCGCCCTACCTCGCCGTGTTCGGCGACGGCAGCTACGCGACCTTCGACAAGCTGGTCGGCCGGCCGTCGGTCGCCGACGAGATCTCGGGCCCGCTGCACAAGCGGATGTTCCAGGACGTCGATGGCTCGCCGCGCGTCGGCAAGGGCTTCTTCGTCCGCCAGAAGGGCACGACGTTCGAGGCCACCGTGCCGCTCGAGATCAAGTCGATCTCGACCGACGGCGACGGTGTTCGCCGGATCAAGGTCACCAACGCGTCGGGCTGGGACGAGCGCGTCGTCTCGACCGACCCGCGCAGCGCCTACGGCTCGATCTGGATGCCGAAGGGCGCCGACATCGTGTACATGCCCGCCGACTTCCTGTGGGTGCCGCTCAAGGAGCGCAAGGTCAGCAAGGGGTTCTATCACTCCGCGCTCGACCTGCAGGCGTGCATCTCGTCCGCGCTCGGCGCGGTCGGCGCCAGGAAGGTCGCGATCAAGGACGCCGGCGCGCGCCAGTTCTCCATCGACGGATCGCGCGCGCTCCCCCGCGTCGCCGCGCTCAAGAAGATCGCCTACGAGCTGCGCGTCTCGGTCGACGACGCCGACGCGCTCCTGACGAAGGCCGCATCCGACCACCGCGTCGACGCGTGGGTGGTGTCGGGGCCGCAGCTCGCCCACGCGGCGATGAAGCTCGCAGCCGACGACGACAAGGGCGGCGACAAGAAGAAGTCCGACTCCGGCGACAAGCCGAAGAAGAAGTCCCCGCCGTCGGGCGACGCTGGTGGAGCCGGCGGCGACCCGGGCATGGATCCCGCGCTCGGCGAGGAAGCGGCGATGGCCGCGATGGCCCCGCCGGCGCCTCCGCCTCCGCAGCCGCTCGACCTCGCGGCGATGGAGATGGACCAGCACATCCAGCACGAGATGCAGAAGCTCGTCGAGCGTCAGCAGACCATCCAGATGCTGTTGCAGCGTTCGAGCGAGATCGCGGGCGGCGCGCCGCCGGCGCCGACCGTGCAAACCCAGGCAATGGGTGCGCCGCCGTCGTCGATGAACCTCGCGACCGGCGGACCCGGCATGCCGCCGGGAATGACTGCGGGTATGGGCGGCGGCATGGACCCGTCGATGGGTTCCCCGGTGCCGCCTGACTCGATGAATCCGCCGATGGACCCCGCGATGGGCGGCGATCCGTCGATGGGTGGAATGCCTCCGAGTGGCGACCCGTCGATGGGTGGAATGCCTCCGGGCGGCGGCATGGATCCGTCGATGGGCGGACACCCCCCGATGGGCGGCATGCCGCCGGGCGGCATGGACCCGATGGCTGGCGGCATGGGCGGACAGCCGCAGATGCCGGGCGCGATGATGCCGCCCGACGGCCCCAACGCACAGTCGTTGAACATGGAGGTCAACCCCCAATTCCTCGACCAGGCGGCGCAGCTTCACTCCGCAGACATGTTCGACGCGGCCGCAGTGGCCTCGCTCGCGCAGTCCCCCGCGCTACACGGCATCGTCGCGCAGTATCTGCCCAACCTCGAGAAGGCCGTCGACAACCTGTCGCGTGTGCTGCTCACGCTGTGGATGCAGGAGTACGACCTCAAGGCACAGATCGGCGAGACCACGTTCACCGGCCTCGAGGAGAACCTGCAGGGGACCCTCGAGACGCTCGGTGACCTCGTGCTCCGCCTCAGCCGTGGCGTTCAGGCGCTCAAGGAGCCCGACGACCAT